>Ga0268262_10007385_pt1 | contig 10268 bp, 8 predicted proteins | sample TergutNc150P3_FD_190354 | JGI IMG/M metagenome (GOLD analysis project Ga0268262, IMG submission 190354) | Nasutitermes corniger P3 segment gut microbial community from laboratory colony in Florida, USA - Nc150 P3 (SPAdes) (version 2) | ecosystem: Host-associated > Arthropoda: Insects > Digestive...
TGTATTTTAAGATTTTGACTTTCGGGGCGCGGGTGATGTATATTTAATATTCGGTCTATTATATAATATATGGAATAGGTTTTTTGCGTATTTTGCGTAAAAAGGCTGTTAACGATAACCGTATTCGAAAGACAAAGAACAGAAGATGCTCGTACCCGTTGAGATTTCATCCCTTGCCGTAGATACCGCCAAGGGGACGCCGCTCGTTATTCTAAAGGATCGCGACGGGCGTACCGTCGCCGTTCCGCTCGACCATTCCGACGCCAACGCCATCGCCATGCACACCTTGCAGGTGCGTCCCGACAAGCCGCTCGCCGTCGATTTGGTGCGGATTGTCGCGGAGCAGCTGGGCGCGGAGCTCTATAGGGCGGTCATAGGCGACGTGTCGGAGGACGGGATTTTTTACGCGACCATAGTTATAAGGGCCGACGGGGGGGCTTCGATCAAGGTGATAGACTGCCGGCCGTGCGACGCGGTTGCGCTGGCCGCCCGCAGCGGGGCCCCGATTTTCGTCAGGGACAGCGTATTCTCCAAGCAGCCGGACGATTCGGGGCTGTCGGAGGCGGAGAGGCTCAGGGCGCATATCAGGTCTATAGACACTGTCGAGTTCGGGGAGTATGTTTTGGACTAGGATTAGTAGGATTATATAAAGAGATTATAGGATTAAAAGTCAAAGTCAAAAGACTGGATCGCTTCGCTACGCTCGCGATGACGGTCATTGCCTTGCGGCGAGATAAACAAGTTGGCTTCGCCTCGATAAACACGGTGCGAGGAGCGAAGCGACGAAGCAACTTGTTTACTTCGGCGAAGCCAATCCAGAAATTAGGATCATTAAAATAGGTTGTAGGATTAAAAGAATTGTGTTGATTTTAATCCTAAAATCCTTTAAACTTGTTTATTTCGGCGAAGCCAATCTTACAAATCCTAGTTCAGACAAGGGTTATAGTATTAAATTATTTTATAGAGAGACTGACTTTTATCGGAGACGTCATGGCTGTTAAAAAAAGAATATTATCGTTGATATTTGCCGCCGTCGTTGCCGCGCCGCAGGTTATCGCGTCGCCGTCGGACGCGCCGTCCGCGGCGGGGGGGGCGAGCGGGGCGGGGTCTCCCGTTTTCAACCGCGCTCGGGATTTTTACGCCGCCGGCCGGATCGATTCCGTGATCGTCGTGATCCGCGAGCATTTGCGGAAGAACGGGCGCGACCCGGAGTCTTACACGCTTGTGCCGCTTGTTATCGAGGCGTACGTCCGCAAGGGGGATTACGGGCAGGTGCGCAGGTTGACGGACATGTATCGGCAGAGGTTCCCTGAGTCGCCGTTTTTGCCGCGTTTGGCCTATATTGAGGGGGTGGCGAACGCTCGCGAGGCGCGTCCGATGCAGGCTTTGGCCTCTTTTTCCACGGCTCTGACGCTCGGCGTGTCGGCCGATCTGTTGAACGCCGCCGTGGGCAACGCCGATCTTATATGCGGGCGGTCGCTCAGCGGCGAGGAGCTGTCAAAGCTCTCCGGGCGGGCGGAGCTGCACCCTGTATTGCTTGAGATCGTGCGTTATTACGAGATACAGAAGCTCATCGCGTCGGGTCAGGCCGTGCGGGCGAAGAACAGCGCGGAGGAGTTTCGGGAGGCTTACCCGCGTTCGCGCTACACGGAGTCCGTCAAGGAGTTTTTGAGCCACTTTGTGAAGGAGCAGCAGCAGCAGAAGAAGAAGGGGCCGTCGTCTCTCCAAGTGGGGCTTTTGGCGCCTATGACGGGCGAGGACGCCGACATAGGGAAGTTCATCTTGCAGGGGGTTAAGCTGGCTGTGGACGGGCACAATTCGCGGGGGGAGAGCCCCATCAAGCTCATCGTCTACGACACTAAGGGCAGCCCGGTGGAGACGGCCAAGAAGTCTAAGGAGTTGTTGGTTAAGGATCAGGCGCAGCTTTGCATAGGCCCTGTCCTTTCGAATACGGCGGTGGTGAGCGCGGCGATGTTTTCAGACAAGGATATAGTGATGATCACCCCCACGGCCAATGAGGACGGGATCTCCGCGATAGGCGACAACATCTTCCAGATGAACGTGTCGCTGGGTACGATGGCGCGGCGGCTGGCGAAGTACGCCGTGGACAACATGAGCATCCGCGACTTCGCGATCGTCGCGCCGTCGAGCGGGTTCGGGTTCGCGATGGCCGACGCCTTCAAGGACGAGCTCGGCCGGCGGAACATACAGGTGGTTTACGAGGAGTACTTTCCGGAGGGCACCCACGACTTTTCCGGTATGTTGAACAGGCTGCGCGGGGCTCTTATCCGCCGCCGTTTGGAGGAGATATTAGCCGAGCGCGGTCTCGCGCAGAAGCTGACGACGCTGTCCAATTCCGACAGTTTGCGCTACTCCGATTCCACGCTGGCCGTGGGCGGGCTCTTCATGCCGCTGTCGGAGTACGAGGACGTGGCCAAGCTCTCGTCGCAGGTGGTGTTCAGGCGCATACGCACCCAAATGCTGGGAACCGGCGTTTGGAGCGATCCGCGCGTCCCCTCCGGGAGCGAGGGCAAGCGTTACGCGAACAACGCCATAGTTTCGGTGGGCATCCAGCCCGACGCGTCGGGCGAGCCCTGGCAGGCTTTCGCCGCCGCCTACAAAGCAAGGTACAACGACGAGCCCAACCGCATAGCGGCTATGGGCTACGACGCCGCGATGCTGGTGATAAAAGCGGCGGCCGAAGCCGGCGGCGCGGACGTGGCGAAGCTGAAAAAGGCTTTGGCCTCGGTGAAGGAGTACGGCGGTCTGTCGGGACTGATAACGTTCGACCCTGTTACCGGGGCCAACGGGGAGGCGATAATTATGAAAGTCACCGATAAAGGATTCGTAAGGGTGCACTGAGTGAGAAAAATAATCTACTTCATAGTCGAGGCGGTTCGCGGCTTCTACCAGGCCAAGCTGATGACTTTCGTCTCCATTATGACCATCGCCGCGACGCTCTTCCTTATCTGCGGCGTTTTCATCGCCCTTATGAACATAGACGAGATTTTGAACAAGGCGGGGGAAATGCCCGACGCGGTGGTTTACCTGAGCGACGGCGTGTCGGGGGATCAGGTTAAGCGCGGCGGGCTTATAGACTCCGTGAGAAAGATGCCCGGGGTGAGGTCGGTGGTTTTCCAGAGCAAGGACAGCGCGTGGAGCCGTTTCGAGGCGATGTACGGCGCGGATATGCTGGAGGCCGTGGACGAGAACCCGTTCGCCGCGTCGCTCGACGTCACGCTCTACGAGAGCAGCCAGACCCCGCAGGCGGCGGCCGAATTGCAGGAGAGGATATCGGCTCTCGGCGGCGTGGAGGCCGTGCGTTACTCGCGGGATTGGCTTGACTACATAAAGACGGTGCGCGACCGTTTCTACATAATATCGATGGTCGCCGGCGTAATCATCCTCCTCGCTCTGCACGCCATCATCTCCAACACGATAAAGCTGACCATCTACGCGCGCCGCGACCTCGTGCGGAACATGCACTACGTGGGGGCCACGGACTTGTTCATAAAGATGCCTTTTCTTTTGGAGGGGATGCTGCAAGGGTTGATAGGCGGTTTGATCTGCGTAGGCGTGATGGTCGCGGCGCGGGTGGCGCTGTCGAATATTTCCATAAACTGGCATTTTTCCTATTTGCCGTTCGTCGTCGTCATAGGGGTGTTTTTCGGGTGGCTCGGAAGCAGGCTTGCGGTAAGCAAATTTCTGGTATAGCGCTTGCGGCGCGTTGCTGCGCGGCGGCGTTGATGATAGCCGCCGCGCGCCCCGCGCCGTTGTCCGCGTCGCCCGACAGCGCGGGTGCCGATCAACAGAAATCCGCCCCGGCCCCGCAGAAGGCGGTCAATCAGCAAAAATCCGCGCCTGCGCCGCAGAAGACCGTCAATCAACAAAAAACCGCCCCGACCCAGCAGAAGGCGGTCAATCAGCAAAAGTCCGCGCCGACCCCGCAGAAGACCGTCAATCAGCAAAAATCCGCGCCGCCGCCCCCGCAGAAGGCCGCCAATCAGCAAAAATCCGTACCGCCGCCCCCGCAGAAGGCGGTCAATCAGCAGAAACAGGCGGCGTCGGCCCTTTCCGCCTCCTCCCCCGGCGTCGCCGCCGTGGAGAAAGAGCTGAGCAAGACGCAGGGCGTTTTGGATTCCATAAAAGCGGAGCTTGAACGCGGCAGACGGCGTTTCAAAGAGCTTCAGAACGAGGAGGGGAATTATCTGAGCCGTTTGGAGCAGATAGAGAAAAACATTTATTCGTCCGGCAAATACGCGGATTTGGTGCAGAAGCGGATAGACACGACCGAGATAACGCTCGTCGCGCTCGGCGACTCTCTGACTAAAGCGGAGGCCGATCTGCGTCGCGCCCGCGAGCTGATGAAGAAGCGGCTGCGCAACGCCTACATGAACGGCGGCGGCGTGAACAGGCTGCAAATGCTTTTGACCTCCGGCAGCCCCTCCGAGTTCGTCCGCCGCGTCCGCTACTTTCAGGATTTGAACCGCTACGACAGGCGTCTTTCGGCGTCGATCCGGGAGAGCATAGCCTCGGTGAACGAGAAGAGGCTCGCGCAGAGCGAGAACAGGGACAGGCTCGTAAAACTGCTGGCGGACAAGAAGAGGGAGCAGCAGGCGTTGGCGGCCGAGGAGGCGCAGAGGCGGGCCGTGCTGTCGGACATCCGCACGAAGAAGAGCGCGCACGAGGCGGCGGTGGCCGAGCTTGAGGAGGCGCAGAGCGAGCTTGACGCGCTGATAAAGACGCTGGAGGGCCGGCGCAAAAAGGCCAAGGAGGAAGAGGAGGAGCGCAAGGCGGCGGTCAGCTTCGAGAACAAGAGGGGCAAGCTGCCGTGGCCTCTGCGCGGCGAGGTGGTGAGAAAGTTCGGCAACGTCGTGCACCCCGTATACAAGACCGTGACCCCTAACAACGGCATAGACATAGCCGCCAAAAAGGGCGCGTCCGTGTCGTGCGTCGCCGCCGGCGAGGTCGCGCTGGTTAAGTGGATGCGCGGTTACGGCAGGTGCGTGTTCATAGACCACAGCGGCGGCTACTACACGCTGTACGCCCATTTGGACGAGGTGTCCGTAAAGGAAAACGCCAAAGCGGCCGCCGGCGCGGAGATAGGCAAGGCGGGGGAGACGGGTACGACCGGCGACCCTAAGCTTCATTTTGAAATAAAGCTTAGGGCGGAGTCGCTGAATCCGGAAGAGTGGCTGGAGAAGTGATTACTCGCCGCTCTTCGGTTCCGTTATAGGTTTGCCGTCGATCACTCTGTTCGTAAGCCTGGGTATCATCTCCAATTCGAACCTCTTAACCCAGTCGTAGTGCTCTTGCGACAGTATTTGCACGAACTCCACGCGTCTGTTCAGGGCGCGGCCCATTACGGTGCTGTTGTCGGCTATGGGGATGTTCTTTCCGTAGCCTACCGCGACCAAGCTTGACTCCGGCGCGCCGCGCGTTATCAGATAGTGTTTCACCACGGCGGCGCGTTCCGCCGAGAGCAGCAGGTTGTGCACTTCCGAGCCTTGCGAGTCGGTGTGCCCTTGCACCTCGTAGCGGATGTGCGGGTACTGAATCAGCAGATCCGCGATCGCGTTGAGCGGGGCGTAGGAGCCTTCCGTAAGGTTCGCGCTGCCGGTCACGAAGTTGATTGCGCGTTGGGAGACGGTGAGCGTCTGCGTCTCCTCTTGCGTGGGCTGAGGCAGCGGTTCCGGCGGCAGCATCGTCATGTTTATCTCTATGACGGGTTCGTAGATTTTCGATTCTTCCACAGTCGGTTCTTCGACGGGGAAGAATTCCGGCACTATGGGTATAACCGGTTCAGGCGCGGAGTCGGCCGGTTCCGGAACCGGCGGCGGCGGAGGCGCCGCCGCGTCCTTAATCTTGTTTTTGCGCCATCCCCAGGCGAAGGTAAGGCCGCCGCCCAATTCAAAACCTCTTGCAGGCGAGAGAACGGGGCTCCCCACCGCTTTGTAGAAGGCGTCTATGGAGAGGTATCTCACGTCCAGTCCCACGCCGAGGGCCGAGGTCAGTTCTTCGGGGCCGCCGTAGGCTAAGCCGTAGCGCACGGGCAGACAGCCCGCAAGAAGCCCGAGCGTCGCGCCGGCGGAGATGCGCGGCGTGTAGCTGTCATTGCCTATGCCCAAAGCCAATTGCTGTTTGAAGCCTAAGTTCGCCGTCATGTAGCCCAATAGCGCGCTCAGACCTCCGTGCAAGCGCAGCGTGTAGGTGTATCCGAGGTTTAGGGCGGTGGGCAGAGGCATAAATTCGTTCCGGTTGGACGGATTAAGCGTGCGGTCGGGGTCTTTGAAGATGCTGTCCGTGCCGAACCGCAGATCGCTTAGGTCGAAGCCGTTCTCAAACGCCGGATAAGGTTCAAGCGAAACCGTGTCTTTGTACACCGCCTTGCCGTTCCATATTATCATGCCGACGTTCTGCACGTCGATTGACACCGCATGACTGTTGTTGTGGAAGATCGTCCCGAAGTCGAGCCCCCACCCTTGACCGTTTATCGGGTTTTTGATCAGGTAATCGTCTTTGTACTTGAAGTTGTCGTAAAGGCCTGTTCCTACGCTTGTTATAATCATTTGGGCGTCGACGTTGTACTTATTGACGTCGGCGTCGTAGCGGATGTTGGCGCCCTCGATCATTTTCGCGTCGAAGTAGGCGTGGCCGAGCAGCATCTTTATCCCCACTCCCGCCGCGCCCTTGTCCAATCCCAAATAGTTGCGGAGAAATGGGACGGTCGTAGAGTAGCCGAGTTTGACGGCGATCTCTGTCGCGGATATCGCGCTCACGCGCATATCGGAGAGGTCGATGCTTTTGCCGGCCAGCAGCCCGCCCCCGTTATCGTCCGCCGTCGAGAAGAACGGCATAAGCAATCCGCCGGATATTCTTACGTCGGCCTCGGCGAAGGCGCTGACGCTTAACCCAAACCCGCGCGTTGCGAAGACGACGGGGGAGACCCTCGTTCCGGCGTAAACGCCTATCCCGCCGCGCAGCCTTTTTGTTATTTCCGTTGAGACGCTGTCGGGATCAAGGATATTTCCCACGCCGAAGCTATTGCGTATGAGCTTAGTTATGTAGTTTTCGAGGCCGTCCGATTTGCCGAGAAGCGGGTCAAGTTCGAGCGGCGGCGCGAGTTTGTCGCTCCACAGCGTGACGGAGAAAGGGGCGAGCGAAAGCCCGCCGCGCGGGGGCGTGTCGAGCCCGACCAGCGCAGGGTTCCCCATAGCCCCGTCGAGCGTCGTTCCCGAAGAGTTGCGCGACTGCGTCTCCCCGGCGTTGCGGGGGTTGTTGTCGAGGCCGCCGCCCGGCGCGGCGCCGGCGGCCGCCAAAAGCGTCAGCGCGAATAAGGCCGACGTCGTTTTTTTTACGGATTTTGCAATCATATTATTATTTGCGCTCATATTCGTAAAGGTCATAGGTCAACGGCTAAACCATCCCCGCCACTCTCAGGCTCCGTCTTATTTTCTCCGCCGCTTCCTCTCCGAATACGGAGGCGAATTCGTTTATTTTTATCTCCATCACGTCTTCGCGCGCGTGGTTCTTTATGCGGAACAGCGACAGCTCGCGGCGCTTTTTCGAGTGCAGGCGCATCTTTCCGTAGAAGTGCGCGTTCGCCAGGTGGTTGATCGAGACGTCCGGCGCCTCCCCGCCCCAGGCCTCCAGAAACTCGACCGCCTCTTGCTCTCTGCCGGCTTGCGCCATGTGATAGGCGCGGATCACCGCCTCTATGCGGCTCAGATCCGAGTCGTTTTCCAACAGCCGCCGCCTCAGAAGCTCTACGTCCGCGCCGCCGGCCCCGCGCTCGCAGCGCCTTATCAGCTTGTGCAGACCCTGAATGTTGTTCGGGGCGCGCTCCAGAAGCCGCCGCAGAACATCCTCGAAACGCGCGAAATCACCGATCTTCTCGTATAGGTCGGCGAGAAGCAGATACGTGTAGTAATTCCCCGGAGCCACGCGTATCTCCTGTTCCAAGCTCTTTATGGACATAGACTCGTCCCCGATGCTTCGAAACGCCAGCGCCAAACTGTGGTAGGCTACGGGGTACATGTCGTCTACGACTATGGAATTGTTGATCCACGCTATGCTCTCCTCAAAGTTGCCCGCGTACAGGTATATCTGCCCGATAAGCAGGTAAACCTGCGCTAGATCGCGGCTCATCTCCTCGTTTTTGTTGCGCAGCCCCTCGAAGAAGCGGGCGAGGCCGGTGAGAAGCCCTACGGCGTGTTCGAGGCCGCCCTGCTCGTACTCGAAGTAGGCGGCGTCCTCGATCTGCTCGGCGACGTCGTCGTACGCGGCGCGCATGGCGAGAACGTCGTCGCATAGGCGGCCCAAAGACGGGTCTTGCGTTTCCGTATCGTCAACGTCGGAGTCTGCGGTCGCCATGTTTTTCCTCTTGAAAAGATAGGTTGAATCAATATATGCTATATCGGCGTCGATAACCGCTTTAATTAGCGTTAACCGTCATCGGCTCCGTCAGGCCTTTCCCCAAACGCTCTATGTCCCCGGCCTTCCCGCCCGAAAACAATACCCAGTTAGTAATATAATAATTTCCCTTGGGCACATCCCTAACCGTCAGTCGAAAACCGCATTCGGCCGCTCCGGTTCCCCTCGTTCCCGGACGGCGCATTACGAACCCGCTGCCGGATATCCGGTCGGCCGGCGTGGTCGCGTCCAATATCCAGCCGTACCCGGCGTCGCCGCTTTTGAGCGTGAACATCTGCCGCAGCGGCATAGATTGGTGGAGCGTGTCCAAATTCGGGCCGCCCACCGGAAAATAGAGCTTTTTCGACGGCACCTCGAAGACGAAGCGGCGCCCCGCCTCCCTTATCACCGGCGTCATCTCGACGTGGGCCTGGCCGAACATGGCGCGGAAACGGATCGGCAGGTTCACGTAGACGGGCACCTTCACCGCCCGCGAGTAGCAGATCTGGTTGACAGCCGCGCGGCTGCCTTTGACTCCGAATCCTAAGTTCAAGTGAAAGTCGCCCCGCCGGATCAAACGTATCGGGCCCGTCTTGTAACGGCGGACGAAACAAACGAGGTCGCCCTCCCCGTAACGGATGGGTATCAGCCCGAAAAGCGTCTTCAACAGTATCTCCACGCGCAACTCGTTTGTCAAGTCGATGTAGCCGCCCGACGTAAAGTCCGCCACCCCGGCGCGTACGAAGTGAAAACGGTCTTTCGCGAAGTCGGCGTAGTAGTACGGGGTCGCCACGCGCCCGGTCTTATGGTTATAATTAATATAGCTCTTTTGGGAACGGGGCAGGGAAGAGGCCGGGTCGAAGACCGCCGTGACCGTGCGCTTTTCCTTACCGCGCGTTAAAATTATTGTCGTATTGACGCCGTTACTAAGAATGCCTGTATCGGTGTCGGCATTTACGGTATCCGCGTCGTCCCACAGAAAGACGATCTCGTCCCGCTCGTTCAGCACCCCGTTCCCGTCTTTGACGTTCGGCGATTCCCCTTTGTCAAGCACGTACTCGCCCTCCTTCGTCACCTCGTCTATCTGAAAGGGGATGGCCGCGCCGCTCCTGTTCATGACGACTATGGACGAAACGGGTTTCCCCAACAGGCGCGGAAGGTCCTTGCCGGAGATCACCACCGGATCGGCGGAGGCCGTCGCGGTCAAAGCCGCCGGTATCGATAGAAACGCCGCGATTAGCTTGGAAATCGGTTTCATATTGATATTACGCATTAAACGCATGTTTACTTATTCGCCCTTACGAACATTTGCTGCGACAGATCGTCTATGAACTTCTGCTCCGCCGCCGCGTTCTCTTTCTTCCACTCCTCGTACCGCTTCTCCCTTATTATCTCGACCGCCCGGCGCTCCTGGGCGGCTTTTATCAGCTCCTGGTTTATGCCGTAGGCCTCCACCATCACGTTGTCCAACCGTTGCCCGGCCTTCAGCAGTTTGATCTTCAGAGCGTTTCTGTGGGAGACCGACTGCCGCAGATCCGCCACGCTCTCGCCGCCTTGCGTGCGGTTCTCCTTCACGTTTCTCTGAAAATTTTTGAGCTCCGCCTGCGCCGCCTCTATCTCCCCGCGCACAGTCTCCGCCTCGCGGTTCTTGATCGCGAGCCGCCGCTTGATCTCGTCCTCCTTGTTCCTTTTGACTCTCAGGAGGGTGTCCAATTTGAAGACGAATTTTTTCATTTTGCGATAGCCTCGAGTTTCTTCAGCGTTTCCTCCAGCGTAGCGGAGCTGTCGCGGGTTTGCCGCAGAAACTCGGTTATCGGCGTATTAAGGCGTATGGCCCGGTCTATCCGTTCGTTCGT
>Ga0268262_10007386_pt1 | contig 10268 bp, 9 predicted proteins | sample TergutNc150P3_FD_190354 | JGI IMG/M metagenome (GOLD analysis project Ga0268262, IMG submission 190354) | Nasutitermes corniger P3 segment gut microbial community from laboratory colony in Florida, USA - Nc150 P3 (SPAdes) (version 2) | ecosystem: Host-associated > Arthropoda: Insects > Digestive...
TGGCCGAAGGCGGGGAGTATCCAGCACTTGGCCGTGCCCCTCGCGTTGGCGACGCCCCTCATGCCCCTCCTGATTCCGTCGCTGAAGTAGGCCTCCATGGCGTCGGCGACGGTGAATGGGCCGGCCGGCACGTCCCCGCCGTCGGCCTCTATGTTGGCCCGCCTCTCCTGCTCTCTGAACCAGGCGAGGGCGGCGGCGTGTGCCTGTGTGTAGCTGAGGGTGGCCTTTCCGTCCGCGCCCTGGAAGTCGTCGGCCTCGCCGAGCGTCGCCCTTGTCTGCCTGGCGTTCTCCTGGTTCACGAAGCAGGCCTGCCAGCTCCCGGCGGCGCCGCTCTTCGGTCTGCGATAGACGATGTAGCGGCCCTTGGAGATCGGCTCCATGTGCCGCTTCTCCGCCTCCAGGCGCATCCTCGCGCTGCGTGTGTCCATCCTCGCGCTGCGTCTTGTCCTTGGCATGGCGCCCCCTTTCCGTGGCCGTGCGCCTTTGTCAAAAAAGGCGTCAAAAACATGTTCCTGGAGAACACTGCAGGATGTTACCGGAATGATGGCAGCACCATTGAGTTTTATGGCAACCTAGTTTTCATGGATGTGGAAAAGTTGGTGATTATACCCCCTCCCAACGCAGCCTATGCACTCCGTGCAATTCGGGCTATATGTCCTTAACCCCAAGCAGCACCACCAGCCGCGCCTCAATGCGCCCCTCCAATTCGCGCAGCATTGCGTAGAAGTCCCTGTGGCTCGGCAGCTCCTTGATCCTGTGCTCGATGCTTTCGATCTTGGCAGTCAGGGCACCGCGCATTTCCTTGATTTCCACCGTGTCATCGTTCAGCTTTTCGATGTGGCACCGGACATCCATGAACTTCTGCTGCGTGTCCTTCGCCTGCTCTTTCGCGTCTTCCTCGACGGCGTCTATCCTGCGGTTGAGCATCCTCCAGACCACGCCGACAAGCGCGCCGACTATGCCAATAACGGCCGTCAGGACCCACTCCAGACCTATGGACATGTGCTACTCCAATCGTCACAAAAGAACAAAAATCAACACCACGGCCGCGGCGCCGGTAACGGCAACACCCAGCCTGATTCCCCGCCGCCTTGCCGCGACCGCCTGTCTTTGGGCCTCCTCCATCACGGCGGTGCCCACTTCCCGCTCCGTCCTAGCAGCCTCTTCCCACGCATCGCCCCTGGCCACTTCCAGCGCCACCTGCGCCTCCAGTTCGGCCGCCAAATCCGTCAGTGCCCCTATTTCCGTTTGGACGTAAACCGGCAGGGATTCCAGGACAATGGTCGCCGCCACTCGGTCCTCCGTCGCCACCTTTGCTTTGCGCTTGGCCGCCGCCACCCTTGGCCTGGCCTCGGCGGCTTTGGCGTTGGCCTCCACGGCCGTATTTACAGCGGCGTCGGCCGCCTTCACGGCCCCGCGCACACTTTCGCGCGCCTCGACATCGCTTTTCTTGTCACCGCACCAGCGGGCAAGCGCCAACGCAGAAAGCGCCGCCGCCAGGCAGAGCGTCATAGTTGCAAAAGACTTGGGCTTCATGTCACCCCCGTGTGGCGGCTGATGCACCCTCAATGGCCAAACGCCACGGGTCCCAACTTGCCGCACAACACGTATCGGCCCAATACGCAGAGCCGAGTTTCCACTTTCGACTACATACGCCACATACGCTAAAAGAAGTTGCCAGTGAATATAGGTGCTTACGCGCCTTCTATTGAATTTCCCGCCCTAGCTTGCGCTGGGCGGCAATGGATGCGGCCGCCGACGCCACGACCACGCTGGTGCCCGTACGGCCGCGTCTTTATTTGCTACCATCATTCCCTCGGGCGCCGCACGGGTTGGCCTTGGCTACCTGTAGCAACGGTGTGCGGCGCAACTAATACGTGACGGTGATGTTAAAGCCTGGCCGCTGCCGCGTCCGCCGCGTCACTGCCTGGTCCCGAACAGCAGGGCTTTGGCGTCCTGGAAGGAGTTTTCGGGGCCGACGAGGACGAGGACATCGTTTGGCATCAGGACGGGGGAGGGGCGGAGGGGCACTGAGTTGCGGCCGTCGCGCAGCAGGCCAAGCACTGTGACGCTGGCTCGGCCGGCGAGGTCGAGGGCGGAAAGCTGCATGCCGATGCTGGGGCAGGTGTCCCCTAGGCGCAGGCGGTGGAGGGCGCCGGTGCGGTTGGCGTCGACTTCGGTCTCCTCGGCCTTGGGCTCTATGAGCCGCGACAGCAGCCATTCGGTGCCTATTTTCTCCTCCTGCGTCATCTGGCGCACCCTGTAAATCTGCACGAAGACCACGGCCACGAACACTGCGAAGGACACCAGGAACAGCGGGGTCGGGGGCACAAAGGCCTGCAGCGCGACCATCAGCGGCAGCCAGACCGCGGCCATTATCGCCACAGCGATGCCGCCGGCCAGAACGTGGCGGCCGCCGCGCCCGGCGCCGGCCTCTGGGTTGGGCGCCATTGCGGCCAGCCTCCGCGCCAACAGGCCCCCCTGTTTTGCGACGCCGGCGACCATGAATACGACGCCCAGGCCCAGGACGAGGGCTACAAGGGCATGCGCGGCCACCTGGCCGACCCTGGGGACTTCGGCCATCCAAGGCATCAGGCGGTCGAACACAAAGCGGTACGTGGCCACCAGGCCCACTATGACGGCGCCGTCCAGCGCCAGGAACACCATTGGCTTGATGAATGAATGCCCCTGCCCCTTTTTCAGGCCGCTGGTCCGCAGCGAGCTGGCCCACACTTGATAGAGGGCCAGCGATGCGCGTATGCTCTCCGGCAAACGCGACTCAACGGCGTCGGAAATCCGCCCGGAGTACTTGAACAGCACCGAGCTGGTCAGCGCGGTTATCACGGACACGGAGACGGTGACCGTCAGCAGGTCGGGCCTGACGATGCCGGCGGCTATGCCTATGCCCATCATTATGTAGGCGAACTCACCGAACTGACCCAGCGCTATGCCGGTCTGGAAGCTGGTCCTGAAGGTCTGGCCGGCGAACAGCCCCCCAAGGGTCAGTGCCATGGCGTTGGCGGATATGACCAGCGCGACGAACAGGAGTATGGAGCCGACGTTGGCCACTATGGCGCTTGGCACCAGCATCATGCCGACGGCCACGAAGAACATTGACGTGAACACGTCGCGGATCGGCATCATCAGCTTGTCTATGGTCTTGGACCTGCCGCTTTCGGCCGCCAGCATCCCCGCCGCGAAGGCACCTATCGCAAGGGAGAAGCCGGACGCAGCGGCGAGTATGGCCGTGCAGAAGCAGAAGCCAACGCTGGCTATCACTAGGCTTTCGCCACTGTCGTGGTCGGCCAGCCCCCGCAGGAACTTGGGCACAAACAGGCGGCCCACCAGTATCACGCCCACCAGGAACAGCACGAACTTGACGATTGTCCAGACCAAGCCCATCGGCTCGATGCCATTCACGCCCACCTTTGTGACCGTGACCAGGACCGTCATCAGGATTATGGCGAAGAGGTCGTGCAGTATGGTGACGGCAAAGACTATCTCTTTAAGCACGGCGGAGGGCCGCATGGTCTCGAACAGCTTCACTATCACCACCGTGCTGGTGGCGACCATGGCGCAGCCGATGAATATGGCCTCGGTGGTGCTCCACCCAAGCATCCTGCCCAGCGCCAGGCCGGACATGATGACGAAGCCGGCCTGCAGCGTTGCCATGAGCAGCGCGGTCGGTCCGGACTTCACCACCTTCCTGACGCTGAACTCCAGCCCGATGCCGAACATGATGAGGATGATGCCCAGCTCGGACATGATCTGGACGTTTGCGGCGTTGGCCCTTATCGGCAGGGGGACGTAGGGGCCCACCACCAGCCCCGCCAGCAGGTAGCCGAAGATGACCGGCAGCTTGATGCGTCTGAACAGCAGGGTGATGACGGCGGCCGTGCCCAGCGCCACCGCAAGGTCCACCACCAGCGTCGGGCCTTCGTGCTGCGGCGTCTGCGGTGTCCGCTGCTCTACAATTTGGACTGCCTCTGTTGCTTGCTGCGGCGCCGCCGGCTGGACTTCATGCATGGGTCCCTGTGGCTCATCATCAACTGCCAACTGTTGGACTTCGTGCATCTTGTCTCCGTGTCGGGGTGCGGGTGGTGCGCGATTGGGTTACACTTTGCCGCGCATAACGCCAGGGGCGGCCGACCCAGGACTCGACCAGCGCGGCGAAACAATGGTGTTTGTGGAGCCGCCCGTTGGGACGGCGGTGTCAATTCTTTCCTATCATACCGGTCAAAGGGCTGCTTGCGGAAGCGCAAAGGCGGCGCGGCATCCTGCCCGATAGATGGGCGAGGCGGCCGGCCCTGACCGCCAGGTCCATGGCCTCCGCCATCCTCGGCGGGTCCCCGGCCTCGGCCACGGCCGTGTTCAGCAGCACCGCGTCCGCGCCAAGCTCCATCGCCACCGCCGCGTCGCTGGCCGTGCCCACGCCGGCGTCGACTATCATCGGCACCTTGAACCCGTCGCAGACCTCCTTGACCAACAGCAGCACGTAGGGATTCTGCACGCCGAGGCCGGAGCCTATCGCGCTGCCCAGCGGCATGATGGCGTGTACGCCGATGTCGCAGAGTTTGCGGGCCAGTATGGGGTCTGCGTTGATGTAGGGCAGGACGGTGAAGCCGTCCTTGACCAGCTCCGCGCAGGCTGCCAGTGTCTCTTCGCCGTCCGGGTAGAGGCTCTTCGGGTCGCCCAGCACCTCCACCTTTATCCAGGGGTTGTCCAGCGCCTCGCGCGCCAGGCGGGCCACCCGCAGCGTGTCCTCGCGCGTGTAGCAGCCGGCAGTGTTGGGCAGCAGGTGTATCTCCTTGGGTATCCACGCGAGTATGTTGTCCTCGCCCTTGGCCGCCAGATCGAAGCGCCGCACGGCCAGCGTGACCATCTCCGACCTCGCCGCCAGGTAGCAGGCCTTCATCGTGGCAAAGTCCTTGTACTTGCCCGTGCCCAGCACCAGTCTGTTTTCAAAGACCCTGCCGGCTATCGTGAGTTTATCTGACATGCAACCTCCCCAGTAACCGCACTCTATTGTCGCGCCGTCAAGCCCCACCGTACCGGCAAAAAGAGGTGGCGCGGCGCCGGACGCGGCAGCGGACGGGCATTAACATTACCGTCACGTATTTTTTGCGCCGCCGCCCGACCAGCTATCAGCAACCGAGATGCCACAAGTGCGGCGCCTGGGCGACGATGCACGCGCATTTTCCGTTTTCGTATCCGGCAGCGACGTGTACGTTGCGGGGGAAATGGACGACAAAGCCACACTGTGGAAGAATGGCGTGGCGCAGCCCCTGAGCAGCAAACATCGCCGCGTTTGTTTCTTCCAAGCCCATGGACATGGCCCGGCGCATAGCAAGTGCGCCAGAGCTTATGCCTTCCATATTCTTCGAAAAGCTGGCGGTGGTGTATAGCCCTTCGGCGCGGAGCGTGGCGAAGATGTCTGCATCGTTCATCCCTTCGCCGATCTTGTCTATCGCGGCGGTCAGTATCTTTTCAGGGCCTTGGGATGTCTCAGCGGCGATTTTGTATATCTCCTCACGGAAGGACCTCATCTGGTCTTCCGTCTTGCCAGACAAGACGCGAATCTTGTTGAAGCCTTCCTGGGCATCCGCCAAGCTGTTGACGATCTGGTGGGCGCCGCTCGCGGCGGCCAGACCAGTGAAGCCCCAGGCGGCGGCGGAGCCAGCCGCTTTCAGTCCACGGAACACAGAGTCAACTTTCCGCCCCGCGTCCCAAAGTTCTTTCATCTCTTTCGTTGTTTTGCTGATAGACTTGTTGATGTTACGAAATATGTTTGACGTGGCATCCACGGCCGTTATACTGATCGCTAGGTTGGCAATGTTCACTAGTTTCTCCCGGGAGGGTTCATGGGCTTCTTGGCTAGTCTGCTGACGGTGCTGGCGTTCCCTGTGAGCTTTGTTTTGGACGCTCTGGCTGGGAAGGAAGGCGATGCCTCTGCTGGCAAGTCGAGGCACGATGCCGCTTGGGAAGACGACTAGTGCCTTGGCGGTCGCACGCTAGGCTACTCCATAGCACTGTTGATCCTCTCCTGGAAGGCTCCGGCTCTTTCGAGCCAGTAGCGGAGTTCGTCAAGCGGCATGTCGGCGATTTCGCTCCATGTCCACTTCGTCAGCTTTGAGACGGCGAGGATGGCGTCTGCTGCGCTTCGGGGGGGCCAGGGCTGGCCTCCTTGGGAAAATCCCGCTTCATCATCTCCGAAATGTCTTCTAGGTCTAACGACCGAAAATCCTCAAAGGGCAGGGTTCGCCCGTCTATATATATACCCGTGCAAATTCTGTATTCGTCTCCGGCGGCGATGCATATGTGGCCGGGTACGACAAGTACGGGCGTATGGATGTGGCCACGCTGTGGAAAAACGGCGAGGCGCAGCGCTTGGGCAAAGAAGAAGGCAAGGCCAATTCTGTTTTCGTCTCAGGCGGCGACGTGTACGTGGCGGGACAAGAGAAAAACGAGGATGGGCGCGACTTGGCAACGCTATGGAAGAACGGTGTGGCGAAGCGGCTGAGCGGTGAGAAAAGCGAGGCCACATGCGTTTTTGTCTCTGGTGGCGATGTGTACGTGGCGGGGAACGAAGTGACTGTTGAGGGTACGTATGACGAGGATGAGGAGGACTTCAACATACTATACGAATGGTCTGCGGCCGTGCTGTGGAAAAACGGCTCTGTGGTGTGGCACTACGGCTACAAAGTCAGCGGCCGCCAAGCGTGCTGCGTCTTCGTGCCTGGTGTCCTCAAGTGAGCCATGCCGCTCCGCATGGCGCCGTATGGTGCCGCATGGTGCCGTGCGAGTGATAAAATGACTTCCGTCTTGATAGGAGCCACTGTATGAAACTGCGTTCAATTTTCCTTGCCGTCGCTGCGGCGGCGCTGATGCTTTCCCCGGCCTTTGGCCAGCAGGGCCAACAGGGTCAGGTCCAGCAGGGCCAACAGAAGCCCAAGGCCACTGGGCGCAGCGCGGCGCCCAAAGTCGTGGCACCGGCCAATGATGTGAATGATGTGAATGACGCGAACGACGTGTACGTCCTTGGGACCAAGGGCGACGGGCAGGGCGGCAACATGGGCGCGCTGTGGAAAAACGGCAAGTTGCAGCAACTTGGCAAGGGCGTGGCGGCGGACGCCATTTTCATTTCCGGCAGTGATGTTTACATGGCCGGCGCGGTGCATGTGGACGCGCCCGACCCACGCGGCGAAGGCAAGGACGTGCTGACGCTGTGGAAGAACGGCAAAGCAAAGCGGTACGGCGACATGCTGGGCCGCGGCAAGGTGAACGCCATGTTCGTCTCCGGCGCTGATGTTTACATCGCCGGCGAGGAGGACAACACGACCGGCAACTCCATGGCCACGCTGTGGAAAAACGGTGTGGCACAGCACCTGAGCAACGGGCCGTCTGACATGGGCAACGACTCCGCGACGTCGGTCGTTGTGTCGGGCAAGGACGTGTATGTGACGGGCTTTGAGAAGAACGAGCAGACGGGCGGCAACATGCCCACGCTGTGGAAGAACGGCGTGGCGCAGCGCCTGGACAGCGGCGGCTGCACAAGCGCCTGGGCGCTTTCAGTATTTGTGTCGGGCGCGGACGTGTATGTGGCGGGGCGCGGATGGAACGCCGAAAACGACGGCAGGGCACTGCTTTGGCAGAACGGTGCTTTGCAGTACCTGACGGGCTGGAAGGGCCAGCACTCGGCGGAGTCGGTGTTTGTGTCGGGCGGCGATGTCTATGTGGCCGGCCATGAGGACAACGCGAAGGGCAAATCCGTGGCCACGCTTTGGAAAAACGGCAAGGCGCAGCGCCTGAGCGCCGGGAAGGACTCTTGGGCATACTCCGTGTTCGTCGCCAGGGAGGATGTTTACGTGGCGTGGTACGGCTACGGAAAGGACGGCAGGACCACCGAGGCCATGCTGTGGAAGAATGGCAAGTCGCAGCGCCTGAAGGACAAGGACGCGGACAACAGGACGGCGGTCAAGTCGGTTATTGTCGCTGAATCGGGCACCAGCAAATAGCCGCCAGAAACGACTTCTATCTTGAAAGGGACCGCCACATGAAACTTCGTCCACTTCTCCTTGCCATAGCCACGGCTGTGCTGGTGCTAATGCCGGTCGCTGGCCAAGGCAAAGCCAAGGGCGACGTGTATGTCCTTGGGGTCAGGGAGGGCCGTGCGTCCGTGCTGTGGAAAAACAGCGCGACGCAGGGTCTTGGCCAGGCTCTTGGCGACGACGCCACCGTCGGCGCCATTTTCGTCTCCGGCAAGGATGTGTACATGGCTGGCTCAAGGCGCGTCGGGGGCGATGAAGGCAGGGACGTGCTGACACTGTGGAAAAACGGCAAAGCCCAGCAGTACGGCGAGTTGGGCGCCAACGGCAAAGTGAACTCCATGTTTGTGTCGGGCGGCGATGTTTACATAGCCGGCGCGGAGGACAACAAGGACGGCAACCCCGTGGCCACGCTTTGGAAAAACGGCAAGGCGCAGCGCTTAAGCGACGGGACGGACTCCGCTTGGGCGCTGTCCGTGTTCGTGGCCGGCGCGGACGTGTACGTGGCGGGGTACGGGTACGGAAAGGAGCGGGTCGACGCCTTGCTCTGGAAGAATGGCTCATCGCGGCGGCTGGACTGCGACGACTGTATGGGCGCCTGGGCGCAGTCCGTGTTCGTGTCGGGCGGGGATGTTTACGTCGCAGGGCGGGGATGGAACTCGGAGGACAGAAGCGCCGCCTTGGTTTGGAAAAACGGCAGGGCGCAGTTCCTGACCAAGTGGGACGGCCAACATTCGGCGGAGTCGGTGTTTGTGTCGGGCGGCGATGTCTATGTGGCTGGCTATGAGGACAACGTGGAGGGCACTTCCATTGCCACGCTTTGGAAAAACGGCAAGGCACTGCGCCTGAGCGACGGGAGTTTCCCCGCCTGGGCCCAGTCCGTGTTCGTGGCCGGCGCCGACGTGTACGTGGCGTGGCACGGCTACTGCGGGTACAACGACGAAGGCACGGTGACCGAGGTGATGCTTTGGAAAAACGGCTCGTCCCAGGGTCTGAATGGCGGTGAGGCCAGGACGGCAAGGTCCGTGCTTGTGTCGGGCATCGAGTTGGGCACCGACACCAAAAAGGCGGACGCCAAGCCGCTTTCCGACAAAGAGTGGATAGATATGGTGGAGCAGAAGTGCAACGCCGCGCTGGCGATCCTCCAGAAGGGCAGGGACGCGCTGGCCGCGCTGAAACGCGCAAACGAAGGCAACCCGGCCAGCGCCGGTTTCGCCAACGCCGCCTCCATGTCAATGGCCAACATCGCCAACGGCTACTACGAAAGCACCGGCATGACCATAGCTTCCTTCAGAGCCGGCGAAAAGGACGGCGTGGCCGAGAAAATAGCCAGTTATAACCGCAACTTGGCCGCCACGCTGAAACAGGCCGCCGCCGGTTACAGGGCCGCACAGCCCGCCATGGCCTCCGCCGGCATACCAGAATCACTGGTGGATTCGGTTGTAGCCGCCTTCACTGCGGCCGCCGACGAGATGGAGGAAGTGGTCTGGCCCGCAATCGCAATGGGGCCGCGAGACTAATACCAATTTGCATTCATAAGGATGCAAATTGGTGGTCTGCCAGGGACCCGCGCGGCCACGGCCGCGCCTTTCCCCGGACCCCTTGGACCGCTCGCTCAGGGCGGAATGAATCCGCCCTTCGCTCCAGACCAAGCAATACGTATTACCACAAGTTTGATTGCGAATTGGTATAAAGATGCACGGCCTACTTTAGCCCGAACACCTTTCTCAGCGCGTACTCCCAGATGGGCGCGGGCACCAGCCGTTTGCCCACCTGCGACCAGAATGAGTCGGCACCTATGACCACCCTTCTGGGGGGCCTTTCAGCGTCCATGGCACTGAAAATCCGCTTCGCGCAGTCCTCCGCGCTCATGCCATGGTAGTCGGCGAATTCCTCCTGGCGGCCCACGTAGCGCTCCACGGCCGCCAGGTAGGCTGTGCCCTCCATGCCCTTCAGCCGCTCCGGCAGGTCGCCCCACGCGTTTTTCAGCGTGGCCCGAAACTCCGACTTGATGGAGCCAGGCTCCACCAGAATCACGGGTATCCGCTCGCCTATCTCCAAGCGCAGCGTCTCGGCCAGTGCCACCACCGCGTGCTTGCTGGCGTTGTAAGCCCCGGCCATGGGGATTGACAGCCTTCCCAGCACAGAGGCCACATGAACCACGCGGGCCTCCCCTGGCCTAACGCGGCGCAGCAGGGGCAGGAAGGCGTTTGTGACGACCTG
>Ga0268262_10007387_pt1 | contig 10267 bp, 13 predicted proteins | sample TergutNc150P3_FD_190354 | JGI IMG/M metagenome (GOLD analysis project Ga0268262, IMG submission 190354) | Nasutitermes corniger P3 segment gut microbial community from laboratory colony in Florida, USA - Nc150 P3 (SPAdes) (version 2) | ecosystem: Host-associated > Arthropoda: Insects >...
ACGTCTACTGTAAGACGTGTGGCAAAATACTTTACGTTTTCATAGGAGGAAAATTATGGTTTATTTGGTAAAAGACAGCGGTAAGGTTCGGGCTTTCTATTCGGAAAATGAAATGAAATCGGCAGGGTTTAAGAAAGCCGATCTCTCGGTATCCGAAGAGAAGTATAATTCAAATGGGTGTTATGCCCGAATAATCGGCGGTAATATAGTAGTCGGGAAAACTGACGAGGAAGCCGCCGCAGAAGAAAGGCAGAAGAAAATTGCTGAGTACAAATCGGAACTGGCAGAACTTGACCGTAAAGCGATGGCAGGACGGTTTATCAGGGACATCAGCATAGCTTATGCTAAAGCTAACGGCATGGCCAACGGAAAAGGGTATCAGGACTTGGTAGATATAGAAGCCCAAGCCGCCGTTATCCGGGAAAATCTGGCGCAGCACCTGACCGAAGAATAAGCCGGAATTTGATTGACTCCAAAGCCTGATAATTTCACTTTTACCGCACATCCAGTCCGGTGGCCTAAAACTTTGCCCTCTGATTTACAACGTGCAAAAGCTTCTTTTGTTCTTTGGCTGATTAAATTACGCTCTATTTCCGCAGACAGCCCAAAGGCAAGAACTTTTGACTGTATAACATCACCTTAACGGTAATTGTTTTTGATTGTCCAGATTTTTACGCCGCGCTCCATGCAGCCTGAGAGTATACTCATTATCATAAAAAACGATCTGCCTAAACGGGAGAGCTCGGAGCAGATAATTATATCTCCTTCATTTACAATTTTTAGTAAATTGCCTAACTGCCATTTTTCAGGAGCTTTCGTTCCGCTGATTTTTTCTTCTATCCATTTTGCGATTTTTATTTTTTCCGATTTGCAAAAACGGTTAATCTCATACCGTTGATTCTCTACAGTCTGTTTATCAGTGCTGACCCTTATGTATCCGTATACCATATTGTTCTCCCTAGATATTGTTTAATAAAATTAATCTTATAGTCTTAACCAATGGACATAATAGATTTCTCGATACTTTTTAAAAGACAGGGCGGTTACTCATTACCCGTACTAATAGAGTTAAAACACACTGAAAAAATAAGCTGGTACTTTACCAATAATAAAAAAGACATCGAATGGAACGGAAAAATATATAAATCCGTTCCTATGAGTTATAAATTCCCAAGCTCAAAAGACGGTCTGCCTACAGGCGGCACTTTGGAAATAGACATAGACATTCAAAAAGAGGACGGGTACGAGCTGTTAAGATGGTTTGACGAATCTGATTTTAATACCACTATTGAGGTAGTTGGATTAATAAATAACGGGGAGATAACCGGAATTAGCCAATTAACGCAAAAATTTGGAAGCGTAACATGGGACGGCAAAAAGATAACTTGGAATCTGGGACAGGAGGATCGGCTGCAAATGCAAATCAATCCTTGGGTCGCCGACACTGATTTCTTAACGGGGTAAAAATGGACGTGTCTGATTTAATCGGGCTGCCTTATAAAATACACGGCAGGGACGAATCGGGATTGGACTGCTTCGGGCTGATCTGGTTAATAGCCATGAGAAACGGCACGCCGATAAAAGACCCCGTATATAAAGGCTTTGATCCTTCGCTTGTTAATTTGGCGGATTATATAGGCATGAAACGCATAGAAGAATTTGAAACCGGCTGCGTATTGGAAATAGAGAAAGACGGCAGATTACATCTGGGATACGCCGTTGATAACGAGATGATGATTCACGCCACGCATAATGAGGGTGTGATAGTAGAAAATATCGTTAAATATAACGTAAAAGGATATTTTAAATTTAAATGAATATATACGTGTTAATATTTATGATTTTAATCGCTCTTGTCGGGAGAAGGTAATGGGCATAGTCAATTTAATAAAAGGCTTGGATTTACAAAAAGATATATATAATTTTAATGGCTCAATAAAAGATAATCTTCATTTAAATTGGGAATATGTAAAAATATATAAAGCCTCTCAAGAGCTTAACCCTGATTATGATGTACAAGACGATGACGTAATAACAGTACAGGAATTTCCGCAAGGCTTAACCGCTATGGTGGTAACGGCGATAGTAGTGGGGGTTATCGCTATCGGCGTAGGGGTAGGGGCGGCGATATGGGCGTATAATCAGGCGAAAAAAGCCAGAGCGGAAATGGAAGACGCTCTCAAAAGAATCGGCAAAAGTAACAAACAAAGAGACGTATCGTCTATTCCCCAATTATCGGGAGCGAGAAACGAGAGAGCGGACGGCAAAAATCCACCGATACTTATCGGCAGGCATTTATTCACGCCTTATTTTTTATCCGATCCCTATATAAGACCTTTCGGGACTGACGGAAAAGATTTATACTGGTACGGCACTTTTTTATCAGGGCAAAACGGAATTTGTTTTGAAAAAATAAGAAACGGCCTTAATGATCTTCTTACCCTTTCAGGTAACGCCGCCCAAAAAGGGAAATTCAGTTTTGACAGACCTGCTAATTATAACCCCGCCGATCCGCCGCCGTTTTACGATCCCGAAAACTTTATAGAGATTGTCCAAGAGGGATACTCGTTTACCGAATCTGTCTTTGAGCAGAAATGGGTTGATTCTCTTGATTCGACCGTAGAGATAGGCAGAAAGAAAAAAGACGGGGCGCAGGTAGTTGACGATCTTTACATGGATGATGACGGAGCCGAGCCTGTTGTTAGGGAAACGGCCAGATTCCCGATGAGAGCGGAAATAGAGGTATTCATAGACGGTCTTCACGGCTGGGACTCCGAGAATGGGGTAGAGACAAACGCTACTGTAGGAATACAAATAGAATGGTCTGCCGACATGAACGGCTGGTCAAGTATACCTATAACAAATTTTAACGGTAATTACATAACCAGAGCGAGAGCCGAGCAAATGAGATTTTTAGCTGAGGTAAATTTTCCTGCAAGCGTTTTTTCTAAAGAAGGAAAGCCCGTATATATTAGGGCTACAAGATTAACCAGAATGTACAGCGGAGGTTATAGGGACAGGGTTTATTTGGGAGCGATTAGAACAAAACAGTATAACCCAAAAAAATCATCAACCATGAATTTAGTGGCGGCGAGAAATTTAAACGAAAGACTTGAAAATAAATTCTGTAGAATAGGGATTAAGATTAAAGCTAACAGAAACACTCAGGACGCTTTAGACAGGTTTAATATAATCGCTTCCATGACAGCTAGGACTTGGAACAACGGCTGGTCAACGGGGAAATCTAAGACCTCAAATCCCGCCGCTGTCGCTCTTGAAATATTAACAGGATTGATTCATGAGCCTTCAAAATATAATGACCGTGAAATAAATCTTGATAGTTTCGGGAAATTATACGAATACTGTAATAACAGGGAAGTAAAAATAGCCGGAGAGGGAATAAGAAAATTTAACCTCGAGGCAAACGGGGTAGTGTCGAATTCGGCGAGAAAAGTAGACGTGTTAAAATCCGTTTTAGCGGTCTGTGACGCGGGTCTATATATAAACGAATTCGGGAAACTATATGTTTATTACGACCACTTTCAAAGTACACCCATAGCGTTATTAAACAAACAAAGAATAGTTAAAATGAGCGAGCAAAGATCGCTTGATCCCAGACCTGACGGTTATACGGTAGAGTTTATCAATGAAGATTCGGACTGGTCAATAGATACGCATAGAATATTAAGACCTAGAATAGAAGCCGATCCGGGTAAGAATACATGGACTTCAATCAAGCTGGATTATACGACAAATTACTATCAGGCCATGTGGCACGCAAGAAGAATGATGGCGAAAGAAATTCACAGACCGGGCGAAATAAAAACAACCGTTGGAAAAGAAGGAAGATTATATAAGCCCGGATCATTAATCAAAGTACAGCATGAAGGGTTTAAGATAGGCTTGGGAAGCGGAGAAATAACCGAAGTCATAAAGAAAGGCGATCTGATTTTGGGTTTCAGATTAATGGAAAAATTTGATATAGCTTCCGACAGGGATTATTTTGTCGAATACTATGTCGTAAGCGAAAGTCAGAATCATGTGGTCTATCCGTTACCTGAAGTAGCCGGAAAGCCTGAAAGTAAAATAAGGACGATGAAATTACAGAGCGTAGGCAAGTACACTAACACGTTGATGTTTTCCACGCCGTTACCCGCCGATGAATTTTATACGCCCGAATTCGGGAACATATTAAGCGTAATTTACGGAGAGCCTACGGGAATTCAGGGCAAGGTGTGGGAGTCAAAAAGATACTTGGTAACGGAATTAAGCGAAATTTCAGACGGCTATGATTTAACTTTAGTTCCTTACAGCGATGTAATTTATGAGACTACTTCTATTGATGAAATACCTGTTTATCAATCTTCAATAATGAACGCTCCGCCGAGAGTATACAATGACGCTAACGACAGGCAGACGATATTGGAAGGCAGAATTCCCGAGATAAGGGAAATAAACGAAATATCGACAATTATAGTTGGAACCAAGACTCCCGGATACAGGGGAGCGACTAACACGCCTGATTTAAATAACACGGGAATAATTAACGGCAACAGAATGAATGTCGGCGATTGGATAGCTTATACCGGAATATCGGGCGCGTGGGAATATGGGTTCTGTTATCAATGGAACGGTAAAGAATGGTTTAAACTTGAGGTTAACGCGGATAACATGGGCAAGTACACCATAGCTATAAGCGATTTGGTTAAGGGCGCGCCTAACGGTTATTTTTCAATTCTATTTTGCAGGACTCTAGTTACGGTAGACGCTTTTATACAAAACTTATATATGCAGCAAGGGACGATGACAAACGGCGGCGTTTTACAAAGCGCGAATTATAATCCGGTGACGCAGACGGGCTGGATGATTAAATATAACGGGGAGGCGTTTTTTCAAGGGGTACATATAGACGCGGATTCTATTACCGTTAACGGTAAAGGATACCTACCATTACATTTTGTTTATTTCCAATTACCCCAGCAGGTAGCACCTAACGGCACATTTGCGGGATATTGGGAAAATGTTAGTTTTAGGTATCCGGGATTATTTATGCGCATACAGGGTGGCAACGCCGCTCCTTTCGGACAACAGCAAAATGAGAGAGTAGGACAGCACACGCACCCTATTAGTAATGGCACTGTTGTAACAGGTTGGGAATATGACGCGGCTGGCGCGGCTCCGGCATTGCTTACCTCAATAGGTCTAAAAAAAGAATCTGTGGAAACATCATTTAGGGGTCATAATGATTGGATTGAAGAAAACAGGCCGAAAAATATCACTATCATCGTGTGGGAAAAAACAAGAAATGCTTAATAAAATTTATTCTAATGTAATTTTATAGTCTGAGTGTGGGGTTCCGGCAAGAAATTCTGGAAAAATACTAACATAAATTTCTTTACATTTAGGCTTATGGGGACAGGGTGATATTTTTTCAAGCTCCGCATAATTAAACGAATATTCCCTAGCGTCTTTATCAGGGTAGTCATAATTTTTTTGATCTGCTGATACGCCGTTAGTACAATAAACAGACGCATGAAATCTGTTTACTCCTACCCCGTCATGTTCAAAATAAACCGTATAAACATCTCCGTTTTTTTCATGTCTTATATAAGTAACAGGTTTTGGTACTATTACTTCTTGTTCTTTGGTCTCTTGTTCTTCTTTTTTTGTTTCCATATTTCCCCCACTACCGCCATTATTACAGGCTAAGAAAAGGGAAACAATACTAAGGATTAAAATTAGCTTTTTCATACCTTAAATTTTAAGAGCTTTTAGGTAAAGAATCAAGTAATTTACTAATTCCTTACAGGATATAAAATTAGAAAAAGGACTGTTTTCGATATTGCATTTTATGAGAATTTCGCTGAAAATATGGTATACTGGAGGTAGTAAAATGTATAATCCGGTTTATATGTCAAACAATTTCCTTATCCGGTCATTCAAGCAGGGCTTGGCTATCACCTCTATGAAAATGCAAAAAATGCTTTATTTCCTGTACAGGGATTATCTTAAAGAAAACGGCGTATCTCTGTTTTCAGAGCGGTTTTCAGCATGGAAGTATGGTCCCGTACTTGAATCGGTATATCACACTTATAAAATGTTCGGCGCAAAAGGAATTAGTAATTATGGCGGGATACCAGCCTATTCAATAAAAGAAGAAGACGATCAAAAACTGAAAATGCTCATAGATAAAATATGGGAAACAAGCAAACCGTATAACGGTATTTATCTATCTCAGTTAACCCATAGACCAGAAAGCGCATGGTATAAAGCATGGACAAAAAACCTCACTTTCTTGCGTGATGAAGATATAAAGGAAGATACAATCCAAATAACCGGATAATCGTAATATGGGAAATGACAAGAAAATCAGGGCTATACCTGAGATTACTCTTAATTCAATCGAAGAAGATAGCCCGGACGTTGAAAAGCCTTCGCCGGAAGCACGCCTTAAGAAAATAAAAGTAGAAAGGGCAGAAGCCAGAAAAGACGCCGATTCTAATTACGCCAGATCACGGGACATGGGTGTAACTATTGCGGGGCTTGCTTTGGTTTTTGTTTTGATTATTATGTATTTCATTGCCGTCGTATATTTCCCGGATAATGAGCATATTTCATCATTGCTTGACCTTATAAAAGCAGTTGTAATGCTCATTATCGGATACATATTTGGAACTAAAATAACTCAGCGATAAAACATACTTAGGGCAAGATACAGCCTTTATTGACTAATTAATGACTTCTTTTACACAACTAGAGCCCTTAATTCCAATTCAATATCATCAAGCTCATTTTCAACTTCATCTAATTCCATATCGGTAAATATTGTTTAATTTTCCCTGCTCTATACCATAACCACAGGCAGTTAGCCTGAGAATTAATAGGCGGGGGGCTTATGGAATTATTAACGCAGTTTCTTCATATTAAAGATGAGCCTATGGCGGCTTTTGTTTTCTTGGCTTTAGCTCTTTATAAAATATTATCGCTTGTCTTGACATTTATTAAAGACAGATATTTTGCCAAGCCTGATAAATATATGTCGACTTTGTTGAAAGATATAGCGATCTTAAAAATCCATAGTAAGAGTTTATCCGTAGAAGACAGAATGGAAAGCCTGTTTGACTATCTGTATGCCGGATATAACGGCGAAGTCCTGTCTTTTGGAATTAATGAATTAATCCTGCCTCATAAAGACAAATGGGCGAAATTATACAGAAAAAAAATGGAAAACAGCCCCGATTTTAACCCCAAAAAGAATTTTGAACTGGCAATGCAAACAATTAACCAGATTCCGTTTGACAAGGGCTTAGTATGACAAAATACGAAGCTTTATCATCTTTAACAACTAATACAGGAGTCGCGTTGGCAAAAGCGTTAGACAAGCTGGAAGCTCAAGGCGTACCTTACTTTATCAGCGAGGCAAGAAGAACGCTACTGACTCAATGCTTATACGCTTTACAAGGTCGTTTAGGTGATATACCGCAATCCGATCTTGAATTTGCCTGTAAAGAAGCAAAAATCAGACCGCCTGATAAAAATAAAATAACATGGACATTGAGAAGCAATCATTTAAGCGGCAATGCCGTAGACATTATTCCTGTTAAAGACGGGAAACCGGACTGGAACAATCAGGATGAAAAAATTGTAAAAGCTATGAAAAGCGAGGGATTTATTTGGGGCGGAGACTGGGCTACACCTGACAAACCGCATTTTGAATTAAGGGCATAATATGAGTGATGACCTGAAAGAAGAAATTGACAAAGAATACAAATGGAGTTGGGCAAAATTCTTTATCGGCCTTGGAAGACTGGTAACATCGCAGGAATTCATTGTCTTTGTGGTCTATACAATAATTATGTTTTCTACAAATAAAATAGTAGAGACAATAAATACTGAAAAAAAATTAATTTCAGTTGAAACTAAAATATGGGTTATAGGCTATATCATCATTTGTTGTATCTTTATTCTTAAAAAATGCCTTGAAAAAGTTTTAGAGATTATCGCGCATAATACAAACATTAACGCTGAACTAAAATTCGGCAGACAAGTAAATGTTGATAAAGATTTAGCAAAAATAATAGAAGCTAAAAAGGGGGAAAAATGAATGAAAAAAATTATTTCGGTCTTGTTATTGGTTTCGTTGTTATCGCCTTCATTCTTGGCGGCGCAATCGGTGGAATCGCAGTTTACGGATATTTACGGCCTCATAGACCAGTTGATCGACAATCAGAGGCAGCAATCGGAATTAATCGAGAAATTACAGACGGCCTCAGAGAGCGACAAGAAGATGATAGAAGAAACATTGCTGCGCTTGAAGAAATCCGAAGAAGACACGAAGAAACAGATAGCACTATCAGAGAACTTGGGCAACTTAATAACGGATCAGGCGATTTACTCCAAATCCTTAGAAAAAGAATTGAAATTCTGGAAGATTACTACAGGGATACTGGCGGCATTATCGGTAGTGTTAATAATAGCTGCGAATAACTGATCTGTTTATATAAATATATATTTGTCCAGTATTTCAAACAAATGTTTTACTTTTTCCAGTTTTTTAGCCCTGCCTATTTTGTCTTTGTGATTATATATTTTACTGACATCGGTAGAAACTTTATGCCCCATAAATATCTCGCCTATATCCCCTAATCCCTCAGCGTCCGTTAGTGTTTTCCAAAAATGCCTGCCGGAATAAAAAGTGATGTTTTCTTTTTTCATATAATCTTCAGTAAAGCCCAAGTGTTTTGCCAATTCAATGGCGGCTTTTTTATAATCCGTACTCTGAATAATCTTGGCTTTAGGCTTTAATATATAATCGGTCTTATTATTCTTTTTAGCATAATCAATTAATTTTTTATATACAAAATCATGTATAGGGACGGTTCTAATACCGTTAGGCGTTTTGCTGTCGGGTACGTTCAGAAAATGAAAGTTGTCAATTAAAACAAAATCATTAATGTTTATATTCTCTATTTCGCAATTCCTTAAATTAGTACTATAAATTAGAAGGTTTAATAGATAATAAAAATCGTTTCCCCACCTTTTATTAAACACGCCTTTCAATTTTTCGATGTCATAACAGCCCGTAATCTTTTTGTCGCCCTTTTTTGACTTTATGGAAACAAGGCTTTTGCATGGATTAACTGAGATTAATCCGTCCAAGAGTAAGCGGTTAAATATCATGCTGATATGGGATATGCGGATATTCACGGTCATCGGTTTTACGCCTTTTTTGTTAGTCAATAAATAGTTTTGAAATTTGGCTAGAAATGGGGTGGTGATGTCTTCCACCGTTTTAACGCCATTTTTTTTAAGATAGGGTATGAAAGAACGGTTTATAAAGTTATAACAAAATATCCTGTGTTTTTCTTTTATCGACCTGCCTCTTTTTATGTCAATATCCAGATATTGTGAATCTTTGGCGTAATAGTTTTTTAAGACATAATAAATATCAATACTTGGTTTTTCACCCCTGCCGAAATATTCATTTAACAGTCTTTCCCTGTTTTCTATGGCGAATTTTATCGCTAATTCCTTGTCGTTTGTTCCGGTAGTCCACTTAGTTCTTAATAACACTCCGTTATGCAAATATTTAACATAATAGACGAATCCCAGCTTTTTATTCTTTACGGGTTCAAGATAGTATCTTTTCGGCTCCCTGGGATCAACAAACTTAGCGGAGAATTTTTTTAATTCTTCTATGAATTCAGGATTACATTTTTCAAGACGATTTTTTAATCTTTCGAGATATTTTTTATCGTCCATTAAATTGGTTCCGCTTTTAACCCAACTATTTATTATCTCAGGACTAAATCTTATAATGTCTACATTTTCAGTTGTAATTCTTTTATACGGTATTTTTCCTAAAGAAACAAGCCGATCAATGGCGGTTTTATTTAACGGTAGGATTTTAATTAAATCGTCATGACTTAATAGTCTCATATAATATATTTTCGTAAACAAGGCGTAAAATATCAAATATTTTAGGATAAAATGTGGCAAAAGCCACAAAATCTGCCTATTTAAGACTACACTGTGTAGTATTTAAAACAAATTAGCAAATATTGTAAGGATAATGAAAGTTTTTTGTTGACAGTTTTATATAATTGCGGTATTTTACTAATATCTGATAAGGCTTATTGATTAACATTTTTAATCATTTTCACGAAAAATTTGATGAAAATTGAGTTTTTGTTTTCTTTATTTCCTCTTTTTTCCCATTATAAATGATGTTCCTTCATTATTTGCTATTAAGTCATTCTTTATTTCT
>Ga0268262_10007388_pt1 | contig 10265 bp, 5 predicted proteins | sample TergutNc150P3_FD_190354 | JGI IMG/M metagenome (GOLD analysis project Ga0268262, IMG submission 190354) | Nasutitermes corniger P3 segment gut microbial community from laboratory colony in Florida, USA - Nc150 P3 (SPAdes) (version 2) | ecosystem: Host-associated > Arthropoda: Insects > Digestive...
TTGCGGCCATGAAACGGAAAAGCTGCGCCTTTGTGTTTTCCGCGCTGGAAATGGGCAAGGATGAAACCAGCGCCCTTGAGGAAGCGTACGCGGCGGCGGGCATTCCGGTCATTTCAAACGCCTCGGCCCATCGCTGGACCAATGACGTGCCGGTTCTTATTCCCGAAATAAATCCTCACCATACGGATATTATTCCTTTGCAGCAAAAAAACCGCGGCTGGAAGAAGGGTTTTATTGCGGTAAAGCCTAACTGTTCGATTCAAAGCTTCATGATTCCGCTGCACGCCCTGGTAGAGGAAGGCTATCTGGTGAAAAAAGTCCTTGTCACCACCATGCAGGCGGTTTCCGGCGCGGGTTATCCGGGCGTACCAAGTCTGGACATCATCGACAATATCATTCCCTACATCGGCGGCGAGGAAGATAAAACCGAAAAGGAACCGCTCAAGATATTCGGAGCCATTGCGAACGGGATTTTTAACAACGCGGCCTTTCCGAAAATTTCCGCCTGTTGCAATCGTGTGCCGATTATTGACGGACATACAGCCTGCGTCTCTCTGGGATTTGGGACAAAGAAGCCTTCGCTTGATGAAATAAGAAAAATCTGGGCTTCTTTCAAAGGACTGCCCCAGGAATTGAATCTTCCTATGGCGCCGGAACAGCCCATTATATACCGTGAGGAAAATAACCGGCCCCAGCCCCGCAAAGATCGTGACCACGACAAGGGAATGGCGGTGGTGATTGGCCGCCTGCGGTCCTGTAATGTGCTCGACATCCGTTTTACCGCTCTTTCGCATAACACGGTGCGCGGCGCGGCGGGCGGCGGCATACTTAACGCGGAACTTTTACGGCACAAGGGTTACTTAGGTTGAGAAAATGAGTCAAAAGTATTTTCCCCTGGATAAGGCTGCCCTGGAAGAACTGGCGGCGCACTACCCAACGCCGTTTTATTTGTATGACGAAAAAGGAATCATCGAAAATGTCCGCCGGATTAAAGCGGCGTTTTCGGTTTTTCCCTCTTATAAGAATCACTTCGCGGTCAAGGCGCTGCCCAATCCTTATACATTAAAGATTCTCGCCGCCGAAGGTTTTGGCGCTGATTGTTCAAGTTACGCAGAACTGCTGTTAGCTGATATGGCCGGCATAAAGGGCGAAGACATTATGCTTACTTCCAACGAAACTCCGGTGAAAGAATATGAATTGGCCCGCAAGCTGGGCGCTGTTATAAACCTGGATGATTACACCCACATTGAGTTTCTGGAAAAAACAACCGCCTGCGCGGGGCGCGGCCTGCCGGAATTAATTTCCTTCCGCTACAACCCCGGTCCCCTCAAGGAAGGCAACGCCATAATCGGCAAGCCGGAAGAGGCGAAGTACGGCCTTACCCGCGAGCAGCTTATTAAAAGTTATTCGATAACCAAAGAAAAAGGCGTTAAGCGTTTTGCCCTGCACACGATGGTCGCTTCCAACGAACTTTCCGTTCCCTATCACATTGAAACCGCGCGTATGCTTTTTGAGCTTGCCGTTGAGATAAAGGAAAAAACGGGAGTACGCCTTGAGTTTATCAATTTGGGCGGCGGCGTGGGGATTCCCTACAAGCCGGATCAGGAAGCGGTTGACTATCAGGTTTTGGCGGCAGGTATACAAAAAGCGTATAACGAAATTATCAAACCCGCGGGGCTTGATCCGATGAATATCCGCACCGAATGGGGCAGAACTATCACCGGGCCGTATGGCTGGCTGGTAGCGCGGGCAATTCATAAAAAAGAAATCTACCGCAATTACATCGCGCTTGACGCCTGCATGGCCGACTTAATGCGTCCCGCCCTTTACGGCGCGTATCATCACATAACGATTCCGGGCAAAGAGAACGCCCCGTTATCTGAAACTTACGATGTAGTGGGTAGCCTGTGCGAAAACAACGACAAGTTCGCCATTCAAAGAAAATTGCCAAAGATAGACGTAGCCGCAGACGGCGGAAGCGCTGCGGGCAACGGCGTTGTAAACAACGGCGGAGACTTTGTCGTTATTCACGACGCGGGCGCGCACGGCAGGGCAATGGGTTTTAACTACAACGGCAAACTCCGCTGCGGCGAATTGCTATTGCGGCAGGACGGTTCTGTCGTACAAATCCGCCGCCCGGAAACAGTGGATGATTATTTTGCCACGCTGGATATTTCAGGCGTGAAAAACTTTAATTGATAAGGATATTGACATGATTAACCGCAATCCATACATAGCAAATCTCAAAGCAGGCTACCTTTTTCCTGAAGTTGCCAAGAGGCGGCGCGAATTTGCCGCGGCGCACCCGGACGCGAAAATTATCAGTTTGGGAGTTGGCAATACCACCGAACCAATTTTATCCCATACCAGTGAAGGTCTGGTTGAGGGGGCAAGGCGGCTGGGAACGGCGGAAGGCTATTCCGGCTATCAGGATGAGGGGATGGCGCAGTTACGGGAAAAGATTTCATCGGTTTTTTACCGGGGAAAATTTTCGATAGACGAGATTTTTATTTCTGACGGGGCAAAATGCGACATCGGCAGATTGCAGACGCTTTTTGGAGCGGGAACAAAAATCGCGGTACAGGATCCTTCCTATCCGGTTTATGTTGACGGCTCGGTTTTAGTGGGAGCCGCAGGCGGCTGGGAAGGCGCAGGCTATGCGGGTATTACGTATCTTCCCTGCACAACGGAAAATAATTTCTTCCCCGATATGAACCTTATTCCGCGGAACAGCCTTATCTATTTTTGTTCGCCTAACAACCCCACCGGCGCAGTCGCGAACCGCTCTCAGCTTACCACGCTGGTAAAAACAGCCATCGACAAAGGCTGCATTATCGTCTTTGACGCCGCCTACTCCGAATTTATCCGCGACCCGTCGCTTCCCAAAACTATTTACGAAATAGACAAGGCGGATCAATGCGCTATTGAAGTAAATTCATTCTCCAAACCCGCCGGATTTACCGGGGTACGCCTCGGCTGGTCGGTGGTTCCCAAGGCAATTAAATATTCCGGCGGCGAAAGCGTAAACGCGGACTGGAGCCGCATTGCCGGAACAATCTTTAACGGCGCTTCCAACATCGCCCAGGCCGGCGGGCTTGCCGCGTTAGACGACAAGGGCCTGAAAGAAATCCGCGCCCTTACGGATTTTTATCTTGGAAACGCGCAGTTGATAAGGGACGCCCTGCAAAAGCTGGGAATAAGCTGCATAGGCGGCGATAATTCCCCGTACATCTGGGCGCATTTCCCCGGCAGGGACAGTTGGGAAGTGTTCTCCGAACTGCTTGAAAAGTGCCATGTGGTAACCACCCCGGGCGCGGGTTTTGGCCCCGCAGGGCAAGGTTTTATCCGCTTTTCCGCCTTCGGCCACCGCGCCGATGTAGAAGAAGCCTGCAAAAGACTACGGGTCACTTTTCAATAATCACCGGATTCGATACAATAAAAACATTGTTATTTTTGCCGGCGTGGTGGAATGGTAGACACTGGGGACTTAAAATCCCCTCCTCGCAAGAGGGTATGAGTTCGAGTCTCATCGCCGGCAAAAATTAAATCGGGGACTTTAAATCCGGGCAAGAAATGCACAGCGTAGCTGTGTGGATGAGTTATAGCAGCACGCCCTAGCGCCAATAATTGCCGCTGCCGTCGGTAAAGTAAGGCGGGCTTTAGCCCGCCGTCAGCGCGCCCTCGCAAGAGGGTATGAGTTCGAGTCTCGTTCCCGGCAAAAACAGAATCGGGGACTTTAAATCCGGGCAGCTAAACGCACGGCGAAGCCGTGTGGATGAGTTATAGCAGCACGCCCTAGCGCCAATAATTGCCGCTGCCGTCGGTAAAGTAAGGCGGGCTTTAGCCCGCCGTCAGCGCGGGCAAGAAATGCACAGCGTAGCTGTGTAGATGAGTTATAGCAGCACGCCCTAGCGCCAGTAATTGCCGCCGCTGTCGATAAAGTAAGGCGGGCTTTAGCTCGCCGTCAGCGCGCCCTCGCAAGAGGGTATGAGTTCGAGTCTCATCGCCGGCATCAAGCATAAACGCTATAACTGCAACAGGGCGTTTATGTTTTCTTTCTCATGTAGCGGGCAAAATAAGCCATAGAGAAGCCGATAAGAATAAGAGCCACGCTGACACATATTTGAAAAAACATTTTCAACCCCCTAAAATCCAATTTCTGATTATATCTACTATCGCCAAAATTAGCAAGCAACGTATAACCGGTTTGTTTTTTGTAATTTTTTACTTCCGGCTGCTTAACTGTCTTGTCATAATCATAAAATTCAAGGATTATTTATTCAGATATAAAGCCATACGGAGGCGGACAAATGAGTTTGATTTACATAGTTATCGGCGGCGGAGTCGGAGCGTTATTGAGATATTTCAGCAGCCAATTTGTGAACAGCCTGTATAATAAAAATTTCTCTTTGGGAACTATTTTTGTAAACTGCGTAGGAGCGTTATTGATTGGTTTCTTAATAAACATTTTTGATATGTTCGGAATAAACACAAAATTAAAATTGTTAATAATAACCGGATTTCTGGGCGGATATACTACGTTTTCAACATATTCATTTGAAACGGTAAATTATTTTATAAACGGAAACATAAAATACGGAGTGTTAAATATACTGCTTAATAATATTCTGTGTATATTATTTGTATTATTGGGATTATGGTTAAACAAGATGGTATTTACAAGAGGATAAAATGATTCTATCGAAATATCTTTGCAGGAAATATTTTTTAAAAGCAATACTGTGCGTTACCGGCGTCTTTATTATAGGAATTGGCGTTGGTTTTATGCGTTTCGCTGATTTCGGGATTGATCCTTATATGTGTTTCATGAACGGATTGTATCTCGCGGTATTTAAAAATCTTGGAGTTAGTTTTGGGGCCACATTTGCCATATCCAGTTTTTTAATGATAGTGATTGTTTTAATTTTTGACCGGTCCAAGATTGGTTTGGGAACTATCGCCGCCATAACGCTTACCGGTTATGTGTCTGACCTGGGAGTTTTTCTCTGTCATTTCATATCAATTGAAGGAACAGCGTTATATGTTTTACGCATTGGAATGATGATTTTTGGAATTTTATTTGTAGCTATAGGTTCAGGAATGTATTTCAATACCAATGTAGGCGTTTCGCCTTATGACGGTATCGGGCTTATAATTACCCAAAAAACCGGGAAGCAAAATATGTACCGTTGGATCAGAATCGGGACAGACTTGATCTGTGTAAGTTTAGGCTTTTCAATGGGAAATATACCCGGAGCAGGAACGGTTATTATGGCGTTTTTTACCGGACCTTTATTCGCGTTTTTTCGTAATAAAATATCAGTATGGGGAAAAAATCTGGGAATTATCACCTAAGACAAATGAAATTATTGTTCTTCCGCCTGCGCCAGCCATTTCTGCGCATTATCCAAAAGCTCTTTTATATATTGAATCAACGCCCCGTTCTTTGCCAATACCGTGGAAATATCACCGGCTTTGCCCGCCATTTCCAGCTCCAGCGCCATTTTCCGCGCTTCTTCCGCGCCGATGCTGTCACTGGTACTTTTAACGCCGTGCACTTTAATAGCATAGTCCGGTAATGTCTCCGCTGAAACCTGGCTCATTTTTTCCAGCGTATCGGGTATGACAGAAAGATATGAACGCAGCACCGGCAAATAGATTTTCAAATCGCCGTTATAAAGTTCCATTACCCTTCTTTCATCCACTCCGGGTATATCAATCTTCACTTCCTTCTCTTTTTTATCAGGACTGATTATACCCTTTATTTTACCGCTTACCCAATCTTTAATAAAAGCATCCAGCTTCGCGACGCTGAGGGGTTTGTATAAGACTGCCTGAAAACCATTGTTCAAAAGCATTTTTTCCTGCTCGGCAGTCTCGGTGGTTATAATTGCCGTAAGAGCGACAATCGGAACCGTGTTTGCGTATTTTGTATTCAGGGCGCGTATCAATCTGACTGCTTCCATGCCGTCCATATCCGGCATCATCAGATCCATAAAAATAATATCGTACTTGGGTTCTTCTCTTCTTATACGATTAACCGCGTCCTGTCCGTTTGATAAACCGTCCACCTGCATTTTATATTTCTGCAGCATGCTCTGCGCTACGCTTAAATTCGGCAGGAAATCATCCACAACCAGCGCTTTTACGCCGCTTAAATTCAGCGGCCCTGTGTCTTCTCCCTTTTCCAGTTTCTCTTTAAGCTGCCGGGCGGCTTCGACCGTTTCGGGAGGATACTTGTCACGAATAAACCTGTTCAGCGTCGAGTTAAGCTGGCGCGTGTCAATAGGTTTGGACATAAACCCGTCAAAACCGTTTGCTAGATACATTTGATCCTGTCCGACCAAAGCGTTGGCGGTCAGCGCGATAATAGACGCCTTATATCCAAGCTCACGTATAATTTTTGTCGTTTCCATTCCATCCATTTCCGGCATGTAATGGTCCATAAATATTACATCAAATTTCTGGCCGCTTTTAATCATGTCAATCGCTTTTTGTCCGCTTGAGGCGGTATCTATTGACAATCCGTAAGGGGAAAGAAGCCCTTTGGCGACATACAGGTTTGGCTCCATATCGTCTACAACCAATACTTTGCCATAGGGCATATATTCCCGCTGAATCTGAGAACCCCTTTTCTGTCTTGCTTTTTTCTCAATATCAAATTTTTGAAGACTATCCGCGCCTTCCCTGCCCAGCACATTTGAATCAATATAACCCTGCGGTATCCGGAGGTTAAACACCGAACCTTTTCCCGGCTCGCTTTCAACAACCATCTCGCCTTTCATCATATTGATAAAACTTTTGGTAATAGGCATTCCCAGGCCGGTACCCTCAATTTGACGGTTGATTTCCGAATCAAAGCGAGCGTAATTTTCAAACAGGTTGTCCACCTGATCCTTGGTCATGCCTTTCCCGGTATCACTCAAACGGAAAATAAGAATTACCGGCTTATCTGCTCCGGACACTTCGGCGGAAACTGACATCTCTATCTCTCCGGAATCCGTGTACTTGAACGAGTTGGAAAGGAGATTATTCAATACCTGCTTGATACGCAGATCATCGCCGAATAATTTTGAAGGAATGTTCGCATCTACTTTTAAGGAGAATTTAACGGGTTTGCCTCCAAAACGCATGAGGTTAAGCTGCACCGTATCGTTGATCACGCTTGAAACATCATAATTAACCGGCACCAATTCCATCTTGCCTGATTCAATTTTTGAAAGGTCCAGTATGTCGTTGATTATGTTAAGCAGCATATAACCGGAATTATGCACCCTGTCCAGCGCTTCTTCCGTATCCGGCGGCAGTTGTTTTTCAAGCTCTATTTCGATAATGCCCAAAATCGCGTTCATCGGCGAACGTATTTCATGGCTCATCCTTGCCAGAAAATCGCTTTTTACGCGGTTGGCTAAAAGCGCCTGTTCCCTTGCGGCATACAATTCCGTTATGTCAACGGAATACCGCAGATGCGCTGTAATGCCGCCTGACCATGCAATATAACAGGACGTATTACGGTAGTGGCGTTTTGTCGCCGTGTTGTATTCTATCCATTCAACAACTTGTCCCTGATTTGCATCAAGCTTGTTACACGGGCAGAACTCACATCTGCCGTTCAGCCCTTTGTGAAAAACCTGATAGCATATCTCTCCTATACAATCATCGTCAACATTATAATACTTCTTTGAATTGTCGTTTATAAATACTACTTCTCCGGTTCGTGGATTGGTAATGTAGATTATCGCGTCAATATTATTAAGTATTCTTTGCATGATACTGATGTTTGCCAGCAGTCCGTCCGCTTCTTTTAACATTACGTCAGCTTTTTGTTTTTCCGCGTCAGCCTTTTGTTTTCCAACGACAATACTGACCATGATGACGCTGAATATTATCGACAGCGCGGCCCCCAAAACCATGATGATAAACCTTACCTTTTTGACTTCCGCGAAATATTTGTTTTCGGGCGTTACAATGCCAAGATACCAGCCGTTTTCCAGTCTTCGGATAAAAGTGATTGAGGGAATATCTTCATAGTTCTTCATCCTGAATTCGGAAATGTCCTGCCCCGATCTGAGCATGGCCTCCGCTCTGGCGGTATCGCTGTTCATGTCCGCAAATTTTGTGCCTTCCAGAGCGGAATCTAAATGGAAAATATATTTATAATCTTCGCTTAACAGGACTCCGAACCACAAATTGTTCTTGCTCGCGCTGAGTAAATACTTCTTGATCCTGTCAAAGTTCATATCCATGGCAACTACGCCGAGCAGGTTTCCGTCATTGTCATATATGGCGCGCGCATAGGTAATGACAATTATCGGCGACAATACTTCGGTATGGGGCTGCAAAAATACTATTTCACCGTTCGCCGCCAGAGCTTCCTTGTACCAAAGGCGTTCTGTAGGCACATAATTTCTCGGTATCCGGCGGTCCTGTCCGTCGATAAACACTCCGCCAAATACCTCAAAATAACCGAAGATGCCGTCAAACCCCGATAATTGAATAGTTTCGTTATACAGTATGTAGTCGGTGATTTCATTCAGGTAGGTATGGACTTCTTCTTTGCCGGCGCCGCGCAGTACCATGTTGCGTATACTTTCGGATTGGTTGCCCAGCACTGTCCTTGGCTCCTTGAGGTCCGTTTTGATGTCGGTCTCAAGGGCGTCAAGCGCCGCCTGCGCGTTGTATTCCAACTGCTTGCGGACAATATCAGTCATAAAAAAGGAACTAAGGATAACCATTATCGCAAACGCCAGCACGACGATCAGAACCAGCATATATGAACGTAACATCTGGGCTTTTACGGAAGCAATAATTTGTTTTATTTTCATAATTGTACCCTATAGTACTTTATGAACAACCGGTTGTGCCGCCGCAGGTATTACATTTCATGCAGGTTCCGCTCCGTATCAGGGTGAAGGATCCGCACGTGGGGCAGGGATCGCCTTCATAGCCTTTAATACGGGCCTGGGCAATTTTAACTACTTCGCTTTGTTCGGGTCTGGGCTGGTCAAGCACCTGAACCGGCAGGGCCGCCGGTATAGCCTGCGCAACTGCCCCATCGGGGTTGTGGCCGGGCGTTCCACCCGCCAGCGCTTTAACGGTTCCCTTGCCGCTGTCGCCCTGAGGCAGTTGTCCCGAAGGCCCCAACCCTGAAAGGCCGGTTGATTTTTGCCCGCCTGCCGGCGCGGCGCCGCCGGATGAGGCATTGCCTGACGGAAGAGAAGAAGAAGGTTTGAAGCCGGCGCTCTGCTTGCCGCCGAAACGCTGTTTTGCCTCGCCGCTGTCCATTTCACCTTTGGTGCCGGTGGTGATGAGGTCTTCCGGTTTTACCTGGCCCAGATCGCTGCGTTTCAGATAACTTATCGCCAGATCGCGGAAAATATAATCAATGACGCTGGTTGCCATCTTCACATAATCGTGGCCCTGAACCATGCCGTTCGGCTCAAAGCGGCTGAAGGTAAACGCGTCAACATATTCTTCCAGGGGAACGCCGTATTGCAGGCCCAGTGAAACGGTAATGGCAAAACTGTTGAGGAGGCTGCGGAAAGCGGCGCCTTCCTTGTGCATGTCAAGAAAGATTTCGCCGAGGTTGCCGTCTTCGTATTCGCCGGTGCGGATAAAAATCGAGTGGCCGCCGATTTTTGCTTTTTGGGTATAGCCCATTCTGCGGTTGGGCAGGGGCTTGCGGATTCCCCGGACGGCGGGCTTGCGGGGATCGACCGTCATGGACTGCAGATCAATGCCCTTCTCAACTTTAAGTATGGTGTCGGCAAGGGGATCGGTTCCCGGGGCAAGCGATGAAAGCGGCTGGGAAAGTTTTGACCCGTCACGGTACAGGGCTACCGCTTTCAGGGCGTTTTTCCATGAAAGCATATAGGCGCCTTTGACATCCTCGTAATTCGCCCCATTGGGCATATTGATCGTTTTGGAAATCGCCCCGGAAATAAAGGGCTGTACCGCCGCCATCATGCCGATATGGGCAGTCCATGAAATGGAACGCCTGCCGTTTTTGCCGGACGGCGTAGCGGTGTCAAAAACCGCGTAGTGTTCCAAGTTAAGGCCCGGCGCGCCTTCAAGACCCATTGTTCCGCAGGCGTAGAGTTCCGCCTCGGCAATGTCTTCGGAACTGAAATCAAGATGCCTGAGCAGACTAAATCCCGGCAACGACCAGGTTGATTCGGGAATATGGAGAATTTTTTCAACAAAATCCCTGCCCAGTATCCAGGGATTGAAAACGCTTTCCAGGCCGAGGGCTGTTTTAACCGCTT
>Ga0268262_10007389_pt1 | contig 10263 bp, 9 predicted proteins | sample TergutNc150P3_FD_190354 | JGI IMG/M metagenome (GOLD analysis project Ga0268262, IMG submission 190354) | Nasutitermes corniger P3 segment gut microbial community from laboratory colony in Florida, USA - Nc150 P3 (SPAdes) (version 2) | ecosystem: Host-associated > Arthropoda: Insects > Digestive...
TAATAATTGTCGTTTCTGCTTTCAACAATGGCATTCTATTTTACAAAGCATTTTTAGAAGGTGTAAATTTACGTGAATCAGGTTATATTTTTAGCAAATTAAATATGATTTTTTCAACAATAAAAATTATGATAGTTCCGTTTCTTTTCTCATTTATACTTAGTCTTTCAAAAATCAAATCCAAAAGAATTAAAATATTGCAGTTCGCTTCGCTCTCTACCAGTACCATAACCTTTTTAGTAGTATTTATTATTATCCTTGCGTTTGCTAATCCAATGGACATTATATCTTCAAAATTTAATGGATTTGCTCTTTTGAATGTTATTTTCTGCATCTTTTGTTTGATTTATCTACTGTATAAATGGATAAAAAGCGTGTCTCTAAAACGAGATCGTTTACAAGCAAAATCAATATTAATAGGTTGTCTAATAGCGCTTATTTTTCTTGTTGGTCAATTGCTTTATTCCACATATTCATATTGGATGGAGCTTATCCCTTTTATTGCCTTATTGGCACTTGTCTTTGTTTTTAACGATTATGCCAACCAATACAACAACTTCAGCTTTAATGTTTCCAACCTTGCCAAATATGTTTACACTGCGGTTAAACTGCCTGTGCTTATTTTAGACGATACAGGCAATATTATGCTCTGCAACACAGTCTCGGAAAGTTTTTTCAAGAAAAATACAGAACAACTCACTAAGCTAAAATTAATTGACCTTTTTGATTTTACGGATAATAACAATGCGGTTTGCCGCGTTGAGGGGCAAAAATGCCAAGTTTCACGAGATGATGTCTATGATAAATTTGGCGAAATTATATGCACAGTGGTAGTAGTAACAGACATAACAGAAAAAGAGGATTTGATACGGCAGCTCAATGAATCTCACGCACAAATTGAGCGTTTTAACAAGGAACTGCAGTCTGAGGTTGATAGGCAAACTGAAAGCATTCGCAATCTCCAAAAAGCTATTGTGTTTTCTATGAGTGATTTGATAGAAAAAAAGGACGGCTACACAGGCGAACATACCAGGCGTGTAAGCGAATATGTCGCTATTTTGCTGCGCGAATTGGTAAGGCGTGGCTATAAACTTACCGAATCGGAAATTCAGAGAATAGCAGAATCTTCCCTGCTGCACGATATGGGAAAAATTGCAATACCAGACAACATTCTTCTTAAAAACGGAAAATTGACCGAGGAAGAATTTGAAGCGATGAAAAGCCACAGCACAACAGGAGCGGATTCTCTGCAAAAATCAATGCAGTTTGCAAAAGACAACGACTTTTTGAAAAGTGCCTTTATAATGGCTAAACATCACCACGAAAGATGGAACGGCAGCGGCTACCCAGACGGCAAAAAGGAAAATGAAATACCTCTTCTAGCCCGTGTGATAGCCATTGCCGATGTTTACGATGCGCTACGTTCAAAACGCTCGTATAAAGAGCCGTTAAGCCGAGAGAAGGCAAAATCAATTATATTGGAAGAAAACGGTCGCCAATTTGACCCTGAACTGGTTGATATTTTCTTAACAGTAGAACCGGAGTTTAACAAGTTTTGCGAGTCTTCCCAGAAAGAATGATGCAAATGCAATTTTCTATCTTACTCTGCTATGGAAATACTAGAAGGCCGTTTAGACGGACGTGGTTTGAAAATTGCCATTGCGGTTTCTCGCTTTAATGAGGTTGTCACAAAAAATCTTTTAGAAGGAGCTATTTCGCAGCTCAAAAGAACCTCCGTTAGCGAAAGCGACATTACAATTGCCTGGGCTCCGGGCGCATTTGAGTTGCCGGGCATAGCGGCTCGCTTTGCGGCAAGCGGCAAATTTGATGCGGTTATAGTTTTGGGGGCGGTTATTCGCGGAGCAACTGCGCATTTTGAATATGTTTCAAGTGCTGTTAATTCCGGCATTGCCCACCTTGCAAGAGAGGGCAAAATTCCGGTTATTTTTGGAGTGCTGACAACCGACACCGTTGAGCAGGCAATGGACAGGGCAGGCTTGAAATGCGGCAACAAAGGAACGGATGCCGCCATTGCCGCAGTGGAAATGGTAACTTTATATAAAAGGTTACCTTAATGCCCTCTGTTTCTCGCAGACCCGCACGGGTTTTTGCTCTTCAACTTTTATATGCAATGGAAATAACGGGCGAAGCCCCAGGTTATTGCCTGCCGGGTGTTTTGGAAAGTCATTCCGTTAGCAGCGATATGCAAAGGTTTGGCATGAAATTAGTAGATGGCGTTTTGGAGAGAAAAGAGGAATTTCGCAATATATTTTTAGAACTAATCCCAGACTGGTCCCCAGAGCGACTTTCCACAATAGACAAAATAATTTTGCAAATAGCGATGACCGAAATGCAGCTCGCAGACACGCCGATAAAGGTTATTTTATCCGAATCTGCTCAAATCGCAGACAAATTCTCAGACGAAAATTCACCAGCTTTTGTGAACGGAGTGTTGCAGGGATTTGCCAAAACGAGGGGGCTTATTGCAAATGATGATGTATAGATTTTACTACATTCTTTCTACTTAAAGCAGAGGTATAAATGTTCACAGGCATAATTCAAACTTGCGGAAAAATTGCTGAATTGAAAAAATTAGGCGATGCCCTGCAAATGAAAATTTATGCCGAAAATTATTTCGCAAGCAGCAAAAAAGGCGATAGCGTGGCAAACGATGGAGTTTGCTTGACTGTGGAAAGTTGCACGGCAAACGAGGCGATTTTCACAATGATAAAGCAAACCATAGACAACACATCTTTTTGCAAAGCCACCACTGGAGGCTTGGTGAATTTGGAACTCCCCTGCCGCCCCGATTCCCTAATGGGTGGGCATTTTGTTATGGGGCATATAGACAGCACAGCCACAGTAACACAGGTTGTTAAAAGAGAAACCGGCTTGGAAATAGATTTGGAAATACCGGAAAACCTCTCCAAATACGTAATTCACAGAGGCTCCATAGCATTAAACGGAATTAGCCTCACCGTGGCAGAGTTGCCGCAAAAAAATACAATTAGAGTTGCCATTATCCCCGAAACAATAAGAGTTACAAATATTGGCAGTTGGGAGCTAGGCAGCTTGGTAAATGTGGAAGTAGATATGATGGCAAAATATATTGAAAAATTAATAGCGAGACCCTAATGCTCTACGGAATATTCTCAGACATACACGCCAATTTGCCAGCCCTTGAGGCTGTGCTGCACTCAATGGATTCTCGCAAAGTTGAAAGGCGAATTTGCCTTGGCGATATTGTTGGCTACGGTCCAAGCCCCAATGAGTGCGTTACCATTGTGAAAGAGAATAGCGATGCATGCCTTTTGGGAAACCACGACAATGTAGCCTTAAAGAGAGAACATCATTTTGATTTTAACATCTACGCAAAAGCTGCAATGGAATGGACTTGGGCGCATTTGACCGATGAGTCAAAAGAGTATTTGAAATCCAGACCCTACACGGCAGTGGAGAAAGGTTTTACCTTTGCTCACTCATCGCCTATGTCTCCCGCAGACTGGCATTATTTGGCAGATTTGGACGGTGCTTTGGAAGCATTCTCTTATTTCAGAACCCCTTACTGTTTTATTGGGCATACCCACAGTCCGGTTATAGTTGCGGCAAATAGAGATGACCCTTATAGCGAAATTCCAGTTATTTCAGATGGACCTCTTTATCGCCCAAAAAAACACGAAAAAGTTTTGATAAATGCTGGTTCCGTTGGGCAGCCCAGAGACAGAAACAACCGTGCCTGCTGGTGCCTTGCAGATAGCGATTGCAGTTGGATAGAATTTGTGCGCGTTGAATATGATATTGAGAAAACCCAAAATTTAATGCGCAAAGAAAATTTGCCGCTATTTTTGATAGAGAGGCTTGCGCTAGGGCGGTGATTATTTTACTATATTTACCCCAAATAAGAGGTTTTGAGAAATGACAGCTCCTAAATGGCTAAAATGGACGACTATTAAACCTGCCCACATGCAGGTATTGAATGATTTTATGTGCGCAGACCCATTTTCAATACTCGGCTTGCATCCCATACATAAAGGCAGCAAAATGAGTATTAGGGTTTATATACCCGGAGCAAAAGCAATTTCTGGAGAACCATTAGGCAAATCCAGCGAGTTTAGTTTTGAAAAATTGGGAAATTCAGGTTTTTTTGAAGCACAAATAGAAGAAAAGTTTGAGCATTTTTTGTATAGGCTGCACGTTGAACTTGAAAACGGCTCAAAATATTCCGTAATTGACCCTTACGCATTTCCGCCAGTGCTTTCGGATTTTGATTTGCATTTAATGCAAAGCGGCGTTCACTACGAACTTTACCGCAAGTTGGGCGCAAACCTTGTAGAGGTAGAGGGAATAAAAGGGGTTTTGTTTTCCGTTTGGGCTCCCAATGCTAGGTCTGCTGCGGTTATAGGCAATTTCAATTCGTGGGATGGGCATAGGCATCAAATGCGGGTGCGAGGGAACAGCGGAATTTGGGAAATATTTATTCCAGAAATTGGCGAGGGAGAGCTTTATCGCTTTGAGTTGCATGCACAAGATGGCAAGATGTATCAAAAAGCAGATCCGGTTGCAAAATTCAGCGAGCTTCGCCCCAATACTGCATCTGTGGTCACTCATTTGGACGGCTACCAATGGGGAGACGACCTTTACATGCAGACTCACAATGTTACGCAAGTATTTGACCGCCCAATGAACATTTACGAAGTGCACCCCGGCTCTTGGAAACGCGACCCAGCAAATCCAGAACGCTTTTTGAACTGGGAAGAACTTGCCGAATTAATTATTCCTTATGTTTTGGATATGGGATATACGCATATTGAGTTTATGCCTGTGATGGAACATCCTCTGGATCAATCTTGGGGTTATCAAGTCACTGGCTATTTTGCCCCAACCAGCAGGTATGGCTCTCCAGACCAGTTTCGCTATTTTGTCGATAAATGCCACCAAAGCAATATAGGTGTTATTTTAGACTGGGTTCCAGCGCATTTTCCAAAAGATGGTTTTAGCCTTGGGCGTTTTGATGGTAGTGCGTGTTATGAACACGCAGATTCACGTCAGGGCGAGCATCCGCATTGGGGAACATATATATTCAACTATGGGCGCACGGAAGTTGCAAACTTTTTGATTTCAAATGCAATGTACTGGCTTCGCGAATTTCACGCAGATGGCTTGCGTGTAGATGCCGTTGCCAGTATGCTTTATTTGGACTATGGCAGAAACCACGGGGAGTGGATTCCCAACAAAGACGGCGGCAATGTAAATTACGACACGATTCAATTTTTAAAGCACTTGAACAGCATAATGGGCAAACACGCTCCCCATGCTATTTTCATTGCCGAAGAATCCACGAGTTTCCCAAGCATCACGCGCCCGCCGGAATATGGCGGCCTCGGTTTCCATTACAAGTGGAATATGGGCTGGATGAATGATTTTTTAACTTATGTGAGCAAAGAACCAATTCACAGAAAGTATCATCACCACAATTTAACATTCAGCATGATTTACGCTTATTCCGAAAACTTTATCTTAGTTCTTTCGCACGATGAGGTTGTTCACGGAAAAGGCAGTATGCTGAGCAAAATGCCAGGGGATTGCTGGCAGCAGTTTGCGAATTTGCGCCTCGCTTACGCATTTATGTATGCGCATCCGGGCAAAAAACTTTTGTTTATGGGCAGTGAATTTGGGCAAGGCAAGGAATGGGAGGAACAACATTCTTTGGATTGGCATTTGCTGGGTTTTGAGGTACACAACGGTCTGCACAATATGATGAGAACACTCGGCAGGCTGTATAAATCCGAACCAGCATTTTGGGAAATAGACCATCACTGGGATGGTTTTGAATGGATTTCTTGCGATGACGTGGATAATTCTGTGCTGAGTTTTTTCCGGCGTTCCAAAAACGGGGAGCTTATCATTTGCGTATTTAACTTTACGCCAGTGCCTCGCGCTCCATACCGTGTGGGCGCTCCAGCACAAGGAAAATGGATTGAAATTTTCAATTCAGATTCACAACTTTGGGGAGGAAGCAACATGGGCAACGCAGGAGAACGCTGGACTGAAAACTCGTCGTCTCATGGCAGGGATTTCAGTTTGGAGTTAATAGTTCCACCTTTGGGGGCAATTTACTTGAAAAAGGGATAGCCTCCAATATTTTATTTGAGTGCGTGAGAGGGCAGGGTATTTTTTACTCGGAGAGAGTAGTTTTTATTTGGCAGTGCCGAGCAGGAGGGGTGAGTTCTGAGGGGGGCTCATAGGCTTGGCACTGCCACCTTTTTCTAAATTAAGCATTATTATGATAAAAATCGAAGATGGTGGCGTTTGTTTCCCAAAAGGTTTTTCTGCATCTGGAGTAAAAGCCGGAATAAAATCAAGCGGAAATTTGGATTTAGCATTGCTTTATAGCAAAGAACCATCCAGGTGTTTTGCCACATTCACAAAAAATCAAGTGCAAGCAGCTCCCGTTTTATACGACAAAGAAGTTTTAGCCAGCCAGAGCACGATAAATGCCGTTATAATAAACAGCGGAAACGCGAATGCCTGTACTGGAAAACAAGGCTATGTGGATGCAACATCTATGGCAGAGCTTGTGGAAAAAGAATTGAAACTTGGCAAATATTCTGCTTTGGTTAGTTCCACGGGTGTTATTGGGCATACGCTCCCAATGAAAAAAATAAGCGCAGCAATTCCTATGCTCGTAAAAAAATTAAGCGAAAAAAATTCCGAGCTTTTTGCAAAAGCGATATGCACCACCGACACCTCAATAAAAACCGGCTCCATTTCTTTGCAAACAGCAAAAGGCGAAATACGCTTTGGCGGTTCATGCAAAGGCTCCGGCATGATTCACCCAAATATGGCAACAATGCTAGCTTACATAACAACGGATTTGCAGCTTCCCGAAGATTTTTTAACTGAATTTAGGGGCATGGTGAACGAATCGTTCAACGCCATAACGGTGGACGGCGATATGAGCACAAACGATACCTGCATTTTGCTGGCAAACGGGCAAAGCGGAGTTTTTTTGAGTGATTTAAGCATAACCGAGCAAGCCAATGCCCGCAACGCCCTTTTTGAATTGATGAAACATTTAGCTCTGCAAATTGTATATGATGGCGAGGGCGCAACCAAAAGAGTGGAGATTGAGGTGTGCGGAGCGCGCAGCAAAGCCGAAGCCATGCAGGTTGCAAAATCCATAGCCACGAGCAATTTGGTGAAATGCGCCTTGTTTGGCGAAGACCCAAACTGGGGGCGCATAGTTAGCAGCGCAGGCGCGAGCGGCGTAGCCTTCCCTGCCGAAAAATTATCTCTGCATTTTGAGGATGTGCAAGTTGTTAAAGACGGTATGCCAATAAGAGCCGCGCAAGATGAACTGAAAAAAATTGCAAAGCAAAAAGAATACAAAGTTTCCTTGGATTTGCACATAGGAGAATTCAAAGCCTCCGTATATACCTGCGATTTGAGTTACGATTATGTTAAAATCAATGCGGAATATACTACGTAGTTTGGTTTTTTGGCTAGTGGCTAGTGGGGAGTGGCTAGTGGTTTGTGCCGCTTTGCCTGTGCAAAAATTGAATGTTTTGGATTCAATTCCACATTCGCAAACTCGTTTTACGCAAGGGCTTTTTTTTGATGGCGAGGAATTGTGGGAATCTACTGGCTTATTAGGTAAATCTAAAATTTACAGAATGAATAAAAAAGGCGAGGCTTTTGATTCCATATCTATGCCGGGCAATCATTTTGGAGAGGGCATTGCAAAAATTGGCAATAAAATGCTTTGGCTCACTTGGACTTCCCATTTGGGCTTTGTTTTATCTGCAAGCCCTTTGCAGATTTTAGGCACTTTCAAAATTGATAGCGAGGGCTGGGGTTTAACTGTTTGGAGAGGTAACTGGCTTATGAGCAATGGCAGTTCTTCGCTTTTTGAACTTTCGCCAAAAGACATGAGCGTAACTAACAAAATAAAAACTCCTATTGCTTTATTGAACGAATTGGAAGCAGTTGGCGATACCCTTTACGCCAACGTGTGGCATAGCGATTCCATTGCTGTTATTTTACTGCCTAGCGGGAATGTGATAAAATGGTTGGATTTTTCGGAGCAGGCAAAAAGAGTAAGAAAAAAGCACTCCCAGGCGGAAGTGCTGAATGGAATAGCTTTTGATGGCAAGAACTTGTGGATTACTGGCAAGAACTGGCCTTGGGTTTATAGGGTGAATTAAAAGAGGTAGGTTATGCCTAAACCAAATGTGTTCATAGAACCGGTTTCCCTAGTTATTTTGGTACCATCATCCTCATCCACATTTTCAATTTTAACGATGTTATTCAAACCTAGAACAAATCTGAAGTCAACTCCGAGATTGGGCGTTATCATATAGCCAATTCCGATAGGGATACCCAAGTCAAGAGTTCTCTCAGCATGTTTGTCTTCATAGGTATAACCTTCCTCAGTTACAGTTTCTGTTTTGCCATCTAATTTTTCGCAATGTTTGCCTTTGTCGTCGCATATTTCAGATCCGATAGGTATGCCTAACTGGAAACCAGCCCCAATATATAGAGCCTCTATCGGGAAGAATTTAATCATTAATGGAATATTTACGGCAAATTCTGAGAGTTTCATTTTATATGATTCTTCACCAGGATATGACAATTTTTCTTCAACGTTGGCAACTGTTCTGGTCACAAAGCCAACTTCCGGTGAAATTACAACCGGACCTGCTGGAATATTAGCTACCAAGCCTAGCCCTAAACCGAACAAACCCATATTGACATCCAGATATTCTTTAGGGAGCAGCTTGCCCCCGTCTGCGCTTTGCAAGCTGTAGCCCAATCTAGCTCCAAATTGCATTTGTGCGTTTGCGACTGTAGCAACGCACAAAATTATAGCGGCAATAGCCATCTTTTTAACTATGTTCATAATGAACCTCCATAGTTATGGTTACTTCCAAGCGGAATTGCCTGAAACTTTTATATCATAACTAAGAATGAATATAATAATTTTCGGAAAAGATGCAGATTATTATCGGGGAAAATGCCGAAAATAGCAAAAAAATCACCTTACAAACGCAATAAGCTCCGGCTTCTCACAAACCTGCTTAAAATCTATCGTATCCAAAGGTTTGCTCTCGCGAATGAGGCTTGTGTAAATACCTGCCCTCTCAACGCCACCGATTAAGATATACCCGTTTAGCTTGTTATTGCCATAAAACAAACGTTTGTAATTTCCTGTTTCAGTCTTGGCATATACTTCGCCGGAATAATTACCCGCAGTAACCATGTGAAGACCAAAGAAGCCAATGGCGTTCATCGGTATTGCATTATCAAATTTCTTTTCGCCGCCTGCCATATTGATGCCAGCACACTCGCCCTGCATATAAGCATTTGGTAGGAGTGCCATAATTTTGTTTTGACCGCAAGATATATCGGTGGTTTGGGTGCAGTCTCCGGCTGCGTAAATGTCTGGGGCGGAGGTTTCGGATTTTGAATTTACCTCAATGCCTCGGTCTATTTTTGCAATGCCTTTTAACAGAGCGGTATTCGGGCGAACTCCCACAGCCAAAACCAAAACATCAAAGGATATTTTATCTCCGCTTTCCAAAATGGCGGTGTTCTTATCAAATTTTTTAACGCTTGCAGAAAGTTTGAATTCAATGCTTTTGCTTTCAAGATGGCTTTGAACCATCTTTGCTCCATCTTCGTCTAAAATACTGGACAAAATTCTAGGAGCTAAATCTAACACTGTGATATGATGAACTCTGTTAAAAATACCTTCTGCGCATTTAAGACCAATAAGCCCTGCACCTATAATCAATACCCGCTTGTTTTGAGCAAGTGACTTTTCCAAATTTTTTGCATCGTCTAAACTCATAAAGGTAAATTTTTCTTTTACCGAATCAAGCCCTTCAAAAGGAGGGACAAATGCCGAGGAACCGGTTCCTACAAGAAGTTTGTCGTAAGGTATTTTTTCTCCGCTGGATAAAATTACCTGCTTTGATTTTGCATCTATTTCTTTTGCAGTTGCGTGGAGCATTTTAACGTTGTTCTTTGTGTAGAAATCATTGTCTCTGTATTTCATTCTTTCTTCGTCTGTTTTGCCTAGCAAAAGATAAGATATAAGAGGGCGGGAATAGGTGTGATAGTTTTCATCGGTGATAATGGTTATTTCACCTTCTTTGTCTATTTGCCTTATGCCTTCTACTGTTCCAACTCCAGCCGCAGAATTACCTATAATAACATATTTCATATTTACCCCCTATCCTCAAAAACAAGTGCTCCATTTGG
>Ga0268262_10007390_pt1 | contig 10263 bp, 8 predicted proteins | sample TergutNc150P3_FD_190354 | JGI IMG/M metagenome (GOLD analysis project Ga0268262, IMG submission 190354) | Nasutitermes corniger P3 segment gut microbial community from laboratory colony in Florida, USA - Nc150 P3 (SPAdes) (version 2) | ecosystem: Host-associated > Arthropoda: Insects > Digestive...
ACTGGATATTTTTTTCCTCAAAGGCTTTGTCGGAGGCGGTTTTTATATTTTGGAGCAAATCGTTTATATTAACCTTGCTCTTTTTAAGGCTCTCCGCGTGTTCGTCTATTTTGGTCAAAAGGCTCATATCCGCGATGAGTTCAGATAGCACTTGAGTTTGGTTGTATGCGCGTTTCAAGTATTCCTGTTTTTTTCCCTCTTCAAGGTTGTTGCTCAAAATTATCTCCAAAAAACCTCGTATGCTGGTAACAGGTGTTCGAAGTTCGTGCGCTATATTTCCGGTCATCTCCTGTTTCAAACGCCTTGTTTTTTCGCGGCTGGTGATGTCTGTCAAAATTATTTCAAAACTTTTATCCGCAAAAGTGTTCGCTAGCAGAGAAAACTCGTTCCCTTGCTTGCTGATGCGAGTTTCAAAACAACCTTCATTCACGCGGCTGTCCAAAAAATTCACCACAGGGAGAAACACATCATCGCGGAGCATCTCGCGCTCAATGTTCATTGAATCACTGGCTATCATATTGAAGTATTGCAAAAAAAGCCCGTTGTGAAAATCCACCGTGCGGTCGGGCTTGAAAAAGCATATACCCTCAGCGGAAACCTGTGTGTGCAGCAAAAGTTTTTCCTTCTCCCCTTCCATTCGCCACTCATCGTCTTTTATCCTCTGAATGATTTTCGCGTGGCGGTTTTTGATGTCTCCGAGTTCCTCTTTCAATTCTCTCAGTTGCTTGGAATTATATATATAGCGAACGAGAAGACCGACAAAAGCGAGGATTACCGCAGAGAGAACAGAAATAAAAACGCTGTAGTTTTCAAAGTTCATTGAACTTATACCCAAATCCGGCACGGCTTGTTATCAGCGCACCTTTCTCGCCGAGTTTTTTGCGCAAGCGAGTTATGTGAACATCTACCGTTCTCTCTGTTATGTAAATGGTATCTTTCCAAACCTGGCTTATGATATTTTGGCGTGAATATACCCGCGTTGGATTTTGCGCGAGGAGCGCTAGAATTTCGAATTCAGTTTTTGTGAGCGGAAGAACCTCATTTTTGATTTTCGCTTCTTTGGACTGAAAATTTATCTGCAAATCATCAATGGTGAGCGAAGCGAGTTCCGGCTCTTTTGCATTTTCCACTTGCCGCTTCAAAACCGCTTTAACGCGGGCAGAAACTTCTTTAAGCGAAAAGGGCTTGGAGATATAATCGTCTCCGCCAACGGAAAATCCCGTGAGCATATCGTTTTCTGTATCTTTTGCGGTTAAAAATATTATGTTTATATCATTGCCATCTTTGCGTAGCTTCTCTGCCATTTGATAACCAGACATGCCGCCCATCATAACGTCTAATAAAATTAAGCAATGCTCAGGTGATAATTTTTTAAGGGCTTCTTCGGCAGAATGCACAACATCCACTTCGTAGCCCTCGTGTTTGAGGTTGAAGGATAGTATTTCGCATATATCGCGGTCATCATCCACAACCAAAATTTTCTTTTTCTGAGCATTTGCCATTGGGTAAATTTAGATTTTTATTATAGCAGGGGTATAGATGATAGTAGCAATATACCCCTGCTATTGAATTACTTGAAATCGTATCTGAAATTCAATTCAAAACGATTTAGAGACCTGTTGTCGGATTTGTCAAGGTCTGTTGCGTCAGTGTAGTCTGTTGAAAAGTTCACATATTCAAGAGTGACTTTTGCAGCAGAAGTGAAGTTATAAGCTAGATTTGCGAATATGAACATATTGCTTTCCGCTTTACCATTGCTTTTGCTTTTATCGTCAAGGCTTTCTGCCCCAACGCCAGCTCCGGCAGAAATACTTGCGGGCAATTTAGCCGCTAAACCGCCCCACCAACCTATGGACTTTATGCCGCCGTCATCGTTGTAAGCACGGGACTGACCAAGGCTTCCATCGCCATAGCGGCTTAGGTTCTGACCGGTGAAGAATTCACCGGTAAGGGTTAAAATATCTATTACGGGAACCGACAAATCTGCGCCGAACATATAAGAAGGTTCGGGGCTTGCATAGCGATTTTTATCATCTGCATTCGCTGCTTCGTTTTTGGCAAAAAGACCGCCAAGACCAACAGCTAAATTTGCTTTTTCGCCTGCCCAAGATGCTGGCAATTTAACTCCCACGCGACCCTGAAAACCAGGGATAGAAGGAGCATTGGCATCAGTAACTGCTGCGGCGGCGGCGGTAGTAGGATCCTTCTTATCCGTCTGAGGCGTATAACCATAAGTGCGGTCGTGCGTAGCGGCAACGGCTACTTCAACTGGGCCAATGGCTTCGGTTATGCGAATCTGTGGGCGACGGTTGCCCAAATTTCCGGCACCGTTATAGCTGCTCGGATTCACCGAAGGCGGATCTAACGGATTCACTACATCATCTGTTTGACCGAACAAAAGCGTTAAGCCTAAATCTTTGAAAGTCACCGAACCCCAAGACTGACGGACGCGGAACCCACCATTAGAACCGGAAGTGCCGTTGAAATTGCTGTAAGAACTATTGCCAGCAAAATCAGCTTCAAATTTTCCTTTCAAACTCGGTTCGTCGTCTTTTGAAGGACCTTCTAAATTAATACCGAGCCTGGTGCGAGCTATGCTGAGAGATGTTCTGCCTTGCGCATCGCCTTTGGCACCTGCTGGAGCATTTGCCGACCACAAACCATTTGTGACATCTGTTTCGTAAGCGGTGTTCAATTCCAAACGCCCATACAGAGAAATTTTTGTTCCAGCTACGGTAGCAGAGGCTGTCTCCGCTGGCTTTGCAGGCGCGACTTCCGCCACTGCCACAACTACTGGGGCTGGTGCAGGTGCAGGCGCAACCACTGGTGCTGGTGCTGGCGGTGCGGTTTCCACGGCGCTCACTGGAGCCTCCTGTGCAACCACGATTGAAGTGCTTAACAACAAAGCAGCAGTGGATAGCTTTGCAAACTTTGAAGCTTTCTTGATTTTCATCATAAGAATCCCCTATTAAATATACTTGAGTACAAATTAGAACTCTGATGTTAAATTTTCATTGGTTGTTGGTAAAAATTTGGTTAAACATTTATTACGAAAATATTTCGTAGGGGCGTATGATTACGCCCCTACAATTATTCCAAAAACCGCAGCATACGGCTCTTCTCGCTTATCTCCGGTAATGAATCTATTTTGGCGAGGGCTGCGGCAACGCTGCTCTCCTTTGCTTTCTCCGTTGTGACAACAATGTCAACTTTTTCGCGGTTCTTGGTGTTTTTTTGCAAAATTGATTCTATGGATATTTTGTTCTCGCCCAAAATGCCGGTGATTTTTGAGAGAACTCCATAATTATCTTTTGTGACAAAACGGAAATAATAGCGAGTTGAAGTTTCGCCGATGGGAACAAGGCTGGCGGAATTCTCCTTTTGAAACCAACCCATAGGCAGAGGCTCTATATGCCCCGTTTCCGTGGAGCGAGCCAGCGACACAAGGTCTGCCACAACCGCGCTCGCGGTTGGCAGCTTGCCCGCGCCCGCGCCCGTTTGCAAGGTCGGACCCAGATTATCGCATTGCAGATAAACCGCGTTCAGCACATACTTAACGCCAGCCAGCAAATGCTCCTGCGGAACGATGCAAGGGTGAACGCGCACATCAACGCTATCGCCGATTTTGTTGTACAAACCGAGCAGCCTAACAACGCCGCCCAGCTCGTCAACGAACTTGATGTCTTGGGCGGTTATGCCGCTTATACCGGTGATGTGGATTTTCTCGTAATCGACGAAACGACCGCTGCACAGGCTCGCGAGAATTGCGGTTTTGTGCGCGGCATCTATGCCGTCAACGTCAAAAGAGGGGTTTGCCTCCGCGAAGCCGAGTTTTTGCGCATCTTTCAAAACATCTTCAAATGAGAGACCCTCGGCTGCCATTCTTGTTAAAATATAATTGCAGGTGCCATTTATTATGCAGCTGAGGGAGTTGATTTGGTTGCCCACAAGAGCTTCTTGCAGGGTGCGGATGATGGGAATACCACCGCCAACGGCGGCTTCGAAAAGAACGTGGCATTTTTTTTGCCCCGCGAGCGGGAAAATTTCGCTGCCGTGCTTCGCGAGCAGGGCTTTGTTCGCGGTCACGACGCTCTTGCCGTGCTCAATCGCTTTGGTTATCCATTTGAAGGGAAGTTCGTAGCCACCGGCAAGTTCGCAGATGACGGATATGGAATCGTCTTCCAAAATCCCGTTTGCATCTGTGAAGCCTTTGTAGCCTTTCGCTTTGAAGGGTGCAAGCTCCTCTTCTGTTTTTGCCACAACTCCGGCGATTTCCAAAAGAACACCGAGCTTCGCATGAAATTCGTCTCTTTTCTGCTCTATGATCTCGATAACGCCACTGCCAACGGTGCCAACGCCTATTATTCCTATACGCAAGATATTATTCCTCGTCTTCCTGTTCTTCTAGTGTTTTGCTTTTGATGAGCCTGCCGCCGCCACCGCTTTTTGTGTTGCCGTAATAAACGTCTAGCCAGCTGTTTTTCTCCTCTTTGACAGGTTCCAGCGCGGCTTTGCGCGCGGCTTCTTCTTCGCGTTTCTGGCGGAGCGCTCCGCGGTCTTCCAGTTTGCTGGGGTCGATAACCACTTTTTCTTCGGAGGCTATGTAGCGTTCATTGGATTCGTCTAAAAGGTCTTTGAGGCCCACCAAGCGCCCGTTTCTGTCCAAGCCTAGTTCCATGTTTTTGATGGTGCTGAGCCGGATGCGCCTAACGGCATCTTTGTATTCTTGCATAACATTTGTGCCTTCCATCATGTCTGCTCTTTCTTCCAAGGAGACGTTTTCCATAGCTTCTTTCCAAAAACCGGCTTGCGCTCTTTGAACAAAAGTTATCATCACATCGTTCACTTTCTCCGGATCAGCAGAGCTATACCTGCTAGCTCTCTTGCCGCCCGCGCAGGCTATTACAGAAAAAACGGCAAATAATACCAACAATCTAAACGTCATATTTTATCCTCTAATGGTAGGCTCCATATAGTAATATAGAAAATTTTGGGAATTATATAGTAGCCACTGATTAAGTCTGAATCTCGCAGTGGCGTTCCCCCCGTTAGCTCTCCGAGCGGAAAAAACGGGGGGACGAATGGTGATTTTTGTTAAAAAATCAGCATTTACTATAATATAGATACATCGATCAAAAAAATCTAAAAAAGGTCTAGAGTTTTTTATGCAATGAACCGATGTATGGTACAACCACAACCACAGGGCGGAATTATATGCGACCTATGCTTGTGGCTACATTTATGAAATCGTTTCCCGATGAGGAAGCAGCATGGGTATTGTTTGAGATTTTGAGATGGGGAGTTTTTCTTGAAGTTCGTACAAAGGGGTGTCAAAGATGGTGTCATCCATACAAATAGCATAGAGTCAGTCTGGGCTCTGCATAAAAGAGCATTCTATGGCACTTACCATAAGACTCCAAGGAAGTACCTTCAGCTATACTTGAACGAGTTTGACTTCCGCCTTAATATGGGCAACCTCAAAAATCCAACAATGCATGCGATTGAAAAACTCGCAATGTTTATTTAATAAATGCTGATTAACTCACTAGGCTAGTGGTTACTAGAAATACTGGCCCTTAGCCAAGCCATAAAATTTGAATTAATTATTATGTATGGCAGGGTTAATAATGCGTTTTCCGCTTCCGTGTTTAATGTTTTCAACAACATCTCTTACGCTGACATTCCTTGCTTCTCTTAAAGCTTTGGAAAATACTTCAAAATTGTCGAAATCATTTGGGAAATTGGTCTCATTGACCAAAATTTGTTTAGTTTTTCTATTTTTTTGATTTCCTTGGGTGTTCTGTATATCTTTTATTTTTTCGTAGCAAAGTGCGAGTGCTCCTAAAGCTTTAGCTATATCTTCAGCATCCAAATGCATTTCTTGTTTTGGAGGAGCTATGTTATAACCAATAGCATCTCCAATATCACGTGAACCAAAAGGAATGATAGAAACAAAGTTGCTTTCTGGTGAGGATGTTCTGTTTCTTCTATAAGGATAAACTTGAATTCCGTGATTCCATTCATCTCGTTTTTTTCGTGCTTCTGTTTCTAACTTTTTTGTCTGTTCTTCCCTGCTATCGGGCGTATTAGAGGGCTTATTTTTTATTTCATAGATGCTTATGATTTTTTTTATAGCAAAAATAGAATTGGATAAAGTATGATTCTTGGACAAATTGTTTAAATTGACAACTTCCTCAATAATATGTTTAAATCTTTCATCACTTATTTTTTTGCTGCGATACTCATTGCATAAATCAATTTCACTTTTGACTTGGTTTTCTTTGAGCTTTGGATTTGATAGGCGCATTAAAACGTGTCTGTCTCTCAAGTCGGAGAGCATTTCTGCGAAAATATCAGCTTCATCTTCTTTAAGTTTTTCATCTTTTTCACTACTATTGATAATATTGCTACGTTTATTAAACGGGAAGATACATACCTCTTGCATTTTATCATCTATAATGTCTTGAATATGGAGGATAATGTGAGCTATTTCGTGACAAATAACAAATCTCTTGCATTTTTTTGATATATATCCTTTATCATAACTAGCCATTTCTACGTCTGGGCTATAATAGTAAATTTTACATCTCAAAATATCAGGCTTTGATTTCTGGTCATTGATAATCACAGTTCCTACTGTATCTTTATTTTTCCATTTATCAATGAACGATTGGTCAGGATCTTCTAACTGAATATACACATCCTTATACTTATCTTTATATTTTTCTTTAATAATTCTTCTTGCCACAAAAACGGCATGTGCCATTGTATATCTTCTTGAAAAAAATTCCAATAACTCTGCTTTTTGAATTTCCGAGAGGTTGCTCCATAAATGCTTTTTATCATCATTTTCTGACTCCTCCAGCAATTCCCATGAGTCTGCCAACATTTTCAAGATTTCTTCTTTTTGAGGATAATTTAAATTTTCCCACATTTTTTTTAATGTATTCAATATTTTGTCTTTATTTACTTTCGATTCGTTTTTCCACAATTTTACAAGCAACCCTAATATAGAGGTTTTGTTCTTTTCGACGATGCTTTTCCAATTACAGTTTAAATTGTTTAAAACCTCATCTTTTTTGGCATTTCTCTTCCAAAGTGCTATAAACTGCGCACTATTGTTAATCGACATATTTGTTTCCTTTTTATAAAATCATTCTTTGCGGATCACAGAATCTGGACCAAAATCGCGCGCTTCGCTTAAAATAAATTGAATTACAAAGCCATAGCAAGCTTCAAGTCCAAGGTTTTTTCCTGCGCCTACTTGAAATTTAAAATTTTTAGAAAGAAAACTGAGCTTTTCTTCAGTACCGTATTTTGGAAAAAATTTGCTAATAAGCCCATCGGCATCTTTAAAATTAATACTAGTGGCAATAAGATATTTTAGAGCATAAAATTGTTTTTTGCTCAAATTACCAGCTGCCCTAGCATATTCAGCTATAAGAGAACGCTTACTCGACACAATCGTTCGATTCTTAGAATGGGCTTTGCTTTTGGTCATCACTACTCCGGTAAGGAAATATAGAAATTTTTAACCTATTTGTCAAGGGTAAAATCCTTACTTTATAGGCAAAAACCTCGTATTTTTAATAAAAATATATTTTTTTTCGGAAAAAGTAAAAGAAAAAACCGAAGTTCTATTTATTTAGGTTTGTTTTGTGGCATCACCAGAATACACAAATATAGAAAAAATTAAAAAGCAGGGGGAGGCTCAAATGAAAAGCCCCCTTCGCGGGAGACCGAAGGGGGGCAGAGGGAGGGCTTTTGTTAAAGCTTTTATTTCTTTGCTAGAAGCTTAGCTAATCTCTTGGCTTTCGGAGATGTAGGCTCTAGGCATTCCTTGTTGGTGTCGTCCCAGAAGTAGCTGATATCTTCGCAAGCGTCTTTGTCGCAAGCAGGGAGATTGCTGGTGGAGCAAACAAAATCGTTCTGGAATATGCAACGGACGCTGAATGGGTCTGTGGAGTTCTTGTCTGTGAGGGCTTTGAAGCCGCCTGTGCAAGTTGCCACTTTGTTATCGCCTGAGAAGCAGTATTCGCCTTTCCATTTGCCTTCGTTGACTTTGGCATCGCCGCAATCGCCACCCACGGCAGCGTAGAATAACGAGTCGGAAGTCGATACGCCCTGGCAGTATCCACCACCCAAGCTCTCGCTGTTAGGACCATCGCCATCATCGCAAACGCCTGTGTAGACTTTGTCCTGAGCGGTGGAACCTTCGCTATAGCCGCAATATTCGCCTTTCCAAGAACCATTGTTTGGCTTGCCATTTTCACCGCAGAATGTTGAGGTGTATGATGTCAAGGTGATTCCTTTGGCATCCGGAGGGCTTGCTTTGCAGTAGCCGCCGCCAAATACGTCTGAATTAGGACCTTTGCCATCACTGCAAGCGCCTTCTGCGAACATAGCTGTCTCAGTTGCGTCTTTTTCGTAGCCGCAATACTCGCCTTTCCATTTGCCTTCGTTGTATTTGCTGTTGTCGCCGCATCTGGTGTCGTCAGAAACCAGCTTTGTTTTGAACTGCTTTGTGTCTTCGTCCAGAGAGGCCTGGCAGTATCCGCCGAGCCAGTCATCCTGGTGGGGTCCTTGACCATCATCGCAAACGCCATCATCGCCGGTCCATACTTTTCTCTGTTCCATCTTGGCATTTGTCCAGCCGCAATATTCGCCTTTCCAACGCTCATCGTTGTATATCTTCTGGTTGGCTGTGGTTTTTTCTGCGGTGGAACCTTCTTTTCTGGTGTCGCATCTATCGTCTATTCCAGCACGGTGAGATTCGCCATTTCTTTCGTATTGGCAGAAACCGTATTGCCAATCCGCTTGAATTTCTTTAGCTCCAACGCCGTCGTCGCACATATCGGACAGCACGGTTTGAGCATCAATTGCAGTGGAACCACTACCCAGTTTGAACCAGCCGCAATACTCGTGTTTCCAAGAGCCTTCGTTTTTCTTGAATTTTTTGGAAGCGAGCGCACCATTTTCTAGAAAACCGCACAAGTCTTCGGTGTAAACGGTTTTATCTATGCCAGCTTCGTGGTTATCTTTGGTGACCTCGCAATATCCTCTGTTGTAAGCGATTTCATTGGGACCAACATCAGCAGCGTCGTTAGGACCAGCTGAATTGGCATTTCTGCCATAATCGTCACAGACCCCGGATATAACTTTTTTGGTTGCATCGCCTTCTTTGTCGAATCCGCAATACTGACCCTTCCATGAACCTTTGTTGAGAGCGTTGGCATCTGTTTTGATGTCGTTGCAATAGTGACTTGAGGGTACGGCACCTATTTTCTGCTTGGCATTTGGAGAAAAAGGTTCGCCACCAGCCCAATAGACGAAGTATCTGCAATATTCATCGTTCCACTCGCTATACTCGTAAACACAGGCATCACCAATATCATCATCATCGGTGTCAATCCACCAGCCCTTTGCAATTTTTGTGCATTCATCCTCATCGATTGTGCATTCACCACCAGTCCAGGTTCCGCCGATATTTCTGCAATCGAACTGATTTTCTATACTAGAGACATTGGCATAGGATTTGTTGAGGGGGAGGGGGTCCGCGCCCTTTATATCCGCGCCACAGAGGGGAAGCACGGTTTCAACTTTTTTGTCGGCATCCGATTTGTCTTTGTAGCCGCAGTATTGAGTGATTTTGCTGTATGTTTTTGCCGCAGTGCCTGTGCCGCAAGTGCCCTGGCTGCGAGTCAAATCTTCAACAATGCCGTCGTCTTTATCGCAAAATGCCTTCAAGGTATCATAAACAACGCCGTCGCATACGCTGATAGCCTTCATTTTTCCGCAGCTGATTCTGCTGTCTTTGTCGTTCAGGGGAGATGTGGTTACATTGCAGCCGTCCAAGAAGCCTTGGGAGGAGCCACCACAGAGGATTTCAATGCCATTGGCTGTATTGTTGCCAAGCAAACAGTAATTGCCTTGGGGACCTTTGTCGCCCGGGACACCTGGAGCACCCGGAGTGCCAGTATCATTGCTCTTCAACACGCCAATTCGTTTGTCGCCGCAAAAAACGTCCCAGTCGTCATCTTCGTTTTGTTCAACGTAGCAGGCTCTGCCATCTGGGCCCTTGCCGCCTTCACCGCCGCAGGAAATTAACACCAAGGCAAGTATCAGTGTGCTGATTGTTGCCGCCCATAGAGGAAATCTATTTGATTGAAGAACTCTGTTTAACCTCATATAACTCTCCCTTCTTCTTATGCCTACTCTTTGCTTTTTGCGCGATTTTCGGCTTGTTCGCTTGCCTAAAAAAAA
>Ga0268262_10007391_pt1 | contig 10262 bp, 8 predicted proteins | sample TergutNc150P3_FD_190354 | JGI IMG/M metagenome (GOLD analysis project Ga0268262, IMG submission 190354) | Nasutitermes corniger P3 segment gut microbial community from laboratory colony in Florida, USA - Nc150 P3 (SPAdes) (version 2) | ecosystem: Host-associated > Arthropoda: Insects > Digestive...
GCAGGCGGGTTTAATACCTCGCCCTTTAGGGCGTTAAAAGTTACTTCACTGTGAATTGTTTGTGAAGGTATTAAACCCGCATAAAATCCATTCTTATCAGAACCAACAACCTCGCCCTTCAGGGCTAGGTTGTTGATTAGTACCTTGAGGGCATCCAAAAGATGACGGTTGTTTTTTTGACTTTATCACAGTTCAGTACTTACTGCATCTATAATTACAAAAGCGAAAAACCTGGGCAATGTAAAGCAGGAGACTGAAGAAAACAACACAACCAGCCAAGACATGCAAGGCGCAAATACATCGCTCAGCGAAGGTTCCGTAACGTCAGTAACAAAGCTTTTCACATATAATAGCTTTGATACAAAAAAACCGAGAAAAGCCTGGGTGCTTGCAAAATGGCAGACGGCCCATCTATCAGAGAGGAAGAAACCATCACTCGTCATGGGTAATAGTTCGGTTTGGACAAAACAGCCGTAAAATCGGTGACCGCGCTAATGGAGTTAGAACCGTCAAAGATAACGGCATTTACCATGTTACATTGCTTATAATCGCAATAAGACTGAAAATGGGACAGCGCGGAGCTGACAAAACATTATGGTGTTCCCCGGCGGAGCAGACCAGGGAAAAGATGCTCGTCGTTAAAGTGAAATAAAAGCCCATCGCCTAAATCGCAAATTAACAAGTTTTTTAACTTGTTATTCTCTTTAGGCGATGAGGGGCTGCGTCAGACCGAAGGTCTGCGTCCGGGTTCTCCCATCTGTTTTGGACAGAACCGCGCTGTCCCCTTTATTGGTTTATTTGTTATTGCCCTGTAATGTTGATTGACAAAAATTCCCTTTTTGTTTAATACTTAACCAACAGTCAAATCGGGGTGGTTGAACGTTTGCCGGATGTCATTCGGAAGCGTAAAGCCTGAGATCACACCCGTTGAACCTGATCCGGATAATGCCGGCGGAGGGAACTATGAAAACCACGCGAATAGTCTTTCTTTCAAGCCTCTTTGTTGGGTTTATTTTGGTTTTTGCCCTATTTACATCTTGTAATAAGGAAAAAGCTCAGACTAAAACTAACGATCTTGTGATCTGGACCTACGACTCCTTTAATTCAAAATGGGGGCCCGGTCCTGACGTATCAAAAGCCTTTGAAGAAAAAACCGGAATAAAGATCAATTGGGTAAGCCACGGGGACGCAGGCACAATTTTGTCCAGGCTTTTATTGGAAGGCAAAACAGCCGATGCGGATATAATCCTTGGAATCGATCAAAATATGGCAGGCCGCCTTTTGGAATCAAACCTTTTGGAGCCGTACCGCCCCAAGGGAGCGGAAAATATTTTTCCGGAACTTATTCTTGATCCTGAATTCCGCCTGACACCCATGGATTACAGTTACTTTGCCATCGTCTATGACTCAGAGAAACTAGACAAAGCGCCCCAAAGCCTTGAAGAGCTTACAAATCCAAATTATGCTCAAAGCCTGATATTGATTGATCCACGTACTTCTTCTCCCGGCCTTGGTTTTTTTACCTGGGTTAAAGAAGTTTATGGCGATTCATGGCGCGATTATTGGCGGCGGCTAAAGCCTTCAATACTTACTATCGCAGAAGGGTGGAGCACGGCCTACGGGCTTTTTACCAGTGGAGAAGCGCCGCTGGTACTTTCTTACACAACCAGTCCAGGTTATCACCTGGAATATGAAAACACCGAACAATATAAGGCCGCAATTTTTCAGGATGGGCACCTGATGCAGATCGAAGCGGCAGGGCTTCTGAAAGCTGCTAAAAATTCATACAATGCAAAGCTCTTTCTTGACTTTATGCTGAGTTCTGACTTTCAAAATATTATTCCATTAACAAACTGGATGTACACCGTAACAGACATTCCTTTGCCTGCTTCCTTCAGGGTAAATCCAAAGAGCAATAAACCGTTGAAAGGCGTCACTGTAACTGAAGCGGATCTGAACGAATGGGCCGCATTAATGTTGAATTGAGGCTTGGTAAACAAAAAAGCCTATAACCATGGCTGCAAACTTTCGCCGTTCAACAGTTTTATTTGCGCTGCCGCTGGTTGCGGCAGTGCTCTTTGCTTTCATAATTCCATACGGCGCGAGTTTCTGGACATTCTGGGCATCAAGAGACTTAATAAGTATTTGGAAAAATTCCGCGCTTTTGCGCATAACACTTTTCACGCTAAAGCAGGCATTTTTCAGCGTATTGCTTTCCCTGGCTATCGGGCTTCCAGGGGCATGGCTAATCGGCACAGGAAAGTCTCCCCTGCTTAGAACTCTTTCGTCCATTCCCTTTGCCATTCCTTCCATACTTACGGTTTTGGGATTTGTGCTCTTTTTTGGAAACTCCGGCTGGCTAAACCGGCTTATTTTTAGTTTTTCAGGTAAGATGCCGTTGAGAATTCTATATAAGCCGGAGGCCGTTATTCTCGCCCATGCTTTTTTAAACTTTCCCCTGGTAATACGGCTCGCGGGAGACGGACTTGCCAGGGTAAGAAAGGCTTACGCCCCTGCCGCCGCAGCCCTGGGGGCTTCGCCTTTGATTATTGTCTTTACCGTGATTCTGCCCCTCATATTTCCTTCAATCATGTCAGCTGCTCTTTTGGTTTTCCTCTATAGTTTTACCAGTTTTGCTGTCGTTCTGGTTTTGGGTGGGGGGCCGGCTTCCACAACCTTGTCGGTTGAAATTTACCGTCATGCCAGAATCTTTTTAAATTATCCCAACGCCGGGGCGCTGGCTTTCGTTGAAACCTTAATCGCGATATTAATTTTTCTGGCGTATTTGTTTTTTGGGAAAAAATCCGCCGGGATAAAAATTGACACGCAGGAAAGAATTCAGGAAGAGAAAAAACTTGACCTTGTTCAAAAAATTATAACGATTGCATATTTTGTTTGTATGGCGGTTTTTGTCCTTGGCCCCATTGTTTCCATAGTTGTTGAATCGCTGCTTTACCGCCCTTCCCGTTCAGCTGGCATGCTTTTTGGCCTGACATGGTGGCGCAATTTAGGAGAAACCTGCTTTCCCGCTTTTTTTCGTTCCCTTCTTTTGGCTTTTTTTTCGGCAAGCCTGGCCTGTGTAATTTCATTTTTCGGCGCGGGAACGGTGAAATTTCTTGAAGGGCAGGGAAAGACTTTAGGCGCAAGCCTTCTCCGTTTCCTGGCGGCGGCTCCTTTGGTGTCCTCAGGAATCGTTCTGGGCCTGGGCTGGCTTATCGTCTACGGGCGAAGCATTTCTTCCTTTCCTTTGGCTTTGGTTGTGCTTCACGCCCTTATCGCCCTTCCCTTCGCGTTTAATTCCATTTCTGAAGGCTTTCGCTCCCTGCCAGAAAATATTCTGAACGCAGCCTTGGTTTCCGGGGCCCCTCCCCTTCGGATGCTTCTAACAACAGCCCTGCCTCTTTCCCTTCCAAGGATTCGTTCCGCCTGGGGCTTTGCAGCGGCGTTAAGCCTGGGAGAACTCAACGCGGTAATGATGCTTGGAATTCAGGACTGGGAGACTCTGCCCCTCTATATCTATAGAGCAGTTGGGGCTTACCGTTACGGAAATGCCTGCGCCGCCGGAACACTTTTAATACTGGGATTGACGGCTGGGCTTTTCTTATCCGAGTATGGAAGAAAAAAATATGGCTAGGGAAATATATGTCAATCGAAGTTAGAGGCGTCAAAAAAACTTACGGAAACTTTTCTGTTTCTCTGGACTTCTCAGTAAATAAGGGAGAAACTCTGGCGCTGGTGGGGCCTTCCGGCTCGGGCAAAACAACGGCGCTTAATCTTATTTCGGGAATTTCCGCCCCCGAAGAGGGAAAAATAATCGTTGACGGCGAAGATATCAGCGCTTTTCCGGTATATCGAAGAAATATTTCGGTAGTTTTCCAGGATCTTGCATTGTTTCCGCATTTGGACGTGGGCGGAAATATTGCCTACGGCCTTTTTATCCGTAAGGTTCTGAAAAAAGATCGCCAAAGGATTGTTGAAGAAACCCTGGATACCGTCCGCTTATCGGGCTATGCGCGGCGGCGTATCGACACCCTTTCGGGAGGCGAAAAACAAAGGGTCGCCATTGCCCGTGCCCTTGCTTCGATGCCAAAGGCTCTTTTGCTTGACGAGCCTTTTTCCAGCCTCGACGCTCCTTTACGCAAAGAGATGCGCCGCGAGTTTCTTGATATACGTTCCCGTTCGGACGCCCCTTGCGTGTTTGTAACACATGACCGCGAAGAAGCCGCGATAGTGGCCGATCGCGTCGCCCTGATCGCGGGCGGGCGAATAATTGAAACCGCATCTGTAAGGGAAATCTTTTCTGAGCCAAAAACAGAATCTGCTGCCCGCTTCTTCGGCGCAGGCCAGGTACTGCCTTGCAAAATTTTGGAGAAACGCCATGACGGTATTGATGTTTCTTCCCCTGCCGGAGTTCTGACAGTTACAACACTATTCGCAAGCGGGCTCTCCTGTTCCGAATTTGATCCTGAAAAGCCGATGATTTTTATTCCCTATGACGCAATTAGTTTTTTTTATCCTGAAAACGCGGAGTGGAAAGCCTTTAATGCAAAAGTTACGGACTTTCTTTTTGAAGGCTCAAAACTTTCTGTAAGGCTCTTACTGCCTCCGTGGGGATTAAGTCAGAAAGGGGATGAGATCATTTCTTTTGAGCTTTCTGTAAGTCCAAGGGTAAAGATCCCTGAAAGCGGCAGTAACATGGATATTTGGATAGATCAGAATTTGATTAGGTTTGTGAAATGATTCTACGCTTTTCTCAATGCCGCGCTTCGTGCATGGCCCGCCAGTCCTTCAGCGTTGGCAAGAATTTCCGCCGCATGGCGGGTTTTTTCAAAACCCTCGCCTGTACTACAGCGCAGACTCGTAATGGTTTTTAAAAAATGCCTGACAGAGAGCCCGCCTGTAAAACGGGCACTTCTGGATGTGGGAAGCGTATGGTTAATTCCGGCGGAATAGTCGCCCAAAACTTCCGCCGAAAGAGCGCCTATAAATAGCGAACCGTAGTTTTTTAATTCCGGAATCCAGCTTTCAGGATATGTTACATGAAGTTCCAGATGTTCAGGGGCGATGACGTTTGCAATGCGGATGGCTTCTTCCTTTTCTCCGTAAACGATAATAAGGCCGCCTGATTCAAGAGAAGAGCGGGCGGTTTCGGCTGTAGGAAGTTTAGCGAGCTGCTTTCCAGCGGCATCGGTAATTTTTTCCGCAAGCTCCCTGGACGGAACCAACGCCCTTGCGCGCGCGTCGGGATCGTGCTCTGCCTGCGCTATCATGTCAGCCGCGATCAAATTCGCGTTTTGCAAATTCGCGTTTTGCGAAATGTCTGCCGATGTAGAATTGTCGCTGATGACAAGCACATCAGACGGCCCCGCGATAAAATCAATACCCACTTCGCCAAATAAAAGTCGTTTTGCCGTCGCAACGTATTTGTTACCAGGGCCGGCAATTACATCGACACAGGGAATGGATTCTGTCCCCAACGCCAGAGCGGCTATTGCCTGTGCGCCGCCAACGGCAAAAACACGGAGCTTTCCGGCGGCTATCTCCGCTGTAATTGCGGCAGTGGCAAGTATCTTTCTGTCGGGAATCCCGTCTTCCAAAGGCGGCGACGCAAAGATTACTTCTTCCACACCGGCACAAAACGCGGGGAGAAGACACATCATCACCGTTGAGAACAAAGGGAAACGACCCCCTGGAACGTAAACTGCCGCCCTCTGAACCGGAATTACCCTTTGGCCCGTTACAAGGCCTTTCTCCACTTCATATTCAAAATCAAAAAATTGTTCCTTTTGTTTTTGGCAAAAGCGTTTTATGTGCGATGCAGAAAGCTCAATCGCGGAATACAGTTGAGGATCGCTCTGGCGCATTTCTTCCAGCGCCTCAAGCGCCACAGACAAGGGAACTTCCAGTTGTGCGGGAGAGCTTTTGTCAAAGCGGGCGGCGAAGCGGCGAATCGCCGTGTCTCCTTCGCTCCTTACAGCGGCTATTATTTCTTTTACCGCCAATTCAGTTTCATCATCATTCCGCGCTGTACCGCGCTTCCAAAAAGAATCGAATTCCCCAGCCTGGATTATCTTCACTTTGCATTTCCTATGTTACCGATTATCGCTATGCAAGCTTCCAAAAAAGCGTCCATTTCCTCATCGGTTCCCATGCTTACCCTGAGGTAATCGGCGATTCTTTTCTTGCTAAAATGCCTGACAAGTATTCCCCTTTCACGCAAGGCGGCCATAAGATCAGCTCCGCTAATGCACGGCTTGCCTTCTGCGGCTGCGGCTTTTTTAATAGGAGGCGCTTTAACAAAAATAAAATTTGTCGCCGATGGCAGCACGATAAAACCGTGGCCTTGCAAAGTTTTCGTTACGCGTTCCCTGGTCGCTATAACGCGGCGGTTAATTTCACCGTAATATGCCGCGTCGGAAACTGCCGCTTCCGCGCCGGCTAAAGCAAGCCTGTCAACCGTATAAGAATTAAAGCTATCCCTTACGCGGCAAAGCCCTTCGATCAATTCGTGGTTTCCGACTGCATAACCGCCGCGCAGTCCGGCTAATGACGCGGACTTTGAGAGCGTATGGACCGTGAGAATGTTGCTGTGCTTGTTGATAAAAGGAACCGCTGATTCCGCGCCGTAAGCAACATAAGCTTCGTCCAGAATTAAAACTTTATCCAGCTTTTCAAGGTATTCGGCAAGAGTAAAAACATCGCCTAATGAAAGCGGTATTCCTGTCGGCGCGTTGGGGTTCGGAAAAACCACGCCGCCTGAAGGTATTTTGTATTCGTTGGTATTAATCGAAAAGTCTTCGCCTACCGGTATTGTACGGTAAGGAATATTCCACAGATCCGCGTACACCGGATAAAAGCTATAGGTTATGTCAGGAAAGAGAATCGGCTCATTCCGGTTTCCGCCTGAGCTTTCAAAAAAAGCCGCAAAGGCAAACGCCAGGATCTCATCCGATCCGTTTCCGGCAAAGACCTGTTCGCTCTTTACTCCGTATCTCCTGGCAACAGCCTCGCGAAACTCCGTGCATTGAGGATCAGGATAAAGCCGGAGGCGCTCGTCAGTAGCGTCCTGTATGGCTTTAATAACTTTTGGGGAAGGCGGATACGGATTTTCGTTTGTGTTGAGCTTGATAAACTTCTTGTCCCGTGGCTGTTCGCCCGGAACATAAGGAGAGATATTTTTTACGCGGCTGTTCCAATACTTGCTCATTATTTTTTATGCCTGCGATCAAGCTCGTCCAAAACTTCCTGAACGGTAAGTCCTTCGCGGGTTATCAGCACGGTTGTAAAATAAAGCAGATCGGCTGCCTCCCAGACAACTTCAGCGTGCGTTTTTGCCGTACAAACTTCTTCCGCTTCTTCCATCAGTTTTTCGCGCACAAGCTTGTCGTCCAAAGTAGCGGTGTATGAACCAGGCGGCGGGTTCTTGAAGCGCTCGACAATAATGCTCTGCAAAAATTCCCAGGTGAATTTTCTGCCTGTTTCAAAACATGACCACGCGCCCGTATGGCAAACAGGGCCGGCAGGCTCCGCCACGGCAAGAAGCGCGTCCCTGTCGCAGTCGGCGCGCATTCTGACAAGCTTCAGAATACTTCCTGAAGTTTCGCCTTTCATCCAGAGCTTGTTCCGGGTTCGGCTGTGGAAACAGACGTTTCTCCTTTTGAAAGTTTCGGTTAACGCTTCGGCATCGGTAAAGCCCGTCATTAACGTCTGGCCGTCAGGAGACTGAACAATAAGGGGAAGAAGCGCGTTTTTTATATCTGTCTGAGGCGGGCAGCTTTTTTTCCAGTTAAGCGAGCGCGTAAAAGCATTGGCAAGTTGTATTTTCCCTGTATAAAGGGCCATGCCAAGCTGAACATCGCAGTTTAAAGACGCCAGCTCCGCCACCTCATCTAAACTTGAGATGCCGCCCGCAACGGTAAGCAGGCAAGAAACGGCTTCACGTAGTTTGCGCACAATATCCAGATTTGTGCCTTTCATTTCGCCTTCACGCTCTACGCAGGTAAAGAGCAGCTCGGAGACATAAGGCTCAACTGCCTTTGCGGTATCAAACAGGTCAAGGCCGGTGCGTGTCTTCCATCCATCTACAACTATTTCAGAGTCGCGGGCATCAACGGCGACTATAAGTCGCTCCCTTCCAATTTTTTCAGCGATTGATTTAAGAAACGGAATATTTGGCCTGAATTCGCCGCCGCTTCTAAAAGCTCCCGAACCGACAATAATTTTGCGCGCACCAAGGCTCACCAATTCTTTTGCCTGTTCGGGAGTTCTTATGCCGCCGCCTACACGGCACTCAGCCTTCCGCATAAGAGGCTTTATCATTTCAATGTTTGAACCCTTGCCCATGGCGGCGTCAAGGTCAATTACCGCTACTTCGCCGTAGCGGTCGAATTCAGCGGCCAGTTCGATTGCATTGTCCCGTTCAAGAACCAATTCCGCGCCTTGCCTTAACTGGACAACTTTTCCGTTCTGAATATCAATTGATGCAATTACCATATCGTATCCTATTTATGAGTTTATAAACTTCCCTTTGTTGAGGGAACGGTGTCGCCTATTCGCTCGTCAATTTCACAGGCGTTGCGAAGGGCGCGGGCAGTAGCTTTAAACATTGCCTCTATCTTGTGATGATCGCTACGCCCGCGAATGATTTCAAGATGCAAATTACAGAGCGCCGCGTTTACAAAGCCCTGCCAAAAATCTTCTATCGTGTCAGTCTGAAAATGGAAAGCATCCGTACCTTCTTCATTCGGCGCGGCAATAAGCGGCGTTCCTGAAAGCTTCGCGTCAATAAAAAGAAAAGGCCGTCCCGATAAATCCACAGCGGCGCTTGCCAAAGTCTCGTCCATCGGGAAAAGGCAGCTTCCGTTTCGGCGGATCCCGCGCTTGTCTCCCAAAGCCTTTTCAAAGCACTGTCCCAAAACTATACCTGTATCTTCTACCAGGTGGTGCTGGTCAACTTCAAGATCGCCTGATGCGCGGACTTCAAGATCAAAAAGCCCGTGCCGCGCAAAAGTATTTAGCATATGGCCTATAAAGCCAATCGGATAATCAAATTTGCCAACGCCGCTTCCGTCCAGGTTGAGTTTGGCCGTTATTGATGTTTCTTTGGTAGTTCTCTCAATTTCCGCTGTTCTGCCCATTTATTTTCCTTCGATACAAGGCACCTACGGCACCACTTTTCGCAGATCGTATTCCAGAATATCAAGAGCACCCAATTTTTTTAGACGAGGGATTATTTCTGAAACTTCATTTCTTTTAACCGCGATTTTAACGGCGTAACCCTCATCGCCAAACAATGGGGCAACTGTCGGGCTTCGCATTGCCGGAAGCCCGTTCACCGCGGCGTTGAAACAGTCTTTGGGTATGTTCATTTCAAGCATCACGCGCTCACGGCCTTCAAGGACAGCGCGAAACAACATAGCAAGTTCTTCAATCCGGTTGCGCTTCGTTGCGTTTTCAAGAGCCGTATGCGAAGCGACAAAACGGGTAGACGATTCAAGGACAGTGCCGATGATTTTTAAGCCGTTGTCCCGCAGGGTTTGTCCGGTTGAAGTATTGTCAATGATCATGTCCGCATCATCAGGCGGGAAGACTTCCGTTGCGCCGTATGTGCGCAGAATCCGGTATTTGTAGCCGGAAGCTTTAAGCCAACGCTCGGCAAGATTCACATACTCAGTCGCGACTACCAGCTTTTTTGATCTCAGGGTCGCCTCATTAAGCTCTTCCGGAACCGCGGCTACAATTTTTACTTTGTCAAAACCAAGATCGAGTATCTCTTTTACGGCGGAACCGCTTTCTTCAATCCAGTCAACGCCGGTAAAACCAGCGTCATGGCTGCCCAATTCCAAAAGCTCAGCTACGTTCTGCGGTTTCATTATTTTTACATCAAGCCAGTCAACGTCCATCACCGGCCTGTAAGTACGGTCCGCCATGGCAATGGGAAAACCCGCGTCGGCGAAAATACCTGCCACTTTCTCAAAAATCCGGCCTTTGGGGATCAATACTCTTAATTTATCCGACTGACTCACGGTATCACTTTACTAAAATGAGGAATATTACTCAATAGTACGCTACTTGACCCACAGATGTGCTGTTGTATCAAATTCCGATCTTTGAAGAAGACGATCCGTGAAACTGGGCGACCTCTGCGTGAGATGCTATGATATAAATTATTGGGAAGATTGGTATGCTGATCTGACGGGACCAGCGAGCCGGCAGCAGGTTGAAAAAATTCTGTGAGGACGCACGCAGAAATACGGAGGGGC
>Ga0268262_10007392_pt1 | contig 10261 bp, 8 predicted proteins | sample TergutNc150P3_FD_190354 | JGI IMG/M metagenome (GOLD analysis project Ga0268262, IMG submission 190354) | Nasutitermes corniger P3 segment gut microbial community from laboratory colony in Florida, USA - Nc150 P3 (SPAdes) (version 2) | ecosystem: Host-associated > Arthropoda: Insects > Digestive...
CCATCCGACTGCCGAGTTTTCCAATTATACGGTCAGTTTCTTTTTGTCTTTCAACAAGTTCTTCTTGCTTTTTGCTAACCCTATCCAATATCGCCCACACGGACTCAAAACTAGGGGAATTGGCTGTTGTCTGTACTGCTTCCACGTTTTAAATATAATGCTTTTCTAGGGTTTTGGAAAGATATTTATTCGCCAAGAGTTCTCACTAAGAGCACTTCTAAAAAATATTTTCTATATTAATAATTTAATTCCGTGAGCGTGTGCGCAAAGCCGCAACGGCTCCTTGTGTGGCGAGGGTTGTATTGCCGCACGTTTTTATTTGGCATTTATGGAATGTTTTGATGGACGCATCGACGTGGCATTGTTGGATGCACGCCAATGTCGCCGTTATGTCTTTCCGCACTCGCTCATATAATTTATTCATTAATTAAGGAATTATTTAACAGTGAGGAATAGGGTATTTGTTTACTGGCAAAACTCCAGATTTTTACCTCTTTTTAGGCTTGTATTTTCTTCCAATCCATACTATTTTAATAACATGAACAAAAAGTACGATATTATCGCTTTTGAAGGCTTTTACACGCTTAATTACAAGGTAGATCGTGATCCTCTCTCCCTTATAGAAGAAAGTTATCAAATTTATATATTTTCCCCATGCATATTTTTTCATGGGGCAGATCTGTCCGCACGGAAACACCGTATTCCTTTTTTTCACTCTTTGGAAGAACGCCTTTAATTAAGGCTTTTTCATATATCAACAAGGAGTTTTAAGATGAAAAACACAAAAACAAATGTTGTAAAAAGGCGCAGCCTTTTTACCATTGCCCTTGTTACGGCATTCACACTCTCAACGACATTTTGCTTTGGTCAGAGCGGTGGCGGTGGAACCATTACAAGCCCTACAGGTATTGTAATGGTTACGATACCCGCCGGAACCTTTATGATGGGAAGTCCCGAAAGTGAATCGAACAGGGATAGCGATGAAACACAACATTCGGTAACGCTTAGTGGTTTTAAGATGAGCAAATATCAGGTAACGCAGGAGCAGTATCAGGCGGTTATGGGAAGTAATCCCAGCTATTTTAGCTCTAACCCGCAATCAGGTGAAACTCAAGGAAAACGACCTGTGGAGCAAGTAAGCTGGTACGATGCTATAGTGTTCTGCAACAGGTTGAGTATAAAGGAAGGATTAACTCCGGCGTATAGCATTGGCGGTAAAACCGATCCTACAGCATGGGGAAAAGCGCCAAAGGACAATGACGCGACATGGGATGCCGTAATAATTGTAGCCGGATCTAATGGTTATCGTTTGCCGACCGAGGCGCAGTGGGAGTATGCGTGCCGAGCAAAGACGACAACAGCGTACAACACAGGAGCTACGATTAGTGACAATACAGGTTGGCTTGATAGTAATAGTAATTATAAGACGCATGAGGTGGGAAAAAAACCTGCCAATGCTTGGGGATTACATGACATGCATGGAAACGTATGGGAATGGTGCTGGGACTGGTATGGCGATTATTCAAACAGTGCGCAGACTGATCTAATGGGCGCGTCCTCGGGGAGTTACCGCGTGAGACGCGGCGGGAGCTGGGACTCTTCGGCCGAGTTCCTGCGTTCCGCGATCCGGGGCTACATCAGCCCGAGCGACTGGTACTACTTTCTTGGCTTCCGGCTTGTCCGCCCCTAGTAGGGAAGGGGTTAGGAGTTAGGGGTTAGTATATAGGGAGCGAAGTTAGAAAGCTGAGCGTGTTGGTAATAAGCTTAGATTACAAACAACGTAAGCGCGGCGTGTCTGACACCAGTTTAGCGTAGTGTCGTTAGGTGCAACATCTACACTAGTATGGGGTAAGTTGTCTGATACCACTTTTTTAAAAATGCGATTAAGATGTATGCCTAATAAAATACTTGAGTACAGGCGGACAGCCGCGCGTGATGGAAAAACATCTCTCGGGGTTCTTAGCCGGAGAGACTTGTGTACTGCTTTTTGAGAAATAAAATGCTTCATTTTTGAATTTATTTTAAGAGAGTTAAACGGTACACCTGGCTCGTAGGCGGCGTTCCCCCGAAGTTTTTCCAGCGCGCGCGGCTGTCCGCCTGTACTAAATAAAATCTTTAGGCATACATCTTGCCCACACTATAAAAAAATCAATTATATGCCCCTGTCCAATTCCAGGCTTGCAGTCAAATTATCGGGGTCTAGTTCCAAGGCATAAAGAAGGGCTTGCCTCGCGTCTGCTTGCCGTTTTAACGCGGTAAAGCATCTTGCGATGTGGATTTGTATTCTAGCGGCGAATTTGTTATCCTGCGGATTTGAAGGTTGCAATTTTTCTACCGCCAATTTGTATTGTTCAAAAGCGCGGCCGAAGGAGCGCATTGCTTCTAAAATCAGGGCGTAATTTGCAAAATCATACCACTCGGGTTCTTGAAAAAGTAATGGGCGTATGAGTTCTTCCGCAGTGTCAAGTTTTCCTTCTACCATTAAATATAATGCTTTGTAAACATCAACCCATTTTTCTTTAATCTGAAGCTGATCCATGCGGTTAAGAAGAATCACAGCCTCATCATAGCAGCGTTGGAAAAGGAAAAGCCGGCATGCCCATTGGTAGAGTTCTATGTTTTTTTCATGACGATCCAAAAGAAGCCATGTTTGCGCGATTTGAAAAGCCGGATTCTGTCCCTGTACAATACGCTTGCAAATTTCAAGATCAATGTACGGGTAATCATTCGGAGAAAATTTATTGCTGCCCCTTAACAGCGTGAGCGCCTTTGCATTGTCAAAAAGGCGGCTGTAGCGGATAAGTCCGAATTCACGGCTGTTTGAAACAGATTCAGTATCAAGACTTACAAGCTGTTCCAGATAATCAGCCGCCGCGTCAGAGTCCTCTGAAGTTACGGCAAGATTGTAGAGGCTTACTTCATTCTGACTGTTTGCCAACATCAGCCAGAGCGCCTGGGCGTTTTGCGGAAAACCGGCAAGGTACAGCGCGTCCGCCTGGCGGATCATCGCTTCGTCGGTGTTTAATAAGGCGAATAGTTCCGCGCTGCGTAAAATGTCCCCAAAGTCGTAGTTGTACTCCGCGGCAAAACGTATCATTTGTAATGAAGGTTCATTGCTTAAAAAAGTCTGTATGTCAGAGGCGGCTCCGTGGTAATCGCCGCGAAGGACTTTTAAAATTGCCAAGTTGATAGAGACGGATTCAGTCCCGTCGGAGTAAAGATTTGCAGGTAACGACTGGGCTTTTTGCGGGGAATTAAAGTCTCCAAGCAGCACATATAGGGAAAGACGCAGATTGTTAAAAGAGGGTTCCATTATAAACGGCAGCCAATCTCGAAGCTGGCTTTCAATTTCCCTTGTAATGGCGGTATTTTTAATAAGATCGGCTGCGGCGATAGTGATAATAGGCTCCGATTTGGGATATGCTTTTAACGCTTTATTTATGGAAGAGCGGTAAATCTCTTCCGACTGGGTGTGATTTTTGGCAAGAATCCTTCGCCGTTTAAGGATAGAAAGCCACGATTCAACGCTGATTGCCTTTTTTTCCAGCTTGTCAAGATCGTGATGAAGGCGGTCATATTCTCTTTGCGTCCCGAAAAATTCAACGCTAGCCGCGTCATAATCGCGCAGAAGGCTTAAAAAACTGTCCTGCTTGCGGCTGCCTTTCCATAGACTTCTTTCGCTGAAGTAAAGAAAAATTAACCCGCCTAACGCAAAAATTAATAGTATTAGGCCCGCAAGCAGAGTTACGCGTAAATACCTGTGGGTGCCGTGCGCTGCGCTCATGATGATTTCTCAGGCGGGGAATTTTCCCCAAGCGTTATGCGAATACTGTCCAGGACGCCGTTTACAAATTTGTAGGAGTCGTCCGAGCCGTATTCCAGGCAAATGCCGATAGCTTCGTCTATAACAATGGAAGGCGATATATCTTTTTGAAACATTAACGCATATACAGACATCCGCAGTATTGCAAGGTCTACGCGGTTAAGGCGGGTTATATCCCAATTTTGCAAATGTTTTTTAATCGTCTCATCAATAACTTTTATATTCTCGATCGCGCCCGCGATTAACAATTTGGAATAAACAGCAGTTCCTTCATCAAGGGATTTTAATTTTTTTTCGTCAAGCCAGGCGAAAGTTGTAAGCTCTTCTACGGGGACTCTGTTGGATTCCCATGAATAAAGGGCTTGAAACGCTAAAATACGGCTCTTCCGCCTGGATGCCATTCTTCTACCAATTTATATTGTTTTCAAATATTTGGAATGTTTTACCCGTTCTTAATTCCTTAACTATCTCTTCGCTTGCCTGTTTTAAAGCGGCCTGCTGTCTTTGATTTAAAAGTCCCTGCCCTATATAATCCCTAACCGTTATTCTTGTTCCTAACTGTAAAACGTCAGTTAACTCAAGCTGTTTCCCTGCATAATTTTCAGTTATCTTGATAATTTGATAACCTTGCTGACCTTCGATTAATTTGGACACCTGTCCCTGTTTTAAACTGAAAGCTGTATCCATGAACGCCTGACCTACAAGTTTTCTGGCTTCCTGATTTCTTGGAAGATAGCCCGCGTCTCCGGCTTGATAACCTGAATTGGGAGCGACGCTTCGTTGGGCGACTTCGTCAAATTTGGCCGGATCATTGTTAATTTCTTTAACAAGAGAATCCGCAAGCGCTTTAGCTTTTGAGCGGGCTGCCGCGTCAGAACCGTATGAGACTTGTATCATACTGCAACGGATTGTTTCGGCACGTACAAGCTCTCCTTTTAAGAGGGCATACTCGGATTGAATTTCTTCTTCTGTCGGCCTTTTAACAGAATTTATCATATCGCCTTTTTTTGCCATGAGGTACTTTTGAACGATCAACTGTCTGCGAAGCTGTTCTTTAAAAGTTGGGACATCAAGACCGCTTTCATTCATCACTGCCTGGGCAAATTCAGCGTCAGTAGGCTTGCGTCCAAGCTGTTGGGTCAATACGTTTTTAAGCTGATCTATTTGCTGGTTTATTTCATTTTCCGTGACCATTATTCTGTCGCGTTCTGCCGCCTGAATAACAAGCTTTTCATTAATAATTACATCCAATACCTGAAGCCGTTCAGCCTTGTTTAAGGCCTTCCCTGACATCTTTTCCATACGCTGTACTTCCGTACGCAACTGACCGACTGTAATAGCTTCGGTTTTTGTTAAATTTACAGTTGCCGCAGTCTGTAAACCGGATGCCTGAGAAAAAGCCGGTATTGCCATAAAAAGCGCTAATAATACAAATACAATTCGTTTCATAAGCCGTCCTTATAAGATAATATAACACAAATATAAACAAATAGTAAATAAGAAGGTTAAATGGAACTTTAAAAAACCGATGTTTTTTTTAAAATTCCCAGTACTCTGTAAAGGCTAAAACTTTACTTTTATAAGAAGATTCACACAAAGATCACAAAGGTTAGAAGATCACAAAGGGAATAAGGGGTTTATGTTCGTTAGCTTATCGTGAAACTTCACGCTAAATCTTCGGACAAAAACCTCCTCTTCCCTCTTCTTTGTGATCTTTGTCCCTTCGTGATCTTTGTGTGAAATCTTTTGTACAAAAGAAATTTTACTGCAAAACAGCCCTAATTCGGCGCACACCCGCCGAGGAAGATTGCTCTTTCTGAATCTTAAACGTGCCAAGAAGACCGGTTTTTTCCACATGAGGGCCGCCGCAGACTTCCTTGGAAAAATATTCAGATACCGAATTGCCGATAGTGTAGACTTTTACCTGCGATTCGTATTTTTCTCCAAAAAGGGCGATGGCTCCCCGCGCTTTTGCGTCTTCAATGGCCATTGTTTCCATGAAAACAGGCAGATCTTTTTTTATCTGTTCGTTTACAATGTCTTCCGCTTTTTTAATTTCTTCGGCAGTCATCGGCGCGTCATGGGTAAAATCGAACCGCAGGCGTTCTGCGGTGATATTGCTCCCCTTCTGGGCGACATGATCCCCAAGTATTGACCTTAGCGCCTTGTGCAGAAGGTGGGTAGCCGTGTGGTACTTTACCGCCATTTCCCCCTGATCTCCAAGGCCGCCCTTAAAAGCCTGCCCGCTTTGGGAACGGGAAAGTTCCTGATGTTTCTTAAAAGCCTCGTCAAATTCATCGCGGTTTACGATCATTCCATGTTCGGCGGCAAGTTCTTCGGTAAGTTCAATGGGAAAACCGTAGGTGTCGTATAGTTTAAAGGCAAGCCGCCCCGACATGATTTTTCGCGGGTCTTTGAGCAAATTGGGCAGGATTTTTTCAAACTCATGTTCGCCTTTCTGCAAGGTCTCCATGAATTTTTCTTCTTCCTTATTAAGTTCATTTTTAATAAACGAACGGTTTTCTTCTAGTTCGGGGTAGGAGACTTTAAATTGTTCCACGATAACATCTGCAATATTACAGAGGTTTATTCCTGAAGGCGTTAATTTCCTCCCATGTCTAACGGCTCGGCGGATAAGACGGCGCAGTACATAACCCGCTCCCACATTGGAAGGGCTTACCGCTTTTGGATCGCCCAGAATAAAAGCCGCCGAGCGCACATGATCGGCGATGATCCGTATTGAACGATCTATATCAATATTGGCGCCGCCTGAGTATTTACAACCGGACGCTTTTTCAATCGCGGAGATAATAGGCTCAAAAATGACAGTGTCGTAGACGCTTGCTTTGCCGTTAAGGACTGTTACGGTTCTTTCAATGCCCATGCCCGTATCAACGCATTTTCGCGCAAGCGGCTCATAAGCGCCGTCCGCATTTTTATTGTACTGCATAAAAACGTCGTTCCAGATTTCCAGCCATTTCTTACAGGCGCATCCCGGCTTACAGTCCGGACCACAAGGAGAATCACCCATATAGTAGAACATCTCGGTATCCGGCCCGCATGGTCCTGTTGTTCCAGCCGGCCCCCACCAGTTATCCTCTCGCGGTAAATAGGCTATCCGGTTCTCAGGAATGCCCATTTTCTTCCAAATTGCCGCCGATTCATCGTCCTTGGGAACTTCTCCCTCTCCCATAAAAACCGTAACACCCAATTTTTCAATCGGAATATTTAACCACTGCACAGAAGTGAGAAATTCAAAACTCATTTTAATCGCTTCTTCTTTAAAATAGTCTCCCAAAGACCAGTTGCCCAACATTTCAAAAAATGTCAGGTGGCTTGCGTCTCCAACGCTGTCAATATCCCCCGTGCGTATGCATTTTTGAAAATCCACAAGCCTCTTGCCCGCCGGATGTTCCTGCCCCAAAAGATACGGAACAAGCGGATGCATACCCGCCGTAGTAAAAAGCACTGTAGGATCATTCTCCGGCAAAAGTGACTTGCCCTGTATTTGGGCATGTCCCTTGGAAACGAAAAAATTCACATATTTTGAACGTAATTCATCGGCTGTCATGGAGGTAGTTTAGCATAAAAAATAACAAATAGTAAATAATAAATAACAAATAAAGAGGAGAATATTCTAATTAATTTGCTATTTATTATTTACTATCTGCTATTTACTATTTGTAGGTAGTCTTATTGTCAAAAATATCCGATAATTAACTAATGACCTATAAATACATAATCTTAGCCGTTTTACTCTCCTTATTTATTTCTCCGGTCTTTGCGCAGACAGCGCCTGACGGGAAAACCGCTAATGATCCTGGTCTTCCGCGGCAGTTCCGCAATTTATCCCTTGGGATGGGCATTGACGAACTAAAAGACGGCTTACTAAAAGACGAACTTTTTCAGTTCAGGGGCGACAGGGACGTTTCTTTCCTGCCTGCCAGAGAACAAAGCCTTGTGGAAACTACGGGGCTGTCTTTTATTAAACGCGCTTTTTTCCAGTTAAGGGACGCAAAAGTTTTTATAATGGCGTTTGCGCTTAATACGGAAGTAATTGACCATTATTCAATATTTACCCAGTTTGTAAAAAAGTACGGACAGCCGACATATCTTGATCCTAGCGTTTCGGTTTGGGAAACTGACGATACCAGAGTAGCGATTGAACGCCCCCTAACCATTAAATACATAGACAGGACGGTCTTTAACGAAATTGTAAATGAATCAGGTCTGATTGAATCAGGACACGTCCGCCTCCGCCAGGATTTCCTAGATGAATTCTAAAAATAGAAATCTTCTCCTCATTTGTTATTTACTATTTGTTATTTGTTATTTTTTTTCCTGTGATTCAAAAAAAATGCCCGTTCAGGAAATTTCGATTGTAAAGGACGGAAAGGTCATCACAGTCATAAAAGCGGAAATCGCAAAAACTCAGGAAGAACGCAGCAAGGGCTTAATGTACCGTAAAAGTTTACAGGACGGATGCGGGATGCTCTTTGTTTTTGACAAAGATGAAGTGCTTTCATTCTGGATGAAAAATACCCTTATTCCTCTGTCTATTGCTTTTATTGCCTATGACGGTAAAATAATAGATATAAAAGACATGTATCCGCAGGATACCAATTCAATAAAATCCAGCCGTTCTGTCAGATACGCTTTGGAAGCGCCTCAAGGCTGGTTTTCTCGGGTCGGCATAAATGTGGGAGATACGGTAAAAATCGACAATATTCATTGAAAAATGATTTAAAATGATTTAAAATGATAATAATTATAAAAGAGGTGCGTTTTGTTCAAAGGACTAACAAATAGGGTGCAAAGGCTTCTTTCCGTAAATGCCCAGGAAGAGGCGAAACGTTTTAACTCTGATCAGCTTTTACCGGAACATATCATTATTGCCCTGCTCAAAGAAGGCGGCGGAACCGCCTGCAAGGCGTTAATGTTCCTGCGGATTGACATACCTGAATTCAAACATATTCTGGAAGGTTCAATTCCACGTATTCCCGGCCTTATTGTCAGGGGGGAAGTGCCTCCTTCAAAACGCACTAAAAATATGCTTGATACCGCTATGGAAGAAGCCAGGGCAATGGGCAGTGATTACCTTGGGACGGAACACCTGCTTTTTGCAGCAATGCGCGAACAGGAATCAAGCGTACAGGTCTACCTTAACCAACGCGCCGTTGATACCGACATGATGAGGGTAATAATTCAAACAACTTTTAATCAGTCGTCTACTTCACGAAAAGACGATTATGTTCCGTTAGAAAGATACCAGCCGCATTTTCTTAACAGGGAAAGAACGGCTGTCCACCACAGAACAGGGGTGGAAACAGACCGCCATCCAAGAATAAAACCGGCTCCGTTTCCGGTACTTACTCCTGTATTGGACGCTTTTTCACGCGATCTTACCGCGCTTGCAAGAGCCGGAAAAATCGATCCTGTCGTTGGCAGAAAAGCGGAAATTAACCGCGCCGTGCGCATCTTAGCGCGTCGCACAAAGAACAACCCTATTTTGGTCGGAGAGCCCGGAGTGGGTAAAACTGCCATTGTAGAAGGGCTTGCCCAGCTTTTTGTCAGCGAAGCGGTTCCAGACGCTCTTGCGGGAAAACGCATATTGTGCCTTGATATGGGGCTTGTCGTAGCGGGAACAAAGTACCGCGGCGAATTTGAAGAGCGTATTAAAAAGATTTTACGCGAAGTAAGCCAAGCGGGAAATATTATTCTATTTATTGACGAGATTCATTCAATAATTGGGGCGGGCAGCGCTGAGGGAACGCTTGACGCTTCAAATATGCTTAAACCCGGGCTTTCACGCGGCGAGATCCGCTGTATCGGGGCGACAACATTGGCGGAGTACCGCAAGCATTTTGAAAAAGACGCGGCTTTGGAAAGACGTTTTCAGGCAGTGATTGTAGAGGAGCCTTCTTTTGATGAAACGATAGAAATTTTAAACGGTATTCAGAAAAAGTATGAAGAACACCATCAGGTGAAGTTTGCTGAAAATACTGTAACGCTTGCCGCGAAATTAGCCCAACGTTATATCACAGGCAGATTTATGCCGGATAAGGCGATTGATATTCTTGACGAAGCCGCGGCTTTCCGCAAACTGGAAAACCGCGAACAACCGCCTGAGATTAACGGCCTTGAAGATGAAATCGCAAAATTGTGCGAAGAGAAAACGCTCTATGTAAGCTCGCAGGATTACGAACACGCCGCGGAATTACGCGACAGGGTCCGCGTGTTAAAGGCGCGTCTTGAAGAAGTCCACACTTCATGGGAACGCGCCTCAGTAAACGAATGGCCTGTAGTGACAGAAAACGACGTGCGCCGCATTGTAACGGAAGCGACGGGAATACCCGTGATGCATCTTGAAGAGCAGGAATCGCGCCGTCTTCTTTACATTGAGAACGAACTGCATAACAGCGTGATTGGGCAGGACGA
>Ga0268262_10007393_pt1 | contig 10260 bp, 5 predicted proteins | sample TergutNc150P3_FD_190354 | JGI IMG/M metagenome (GOLD analysis project Ga0268262, IMG submission 190354) | Nasutitermes corniger P3 segment gut microbial community from laboratory colony in Florida, USA - Nc150 P3 (SPAdes) (version 2) | ecosystem: Host-associated > Arthropoda: Insects > Digestive...
AACAAACAGGAACGCAAAAAAGTCAATTACCGCAAAGGCTTTGAACTTGACCCTAAATTTTTGGAAATTTGGGATAAAATCAAATATAAAACAAAGTATAATGTATCGTACAAAACCGCTGAATTGATTCTCCTTGCTGGAAAAGCCATTAAGGAAATGCCCTCTGTTTCTCGCCCAAGCGTACGCAGTACACGCATAGGTATGGAAATTTCGGAAAAAGGCATTTCGGGAAATTTGTTGAAGGAAAATACAGCTTCTTACGATGCAAATCCGCAAAACACCTTGCCCGATGTTGTTTCTTACATTCAAGGCAAAACCGAACTAACTCGGCAAACAGTTTTTGACATTATCCGCAAATCGGAGAGAATGAATGATATTCTGGTTAATCCGCAAATGTTTATGGATTCTGCTGTGACTGCCGTTAAAAAAACGCTTTATGAACTGATGATAGATGGCATTAAATATGAAAAAATCGGCGGTAAAATTTATGAAATGACCTTGTTCAACGATGCCGATTTAGAAATATACATAGACAATTTTACTTACAGAGTGCAAAATGCAAATAAAACAATTTATGAAAACTATATCCCTCTTGATTCTTCTGTAGAAAGCCAATTTGCTAAAGATTGCGAGAGTAGCGAGAATATTGAATTTTACTTTAAGTTGCCCAACTGGTTTAAAATACCCACACCCATAGGGAACTATAACCCCGATTGGGCACTTATTTTCAAAGGGGAAAAAGAAATTTACTTTGTTGCCGAAACAAAAAGCGCAGGGCAAGAGCTACGCGGCAGCGAAGAAATGAAAATCAAATGCGGTAAAGCGCATTTCGAAAAGCTTGGCTACGTGACTTATAAACGAGTATCCAAGATTGGGGAACTCAATTAAAACCTTAACGCAGCAGCAGCAGCAAATGAATTTTTGCCCGTTGGCATAATACCAAAAGAGAAGTTGCGGGCATCAGGATTGCTATCCCACAATGTTGAAATAACGGCATCTATTCCCGAAAACAAATGAACCGCGCCCACGAAGACTAATCCATAAGTCCATAACTTTTCATCTCCTACGCTCTCTTTATTTAAATATACGAAAGAACCCCATGCCGCGAGGTATGCAACGTCTATTGCTATGCTTTTTGCAATTTGACCAGTATACCATTGATATAGAGACGGAACCACGAAAGATAAATACGCAAGCCCTTGATTGCCACCTCTACTGCTATAGGTGCGGTCTATATCGCTGTCATCCATTCCGCCAGCGCGTTCTGCCAGCCACTCTTTTTCAGTTACCCCTAAACTTTTCCAAGGCTCTTTTAAATAATCTGCCGGGCGAACTCCTATCTCCAGCAAGTGCAAAAGTTTCTCTTTGCTCATTCCAGATTCTTTCACATTCTGGAATTCAGTTTGGGTTAAACCAGCATGTTGGTAATCAAAATTCGCCCACTCATTGTCTTCAAACTCGTCTTCTTCAAATTGAGCAAAGGACACTGAGAAGCACAAGGCTATTATAGGGAACAGGAGTTTTTTCATAAGACCTCTACAGATAAATGGTTAACTATGCCGGAGGGGGGAATTGAACCCCCACAGGGTTGCCCCTACTGGATTTTGAGTCCAGCGCGTCTACCAATTTCACCACTCCGGCTTTGGATATGTAAATATAGAAAATTAATTGCCATCAGGGGGTAACCACTTCTCTATAACAAATTCCACTCTTCTGTTCTTCCTGCGATTTTCTTCGCTGGTGTTCGGAACCAATGGCTCGTAGTATAGCTTGGAACCTATGCCAAGTATGCGCTTTTCGTCAATGCCTTTGGCAATAACATAGTCTTTGGCTGCTTTGGCACGTTCATATCCAACTATCCTATTTATTTCCTTATCTCCTTGGTCACAGGTGTGCCCATTTATATAGAAACGCAGTTCAGGGTGGTCTTTAAGCAAGGCTACTATTGCATCCAATGCAGGTATTTGCTTTTCGTTCGGCTTTGTTTGAGTTATATGGTAGTCGTTTAGAATTTGATTTTGGATAGAATCTATCCTAGCCTGCAAGTGCGTGGCTTTGCCTGATTGAATGGAAGCCAAGCGAGCAGCTTCTTGCTCCGCTGCTAAACGCGCGGCTTCTGCTTCAGCAGCTTCCTTTTCCGCTGCCAAACGTGCAGCTTCTTCTTCGGCAGCTTTGTGAGCAGCTGCCAAACGTGCTGCCTCTTCTTCGGCGGCTTTGCGGCGAGCTTTTGCACCGGCATCGAACGATAGTTTCAATTTTAAACCCACGGCTAATGGCGCAGTTTCATCTATTAAATCATTAAAAGCATAGGTTCGTTCTTGGCTTTTATATTCTATAACTCTATCACTATGACTTCTTTTTGTAATTGAATTTAGCCCGTAATCGAGATAGGCACCGGTATAAAGCCGTAGCGCTTCACTCAGTTTCCACTTCATGCCAGCTTCTGCCGATAGCAAAACTGCCGTTTGCAAAGGCAAATCTTTTTCGCTTTTTTGATCGGTGAATGTGCCGAAGCCCAAAAATTTCTGAGTTGTATATTCGTACTTTTCAAATCCACGGTAGCCGGAATTTTTTACGAAATCGGCAGAAATTTTATCCTCTCCTTTTAATGGGATACCTATTTTTGTGCCTGCCGCCGCATAGAATTGGTGATTTTCACCGCGTTGGTATTGAAGCATGAGCGGAATTTGCAACAGCATAACACTTTGTTTTTCTTTGTAGCCGTTTATTGTGCTGTGGAATTCTATTTCGTTGCCTTCGTAATCGGTGAACATATATGGCTGCTGGGTATATTTTTCAAAATTGAACTCTGCATTGTAGAATGCCATTTCTAATCCACTTCCAACGCCCCAGTTCGGAGTGAAGAAATAGGTGTAGCCAAGCCCGAAAAGGCCACCAAACCCATTGCTTTTATCGCTTCCTTTTATATCATATATCAATGTGGATAAGCCACCGCCGCCATAAATGGAAATTTCGTTGGTAAACGCATGAGCTGCCATTATCAAGACTAAAAAGATTGATAGGATTTTTTTCATCTTAACACCTCCGCCGCTTTAATTGCTTTTTTGGTACCAATTTTGTTTTTCAGCACCAATACGTAGGCATTTTTGAAGTTTCTTATCTCTGCGGGGAAGCTCCCTTGCACATTTAAGCGGGCTAGGTGCCTGCCGGATATGCTGTAAACATCTACTGTTTCAACATCGCTAAAATCAATGGGGGAAGTTTTTCCGGCGATTTTTGGCTTAGGAATATCGTATTCACAACTGACATATCTGCCACCATTTTCGGCTGCTAGTTCCACATGGTATTTGCCTGGTGGGAGCGGATTGCCGTTTTCATTTCCTGATAACGATTGCCCAGTGATTATTTCCTGTCCGTCTCGGAACCAAGTGAATTCAGAGAAGGTAGATCTCACGCTGTTGTTGGCGGGGTTATTGATCACCGTCAGAGTGTTGTTATCCCAGAGAGCTATTGCTATTTCTTTAAAGGGTATGCAGCTTTCTGGATTTACCTTGAAGTTCACAACAAGTTCCTTTTTTTCCGCAATGCTGTTGCCACTGACTGTTATAGTTACAGTGTATGTTTTTTCCTTTAAACCCAAAACAGGCGCAAGCCGAAGCGTAGCCGAACCACTCACCGCAATTGACGTCACTTTATTGCTTGAAATTGTGAAACTGGTTGCATCTTTGCCGCTAAGCACAACTGCTAGCTCCCCAGTTGGTCGAGCACCATTGTTCCCTACAATAACGTTTAACGAAGTTTGTGCGGAGTAGCCATAAGTTGCACTCAAAGTGTATGGGCTATTAGGATGAAGCGATATGCTGGGCGGCGTAGTGGGAGACGGAGGCGTAACAGGCGGAGTGACAGGTGGCGTAACGGGCGGCGTGACTGGAGGGTCAAGAGGCAAGAGCGGTGTAATTACTATGGGATTAATTGCAGGGTAGTTTGGATGCTCTATGCTGAACCATAGTATCTGTGTCCCTGGATTTTTGGGTTTCAGGGTGAGTGTCCCTATTCCTTTGGTGAATTGTACTGAACTAGAGCCTGTTGTTCCAAAATCATCAGGCGAAACACCCGTTAAATTAATAGTGTATGGTCCATTAATTAATTCGTTGACTTTACCAGTGGTGATATCCTTTACTATCAGCGTTGCTTTAATGTTTGTGTTAACCAATGGTTCATTGTTATCAACGGAAGCTCCTACTTCGTAGAGAGGTTGAGGAATTTCAATTTTTATCCATGTGTAGTTGATGTCGTATGCAAATGGTCCTGTGACTTGAGTTGCTGTGTTTGGGTACCACCATTTGTATTGATCGGCATGGTCATCTGGTATCCGCAAAACTATATTTTCTTTTGGGATTTTCATTGCCGTTGTTTCGCCAGAGGCAGTGAGAGTACCGCTGTTAATTGTTAAAGCATGGGAGAATACGCCGTAGTTTCCGCCTTTTGTTTTTAAACTATCACCAATTATTGTTAGGCTACTCCTTGAAACAATGCCTGCACTGTTGTCAATCGTACTATTTGAAACAAAAGAATTATTACCAACTAGTTCCAACGTTACGGGCGTTGGCTGGCTAAAGTAAAGTGAGTATGGAGCAGTTGTAGTCCAATCCACGCTGTAGAGTTTCAAAGTGTTCGTTTTAGAATCCCATGATGCAGGTATGCGGATCTCGTTATCCGTAGTAAAAATATCATGGGCAGGAAGTGAATCAATTTGAGTGTATAAATTGCTTGCGTAAAACTTGCCATCACTTTGGTTGAAATACAGCGTACGGTTTTCTACATATTCTCTGACCAAAAATTCCACATCCAAGCGTCTCATTATGACCGGTCCATCAAGACCATCGATGTCTTCCGTAGCCGATACCAAAACGAATGCGTTGTATGCCCCGACTTTAAGACCCAGTTTCGGCTTTACGGTAAATTTTTGGAAGGCATTTTGTATCATATCAACATTGGAAATATTCGTTAAGTCAAGCTCAAAATTATCCGCACCTTCCCCTGAAAGGTAAATTGTCAGTTTGCCAACTGTACCTCCTATGTTTGTCACCGTAATTTCGTGCTCTGGTTGTTTGATGTAATCGAATATTTCCATAAATTTTAAAGATTCTGGATTTAGCGATATGTCGTAGCCGGCTTTCATTAACAATTTGCCAGTTTCCTGATAATACACTTGGCTTCCTGCATCTGCTTGGAAATACCTAGCATCGCCGAGGTCTGGAGGATTGGGTGGTTTTGCACCTTCCTTTACAAAAAGACCGCTTTCCGCAACCTTTGTTATCCAAACTTCCATACCTCCTGTGGGTGCCGGGACTCCATCAGTGCCATCGCCGAGCGTGATATACCTGCTCCCTGCCATATAGACGTTGCTTGATTTGCCATTGCCTTTGGTATTATTTTTAATCACCGCTGTCCCACCAAGCCTGAATACGCTTGGTGTTTTGCCCGGGTCTGTGTCTGTGGTAAGCGGTGTGTTTGCGAAATGCACGCCGCCGCTATAACTTGTTGCGCTTGTGCCGCAAGAGTTTCCTGAGATTGTGCCACCGCTCATATTAAACGTAGCTCTGAGTGCATAAATGTAAACGCCGCCGCCGGAGAGGTTTGTTTTGTTCCCTGTGATTGTTCCACCGCTCATATTGAACGTGCCTCTGCTATCAACATACACTCCGCTGCCGTTATTGTCTCTGATAGTATTATTTTGCAGCGTTACGCTGTCTCCCATATTGAGAATGCCACCTTCGCCAACAAGAATAAGCGAGCCGTGAGCGTTGGTTAAATACGGAGGATTAGTGTTGCTTCCGTCAATGATAATATTTTGCAAAGTGAGCGAACTATTTTTTATTGTAAACAAGTCGCCAATTGTTGCGCGAGTTAGCTGGCGTGGCTGTACAGTTGAGCTTCGTATGGTTAAAGTGCCGTTATTGTTTATTTCCAAAGGCGAGGTGATGTTAAAATCAGCGCTAATGGTGATTGTCATATCCGTGCTACCGAGATTAAACGCCTCTATCTGAGACTTTAAACCATCCATATCGGAAACCGATTGCGCCCATGATGCTACGGCTATAAACAACACCGTTACCCAGACTCTAAAGTTTCTGAAAGCTCTCATAATATGCCCTCATCGTTTACAATTTAATAATGATAATTATAGTAAATTATTATCCTTCTTGCAATCAAAAATTCGGGAATGTTGCCACGTTCTTGTAGGTAGAATCCGTTTTTAAAGGCAAGCCGCCTTTTTTATCTATCTCAATGTTAGCGGGCATATAAGGCAGGGGAACTTCGCCTTGGGATATGGTGTTTATGTAATCTATGGAATTTCCAAAAACAGTTTCTACTTTGCTTCCTGCAAGAACTGCCGCCGCAAAACCCGACCACTGAGGCAACGCGCCAGAAGCACCTGCCAAGCTAACAGATTTTCCCTTTAATTTATCGTTGCCGTCAAAGCCTACATAGCTGCATATCGCTAAAAGCGTGTCCAAAGGCAAACCGCCACAAAAAACAGCAGTGCGATTTTCGTTTGTGGTTCCGGTTTTTCCCATAGCGGGGAAAGGATATTTTAAGCCGGAATAAGTTATGGATAATTTGGAATATGCACTCGCCGCCGTCCCATATTTGACAACCGCCCTTAGCATGGCACGCATAGGAAATATCACGTTGTCTGGCAAAATTCTGCTTGAATCAATTCCATTTTTAAAAATCAAATGATTATTTCTATCCCAAAGTTCCTTTATTATGCAAGGCTCATTCCAATTTCCATCTTCGCATTTATATTTTTTGCCGCTTAAAATACTGTTGTAAGCAGTTGCCATCTCTGCAATCGTGGCTTCGTTCACGCCAAGCGGCATACTCATAACCTCTTGCAAATTGCGATTTATGCCGATGTCTTTGATAAAATTCGCAAATTCCTTCAAGGCTATTTTTTTACGAAGATTTGGCAATAAAAATACATCATTTGGCAATATATTAGCTGCCTTGCTCTGTTCCACCATACTGCGAACCTGCCTAAAATCCGAAGCGGTAAAATTCGGAAACAATTCCTTCTCTGTTTCTGCATAACCTTCAGAATAATCAGTACTTTCTGCGGCACCAGCGGCAACGGCAGAATCATAATATTCGTAGCTATGCTGCAATAGTTTAACCCTATCGGGATATCCTTTTTGTTTTTCAGCTTCTTTTTTGTTGTAGCGATATTTGAGTGCCTGCAAAGCCCGTGCGCTTTCAAAACGCCCATCCAAAATCCAATCGCTGGATAGTTTCATCTTCGCTTTTTCAAGGGCAATTTCATTTTTTGCATTTGCAGGAATGCTGACATCTAAATTATACTTTTCTGCTAAAGCCCTTATATCTTCTGCGGAGAGTTTGTCCAGCAAATGTTCCAAAAGCCATACGCTCGCTATATTCTCGGAGCGAACCGCTGCCCAAGCCATGCTCACCTGCGGGGCTTTATCCTGATGGTCGGGGCGTGGAAAATAAACCGTTTCATCATAAGTGAACAAATTGTATTCGTTTTCCAATTCGTCCAAGGGATCCCAGCCCAATTTAAGGGCAAGGGCAAACAAAAAAGGTTTCCAAGAAGAACCGAATTGCCGCTCCGCTATAAATACTCTATCATAACCAATATTGTTTTGCCCGGATTGTGCCGCGACTACCGTTCCATTTTTCAAAGCCACAAGCGCGCCTTGAATAGGATTTGCTGTATCAGCTCCTAGTTTATTTTGCAAATTGCTCAAATTTTCCTTGACCGCTGTTTCCATTTTATTTTGCAAATTCGCATCCAAGGTCGTTACTATTTTTATCTGGGCTCGCCGCCAGTCCTCTATTCCAAATTTGTCAAAAATCGTCACGAAAAAATCATCGTTCAATTCCCTGTCCACTTTATCCAGAATAAAAGACGAATTGAATCTGAATTCGCCGTAGTTCAGTTCAGGCACTTTTGCAGAGTCGTAAACGTCTTGGCTTATATAATGGTTTTCAAGCATTCTGCGCAAAACATATTTTGTTCTGCGTTTCCCTTTTTCCAAAGCCGCTTGTGCTTTCTCAGGCGTTTTTTGCACGCGAGGGTCATAGTTGTAAGGTCCCTTGACAATGCCGGCTATAAAAGCACATTCTTCAAGGCTGAGTTGCGAAAGGGGTTTATTGAAAAAATAGATAGCGGCTATAGCGGTTCCTCTGCCGGAACCATAAACTTGAAATTGATTCAAATAAAATTCCAAAATTTCCTGTTTGCTAAAACGTTTTTCCAGTTTTAAGGCATCTGTTAATTCCAGCCATTTTGCCTTCACGCTTTTTTCTTCCCTGCCAAAAACATTTTTTACCGTTTGCTGGCTGAGTGTGCTGCCACCTTGCCGAAAATTCCTATTCTTTAAGTTATTGAGCATAGCACGCATAAAGCCGCTCAGGTCAAAACCTTTGTGTTCCCAAAATTTTGAATCCTCGGCGGAAACTATTGCATCTATAAGGGTTTGAGGGATTGAATCGTAGGGCACATACAGGCGGTGGTTTGTGTCAAAAAACGAGCCTATTACGGTAGCTCCATCGGAATAAAAGACCCTAGTTTCTCCGTTTAAGTTTTGCAAAATATTTTCTCTGGTGAATTTATTTTCCGGGTCTTGTGAAGGGACTATAAAAAATAGCCAGCAAAGGAACAAAACGATTACAAGTACCTTCACGATTGCAAGCACAAGCACTATGCGTAAGACTTTGCGATTGAAAAAACGGCTCAGGAACATTATTTAGAACGCTCTACATATTCACCGTTGCGGGTGTCCACTTTTATACGCATTCCCTGTTCTATGAAAAGCGGGATTTGCACCTCTGCGCCGGTCTCTAAAATAGCGGCACGCATTACATTGCCGCTTGTGTTGCCTTGAACTCCCGGCGGAGATTCCACAATCAGCAAATCCACGAATGTAGGCGGAACAACTTCTATCGCTTTTCCATTCCACCAGGTCACCTGCACGGCTGCGCCATCCAGTAACCAAAGCTCTGCGCCGTTGAGAGCGTCTTTTGGTATTTCCACCATTTCGCCGCTGGGGTCTAAAAAGAACCAATTTGTGCCATCGTTGTAGGAATATGTGACTTCATTGTATGTTACATCCGCTTCTTCCACCGTGTCGCCGCTTTTCCAAGTGCGTTCCAAAACGCGCCCAGTGATTAAGTTTTTAACTTTGACCCTATTGAACGCCTGCCCTTTGCCGGGTTTTACGAATTGATTTTCAATAATCATGTAAGGTTGCCCATCAATCATGATTTTGAGTTTTTTACGAAATTCATTTGTGCTGACTATTCCCATAGGGGGGAATGTAGAAAATTGCAGATTCCACAAACTCCCGCACAGTACTCTCCCTTTGCAGCAAACTCACAACCAAATAACCTTCCGGGAAATCAAACAAAAAGCCCGGATGCGTTAATATGCCGTGTTCTTTCAGCAAACGCAAACATAATTCCTCATCGTTTGCGCCGTCAAAATAAATGCTCTGATACCACCCCCCCTGCACGGGGATGCAATTCAAAGCCGAGTTAGAAATTATCTCTCTATTTGCGTTTAATCTTTGCATCAACTTTTCTTGAAAAGCCTTTGCCTTGGGCAATGCCCTTGCACAAAGGGCTTGACTCAGATAAGAGCAGTTGAGGGAAGCATCCAGAATATATTCCAAAGCGTCAAAATCCTTGAAATTGCCTTCCGTTCTAATCCAGCCCACTTTTATATGCGCAAGCCCAAGGGACTTGCTCAAGCCGTCCAGCCTGAATATAGGCACATTCGCGGAGCAATTCAACGGGAAACACTCCTCATATTTATATGCACCAAAAACCTCGTCTATAATCAGGGCTAAATTGTGCTTTTCGCAAAAGACCAAAATACTCTCCCATTCCTGCTTGGAGAGCGAATGTCCCGTTGGGTTGTGCGGAGCAATCAGCAAAAGAATTTTGGCGTTCTCTGGGGCAGAGCAAAAACTGTCAAGGTCTATTTGCCAGCTCTTTCCATTCTGTTTAAGAAAATATGGGTGGCAATGCAAATCTGCAATGCCTGCGAGCGTTTCCAAAAGCGGGTAGCCTGGGCTTGGTGTCAATATGCAGTCGCCTTTTTCGCACAATAATTTGAATAGGGTCAAATAAGATTCCGAAGAGCTTGCCGTAATCCAAACGCTTTCCACATCGCAATTATGGTATTTTGCCACCGCTTCCCTCGCATAGACCTGCCCTCTGGCGTTTGGCGCGTTGTTTTGCCATTCGGGGTTTTCGGCTAAATAAAGCAGG
>Ga0268262_10007394_pt1 | contig 10259 bp, 9 predicted proteins | sample TergutNc150P3_FD_190354 | JGI IMG/M metagenome (GOLD analysis project Ga0268262, IMG submission 190354) | Nasutitermes corniger P3 segment gut microbial community from laboratory colony in Florida, USA - Nc150 P3 (SPAdes) (version 2) | ecosystem: Host-associated > Arthropoda: Insects > Digestive...
ATGTAGCCAAGGGGCTGATGGCTCCTTACGGATTGACAGTGGACACGGCCGGGAGCGGGTTTGAAACGATAGAAAAGATCAAGGGCGGAGCCGTATACGACATCATATTCATGGATCACTTTATGCCCAAGATGGACGGGATAGAAGCCGCGGGAATAATACGCGGTCTAGGGTATACGCATCCCATTGTGGCGCTGACAGCCAACGCTTTGACGGGGCAGACAGAAGTTTTTATGGCGAACGGGTTTGACGGTTTTATATCCAAGCCGATAGACATACACCAGTTGAACGCCGTACTGAACAAACTGGTGCGCGACAGGCATCCTGAGGAAACGGTTGAAGCCGTGAGGCGGCAGAAGAGCGGCATAGAAAAGGGCGCGGTTGAGCAGGTGAATCAGGAGCTTGCGAAGATATTCACGCGGGACGCGAAGAAGGCGATAGCCATGCTGGAGACGATACACGCGAATAACTACCGCAGGGTAGACGATATGCAGATGTACATAATCAACGTCCACGCGATGAAAAGCGCGCTTGCCAACATAGGCGAGTCTGAGTTATCCGAATGGGCCCGCAAGCTGGAAGAAGCGGGGCGCGTACAGGATATAACGTTAATATCTGTGGAAACGCCCGAGTTTTTGACCGCGCTGCAGGGAGTGATAGAAAAGAACAAGCTGATCAGGCACATTATAGACAATGAAGACGGTGGTAACGGGTATGACATGGAATATCTGCGCGGGAGACTGGCGGCAATAAAGGAAGCCTGCGCTGTGGATGACATAAAAGCCGCGAAGGACGCGCTTACGGAATTGAGGCAAAAGGGCTGGCCGCAGACTGAAATGGAAATGCTGGAAGCGATGGCGGTACATTTGCTCCACAGCGAGTTTGAGGAGGCGGCGAAGCTGGCGGAGGATTATATAAACAGCGGGAATGCCGCTTCCTGATAAGCTTATTCCGGTTTGGCTCCATTGCGGTTTAGAAGCATCCCTTGTCTTGAATTTTAACAGTAAACCGGATTATCATTTCACTAATGCGCTGGTTGTTTTTTACCCCTATAGTTTTTCTTGTTTTTTTGGGCATCTGCTTTTACATAGGCGTAAAATTGCTGAACTTTATCCGCGTTTTTTCTCCTAATACAAAGGCTGTCGTTTTCTGGCTTCTTTTCGCTCTTGTCTGCTGCGTTCTGCTTTTTGCCAATTTTCTGCCCCTTAAGCTTAACTTTTTGCGCATAACAGGTTCGTATTGGATGGCGGTGTTTATGTGCCTGTTTATGCTGTTTGTATTATCCGATTTTTTTAGGTTTGTGCTGATTTTTTTCGGGAAAAGAGCCGCAAATATTAATCTGTACACTGTAGGGACGGCGTTAATATTATGCGCTATCCTGCTTGTTTACGGTTCGCTGCACGCGCGTTCGGTTAAGACTGAAAATTACTCTGTAACTTTAAACGGGAAAGGAAGCGGTATTCGCATAACGTTAGTTTCCGATATGCATATCGGAGCGGCAATCGGAAAATCACATATAAGCAGAATTGTAAAGGCGGTAAACCTGACTGAACCTGACATTGTTTGTATTGCAGGCGATGTCTTTGACGGAAATCTTAACGTTATAAATGATCTTGAAGGAGTTATTGCGCAGCTTAAATTATTAAAAGCGCCGCTGGGCGTATACGCCTGTCTTGGCAACCATGATGTGGATCGCATGAGTGTCAACGGAAACAGGACGGAGAGGATTACGGAAATTATCAATGCAGCCGGTATTGTGTTGCTGCAGGATCAAGTTTATAAAGTAAGGGAGAGTTTATTTGTCGCGGGACGCAGGGATGCCCGCCCGATTGGCATGAATGCGGAGCGGAAGGATTCGCAGGAATTATTGGCGGGTATTGACGGGACAATCATCATGCTGGATCATCAGCCGACACAGTTTACGCAGAACGAGCAGGCGGGAGTCGATCTTCTTTTTTGCGGACACACACACAAGGGACAGATTTTTCCCGGAAACCTAATCACACGGTTTATTTATAAAAAAGCGGGGGCGGTTCATTACGGTTACTGGAAGGGGCGGACAATGCAGGCTGTCGTTACGTCGGGAGCCGGATTTTGGGGACCCCCAATCAGAATCGGCACAAACAGCGAAGTGGTTGTTATTAATATAGATTTTTTACAATAATAAAAATTATGGAGGAAAAAATGAAGTACGTTAATTTTGACAAAACGGCAGTGTACCAAAAACTTAAAAACGCGGCGGTGGATTTTGATTTAAAAAGCAAACTTGACGCTAAAAGAGTAGGGGAGTGCGTTGTCCCGATGGCTGCAGGGCTTACATATTCGTGGGCGGCCAAGGCTGTAAGCGGTCAAACAGTAAAACTTTTACAGGAACTTGCGGATGAGCAGGAACTAATCGAAAAATACAAGACGCTTCTTAACGGGGAAGTAATGAACACAGGTGAAAACCGCAGGGTTTTGCATCATCTTTTACGCGGAGAGCAGGGGCAGCCTGTCATTGAAAACGGAAAAAATATCGGCGAATTTTACCGCAAAGAACTTGAACGGTTCGGCGATTTCGCAAATGAAGTTCATCAGGGCAAATTCAAAGGCTCAACCGGCAAGCCTTTTACAACTGTAGTGCAAATCGGCATCGGAGGCTCAGACTTAGGTCCGCGCGCTATGTATCTGGCTCTTGAAAACTGGGCGGCGACAGAAGGCAAAAAACGCATGAACGCGAAATTTATCTCAAATGTTGACCCTGATGACGCGTCCGCAGTTATTGCCCAGTGTCAGCTTGAACAGTGCCTTTTTATCCTTGTCTCCAAGAGCGGGACTACGCAGGAAACGCTTGCAAACGAACTTTTTGTAAAGGACAAGCTTGTAAAAGCCGGACTTGACCCAAGCAAACACATGATCGCCGTAACAAGCGAAACAAGTCCTCTTGCGCGTAACAGCGCGTATCTTGCTTCATTCTACATTGACGACTATATCGGCGGGCGTTATTCGTCAACTTCGGCTGTCGGCGGCTGTGTTCTGTCCCTTGCCTTCGGACCTGATGTGTTTAAGGAATTCCTCTCGGGAGCCTGTGAAGCAGATAAAATGGCGCTTGAAACCGACATTCTTAAAAATGCCGCCCTTTTGGACGCGCTCATAGGAGTTTGGGAGCGGAACTTTTTATTGTATTCGTTTACCGCGGTTCTGCCGTACAGTCAGGCTCTTTCGCGCTTTCCGGCTCACCTTCAGCAGATGGATATGGAATCAAACGGGAAACGCGTTAACCGTAACGGCGAAAGCATAGATTACAGCACAGGCCCCGTTATTTTCGGAGAGCCTGGTACAAACGGACAGCATTCTTTTTACCAGCTTTTGCATCAGGGAACAAATATCATTCCCCTGCAATTTATAGGCTTCACCGAAAGCCAGCGCCATGATGACATAACGGTTGACAATTCCTCAAGCCGGACCAAACTTGCCGCTAATCTGGCGGCTCAAATTGTTGCGTTCGCCAAAGGGCAGGACAGCTCCGATAAAAACAAGGAATTTCCGGGCGGGCGGCCTTCAAGTCTGATATACGGAAAAAGACTTACCCCTGCCGTTTTGGGAAGCCTTCTTGCACACTTTGAAAACAAGGTGATGTTCCAGGGTTTTGTGTGGAACGTTAACAGCTATGATCAGGAAGGAGTGCAGCTTGGCAAAATACTTACAAAAAAAGTTCTTTCCGGTAATTTCGGGGACGGCGCTCTTGAAGCTTACAGTAAAATACTCGGCGTATCATTTGCATAGTTCCACAATAAAATTGACTGTCTGTTCAAAAAATTGCGGGGTAAGGCGGGCAAGGGTATCCGCGGGAGTATTAAGATTTTTCCATGTTTGAGGAAGCAAACGTATGGAATTTGTTTTTTTTATTTCACCTGATATTAAAAGATTTGTAAACTCGGGGTTTTTGCGCAAAACATCCTCAAATTGAGACGCTTCTTCTGACGGAAGCATTGTTATGGTCTGCGCGACAAAACCTGCGCGTAAAAAACCCATGTCATCGCAAAAAGGAGTCGGAGCGAGCAGGACTTTTTCAAAACGGAGGTTATGTGTAGTTTCAAGAGCGCGGTTCCTTAACAGGCGGATGCTTTCTTTTAATTTATGGATATTTGAACGGTCGCTCTTTTCCAGAATGGAGTCTGTGATAGTGGATAGAATAAATGTGTCTCCCGTGCCGCAGGCGTCAAAGTTAAATATCTTTACCTTTTCCAAACCCCATGTTTTTAATTTTTGCGCCAGGGTAAAAGACCCTTGCGCTTCAAAATTTTCACCCGAGACAAGTTCTTCCTTGTCCGTAAAAATAATTATCCAGTTGCCGATGTTTTTTTCCGCAAATATCAACGCCGCGCGCAACAAATGAAAGACGGCGATACTGTTGTCATTTGCGCCCGGACTGCCGTCAACGCGGTCGTAATGAGCGACAAGCACATAGGGACTTTGCCCCGCGAAGGGAAAGGTATTTCCGGCGGAACGTATTTTTTGCCCATTGGGAAAAATAAATAAATGTCTGTTTCCGGCAACCGAAATAACTGTAGTATTTAATCCTATTTTTTCTATGGTTAAAAGTAACGCTTTATAACGGTCCGCTTTTGCAGCTATAAAATAACCAAAGCGGTCGTACGGGCTTTGTTTTGTCCAGTCGTTTTCATCAATAAGCTTCATTAATTATTTTTTTCCGCTTTTAGCCTGAAATGTTCCTGTATGAAATATCCTGCCGACCAGTAATGCCAGAAACCTCCATATCTTTCCCTGACTCTGCCCGTACTTTTTTGAAAAATCTCCCGCCGCGTCCGCAAGCGAATATCCTACATACTTTTTCTTTAAAAAATCCCAATGCTTGATAATCCACACATAAAGATCGGCTTCCGTTCTACCGGGAAAATTTGTTAAAAGCCACTGTTCCCTTATAATTGTTATGACCGGATTGTACACATTGTTATACCATGACACAAGCGCGTCGTTAAAAGGCATCTCTTCTTTCATTCCTTCATTCATATAGTATTTATGGACAAGAATGTGATTGTAAATAACATCGTAGCGGCCCGGCGAGCTGAAATCGAGATTCATACAATTTGTAAGTTTGCCGAAATTTGTTTTTTCATAAAAAATATCCTTCTCATAATTAACCAGCGCCTGGCGGAGTTCTTCTGTTGTCATGGTAGGCTTGATATTAATTTCCGTTGAAAGGCTTGTAACTACAGCGTCAATAAATTCAACATTTTGCATCTTTGCTACGGATACGCGGTGGTTGCCGTCACGGACAAAATAAACTCCCCCAATTTCATATAATTGAATGGGAGGAAGAATGATGTCCTTGATATGCGCTTCGTCCACCTTTTGCCAGCGGTTGCGAAGGTGTTCCTTTCTTGGAAAAAAATACTTGTTAAAATCATGGTAACGGCCTTCGCTGCCGGCTATCATTTTTACCGGCACTACCTGACTTCCCCTGTAAAATTCGTTTTTCGGCTTAAGGATTTCTTTGACATCGTTAAATGAAAGCAGCCTGTCCCGGTCTATATTCAGGAAATTTTGTATCTGCGAAAGAATTGCTTTGCCTCTTGCCTTGGAAAAATCCGCGGAAGTCTGTTGATTTATATCGTCAATAACCATTTCAATCTCCGAAATTTATTACATAGTGGCCGTATGCGTTTACTACCGTAGTATTTTCCCATTTTGTACAGCGCACGTCTGATAAATCATATAAATGAATATGTCCGTGTACAAGGTATCTTGGTTTAAATACTTTCATAAACCACAGAAAAATTTTAAAACCCGTATGGCACTTATCCTTTTTGTCATGTATACCCATTGGCGGCGCATGAGTCAAAAGTATGTCAACATACCGGCCGTGAAAAATACGGTTCCACAAAAGATGCGGGATAAGTTTTATAATTTCAACAGACATCTCGAAATTTGTAAACTGGTTTAACCCGTTATTGTACCGCATGGAACCGCCAAGCCCCGCGACAATGAAATTGTTTTCCATTTTTACCTTTGTTCCTAGATGAACAGCGCCGCAGGCATAAATTTCATTATTATCTTCAACAGACGGGCAATTCTGGAATTTTTTAAAGAATCTTTGTTCTTTTGTATGATGATTTCCAAAAATAAAGTACAAGGGCTTATTCAGGGTTGAAATTATATAATCAAGATAATCCATAGGCAGGTCTCCCGCCGACAGGATTAAATCAACATCGCTGAACCGTTCTTTTATGTAAGGCGAATAAATCAGAGGATCTACTTGATCGGAAATACAAAGTATTTTCAAGAATAAGCCTTTTTTCAGGTCAATTTAATGCCCGTGATGAATAAATACAAACTTGTCGATATAATAAGTATGAAAGAATGAAGCATAATTAACCTTGTAATTATTATTTTAACAGATTGTTTTGTTATTAGGAAGGAAAAAAGATGAAAAAGGTTATTTTTATCATTTCATTGCTGTTATTAACGGTTTTTTGTTATGGGCAGAATAATTTTTCAAGGGGAGAAGAGCTGTTTATGCAGAATAAGCCGTCTGAAGCGGTTATTTATCTTGAAAGCGCCGTCGCGGGCGATCCCTCCAGCGCTATTACCTGTCTTTACCTTGGCATTGTATATGAGCAGCTTAACAGAACGGAAGAAGCTATTGCCATATACAGGCGAATTCTGCCTTTAGCAGGGAATCTGGCGGCCAATGTTGCCAATAATCTTGGAAATGTTTATTTTCAAAGAGGGAATACGGATGAAGCCGAGCGTTATTATACTCAGGCAATCGGTTTTAATTCGGCGTTTTCAAGGGCGTATTTGGGAAGGGCAAATACGGGAATAAAAGCGGGTAAATTGCAAAACGCCGTTTCCGATTATGAACAGTATCTGGCTCTGGAGCCGCAGTCTTCACAGCGTGCAAGTATCGAAAATCTTGTAAATCTTATACGCGCCGAATTTACCGCCGCTGAGACGAGAAGACTTCTTGCGGAAGAAGAGGAGAGAAGAATTGCCGAAGAAAAACAAAGACTTCTGGATTCGGTTTACGCTTCCCTGTATTCGGCGGCGGATCAAAGTCAGGGTATTTCATCCGGAGCGGAAGGCGTAGAAGGTTATGAAGGCGAATTTGTACTCGAATAAGGGAGAGCTCTTATGATGACAAGACGTAAAAAGATTTTGTTAATTTCAGGCGGGGCTTTAGTTATTCTTCTTGTCGTGGGAGGAATCTTCTTTTTTAAGGGGAAAAAATCCGGTAATTTTGACGCTCTTACGGTCGGCGGTACAGACGCAAGAAGGTTGAATACTATTAAACTTGCGGGAAATTATGTTGAAGTCGGCGAATATGACCGGGCTTTAAATCTGCTCGACGGTTTGTTAATAGATAATCCCGATGATTTTGACGCAAAATCTCTTTTACTCCAGATACTCGGAATGGATCGAAATAAAAACAACAATGACGCCCTTTTTGAAGCGCAGCGCCGTTTACTGGAAGAACAGCGTCAGCAAAACGCGGCATTATTCCAAAATCAGCAGAATCAGGCGGCTTTAAATCAACAGAGAATGTCCGGCGATTTAATGGCTGTTATGGAAGCGGACGCCGCTCGCAGAGCTTCCATGCAGGCGGAAGAAGAACGCAAGAAAACGCAGGAAGCGGAGCTTGCGAAAGCTTCACGTGAATTGCAGGAAATAATGAGAAGGATTAACAACCTAGTGGCGGACGGGAAAGCAAGGCTTGTCTCAAAAGACCTAGAAGGCGCCGCTAAGTTGTTTACCGAAGCAATAAATTCCATGCCGCCCGGTGAAACCCGTTTTGAATCGCAGAAATTAGCTGACATCGCTGACTCTTATTACAGTTACAGCGTAAATAATCCCAATACTTCAGGAAGCCGCGAGGCGGTTACCAAGGCGACGGAATACGCAAATGATTCGGTCTCAAAGGATTCTACTCAGGCGCTGCCGCATTATGTTCTGGGGAGAATTGCCCGCGATGCCAATCAAACTGATAAAGCCATAAATGAGTTAAGAGAAGCCGCCCGTCTTGATCAGAACAATTACCTTTATTCATTTGATCTTGGACGTGTTCTTTTTACATCACGCCGTTATCAGGAATCAAGGGATTCATTTCAGAATGTAACAAAGGTAAATCCGAACTTTGAGCCTGCGTGGTACAATCTCGGCGGAACATTCAGAATGTTAAACCGTCAGGATGACGCTTTAGCTTCGTACAGGCAGGCTGTCGCTATCAAAGCCGATTATGCCGCAGCTCACCGTGAAATCGGCAGGATACTCCTCGCCAGAAACGAGACAAAGGGCGCTATAGAAGCTTTCTCAAAAGCGCTTCAGTACAGTAACAATGATTACAATACGTTATGTGAATTGGGAGCGGCGTACAGTCAGGCGGGGAGTTTTGCCGAGGCGGAAAACGTTTTTAAAAACGCTCTTCATATAAATCCTTCCGATGCTCAAACCAATTACAATATGGCGGTCGTGAAGCTCGGGCTTAAAAAGTACACGGAAGCGATTTCTTTCGCAAAGAACGCCGTAGACAGTAATCCGACCAACGCTGTTTATGTGTACACTCTAGGGCTCGTGTGCGAAGAATCAGGTGCCGCTGATTTGGCAGTTGCCGCTTATCAAAAGGCGATGTCTCTTGATCCCCGCTACATCCGCCCCAGGATCAACCTTGGAAGCATTTATCTGTCAAAAGGAAAATACGATGAGGCGATTGCCTGCCTTAACGAAGCGTACGCCGCTGAACCTTCAAACTTTGAGGTAAACAACAATCTGGGCGCCGTTTACGCCAAGAAAGAAAACTGGTCGTACAGCATTGTCCATTATGAAAGGGCGTTATCCGCTAAATCCAACGATCCTACTGTGCGCTTCAATCTTGCCCGCGCTTATGCGGGCACAGGCGACCTTGAAAAAGCGCAGACCTCGTATCAGGCGTTGCTGCGTATCGCTCCAGACAACTGGGACGCTATGTTTGAGCTTGGGATGACTTGTATTTCATTGGGGAACAACAATGACGCGAAACGCTATTTGCAGGATTTGTTAAGCCGAAACCCCAACTATACCGGCAAGGCGGAAGCGGAAAGGATTTTAAGAAGTTTATGAACGCAATCGTAACGGTAGTGGGGACCGACAAGGTCGGAATAATCGCCAAAGTTTCCGCTTTTTTGGCGGAACGCGATATTAATATCGAAGATATATCGCAGACGGTTTTAAGCGGAAACTTTGTCATGATGATGATGGTTAATCTTTCGTCCTGCTCTAAAGCCCTTGAGGAAATTAAGAAAGAACTCGACTCTCTCGGCGATACGCTTAATGTAAGCATCAGTCTGATGCATGAAAAGGTTTTTTCTGCGATGCATCGTATTTAATTCCGCAACTATATCTTACGGCGGCATGACAAGCCTCCTGAGGCGGTTGGTTGTTTTTATATAATCGCCGTTGTTTTTTATTTATGAGCGATAATAAATGTTCCGGTCGTCCTTGTTATAACTGATTCTTTTGCTTTAAATAATTTACATTTATTCATAGAAGTGTAAAATAAATACGGTTATAGGAACGTTAGGCGCAAGTTTTTTGAATTGGTAATGAATTATTTCGAAAAATGATTAAAAATGTTTGTTTTTTGTTTTGGATTATGGTATAAAATAAAATATGCCTGTATGGGTATATGATTTTTATTATTTTGGAGAAATTACAGATGAGTGAATTCGAAGAAGGGTTAAAATTACTTGATGAAAAGTTTGGCAATGGAAAAGACAACGCTATTTCACTTGCGACTATCGCCCAGGAGACGAATGCTAACGGACCCCAACCTGTTGTACGTGATGTGGACGCATATTATGAGAATGGAACTTTTTATGTTACAACATACGCCAAATCAAACAAAATGCAGCAAATTGCTAAAAACCCCGCGGTTTCAATTGCGGTTTGCTTAGAATGGTTTACCGCAATTGGAATAGGTGAAAATCTTGGTTGGGTATTAGACCCAAAAAATGCCGAATTAAGGACTAAACTTCGTAAAGCTTTTGCAGCATGGTACGACATGGCAAACAATGAAAAAGACGAGAATTGCTGTATTTTAGCAATTCATCTTAAAAAAGGAACGTTAAACATAAATCATTGGGAAAAATTGTACCACATGGACTTTGTGAATAAGGCAATTATGGAGAATGGGGGAGTTGTTTAGGCAGTAGATATGCAAATAGGAGATAATATATCATTTGGTAATTACAAATGGCGTGTTCTTGACATACAAAAAAGTA
>Ga0268262_10007395_pt1 | contig 10259 bp, 7 predicted proteins | sample TergutNc150P3_FD_190354 | JGI IMG/M metagenome (GOLD analysis project Ga0268262, IMG submission 190354) | Nasutitermes corniger P3 segment gut microbial community from laboratory colony in Florida, USA - Nc150 P3 (SPAdes) (version 2) | ecosystem: Host-associated > Arthropoda: Insects > Digestive...
CGTTAACTTTAATTTTGGAAATGTCAATTTAAACATAGGGCGAATGTTCTACAGCGATCCTTTGGGAATAACCGCAAGCGGGCTTTTTGACGGCGCGCGGGTTTCAATCATTACACGTAATGGAAATATCCTCGCAACAGGCTTGTATACCGGCTTTTTATACAGGGAAAGAGCCGCAATTACAATGACAACTAACGAACTGAAATCCAGTTATGACAAAGTTGATTATAATGATTTTGTTAATACCTACTTTGCCCCGTCCCGCGTTCTTGCCGCGCTTGAATATGACAACCCTTCCATTGCGGGTTTTCTCTGCTTAAAAACTTCAATAATTACGCAATTTGATACAGGCGATGATAATTTAAACAGTCAGTATCTTACAGCCGTTTTATCCGTTTCGGGAAAATCCGTTATTTTCGATTTAGGCGGATGTTTTGAGTTAATCGAATATAAAGATGAAGTAACTCCCGCGTTTGCGGCGGATATAGGCTTAACATTCATACTGCCGACAAAGCTAGAAAAACACATAAATTTATCAGCGCGTTATTCAAGCGGGGTAAGCGAAGATAAAACCATAGGCGCTTTTTTGCCCATAACGACAGTTTCTCAGGGAGAGATTGCACAAGCCAAATTTTCCGGCTTGTCACTATTATCCCTTGACTTTACGGGCAGGCTGGCAAAATCATTATCCGCGAAAGCCGCGTTTACGTATTTTATCAGAAATGATTTGGGAACATACAGGTATTATCCTGTAACCGGCGGAGATTCGGAAGGATTTTTTCTTGGAGCGGAAATATTCGGACGGCTAATATGGACTATAACTTCGGGCATCCGCCTGAACTTTGGAACCGGAGTATTCATACCCGCGCTTGGCGACGCCGCGCCCGATGCGGATATTTTGTGGCGCACAAAATTAAATTTGGTATTATCAATATATTAATTAACAGGAGCAGGCAAATGAAAAAATTACTGTTTGTAACAATTTTTATTTTAACAGGTTTGAATGTATTCGCTCAGGATGCGTTTATTGAGCAGCTTACAGGCACGGTAGGAATTAAGCAGCCGAAAGAAGAGTCATTTAAAACCGCGAACAAGGGCGATAAAATTTTTAAAGACACTATTATATCAACAAGTTTTAAGAGTTACGCAATTGTTAAAATTGGCGGCACAACCATAACGGTGCGTCCGTTAACGACTTTATCGTTAACGGAGATTCAAAAGTTAGACGAATCTGAAACTTTAAATGTAAATTTACAGGCGGGAAGGGTTCGCGTGGACGTTAAACCGGCTGCGGGAACAAAAGCAATTATGACGGTAAGTTCGCCGACATCAACAGCGTCTGTCCGAGGAACCAACTTTGAATTTGATACCAATAATCTTTATGTAAACGAAGGTACCGTCAGTTTTGTCGGGAACAAGGGACAGAACATTCTTGTCAGCGCGGGCGGAAGCAGCCGTGTGGAACAGACGGGACAAGTGACAACGCCAAGAGACGATAGAAATGCAAACTTAATGCCTCCAAGCCCCGTAGGAACAAGCGCAAGAGACGCTCCTCTTTCCGGTCCTGTTACTACCGGCGTGCCTTTTACTATTAATTTTGTATTCCAGTAATTGAAAGACGCGTTGAAATAGTTATAACAGCCGCCCTTAAGAATATCCGAAGGTTTTGTGTGAACTCTTGCGAAAGATATAACTTGACAAAAAATTAAAAATAACTATAAAATAAGAAAGATTCGCTGTTGGCGGATAAAGATAGGGATTTTATTCGTGATTAATAACATTTCTAAAAAGTGTAACATACCTCCCTATGACCGCGGCGCGAACGGCGAGCGTTTAATTGCCCCCCCCCCCCCCCGTTATTATTGTCTAAACAGACACAAAAAAAATACAAGACAGATAAATTATCCACAATTCATACCTTTTCAAGTGAAACAGGAGGAGAATGAGTATGACATTATATAAAAATTCTTCAATTAAATTATCAATTCTTATAACGGTTTTTATCGTTATAAGTTTATCAGGTTGTTTTAGCAACTGGCAGGGCGATTCGGCGCAAATTGTTATTTCATTTGGCGGCGCAGGACGTAAGGTATATGATCCTGAAGATACCGATACTCATAATCAACTTGAACATGAGGTTGTACTTACAAGCGGGACAAAAAAACTGACTTTTAATAAAAGCGGTATGACCTTTGAAACAACTGTAGCGCCGGGTGAATGGAATATAACGGTTAATTCATGGATTGATGGCGAAATTTACGCGAAAGGCTCAATAAATGTAATTTTAAAACCAGGGTTTAATAGCGAAACGATAGAATTGGAGAAGGTGTTTCGTTGGTGGGCATGGGATTCGTCAGATTCAAATACCATTGTAACCATTACCCCAACCGATGATCGTTCCGGTTATGATGTAACGGTAAATCCTAAAATAGAAAACGGCAATGCCAATCTTGATTATAACAACTGGGCATCGCAATTTGGTCGTATTGATGATCATAGTTATTCCGTGACCGCAGGAAAAACATATAAAGCATCATGGAAATGGCAAACAACTGATGATAAACCTTTTAATAATGTAACCATTCGTTACGCGAAGGAAGATAAAGAGGATGGGAGTGGCGATAATTATTATGTACTTGACACTGATATAGTAAAATTTACCATTCCTGTAGAAGAAAATAACATATCGTATGTATTTACCATGCCGGACAATTGTCTTCTGGATATTTCTTTTTTTGTAGGCGGAGATATCGGTCGTTTTAGAATTTGGGATTTAAAAGTTGAGGAAATTAAAAATCCTTCTTCAACCAAAATATTTAAGTTTATCCATAGTAAAGGAGATGTTGGTGATGATGGCGATCCATACGATAACTGGATAGCAAGTTATTACATTCCACCCTCGGTAAGAGGTGATAGAATTACTGCTGGTGATGTATTTATATTCACATATTCATTTAATTCGGATATTGCGATAAATAATATTTTGATGATTAGACTCCTTGATAATTCCAATGGGTGGAAAGAAATTAATGAATGGAATCCTTTGTCTGATATACAGATGTCTGGTATACCAGCTAACACCATAGTAAGCGGCACAATTATTTTTACTGCAAATGAAACAGCATCTTCTTCGGCAGCTAATGCGAACAGATTGTCATTTATGATAGACAATATTCCGGAAATGGTAAGAGGGCCAACATTAACATTTACAGAATTTTCATTGATAAAAGCGCAAACTGCCCAAGGCGGAAATCTCAAGAATAAATTAGACTGGATCAGCAGTACCAACCCGCAGAATAATACCGCTTTTATTATTACTGTAACTTCAAATGAAAGACTTGCGCCATATCCCCTTTCATATAGCAATAAAAAAGTAAGTGTAATTTTGAAAGGTGATACGCTAGAGCGGACTGTAAACCTTTCCAGTAACGGCTCGCTGTTTACAATAAATTCAGGCGTTACTCTGATACTGGACAATAACATTACCCTGATAGGTCGAGAATCAAATAATGGTTCGTTGATTAGTATTGTCGGTGGAAAGCTGATAATGAATGAAGGGGCTAAGATAACAGGTAATACCTTTGATGGTGGAGGCGGTGGTGGGGTATTTGTGGGTGAAGGTTCAATATTCACCATGAATGGTGGAAAAATATATAATAATCACTCATTGAATGTAACCGACGGTACAGGGGGTGCCGGGGTATTAGTGAAACAAGGAACCTTCACCATGGAAAAAGGAGAAATCTCCGGAAATACAACTACTTGGGGAGGCGGCGGAGTGAAAATAGCATACAAATCAACCTTCACCATGAATGGCGGGATAATCACAGGCAATACCGCCAGTTGGGGAAGTGGCGTAGAAGTGTGGTATGGAATACTTAATAAAGTAGCAAAGCTTATTGATGGCGGTACTATCTACGGTAATACTGGTAACACTGTAACAGCAAATAATAGTAATAACGATAATGGCATACCCACATTAGATGTAAGTAGGAATGGTGATGTAGGGCCGAATGAAGAACTTTATTATAACGGAACAATTAACCCACCAATCGCTAGAGGCTTTGATCCAATAAAATAAAAACCATGGAGTAAAGTAAAATGAAAAGAAATATAAGTTTAACATTTCTTCTTCTGTTCACTTGTGCGGTATTACACGCGCAAACCTTAGACGAAATACAAACCCTTTTACAATCCCCCACCGTAAGTTACGCGCAAGCGGCGCGTTTTGTACTAGAAGCGGCGGACGTAAAAGTCCCTTACGACAATACAGGCGAACAGGACGCGGCGCAGAATGCGATGCGTTACGCGATTGAAAAAAAGTGGCTGCCACAAAAAGCCGACGCGCAGGACGCGATTTCCCTAGAAAGGCTGTCGCTCCTTATTATGAGAGCCTTCGGCTTAAAGGGCGGACCAATGTACAGTATTTTTCACAGCGCGCATTACAGTTACCGCGAAATGGTTTTTCAGGATTTGATACAGGGGCAAAGCGATCCGCATACGAAGGTGTCAGGCGAAGAAATGATTTTTATCGTCAATTGTCTTTTATACCGTATTGAAGATAACCCCTGGGAATTTACGGGGGAGCAGACTGTTTTATCAACGGAAGAAATTATTCTGCCGCAGGAGGACGCGCAATGAAAAAAACATTACCCCTCCTTGCCGTAGTTTTTCACCTGTGCGCGTTTTCGCTCCACGCTTTTGATTTTGGCCTTGTCTTCAGCCAGGACGCGGGTTTTGACATACCGGCTTTTGATTTTGAAAATATCGGTTTCGATATATCGGGTTCTTTAATGCCGAGGTTTACCATGCCGCTTGGAAAAACAGGCCGTTTGTACATTTCCGCCGCGATAAATTATAAGACCGACCCTTTTGTGATAATACCGGAACTTACAAGAACCGACGTTAACTTTAATTTTGGAAATGTCAATTTAAACATAGGGCGAATGTTCTACAGCGATCCTTTGGGAATAACCGCAAGCGGGCTTTTTGACGGCGCGCGGGTTTCAATCATTACACGTAATGGAAATGTCCGCGCCACAGGCTTGTATACCGGCTTTTTATACAGGGAAAGAGCCGCAATTACAATGACAACTGACGAACTGAAATCAGGTAACATGGAAATTGATTATGATGATTTTGCCAATACCTACTTTGCCCCAAAGCGTATTTTAGCCGCGCTTGAATATGACCATCCGTCCATTGCCGGATTCGTCGGTTTAAAAACTTCAATACTAACCCAATTTGACGCGGGTGATGAAAACTTAAATAGCCATTATCTGACAGTAGCTTTATCAGTTCCGGGAAAATCCGTTGTTTTGGATTTGGGCGGGTGTTTGGAATTAATAGAATATAACGATAAGGTAACTCCCGCGTTTGCGGCGGATATTGGATTAACGTTTATACTGCCGACAAAGCTGGAAAAGCATATAAAATTATCGGGAAGATATTCAAGCGGAGTGAGCGAAGATGAAACCATCGGCGCATTTTTGCCAATAACAACAGTTTCTCAGGGAGAGATTGCACAAGCCAAATTTTCCGGACTGTCCCTGTTATCATTGGACTTTACGGGCAGACTGGCAAAATTAGTATCAGGGAATTTAACGTTCACTTATTTTATCAGGAATGATAAGGGAACATACAGGTATTATCCCGTAACGGAAGAAAATTTTGACGGATTTTTTCTTGGAATGGAAATTTTCGGGCGGCTTATATGGACCATAACTTCGGGAATCCGCCTGAACCTTGGAACGGGCGTATTCATACCTGCGTTAGGCGACGTTGCGCCCGAAGCGGATATTTTGTGGCGCACAAAACTTAATTTGGTAATTTCATTATATTAATTAACAGGAGCAGGCAAATGAAAAAATTACTGTTTGCAGCAATCTTTATTTTAACAGGTTTGTATGCGTTTTCTCAGGACGCGTTTATCGATCAGCTTACCGGCACGGTAGGAATTAAACAGCCGAAAGAAGAGTCATTTAAAACCGCAAACAAAGGCGATATAATTTTTAAAGACACAATTATACAAACAAGTTTTAAAAGTTACGCGATTATCAAGATTGGCAGCACGCTTATAACGGTGCGCCCTTTAACGACTTTATCGTTAACGGAGATTCAAAAATTGGAAGAATCTGAATCTTTAAACGTTAATTTGCAGGCGGGAAGGGTCCGCGTGGAAGTTAAGCCGCCCGCCGGAACAAAAGCGTCCGCGACATTAACTTCGCCGTCTTCGGTAGCGTCCGTTCGCGGAACCGACTTTGAATTTGATATCTATAACCTTTATGTAAACGAGGGCACTGTCAGTTTTGCCGGTAACAATGGGCAGACAGTTCTTGTCGGCGCGGGCGAAAGAAGCCGAGTGGACAAGACAGGACAGGTATCAATCCCATGGGATGATAAAAAAGCAAACTTAATGCCTCCAAGCCCTGCCGGAACAAGCTCGGGAGAAATGCCCGCTTCCTCTGCTATTGCCGCGAATGCAATTTTTACCATTAATGTTAACTTTAAGTAATGAATAGAACACGCTAAAATAACGGACAAGAACCCTTGATCTTCTCTTTGTGATCTTTGTTCCTTTGTGCTCTTTGTGTGAATCTTTTGCGAATAATTCCTCTTCCACAAGTTAGAAATAATTGTCATAATGTGCTTAATGAATCAATATAGAACGCATACCTGCGGAGAACTGCGGGAAAAATATACAGGGCAAACCGTCACGCTTTCGGGCTGGGTAGAAACCATCCGCGACCACGGCGGAGTAACATTTCTTGACCTTCGCGATCAATACGGCGTTACTCAAATAGTCCTGCACGAGGAATATAAATCGGGCAAAGAAAGCGTTATCACGGTAACGGGCACGGTAAAAAAGCGGGACATTGAGACCATTAATCCAAAAATTGAAACAGGAACCGTCGAAGTTCACGCGGAAAAAATAGTTATCCAGAGCAAGGCCGTCCACAACCTGCCGTTTGATATTAGGGAATCCAAAAACACAAGGGAAGAAGTCCGCCTTTGCTACCGTTTTCTTGACTTGAGAAATCCCGAAGTGAAAAAAAATATTTTTCTGCGTTCAAAAGTAATCAGTTTCCTGCGGGCAAAGATGGAAGAGCTTGGCTTTACAGAGTTTCAAACTCCGATACTGACATCATCCTCTCCGGAAGGGGCGCGGGATTACCTTGTTCCCAGCCGCAAGCACCACGGAAAATTTTACGCGCTGCCGCAGGCTCCGCAAATCTTTAAACAGCTTCTGATGGTTTCAGGCTTCGACCGCTATTTTCAAATTGCCCCCTGCTTCCGCGACGAGGACGCCCGCGCCGACCGCTCCCCCGGAGAGTTTTACCAGCTTGACTTTGAAATGGCATTTGCAGACCAGGAAGATGTTTTCCATGTGGCGGAAAATGCAATGTACGGCGTTTTTAAAACATTTTCAAACAAAACTGTAAGCCCCGTACCTTTCATAAAAATCCCCTATGCCGAATCTCTGCTTAAGTACGGGACGGACAAGCCCGATCTCCGCAACCCGCTTGTTATTACCGACCTCACTTCATTTTTTGCGGATGTTGATTTTCAGCCTTTTAAAAATATTATTGTCAGGGGAATCGCCGCTCCCGGCGCGGCATTGCAATCAAAATCCTTCTTTGAAAAAATGCTCGCCTTCGCCACGGAAATAGGCATGAAGGGACTTGGTTACATATCAGTTCTGGAAGACGGCAGCCTAAAGGGTCCTATCGTCAAATTCCTTTCCGAAGAAAAACAAAACACTCTTAGAAAAGACTTAAATCTTAAAATAAGTGACACATTGTTCTTTATCGCGGACGCGCCCGCCAAAGTAAACAGTCTTGCAGGGCAGATTCGCACTGCATTGGGCAATCAGTTGAACCTGATAGACAAAAACAAATTTGAGTTGTGTTTCATTGTGGACTTCCCCATGTACGGTATTAATGAAGAAACAGGCGAGGTTGAGTTTACCCACAACCCGTTCTCCATGCCTCAGGGAGGACTTGCCGCTCTTGAAACAAAGCCCCCCCTCGACATATTAGCTTGGCAGTACGACATCGTATGCAACGGCGTGGAACTTTCCTCAGGCGCTGTCCGCAACCACCTGCCCGAAGTAATGGTAAAAGCCTTTGAAATTGCCGGATACACTCAAGCCGATATTGAGAAAAAATTTCCCGCCCTCTACAACGCTTTCCACTACGGTGCTCCTCCCCACGCGGGCATGGCTCCCGGCATTGACAGGATTGTCATGCTGCTGGCGGAAGAAGAAAACATCCGCGAAGTGGTAGCCTTCCCAATGAACAGCTCCGCGCAAGATTTGCTGATGGGCGCTCCCTGCGAAGTTACGGAACAACAGCTTCGCGAGGTGCATATAAAAGTAAGGCAGTCGAATAAATAAAGAATAAAAAATAAAAAGGTAGATAAATAATGAACAGAATTGTTGTAAAAACCCATGACGGCGATGTTAAGATTAGCCGCCATATTTACGGGCATTTTTCCGAACATTTGGGGCGTTGTATTTACGGCGGTTATTGGGTTGGCAATGACAGCGCCGCCTCAGCCGCTATTGTGAATACCGGTGGAATACGGAACGATGTGGTTGCCGCGCTCAAGCGCATAAAAATTCCCAACCTCCGCTGGCCAGGCGGCTGCTTTGCGGATGAATACCACTGGAAAGACGGAATTGGCCCTACGCCGGAACGGGCAAAAATGATCAATACCCACTGGGGCGGCGTTTTGGAAGACAACAGTTTTGGAACGCACGAATTCCTTGCCCTGTGTGAACTGCTGGAATGCGAGCCGTACATTTGCGGCAATGTGGGCAGCGGTACCGTACAGGAATTGTCGCAGTGGGTTGAATACTGCAATTTTGACGGAATTAGCCCCATGGCAGATTTACGCAGAAAAAACGGCCGCGACGCGCCCTGGAAGGTGCGTTTTTGGGGTATAGGCAATGAGAATTGGGGTTGCGGCGGTAATATGGCTGTGGAATTTTACGCCTGCAATTATCGCCGGTATGCTACGTTTGCCCGTAATTATTGCGATATCCCGCTGTACAAAATTGCCTGCGGCCCGAATATGGATGACTATAATTGGACAAGGGTAATGATGGAAAAAGCCGGTAATTTTATGCATGGGCTATCATTGCATAATTACACCGTACCCGGTGATTGGCAGTGTAAAGGTAGCGCGACGGAGTTCAACGAACCTCAATGGTTAATTACCATGAAAAAAGCCCTCCGAATGGAAGAGCTTGTTCAGAAACACGGTAAAATAATGGATGAATTTGATCCGCAATGCAAAGTCGGCCTTATTGTAGACGAGTGGGGCGCATGGCATGAGGTGGAAAAAGGAACCAACCCCGGATTTTTGTACCAGCAGAACACTATGCGCGATGCGTTGATTGCCGCGGTTCATTTTAATATTTTTAATAATTACGCGCGCCGCGTATATATGGCAAACATCGCCCAAACCATCAATGTGCTGCAATCGGTAATACTGACCGACGGCCCCCGCATGATTTTAACTCCGACATATCATGTTTTTGATATGTATAAAGTTCACCATGACGCCGTAAAACTGCCGCTGTATATTGAAAGCGAATCAGTCGGCGGTATGCCCGCTTTAAACGCAAGCGCTTCCCGGGACGAAAGCGGCCAAATTCATATCTCAGTGGCGAATATAGACCCTGTAAAACCGCAGGTTGTAAAAATCGAAATGAATGGCTGTGTAATAAGCGCTTCTGTAAAAATAAGCGGACAAATTCTTGCGTCAGACAGAATACAGGACTATAATACTTTTGATAACCCCGGCCTTGTGGCGCCAAAAAAGTTTAATGGCGCTTCAATTTCCGGAAACTGTATAAACGCGGAATTGCCGCCCGGATCGGTTATTACATTGGAATTAACGAATTAGCTTTATTCACGCGGGAATTGTAACGCGTAGAAACCCAAGGAGAGAATAAATGAAAAGTAGAAATTATTTGAACGTGTTGTTGGTTTTTCTGACCACCATATTTTTGTTTATCAGTTGTAAAAAAGGTGGGACTGAAAAAAATGACAATCCCGATTATCCCATAGATATTTCAATATTTTCAACATCGACAATGCGGCAGCCTCCTTCCGACAATAAAATCTACAAGTGGATAAAAGAAAAATTTAACGTTACTTTTACCTGGGATATTCTGGTAGGCCAACGGGATCAAAAGATTGGGGTTATGATCGCGGGGGAAGATTATCCTGACTTACTCCTGTTAGATAAAA
>Ga0268262_10007396_pt1 | contig 10257 bp, 8 predicted proteins | sample TergutNc150P3_FD_190354 | JGI IMG/M metagenome (GOLD analysis project Ga0268262, IMG submission 190354) | Nasutitermes corniger P3 segment gut microbial community from laboratory colony in Florida, USA - Nc150 P3 (SPAdes) (version 2) | ecosystem: Host-associated > Arthropoda: Insects > Digestive...
GCTAAAAAAAAGCGAACTTACACCTTTGCCGCCTGCGGCGGCCACGCCCCGTCAAGCCCACAAGGGGCTTGCCACCCCTCTAAAAGAGGGGAATATCAAAATTTCATTCTTAAAAATTCACCTTTCAACCCTCTCAAAATGGAGAAACACTATGAGAACACAATTCTCTAAACTTGCGTTGGTAGTGCTTTACGCCTCGTTGCTTTTCTCTTGTTCCCCCGACAATGAATCGATGTCACCACCGCCAGCGAGCAATTCGTCCGTTGTTTCGAGTTCTGCGGTAGTTTCTTCGGCAAGCGAGGTGGTTCCTAGCAGTTCTTCTGTTATCCCAAGCTCAAATTCCTCCGTTCCATTGTCTTCAAGCGTTGCACCAAGCAGTTCTTCGTTCATTCCTAGCTCCAGCTCCGTTGCAAGTTCAAGCTCTTCGGTTCCATCGTCTTCAAGTTCTGCACCAAGCAGTTCGTCCGTTGCGTCATATATGTATAAGACTGTTGTAATAGGTACCCAGACATGGATGGCAGAGAACCTCAACTACGATGTGAGTGGAGCAAAGTGCTACAACAATCAGGAGAGCAACTGCACCATATATGGTCGTCTTTACGACTGGGCAACGGCAATGACACTGCCACCCAGTTGCAACTCCAGTACTTGTGCTTCGCAGATAACTGCGAAACACAGGGGTATTTGCCCCGCTGGTTGGCATATCCCAAGCGATGATGAGTGGACAACGCTTACAGATTTTGTTGGTGATAAGGCAGGAACCAAGCTGAAGGCGACTAGCTGGAATTTCATCAGCTCTAAAGCTGGCACAGATGATTACGGCTTTGCGGCTCTGCCGGGTGGCAGCGGCAATTCGTTTGGCAGTTTCAACGATGTCGGAGGTGGCGGTCTCTGGTGGAGTAGCTCGGAGTACAATGCTAGTAACGTCTACTCACGGTTTATGACCTACAACTCCGAGGGTGTCTATCGGAATAACAGCAGCAAGAACGGCTTGTTTATTAGTGTTCGTTGCCTCCAAGACTAAGCCGAAACGCCCAGTGCGCCATAGCGGTGCGGGCTTTGCCGAAACTGTGTTCCCAAGTTTTGGCAGGGTTAACAAACGGGGAAGGAGAGAATTGGAATATGAACTTTTTACAACTTGCTGAAAAAGTAATCCGCGAAGAGAGAAGACCTCTAACCCTCGTAGAAATATGGGAAATAGGGAAGAAATATAAGAGTACAAGAGGCGAAAAACCTTGGATTACGATAGGTGCCCAAATATACCTTGACATGAAGTACAACAAAAAAACCATATTTGAAAGAATAGATTCAAAGCCTATAAGATTTTATTTAAATACACTTCCAAAAGGAGAAATGAAAAATGAACCCAAAGACAATATGATTAGCAGAGATATAGGTTTTATTTACATTTTGGAAAATAAAGCTATGCCAGGATTGTACAAAATCGGAAGTTCAGGTCGCGAAAATTTAGACAAAAGGATAAATGATTTAAACAGCACAAATGTGCCTTTTCCTTTTAAGTGCGTATTTTCATGTGAAGTGGAAGATTACAAAGAGGTAGAGAAATCTATTCACACGGCGTTTAGTAAATTCCGTGTTAATCAAAAAAGAGAATTTTTTGAAATAGAGCCAGAACAAATTATTCCCTTGTTAAAGCAATTAAGGATTAAAGACATAACAAAAAACATAAATGAAAAAATAGATAAAACGATCGATATTGCTGATAAGCAAGCTGGTAGAAGATACGCAAAAAGAAGACCGTCATTTAAATTTAAGGAAATGGGAATAAACATAGGGGAAACGATTTCGTTTGTTAGAGATGGAAACAAAAAAGCAACGATAATTGAGGGAAATTTAGTTGAATATGGCAACAAAGAATATTCGCTTACACAATTAACCTCCGAACTTTTAGGTTATATACAGGCACCTTTATCCCATTGGAAATACAAAAATAAATCTTTGCTTGAATACTACGATGAAACATACGGCAAAGAAAAATTTCCGTTTTCTTAGAGCGTAAATACAAAATCCTGTCAATCCTCTAATCGGGGGTATCGGGGTTCAGACAAAAGCAAGTAAGTCAGGAATCAATTGGCAAATCCTCATACAAACTCTTAAGCATAGCCTCAAGTTCAGCTAAACTTTTCCCCTGAGTGTCATATTCGGGGTATTCGTTCAAATGCCCAATATAAAACCCATCGTTTTGCCAATATGTGTAAGATAACTTCATAGCAATAATATAGAAAAACTCCTCTAATTCTGGCCACCAGGGTTCAGACAATAATGGTCATCTACGCAGTTACACGGCGAGTTTGTTTGCGCAAGTGTTTCTCAATGTCGGCAGCGGTATAGCCTTTCCTTATGAGGCCCAGAATTTCTTTACGATTTTCCTTGCGCTCCTCTTCGCGACCTTCCTCATACCTAACCGCCAGAGCTTCGTTTTGATCCCATCCAGTTAAAAGCATATTCTCAACCTCCGAACCATTCCTCTTTAGAAAAGATACTAAAATATTTTTGCTTATGCAAGACTTTATTGCCGCTCTAATAGCCTCGCGAAGCTCCATAGACTTTAAATTCTCTTTTATCTGCGCTATGAACTCCTCGTAGCCACTCAAAACTTGGCTTCTGCCTGCCATTTCCGCGTTATGACCTTTATTTATGTTGTAAACCTTTACAACCAGCTCCAAGTAGCAGTCCGGGATTTTAAACTTATATGAATCAGATAGTTTCAATTCCTTGTAATCGGGGAACTTTTTTTTGCCGTTGTACAAAACTATAAACTCAGGGGTTGGTATCTTTACCCTGCCCTGCTTGTAAAGGCTTTTTCTGTCTATTATCATCTCATATTCCGCTGCCAAATACATAAGCATCCTGAGCGGCATATTGTTGTTGATTGAAGATTGGTGCTCTATGAGAACAATAAGTCTGTCTTCAAGTACGAAAGCTATGTCATTGAGTTGGTCCATATAAAGCACGCCCGAGAGAGTCACTATATCTATCTTTGTGCTTTTTGGATAGCTTTTTCCGCTAATTGCGCTGTATAGCTCCAAAAGATTGCTTTTTTCGCTGAACAGCAAAGTGAAAACACTATCCTTGTGCTTGCGGTTGGGTTTTGCCTCGGTCATTTTTTCCTCCGTCTAAGGTTCATTACCTTAGACGCTTGTCAAGCCGAAAAAAATTCAGAAATTGTAATTTTGCAAACAACTGTTTACATTTTTTCGCAAAAACCCGCGATTTTTCGCAATTTAGCCAAATTATTGGCTAAAAATCTCTACCTATGCCTTCACAGGCACGGAATTTTTTTACTCACCCTGCCAACTTCACTTCGTGGGCAGGGTTCGCCCTACGGGCTGTCCTGCGGACATTAAAAAATTCCTAACGATGCCTATTTACAGGCACGGAATTTTTTTCTATATTCCCTATCATTAGGGAATATTTTTTACCTACTATTCCGTTGCCCTAATGCAAATAAGCATAACAGACACTTGGTAGAGCGTTTTTAGATGGGCGTTTTCTATTATTCTGGTAAAACCTCAAAATATGGAGATTGCGTTATGGGCAAAAATAAGACCATATCAAAATATTATAACACGCTTATTTTGCAAATAGGCGACTTGTTACAACAAGGGCGCAAACAAGCCGCTTATGCTGTAAACAATATTTTAGTACAAACTTATTGGCAAATCGGGAAATATATCGTTGAATATGAACAAGGCGGTTCCGAAAAATCAGAATACGGCTCAAAACTGCTGGATCATTTGTCAAAAGATTTAACGCTTGCTTACGGCAAAGGATTTAGCCGCTCTAATTTGATGTACATCAGAAAATTATACCTTTCTTATCAAATTGGTGAAACAGTGTCTCACCAATTTAAGAAACCAATTTTATCCGTAAAATTGAGTTGGAGCCATTATTTTGAAATTTTAAAAGCTGACAATGAATTGGAAATTAGCTTTTATACCCGCCAATGCGAAAAAGAAAACTGGAGCGTACGGGAATTGAAACGGCAAATGAAAAGTATGCTTTTTCATCGATTGGCTTTGAGCAAGAATAAGGCTGGAGTATTAGCGATTGCCAAAAAAGGCTCAGAACTTCAAAAACCTGAAGATATTATAAAAGAACATTTTGTATTTGAATTTTTAGGAATTTCACGTCAAGAGCAATATTTAGAAGGGAAATTAGAAGAACGGCTTATTAGAAACTTGGAGGCATTTCTTCTTGAACTGGGCAAAGGCTTTGCTTTTGTTAAACGGCAATATCGTATTCCTGTTGGCAATCGTAATTTTTCAGTAGATTTGGTATTTTATAACATCTTGCTAAAATGTTATGTGTTGATTGATTTGAAGCGTGGCGAAGTAGAGCATAGTGACATTGGTCAAATGAATTTTTATCTTAACTATTTTCGCAAAGAAGTAAATGTTGGAACTGACAATGAGCCGATCGGCATAGTATTGGGTGCATATAAAGATAAAATTATGGTTGAGTATGCAATAGATAACATTGCTAATAAGTTATTCGTAAGCAAATATCAACTTTATTTACCTAATAAGGAAGAATTAGAGAAGGAATTAACTCGTTTGATAGGAAATGAGTAAAAGCCAAGCCACCAGGGTTCAGACATTTTTCTATATTCCCCCTATGGATCTTACACCTTTAGATATTCGTAATCAAAAATTCAGCGTTAAAAAGCTGGGTGGCGTTGACGTTGACGAAGTTCAGGCTTTTTTAAATCAAGTTGCAAGTTCTTTTGAACAGATTTTAGCCGAAAGAGCCGACTTGCTTAAAACCATAAACAACGATAAAAAAACCGTTGATGATTACCAAAAAATACAAAAAACCCTGAACGATGCCGTACTCACTATGCAGAGGGTTTTAGAAGACACAAGAGCAAGGGCTAATAAAGAAGCCGAGTTGATAATTGCAGAGGCAAAAGCAAAAGCCGAAAAAGAAGTCGATGCCATAAGAAGCCGAGCGACCGACCTGCGTACCGAAATTGACCGTTTAAAACAGACTAAAACCAGCTATTTTTCAAAACTTCGCAATTTGATGAGAACTCAAGCAGACCTATTGGACAACTTGGAGAATGAAGAAGCATAAGGTTCTGTTCTTTGCTGTGGTAGCTGCCATAGCTCTATTATCTTGTGCTTCAAATCAGGCGAAGGGTTCGCTTCGCGAAGGCACAGAAAAATCCGATGAGAGCAGTTTTGGGCCTGTGGAATTGGCAGGCGAAAGCAGCGAGCAAGACGCTTCCTGGGGGCTTGGCTCAGATTCCGTAGAGACAAAGATAGGCAAGGGACGGGTAACCGAATTTTCCTCTGCTCCACTTGGCATAAAATGGAGCGTTAAAGATACGCTCTGGCATAAGTGGGAGAGCATAGCCGAAATAAATTCCGATGCGGATTTAGTGCTTGTGAATGCAAGCGAAGACTTGGGGTTCTTCATCTACGGCGCTATGATAGATATGAATTTTTTGAACGCAGAAGATGTGTTCAAAGCAATGCTTATGCGTCATGGCATTTCCGACTCAGAAAAAGCCAGCATTAAAAAGAGCAGTAGCGATGGAAATGTTGTTTGGAACTTTGATATTGTATTTGTGGCAAATGGCATTGATTTTAATTACAAAGGCAAATTTTTTTTTGGAAACGGGCGGGCGGTGATGGCAATTTCCTGGACTCAGGGAATTTTATACAACAAATACAAAAACGAGATGGAACGCGCGGTAAACGGGCTTAAACTGGAAAAATCCTTTGATAAAAACGCAAAGCCTAAATTCAGCGCGAGGCTTGTGAATTTAATAGGACTTGTGCGGCTGGTGGAAGAAAAACCCATAGAAGCACTTAGCTATTTTGAGCGAGCCAATTCAATGGATATGAGCGATACCATTTATCTGATGAACTGCGGTTTTGTTTACCAGCTCAGAAATTTATACGGCCCAGGGATTTCGCATTTTGAATCGCAGATGGGTTTAGTAAGGCAAAGCGCAAAATTGCTGCACATTCTAAGCGCGTTGCACAAAGCACTTGGCAATTACAAAAAAACAAAGGACTACGCAGAACTCGCTTTGGAAAAAATGCCGCTCGATGAAGAAGCCACCGTGAATTTGAGCGATGCTCTGTGGGGGCTTGGGCAAAGGGCGGCATCTCTGGAAGTTGCGCAAACACTCTACGAAAAACAACCCACGGAGCGGCTCGCAATTTATTACGCCAGAACCCTTATGGGGCTAAACCGCTACAACGAGGCAGCAGATTTATTACTGGACGCAAAAAAGGAATTTGGCATAAGCTCAAAACTGGCTTTGAACTGCGTGGAAGCCCTGCTGTTTTTAAACCGCTATGAAGAAGCACTTTCCGTAAGCGAAGAAGCGTTGATAAAAGACAAAAAAAATATGGAATTGCTTTTGGCAAAAGGTAGAAGCCTTTTCTATCTGAGGAATTACAAAGGTGCGGAACAGGCTTTGAACCAAGCACTCGCGATAAACGGCGAAAACGAGGATGCAAAGAGCTATCTCTCCGCTTCAAAATCGTTTTTGGGCAAAGCGGATATGAAGGCTATTCAAAAGGCGATAGAACCTGCGGAGGCAAAACCTGCAAACATTAAAAAACTCGTTTTGGATTCACTCAGCAAGGAAGAGGATTATCCCATTGTCGCTCATTATTTGCAGGAAACTGTGAAGGTAACTCAAAACCAGCCTTGGGTTAGCACAGAGCAGAGATTATTGCAGGTGCTAAACGCGAGCGGCGCTCAGTTGTTCAGCGAGATAACAACGGATTTTTTGCCGGGCTTGGATAGAGTTTACATAAATACCTTAGATGTTTACGATTCATCTTTTAAATTAAAATATTCCTGGAACCCCAAAAACGGCTACATCACTTACGCTACCGCAAGCGCGCATTCAAACGAAAAGCAAACAGTGCATTTGCCTTTGCAGCTTTCAGTTGGCGATTTTATTTACTACATGGCGAGCCGCACCGCGATAAAGGCAGATGGTTCAATTCCCTACACGCATTACAAATTCAGCCGCGAATATCCCGTTGGAAGAAGCGTGTTCAAAGTTTATGCAGACACAACTAAAATAATATACGATGAATACGGCGAAGCGGTACGCACAGGGCTTCCAAACGGAATAGAATGGGCGCTCAATAATCCGGTTATAATACATAAAGAACCATATATGCCCACTTACAAGGATTTTGGGAGCGGGGTGGTTATAGCGGCAAAATTTTATTGGAACGAAGAGGGAGGCAGGTATCACAATTTAATTCAGCATCAGTATAAAAATTCCATTCCTGTACGCGAGCAAGCATTTGAAGTAGCTGGCACAAAAAAGAGACTCGAAGCCATTTACGCCCTCTCCGACTGGGTACGCAGAAACATAAAATATACCCCAAGAGGTTTTGGCGGACACTCGCTAATCCCAAAACCTGCCCTTGCAACTCTTCAAGAAAAACAGGGCGACTGCAAAGACCAAAGTCTGCTGCTCCAAGAAATGCTCTCGACCATAGGGGTAAAGAGCCATTTGGCTTTGATAAATTTGGACGAAGTTGGGAGCGAAGCTATTTCCTCAATTCAGCAATTCAACCACGAGATTTTGTATATACCCGCAACAAAGGATAATCCCGAACTTTGGATAGACCCAAGCGACAAGGTGAGCAGCCGCCGTCCTGTTCCGCTGAATTTGGAAGGCAGGGTTGCGCTTGTGATAAAAGGGGATTCCAGCTACTCAACGGTGACGCCTATTTTGGAGATAAATCAGGAACACGAGGCTACTTTATTCCACCGCTTGCGCATAGATGAAAAGGGCATTGGGCATTTCAGGGATAGCCTTGTTTTTACTGGTAAATTTGCGAGCGCGATAAGGAATGAGCTTTTGCAAAGAGACGCAAAGGAGCAGCACGATTATTTTGCAAAATGGATTTCGCAGAGCTTGGAAGCCGCGGAGCTTGTATTTTTGAAACCGCAAAATGTAGGGGATTTTTCAAAGCCATTGGAGTTGCTGATAGTGTATAATTCTCCGCAGTTCAGCCCTTACCCCGTTCTTTGGGAGCGCTCTTTGATGAGGCTACCCGCTGTGAAGGAACGCCGCCACCCTATACGCATACCGCACGAGACAAAATTCAACTATTCGCTTTCCGTAGGCGCGGCAAAAGGCACAGTTTCTTTGCTAGTGGAAAAAGAACGCCCAAAGAATACTTTTGTAGAAATGAGAGTTCTAAATAACGGCAAATGCTCGTCAAATGTCTGCGATTTAAGGCTGGAGTGGCGAACAGATGCTATTTTTGCAGAGCCAAGCGAATACGAAAGAATAAAACAGGAATGGGACGCCGCGCTTAGAATAGCAAGTCCCAAAATATTGCTGAAATAAATTCCCGCTAAATTTTTCCTGTCCCGTTGCAACGGTTGCTAATATCTCATACACATTTATGCAAGTCAAACATATTTTCTTGCCAGATTGAACGGCTTTCAACAATTTATCGCGAATAATCGCATTGCCAGAGAAATAATAAGATAAAATGTCAGTATCAAGAAATATCATTTCTACCTAGGGAGAACTTTTCCCTCTCATTGACAACAGACAAAGCAGAATTTACATCATCGTTGTTCCACATTCCAAAATACTTTAAAATATCATCTTGGTTATCATTTGAGAGTGGCTTGGTGAATGTTATTATAACTTCATAGCGACCTTTAACGGATATTGGCTCTTCCGTCAAAATCTTTGTCCCATCATAAACAGCATTTACCGTATACATATCGTTAATATACAAAAATTTCCAGATGCACATTGCGCTTTCTCCAGTCTTTTTTCCTATATTGCCCAAGGGAACCCAAAGTGAAGCCCAAGAACAAAATCTACATAAAACTTAACAAGCCTTATGGCTATGAGTGCAGCCACGCGCCCACAAGCCATGAGTCCGTATTTTCCCTGTTCCCGCAGGAATTTGTAAAAGACGGTTTGCAGTGCGCGGGCAGGCTTGATGCCGATACAACCGGTTTGATTTTGCTCTCAAATGATGGCGAGTTTATACATAAAATTGAGCACCCAAAAAAAGGCTTTGCAAAAACCTATATAGCTGAACTCGCTGACCCACTGACGGAGGAAATGCAAAAAAAACTTTTGGCAGGGGTTCAGCTTCGCAATGAAAAAAAACTATGCACAGCGTTGGAATTAAAACTTTTGGCAAGCAACACAGCGGAGATTGCCATAAAAGGCGGAGTTTATCACCAAGTAAAAAGAATGTTTGCAGCGGTTGGGAATAAGGTTGTCGCTTTGCACAGGAGCAAAATAGGCGATTATGGATTAGATGAATTGAAAGAAGGGGAATGGGTAATGATACTCACTCCCTGCTAATCTTTTACGCAACGGACTGAAATACCATACTCTTTTGTATTATCTCCACCACGCACATTATCGTTGCTTGAACTCATACTCCGTAAGTAGGCTTCGGCTGGATTCTTATTGCTTGCTGTGGCACTCCACCAGCCAGTCCATTCGCCTAGGCCCTCGAAATTGCCATTTTTGTTGTTGCGAGCACCGCTAGGCAGAGCCGAAAATTTAAGCTCATTTGTACCAGCCCAGTTTGCAGACTTCAACTTAGTTGCTACGCCATTACAACTACTACCTATGTCTGGTGAGCAGCTTGGATTAGCATTTTGCATTAAAGTTCCCCATTCTGCATCGGTCGGTAAATGCCAGTCAGTAGGGCAAGCAGTCCCAGCCGTAGCCCAATTATACAACCTGCCATAAGTTGCGCAGTTTGCTGGTTCGTCGCCATAGCATACATCGGTATCATTGCTAGGAACATCGTAGTTCAAATTTTCTGCCATCCAAGTTTGGTTACCTATTTTTACAAATTTGTAAGGCTTGTTATCGCGAATATCTACAAAAGTATCACCTGTGCTGCCACCATCACCGCTAGGGTTATTGCCACCGTTAGAATCCGATGAGCAGGAAAGGGCGAGTGTTAAGGCAAGCCCAAGGGCTGCCGCGAGAAGAAAACGGCTATTTGTTTTCATAGTGAACTCCTTTTTTGAAAATTGTCTGAACCTTGATGAAAAGATAACAGGATTACATTCTGTAAATCCTGCAAATTCTGAGAATTTTGGTTCAGACAAATGGGGGGGGGGGGGGGGGGGGGGGGGGTCGCGGCGTTTGTTCCATACATATATATATTATATACAGGCATAGAGTTAGCCATAAAATTACCTCTTAGAGCCTCCGTAGGAGGCTCTGTAAGGGCGGTTTTTTTAGGACTAAAG
>Ga0268262_10007397_pt1 | contig 10256 bp, 3 predicted proteins | sample TergutNc150P3_FD_190354 | JGI IMG/M metagenome (GOLD analysis project Ga0268262, IMG submission 190354) | Nasutitermes corniger P3 segment gut microbial community from laboratory colony in Florida, USA - Nc150 P3 (SPAdes) (version 2) | ecosystem: Host-associated > Arthropoda: Insects > Digestive...
TCGCGGCTTCTGGTAAACGGGATGCCGTTATCTTTACACCAGATCTCCGTGGCGTTGTTGATAAACTCCGAGCCGTTATCGCTGTGGAACTCCAGGACAGGCAGAAGTGCTGTTGTTTTGATGTTGGACAAGGCTTCGAAAGTCCACTTATGAGCGTTATTTAGGAGGGAACGGAGCTCTATCCAGCCTGAGGCTACGTCGGTGGCGGTCAAAGTATGCAGGTACTGGCCTGATGTGGCCTGTCCGCAGTGGTGAACCGTGTCTATTTGCCAAAACCCTGGCTTCTTGCGCTCCTCGCTTGTGTAGAAGGTACGGATGGGGATGCGGCTTTTAAGGGAATCTATAGGTTTTGTGAGGCTTTTCCCTTTCACTCTTAGGGCTTGTTTGTCTTTTTTAAGGTATCGGTCTATGGACGCGGGGCTTATCTTTTTGAGCTTTTCTGCGATTTCAGAGGTGATGCCGAAGGCCGGCCACACGGCGATGTACTGCATCTGCTGCCTCATAAGCGGGGCAAGGATTTTTCCGCACTTGAACCAGAAGAACGTCCAGACCAGACGGAGGGCTCTGATGACTTCATCGGTGTATATGCGTTTCCCTTTTCTGTTGGAAGGCCGCCTCCTTTCTGGTTTTACTTTTACCGCTTTGCCGTATATGTAGGCCATGACCTGTTTTACCGGCTTTGTGTTCAGGATGCGGACAGCGGATTTTCGGTGGTAACCGGTCAGCCTGGTGAATTCGTCCAGCAGAACCTTTTTTTCTTTTTTCGATGCCTTTTGATAACGGGGCTTGTATTCCCTCGTTACTGCCTTTTTTTCTTTCATGTTTAACCCCATTCGGATGCCCTCCTTCAGGCATCCTTAGTTTAATTTGGGTAACATTTTCTATTTGAGGCATGACCATCTTTCGGTAACATTTTTCATGAGGCAACGCGGACGGTTGCAGACCGACTTATTTTCTGAGTAAACTGAATTGCATTAAGGATCAGGTGTTGCGGCTATGGGGTTGCAGACCGACTTATTTTCTGAGTAAACTGAATTTGGCTTTGAACGTGCCGATCTGCGTCCTAAGTTGCAGACCGACTTATTTTCTGAGTAAACTGAATTAGGACCGGGATTGAGTACCGCTGGTCCACGGTTGCAGACCGACTTATTTTCTGAGTAAACTGAATTATATCGGAATACGGCCATGTTGTAGGCTACGTTGCAGACCGACTTATTTTCTGAGTAAACTGAATTTGTCGTTAACGTCCCTGATGCAACCGCGCAGGTTGCAGACCGACTTATTTTCTGAGTAAACTGAATTTAAAAAAGATTAAAGACGATGATCTTGAAGTTGCAGACCGACTTATTTTCTGAGTAAACTGAATTGCCGAAAAGACCGCCTCGACCGCAGCCGCCGTTGCAGACCGACTTATTTTCTGAGTAAACTGAATTTTGATTCGCCGACATACAAAACGTTTGTTGGTTGCAGACCGACTTATTTTCTGAGTAAACTGAATTTGAACAGCGTATCTGGAGAAGCGATGACTAGTTGCAGACCGACTTATTTTCTGAGTAAACTGAATTGTATCGATATCAAAGACCAGAATTGCCATGGTTGCAGACCGACTTATTTTCTGAGTAAACTGAATTTTCGGACGCTGCGAGAGAGTTACTGGATGCGTTGCAGACCGACTTATTTTCTGAGTAAACTGAATTGGTGGGATTGCCTTACCCGCTCATCGTTGCGTTGCAGACCGACTTATTTTCTGAGTAAACTGAATTTTTTATACGGCTTAGTGCTGGGTGGGTTTAGTTGCAGACCGACTTATTTTCTGAGTAAACTGAATTACACCTCAATTCTTTTAGGCAGGCTACCGTGTTGCAGACCGACTTATTTTCTGAGTAAACTGAATTCATACTATACCCGCCTGAGTGCATCGTCAAGTTGCAGACCGACTTATTTTCTGAGTAAACTGAATTCGACATGGGCTTGGGGTGCTGCCACGGTATGTTGCAGACCGACTTATTTTCTGAGTAAACTGAATTTCCATGATTTCTATGCCGTAGGGCGTTACCGGTTGCAGACCGACTTATTTTCTGAGTAAACTGAATTTTTTCAAAGACTTGTTCATGTCCTTGAGTTGTTGCAGACCGACTTATTTTCTGAGTAAACTGAATTGGGCGGCGGCGATGCGTAGGTACTCTTCAGGTTGCAGACCGACTTATTTTCTGAGTAAACTGAATTCAAATACTTTTTGGGTCAACGCTTTCTGCGTTGCAGACCGACTTATTTTCTGAGTAAACTGAATTCGCGATGAGATTGCCCTGATGTTTGGGACTGTTGCAGACCGACTTATTTTCTGAGTAAACTGAATTTTCACGTCGGCGCGGGCGTCGATGCTGTCAGTTGCAGACCGACTTATTTTCTGAGTAAACTGAATTATTTGCTTTATATTCAATGTAATAAGCCTCGTTGCAGACCGACTTATTTTCTGAGTAAACTGAATTCCATGTGTTCACGTTATCCGCTAAAAGCTGGTTGCAGACCGACTTATTTTCTGAGTAAACTGAATTCAGAGCCTTTTCTTCCCAATACTACTTTCAGTTGCAGACCGACTTATTTTCTGAGTAAACTGAATTTTGGGCCAACTTATTATGTCGTATTCAATGGTTGCAGACCGACTTATTTTCTGAGTAAACTGAATTCGCTTTTGGTTTCGTAGTGGTAGCCGGTTGGTTGCAGACCGACTTATTTTCTGAGTAAACTGAATTCTCCCTTCCGGCGTACTCAAAATGTAGCTGGTTGCAGACCGACTTATTTTCTGAGTAAACTGAATTAGGCGCGGATGCGCCCGATCATGCTCTTGCGTTGCAGACCGACTTATTTTCTGAGTAAACTGAATTTATCCGCTTAGGCGGGGTTATTCTGTTATTGTTGCAGACCGACTTATTTTCTGAGTAAACTGAATTACTGTTGATGTCATGGCGTGTCGTCGCTCCGTTGCAGACCGACTTATTTTCTGAGTAAACTGAATTCAATAAAAAGCATAGGCCAGATTCAACCGAGTTGCAGACCGACTTATTTTCTGAGTAAACTGAATTGTAAACCTTGTAGGCCAAAATGCCTTTTAAGTTGCAGACCGACTTATTTTCTGAGTAAACTGAATTAAAGCCGGTACAGGCAACAAGGCCAACTACGTTGCAGACCGACTTATTTTCTGAGTAAACTGAATTGCAATCAAAATTGTGATAGACGGTTTCATTGTTGCAGACCGACTTATTTTCTGAGTAAACTGAATTTTCTATAAGTTATTTCCCTGTTTTTTTGCATGTTGCAGACCGACTTATTTTCTGAGTAAACTGAATTCATATTATGGGTGATATTGCACCCTGTCAAGTTGCAGACCGACTTATTTTCTGAGTAAACTGAATTCTCCGAATCGCCGTGGAGGATCGCCTCGGAGTTGCAGACCGACTTATTTTCTGAGTAAACTGAATTCCCAGGAGAGAAAAGGGCGCCGGTTTTAGTGTTGCAGACCGACTTATTTTCTGAGTAAACTGAATTAGAACTCGATGTTGAATCCGACAAGCCCATGTTGCAGACCGACTTATTTTCTGAGTAAACTGAATTAATTGCTAACTTTTACAAGGCCGCCAAAAAGTTGCAGACCGACTTATTTTCTGAGTAAACTGAATTGAAGAATGGCTCCGAACAGGGGCCGGGGATGTTGCAGACCGACTTATTTTCTGAGTAAACTGAATTCTTTTTAATTGCTTCATGTAATTGTTGCGAGTTGCAGACCGACTTATTTTCTGAGTAAACTGAATTTCATCACTGGTATGCGCCAGCCCTGGTTGTGTTGCAGACCGACTTATTTTCTGAGTAAACTGAATTCAAATACGTTCCTGGGCGCGGACGTTTTGCGTTGCAGACCGACTTATTTTCTGAGTAAACTGAATTTTGAGAATTAACGCCCCCGGCCCCTCGGACGTTGCAGACCGACTTATTTTCTGAGTAAACTGAATTAAAAAATGGGGCGCTTCGGAATGAAAAAATGTTGCAGACCGACTTATTTTCTGAGTAAACTGAATTTATATTTTGGCTCAATATCAAGCTGTAATCGTTGCAGACCGACTTATTTTCTGAGTAAACTGAATTTTGAAGTGAAATGCTACCGCGCCACGAGGCGTTGCAGACCGACTTATTTTCTGAGTAAACTGAATTTTCACTTCGGCGCGGGCCTCGATGCCGCTAGTTGCAGACCGACTTATTTTCTGAGTAAACTGAATTGGAAGCGTCCAGCAACCCGCATCGGATGACGTTGCAGACCGACTTATTTTCTGAGTAAACTGAATTGGAAGAAGCGGCGTCTTTGATTTTATCCCAGTTGCAGACCGACTTATTTTCTGAGTAAACTGAATTCACAAATTTCCCTTACAAAAACACGGTCATGTTGCAGACCGACTTATTTTCTGAGTAAACTGAATTAAGTTGAACAGCTTACAGGACGAGTTGCTGGTTGCAGACCGACTTATTTTCTGAGTAAACTGAATTCCGCTCAAAAGATCGCAAATGTAATCTTCCGTTGCAGACCGACTTATTTTCTGAGTAAACTGAATTAATTCTTCTATAACGGCGTAAAGGTTGACGGTTGCAGACCGACTTATTTTCTGAGTAAACTGAATTTATGTATATGCTCTCGCCGTTCCATGCGTAGTTGCAGACCGACTTATTTTCTGAGTAAACCGAATTCCGTCTGGCGGCAATAGGCGGATTTGTTCGGTTGCAGACCGACTTATTTTCTGAGTAAACTGAATTTTGACCTTTGCCATGCGATATATCGCATAAGTTGCAGACCGACTTATTTTCTGAGTAAACTGAATTCAGTAAAAGCGACGTAGGCAAACGGCTTACGTTGCAGACCGACTTATTTTCTGAGTAAACTGAATTGTTAAAAGTCCTTTCTGCGGACCGGAAAAGGTTGCAGACCGACTTATTTTCTGAGTAAACTGAATTCCACGAATTGGAGAGGCTGATGTATGGCTGGTTGCAGACCGACTTATTTTCTGAGTAAACTGAATTCCTAAAAAATGTGGTACGGCTTATGCCTAAGTTGCAGACCGACTTATTTTCTGAGTAAACTGAATTTAAACTCTTTGCCTTCCAATTCTTTCTTGTGTTGCAGACCGACTTATTTTCTGAGTAAACTGAATTAATAATATATCCTGATGATACGGCGTTTATGTTGCAGACCGACTTATTTTCTGAGTAAACTGAATTTAAAATTCCATGTCGGGTTAATTATCCATCGTTGCAGACCGACTTATTTTCTGAGTAAACTGAATTCGCAACAGTCGCAGGTTCTGGTAACGGTTAGTTGCAGACCGACTTATTTTCTGAGTAAACTGAATTTAACTTGAAAGCCTTCACACTTTCCGTCCTGTTGCAGACCGACTTATTTTCTGAGTAAACTGAATTGGTGGCGTGTTATCACCTGTACTACCATCTGTTGCAGACCGACTTATTTTCTGAGTAAACTGAATTGCGAAGGCAGAAGAACAATTCCATCCTTAGGTTGCAGACCGACTTATTTTCTGAGTAAACTGAATTAGCATAACCCCAGCGCATATCCGATAAAGGGTTGCAGACCGACTTATTTTCTGAGTAAACTGAATTCCAACCCTTTTGAAGCCTTGATCGTATAATGTTGCAGACCGACTTATTTTCTGAGTAAACTGAATTAAAAGCCGCCGTTTCCGATTTGCTTTTCTCGTTGCAGACCGACTTATTTTCTGAGTAAACTGAATTACGGCGTCAAGACGGCTATGCCGCATTACAGTTGCAGACCGACTTATTTTCTGAGTAAACTGAATTTATAACATGACCGACAAAGAAACCGCAAAAGTTGCAGACCGACTTATTTTCTGAGTAAACTGAATTGCACGATAATTGCACGTTGCCAATCGTTGCGTTGCAGACCGACTTATTTTCTGAGTAAACTGAATTTATCCTCATCTCCGCCGTTTATGTTTTTATGTTGCAGACCGACTTATTTTCTGAGTAAACTGAATTGCCCTCCTCTTTTTCGCTGATCACCGATGAGTTGCAGACCGACTTATTTTCTGAGTAAACTGAATTGCCCTGGATTGTTTCCCGGACACCCTTGTCGTTGCAGACCGACTTATTTTCTGAGTAAACTGAATTATAGCGATTTGACGTGTCGATGTTTGGCAAGTTGCAGACCGACTTATTTTCTGAGTAAACTGAATTTATAATACTAGATGTCCAGAGCGAGGTTTAGTTGCAGACCGACTTATTTTCTGAGTAAACTGAATTGTGCCTTTCGGCGTCGTTAAAATCGTTCGGGTTGCAGACCGACTTATTTTCTGAGTAAACTGAATTAAGTAACGGACAGGGGGAAAATAAAAACGAGTTGCAGACCGACTTATTTTCTGAGTAAACTGAATTATCGGAAGATCCGGGCGGGACGTTTGACACGTTGCAGACCGACTTATTTTCTGAGTAAACTGAATTACATCATTGGCACGAACGGTTCAGGTTTGCGTTGCAGACCGACTTATTTTCTGAGTAAACTGAATTCGGCAAAGCGTCGGGGGCAGAGCCCCCCTGGTTGCAGACCGACTTATTTTCTGAGTAAACTGAATTGGCTTTCATTGCTTTACAGAGACCATTCCAGTTGCAGACCGACTTATTTTCTGAGTAAACTGAATTCTATGACCAGTTTACCGAGGGTGATGATGCGTTGCAGACCGACTTATTTTCTGAGTAAACTGAATTAAATGGATAAAGAATCAGATATTTTAAACAGTTGCAGACCGACTTATTTTCTGAGTAAACTGAATTGTCGTAGATGTCCAATGTGCCACGGGTATCGTTGCAGACCGACTTATTTTCTGAGTAAACTGAATTGTTCTTAAAATAAGCCTCAAAGACGTGCTGGGTTGCAGACCGACTTATTTTCTGAGTAAACTGAATTCCTTTTTTGGATGTATGATGTTGCGTATATGTTGCAGACCGACTTATTTTCTGAGTAAACTGAATTGGGATAACAAGCACATCCGAGGCAAATACCGTTGCAGACCGACTTATTTTCTGAGTAAACTGAATTTCCTGTAAAAAGTTAGTTGCCAATTCTAAAGTTGCAGACCGACTTATTTTCTGAGTAAACTGAATTTCCATGTAGGTAACAGCGCCGTAACCGAGTGTTGCAGACCGACTTATTTTCTGAGTAAACTGAATTCATTCCCCGGCGAACTCGGTATATTTCCATGTTGCAGACCGACTTATTTTCTGAGTAAACTGAATTGTGAAAGAAGCTATCCGCGGCGCATTGATTGTTGCAGACCGACTTATTTTCTGAGTAAACTGAATTCTCTTGCCGTTTCTGCTCTTCGGCTGCCCTGTTGCAGACCGACTTATTTTCTGAGTAAACTGAATTGAAAAGCCGGAGTCCCAGGAACGAGCGCCCGTTGCAGACCGACTTATTTTCTGAGTAAACTGAATTAGATGCCTGCTAACTCCTTATAGAATAGGGAGTTAGCAGGTAAGGGTCGGCAAAAAAACAGGTCAAAAAAGCAGTAACTGGGTAGGGTTTTTCTTGTTTTTTTCTTTTGTTTTGCCCGAAAAAGAGATAATATTTTCATACTGCTTATCCGTGATTGCAAGAATATCCACCTTGCCCTTGGGCGGAAGTTGTGCCTTGATGTTATTTATATAACCATCTATGGCTTCTTTGCCTGAGAGCAACTTATAATACACCGAATATTGGCTCATGTGAAAGCCTTGATCCAGCAGGGCTTTTCTGAAGCGGGATGCCTTTTTTTGTTCCTCAGGGGTAACTACAGGCAGATCAAAAAGGACGATCATCCACATAAGTTTATATGAGCTGAGTTCCGTCATCTTTAGACAACCTTAGTTCAGCGATCTCAATCTGCGGCTTTTTTAGTTTGAAAGAGTTCACCAGAGAAAAAGCTAGCCTTTCAATAGCTACATAGAGCGGTGTAGTTTCACCTTCAAAATTTAGATCTGCCCAAAGAAAAGCGCTTATCATTTGTTTAGCAGTTGCGTTCAACTCAGTAATATTCTCCAATAGAATTTTTTTGGTAAAATAATCAACCAGAGGTCGGTAAGGCTCCATTATATCATCGGCCAAAGGAAATGGGTTGGTGCTATTTTCATGGTGAATTCCAAAAATGGGATTCAATCCTACTGCACATATAGCTCGGGCAGCGCATGCTCTGAGCAGAGCATAGCCATAATTTAAAAAACTATTTGGGTAATCGCCTTCAGGGTTCCGGGAAAATTCATCGCCAAACAAGGCTTTCCAATAGACCCTTGCGCCACTGGCCTCGCGGTTTTGTGGATCTCCTGACTGAACCTGTTTTGAGTATACCTCAATCTGGTTAGCTTTATCCTGTTTTTCAAAAAACTTAAGAACTTCGCTCTGGTGTTTTAGTTTTGCAGTTATAATAGCTTGCCAGAGTCGCTTTTTTAATGGCTGGCTTGCCTGACTTTGTACCCGTATCCGTAAAGCAGATTCATAATTGGCGTTTACTGGTAATACCAGAGCCGAAGGCATTCCTTTTGAACCACAGAGGATCGTAACTGCTCCCCGTTCAGCGAGGCTTACTAAAGCTTCTTTGGTACAAGTTGCCCCAAATGCTGAAATCATAAGTACCCCAACATCATCCAGAGGTACTTCGCCGTAAAATTCGTCGCCTTGTTTTATTGTGATGAATCCACGATGTTTGGCGATGAAACGGCCATTTTCACTTACATCAACAATTCTGGGTATCATCACCAATTAATATCGGCATAAACTTCCCGTCTACGGTGATTTTTACCAATTTTATTTGGTACTCATTGAATAAAGCATTTATAGACTTAAAATAATGTCCCTCAATGTCTGATGGCCAAAAAGCCGAGGTAAGATTGATATTTGTATCCTTTTTCCAGGCGGCGATTGTATCGCTGGCGTATAGGGGGCGTATATCTATCTTGTTTTGAGTTGTTGAAAACCCAGCAATCCGGCAAGGCTCTTCTTCCGTCTCATTTGATAAAACAATAATATCGTTTTTACAGAGACTCATTACTAACTTAGCCGCAGGATGAGGCCGTTTCAAACAAGCAGAATCATTGCCATATATCTTCAGTTGAATAGCTAAAGGGCGGGAAATAAATACTCCATCATATTTATATTTTCCCTTTTGTTGAGGAATACGCCAGATATCTACCCGGTAATAATCACCCGGCATATAGGCTTTATTATCGTTGTCTTCAATACAAACCGGAACTTGGTCCTTGGGGAAATAGCGGATTGAATAAATCTTCTTTTTTTCACTGAACTGTTTCAACACATCCTGCAATTTTTCGCCTGATTGAACTGGGTGATTTTTCACAAATTCTAATACCTCATCCCGTATAATCGGATCGCTGATGTTGGGAAGGTCTCGTTCAGAAAGTGATGTCAATTGTGCGCGTGTTACCCATTTATCCCGAAAAACTCGAAGGAATTTATATTTGCTCTGAATAAAAGTTTTTGCCTTTCTGAAACCCTCTTTTTGAACCAAAAGGGCGATTTCATTTTGAATGGTTTTCGGAACGACACGGTGTATTTCCTTTTCCAATAGATCAGCAGGATTTATCTGCTCTAAATAAGAATGTCTTGCCATGGCTGTTTCCGCATAGAGCTTTCCTTCTTTTCCGTGATCCTGCTTATAGGAGACAATTAATGATTTAAGCTTATCCTCTATATCCTCCCTTTTTAAAGGACATGGTGGGGCATTAATTTCACTATAACCTTTGCCGCTGTTGAGCCGTGCGGCTTCGGCGATAATCCCGCGATCGCATAGACCAATGACTAAAGCATCCAGGGCATGGTGTCTGTGGTCGCATCTGTTTTTATACCAGGTATCATGTCCCCTGTTCAGCAGGGTGTTGAACCCCCAAAATCCGCGAAGCATTGCGGTTAGTTTACCGGGACTAACCCAGATAGCGTTATTATCGCAGATCGCGGAAAGATAGTCCTTGCTTGCTTTTGAGAGGTAAGCTGTATCGGTCATTTGTTTATCCAGGAAACCTCCCTCTTCTTCGTGGAAACGAACCATGGCATCAGGAAAAAATTTCTGCCGCTTTTTAAAAGGCAGTTTGGCGGTGAGTTCCATAATTAGATTCCAGTCAAACCCAGAAGGGCTTTTCCCAAATGCTTCAAAGGGACTCTGGTTTTTTTTAGCCTGGTTACATTCCCGGTGCGC
>Ga0268262_10007398_pt1 | contig 10255 bp, 10 predicted proteins | sample TergutNc150P3_FD_190354 | JGI IMG/M metagenome (GOLD analysis project Ga0268262, IMG submission 190354) | Nasutitermes corniger P3 segment gut microbial community from laboratory colony in Florida, USA - Nc150 P3 (SPAdes) (version 2) | ecosystem: Host-associated > Arthropoda: Insects >...
CTGGAGGGACACTTCGGGGTACTTGCCTATGGCGAGTCGCTTCTCTTTGCCGTTGAAGTGGTACTTGTGGCGCCAGAGCCTGCCGCCGGTCGGCTGGATCTCGATGTAGAGCCCGCCTCCGTCGAACAGTCTGTATGGCTTTTCTGCCGGCTTGGCCCGTTTGATGCCTATGTCTGTCAGCCCCATGACTGCTCTCCTGTGGTTCTCGGTGCTTGGGGGCATGCCGGTTTCTGGTTCTGAAAATGCCCCATAAAATGCCCCAAAAATGGTGCGGATTTCAGTTTACCAGAAAGGACAGGATCGAACCACAATTGAGCAAAAGCTGCGTGGATGATGCATATTTCGGATTATTGTGGATTCGGCAGGACTGCCAATTTGTAGTCTTCCTGAATGCTAACTGGGGATTCGCTCACGCGGACTCGCACACGAGCCGCGCTTCGCTACTCCCCAGACCCCGGGTACTCGCTTCGTTTACTGTTCTATGGGCGGGCAGATACATGGAGATGGCTCCGAGATTGGCGTTTCATGCTGGTGGGCGGCTCCGTTCAGCGCTAGACGCTCAATCCGCCACTGACCACTGATCACTATCTTTCGTGCGCGGGGTCGGGCGGATGCATGGAGATGGCTCCGATAAACGGGCGGAAGATTAAAACTATTCTCTTCATTCTCAAAAAACTGCTGTTTAATTGCATCAGCGACCGAAGCGATCATAGGTACGCACACAGAATTGCCGATTTGCCTATATTGTTCTCCCAAAGACGATGGGCGCAAAAAATCGCTAGGGAAGCCCATTATGCGGAAACATTCGTCAATGGTCAGCTTCCGCACCCTGTTGTCGGGCATCAGCACCCAATAACGACCAGAACTCTCTTGGGATGGCAAGGTCGGGTGCATGCCCATAGCGGAATATATGCGGTTGGGCTGTTTATGCACCCTCGAAAGGTGCTCTGTCCCCGGGCGCGTCCCCACCTTGCGGATGGTCTTGTTGCGATAGCCCACAAAGCATAGCCCTGACTCTTTTTGGGTTATGGGGTTCTCGATGAGGGTGTATTCTTCTTTGGCAAGGTATCCAAATGGTCCTTCTTTGTCCAAAAAATTAAGCAGTTCCTTGCTTTCTCTCTTTGCTGCGCTATTGAAATTAAAGTGGCCTTCCTTGGACGCGATGATAACAATTCTCTCCCGATTTTGTGGCACGCCAAAGTCTTTTGCATTGAGCAGGCACCATTCTGTCAAATAGCCCAAGTCGTTTAGTTTCTCAAGAATCACCAAGAGCGTGCGGCCGCTGTCGTGGTGTATGAGGTGCTTCACATTTTCCAGAAAAACAACGTTGGGCTGCTTTGCCTCAATAATGCGGCAAATTTCAAAGAATAGGGTACCCCTAGTATCGGCGAAGCCCTTTTGTTTGCCTGATATGCTAAAGGGCTGGCAGGGGAAGCCGGCGCAGAGTACGTCAAAATCAGGCATGTCATCGGCATTGACGCTAGCTATATCGCCATGCGGTGCCTCGCCAAAATTTGCCTGGTAGGTCTTTTGGCACCCTAGGTTGATGTCGCAGGAAAACACACATTCAAAGCCAGCCTGACCCATCCCCAAGCGAAAGCCGCCTATTCCGCAGAATAGGTCTATGAACGTGGGACCACCATTAGGGTTCCAAGAACCTATCGCCTCCCCATACTCGCGAAACGATGGGCTTGGTTGCAAGTCGCTGATGATGGCTTTGGCTGTTTTATCTCCTGTCCGCATAACCTATTTTACTGCCTCGCCGCCCTTTTCGTCAGTGGGCAGTCTCTGCCTTGGCCGCCATTATTTTGCGTCCAGCACCAGCGACACAATGATCGGCCGGGTCTGGGTGGTCTTTCTTATGATCCGCTTTAGGGACTGGCGCAACAGCTCTGACAGTAGTTCCCTGTCTTTCTGCACTTCGCTTGGAGCCTCGCTGAAAGCCTGTCTAACGGTCTCTTTGAGCAGTTCGCTGTACGCCTCGTCGTCGTTGAGGATGACGAACCCGCGGCTGAGAATAGTTGGCTCGCCCACCATCTTCCCCTGTTTGTTTATCTGTATCGTGGTCACCACTATGCCATCTTCCTGCATTATCAGCCTGTCGTACACTACCCGCGCGTCCACCCTTCTCTCTAGACCATCCAGAACGAAGCATTTGCCCACGGGGACGGCTCCTGCCAGCCTAGAGCCACCACCGCTGAACAATTGGAGGCACTGCCCATCCTCCAGCAGTGGCGTCTTGTCCGCAGCCCAGCCCTTGGACTGCGCTAATTTGGCGTGGCCATGCAGCAGTCTGTAAGTGCCATGCGCTGGGATGACGTATTCGGGCTTTAGTAGATCCATCATCAGCACTGCATCGTCCATCTGCGCGTGGCCAGTGACATGTATTGGCTCGAAGCCCTCTGTAGAGGTCTCCAACCCTAGGCGCGCCGCCCTGTCCAGCAGCCTGGAGATGGGGACTTCGTTGCCGGGGATGGGCCTAGCACTGAGTATCAGCCTGTCGCCCAACGATGGCTTTATGCCCTTTACTTCGCCTTTGAGCATCCGAGCCAGCCCGCTCAAGGGCTCCGCTTGCGTACCTGTGCAGAGGATCATTATTTTTTGTGGCTCAAAGCTCTGCACGTCCTTTGGGTCAACAAAAATGCCGTCCTGGCATTTCAATATCCCCAATTCTTTTGCGGCAGCTATATTGCGCTCCAGCGAACGCCCTAGGACACAGACCTTTCTTTTGCGCGACGCCGCCAACTCAATGGCCACTTGGGCGCGGTGGACGTGGCTGCTGAATATTGCCATGAACAGCCTGCCCTTTGTGGTGTCCAAAGCCCTCTCTAGGCCCTCCCTGCAAACCGATTCGCTCGGTGCGCTCCCGGGGATGCCAATATTCGTTGAGTCGCTGATCAAGACCCTCACGCCAGCACTGACCTTGCCTATTTCTTCGATACGCCCCGTGGCTGTCTTTCGCCCGTCAATGGGACTTTGGTCAAACTTGAAGTCGCCCGTATGAAAAATGATGCCCTGCCCAGTGTGCAGCGCAATGGCGCAGGCGTGGGGGATGCTGTGGGAAACTGGCACCCACTCCGCCTCTATCTCGCCGCAGCCTATTGGAAACCTGTCGAAGTCATGGACCTCCACCAATTTGGTCTTTAGTTCATGTTCCTTTAACTTTGCCGCAACCAGTGCGAGCGTGAAAGGCGTCCCATAGATTGGCACTGGCCACCGCTCTATAAAATATGGCAACGCGCCAATGTGATCTTCGTGGCCGTGCGTCAGCAGGATTCCGTCTATGCTGTCAGAAAATGGCTCAAAGTAGGCGAAATCAGGCACGATGCTGTCTATGCCTGGCTGCTCTTCCGTCGGGAACAGCTGCCCGCAGTCCACCAAAAGCAGCGTTTTTGCAGTGTGTACGGCCAGCGCGTTCATGCCAAACTCGCCAATGCCGCCGATAGGCACTATCCTCAATTCGCCCTCCAAGGGCGCAGTCTGCCATTGTTCAAATTGTTGCGGTTGCGACAAGCGATTTTCCTTAAATCAAAAAAATTGGCTGGGGCTGACCGAACTTGGGCCAACCATTGTTGCTAGATAATACCAAATTGCGTTCAATTGGTATCTGGTTCAATTCTTGATTCCACCCAAATGTTCGCAATTTCTATCCATTTTTCTAGCGGTACGGCTTCGGCCCTTGATGAAGCGGAAATTCCGGCACCATTGCAAATGACCGCTATCTTTTCGGACGGCAAAAAATGGATCCAATTGTTTGCCAGCGTCTTTCTTCTAAAGGCAAAGCTCCTGTGCAAAACCTCCAACAGAGCTTTTCTCTTTTCTATAGGGCAAACTCCCGCCTTCGGCTTGAAAAGAAGTGCAATGGAATCGACTTTTGGCTTTGGGTTGAAAGAGCCTGGACCCAGCTTGACGATTGTTTCCATGCTGGCGGCCGCTTGCGCTAAGACAGAAAGGGGGCCATAGGCCTTTTCCCTCGGCCTCCCCATCAATTTTTGCCCTACTTCCAGTTGGAACATCAGCACCATACGTTCCCACTGGATGGACTCTATCAAGAGCCTAGTGAATATGGCCGTTGCGGCGTTGTATGGCAGGTTGCCTACGATGCAGAGGCTTGGGGCTTTGGGGAATTCGGTAGATAATGCGTCCCCCTGCAAAAGGTGGAAGTTGGGCGCACTCTTGTACCGCTCACCCAAGAATTGGCAGGCTTCCAAGTCCAGCTCCCAAGCCCACAGTGGGCGACCGTCTTTTATTAGGGTGTCCGTCAGCGCCCCCCGCCCAGGGCCGATTTCAAGGATGGCACTGGCATTGGACGCAAGCGCAGCGTCACAGATGGCCGAAGTGGCCCCCGCATTTGCCAAAAAGTGCTGGCCGAAACGCTTTTTGGGCAGTGTTTCGCCGATATTCAAACCCACAGCACAGGATCCGGTTAATGCAACTTGATATTATTGCTTGTTTTTAACTGCCGCACTACATATCAGCAAAACAGCACCTATCACAAGCAAGGCCCAACCCCATTGTAATTGAATGTTTGCTAATGCTGCAAACGGATTACCTGAAAGTTCATGATTCAATTCGTTCATTTGAATTTGAAAATTTATGAAAGTAAAAAATAGAACACATAAACTTCCTATGCCAGTAAACCATAATCCCTTATATTTTTTCATTAAAGTGAAAATCAAGGATAATACGGCCAGAATCAAAATTATTGTACCGTCCCCCTTCCCATTTTGGAAGTAATTGATATTTCCTACTATGGGCGCACTAATTATTGGGGCAAAGACTCCGACAAAAAGAATCGCTACACCAATAAGACCAAGCAGTTGTTTTTGATTCATATTTTTCTCCTCAAGAAAAAATTATTGGGATGGATTCCATACATCATTAATCATTTTGCCAAAGTGCCTAGTTTTTTTGTAGGCAATCGGCAGGGATGCGGTGTATTTTCCGCTCCCTATGGATGTGATGGCTTGGCGGGTCACCCCTACAGCACTTGCAAGTTCCTCTTGGGAGTAATTTCCCTTTTTTCTCAGATCCGGGATTGACGTTTTCACCCATACACCTGTCTACAAAGCCGACTTTACAATATCAGTATAGTATGCTTTGCAAAAAATGCAAAACAAGTTTTGCAAATTTTTTCGTGCAATACTGATTGTATATTTTGGCGGGCAGTTTCCGGCCACCCGCCTTTCTCTTCAATCCCAGTTCTTTTTTGGTGACACATGTTCAGGAACCTCCGCAGCGCACTAGTCCCCATTGCCGCCCTAGCCTGCTTTGCATTGGCACAGGATGCCCAAAATGTGTTTGGGCCAGATCAGAAAAAGCTGCTGGTGGCCTCGTTTGAAGAAGTATGGACCACTGTCAGGGACAAGCACTATGACCCAACCCTCGGCGGCCTGGATTGGCAAAAGGTCTATGAGGAGTTCAAACCGCGCATAGACGCCGCAGAGTCCATGGGGGCGGGCAGGGTCATCATGAACGAGATGCTGGGGCGCCTAAAGCAGACTCACATCGGCGTGATCCCTTTCTCTACATACCGCGACCTCAGCGAAGGAGGAGCCTCTGGTGCCTACACGCCGGGCATAGATGTCCGCATCTTGGAGGGGAAAGCAATTGTCAACTGCGTTGAACCCAATTCGCCAGCCAGCGCTGCAGGAGTAAAGCCCGGTTGGGAAATATTAAAGGTGAATGGAAGGGAAGCGGCGCAGGGCATAAAGCGCGTGGAAGACCTCTATTCAAAGAGTACGCAAAAAGACCTCATGGGCTATAGGGTGATACTGAACGCCATCAATGGGACCCCCTCACAGGCCGCAGAAGTTGAGTTCCACGATGGCAAAGAAGTCAAGGCTATAAAACTGGACAGGGTCGAGCCAAGGGGCAGCAAGATCAAATATGGCGAAATGCCCCCCAGCTATTTCTGGGTGGAAACAAACTCCAGGGAGGACGGAATAAGGGTCATCAAGTTCAACATCTGGTTAAACCCCGAAGCAGTCTCTAACGCTTTTTCAGAGATCATGGCCAATGCGGACAAGGCAAAAGGTTTCATCATAGACCTGCGGGGGAACCCAGGCGGCCTTGGCGCGATGGCGATGGGCGCGGCGGGCTGGTTCACTAGTCAGAGGGGGTTGAAATTGGGGACTATGGCCATGCGGGGCAACACACTGAATTTTGTGGTATTCCCGCGCCCAAACGCCACCAGTGCGCCCCTTGCGATACTAGTTGACGGTTGCTCTGCTTCAACTTCTGAGATATTCGCGGGCGGGATGCAGTATCTGAAGCGCGCCAGAATATTTGGCACCCGCACGGCTGGTGCCGCTCTACCCTCTACTTTTACCCGCCTGCCCAACGGGGACGGCTTCCAGTACATAGTCGCCAATTACATCTCCATCGGCGGCAAGCCGCTGGAGGGTCTGGGTGTGGAGCCTGACGAAACGGTGAAGCTGACACAGCAGGGTTTGCTTGCCGGAAAAGATGAAGTGATGGACAGGGCTGTTGAATGGATCAAGTCGGGGAAAGTTGGCAAATGAATTGGCCTTCTGCAAAACGTTGCAATTTTCTAGCTTTGAGACTTCTATTGCCAAATTGACAATTGGCAATTTCTGCTCCGTTAGTAAAAAACTGTGCGAACATTAAGCATAGACTGGAGGACGTTTCATGGCATCATTCCTTAGACTGCTGATCCTGATACCGTTCTTTTCAACTGCCCTACTGGCTCAGTACGTTGGTCCAGTGGAATTTGGCATTGGAGCAAAAACCGCGCAGATGGGCGGGAGGCCAAGCGACATGGTGGGCAAGACGCCAAGCGTCGCGGCAACGTCAAATGTCAAGTGCTTTTTTGCAAATCAGCGCGCAGCCATCAGGGTCAGGGGCGCATTTGACAACTGGGGGAACCAGCACCTCATGTGGACAATTGACGACAGGTGCGAGGTGAAGCGCATGGCGGGTACTGTGGGCTTTATGCTATTTAGCTCTGACCAAAAATCCCAAACGACTGGATATGTATGTCTAGAAGCAGGTCTAGCCCGATGGAGCATTGATTCAACGTATCCGCCTCTCGCAAAACAATACTTTTCCAAACCAGCGGGGGCACTCATTTTGGGAGTCGAAAGCATTGATCGGGGTTTATTTTTTGAGTTAGGCTTGGACTATTCTTATTGGGGAAAAGAAAGAGCGAACAAAAGCATAATACCAACGACAGATCCAAAATTGAATTCCCGCCCTGTTGTCGGCACAGTCGGGGCTATATTTATAGCGTTAGGGGTCAAATGTTTAGCGCGGGCGCAGGGTACTTTTCTGCAAAGCCCAGCTGGGCGGCTCCAAACCATTTGAACCTCCTATCCGTAACAGTGCTATCATGGACACTGATATTAAGTTGAAATGGCCTTGCCGAGCAGGACAAACGACATTTTCCACTTTTTCAAGGAGGTCGCAATGATCAAACACGCAACTCTCGCCTGTCTCATGGCTCTTACTGGCGTTTGCGGGCCGACCCTGTCCGCCCAAAGGAAAAATGCCGCCCAAGAGAGACTGCCAACGGGCGAAGCAGTCTTGGACAGGTACATAGAAACCACGGGGGGAGCCGAGGCATGGGGAAAAATCAAGACCATTTCCGCAAAGGGTACATTCACAATGATGAGCCAAGGCAGAACCATGGGGGGAAGCGTAACCCTCTATGGCTGTGAACCCAACTTGGTCTCAATGGAAATTAGAATGGCTGGGGTTGGCAGGTCCGTCCAAGCCAGCGACGGGAAAAACGCTTGGGAGATCAACCTAGGTGGGAAGGTTTCAATAAAAAGTGGCAAGGAACTAGAAACCACGCTCGAAAACAACAACATTAACGAGGCAAATTGGAGGGACAGGTACATAAGCTCCCAGACCAATGGCACCAAAAAAATCGATGGTGAAGAGTGCTTTGAAGTCATAGTCACCACAAAGGCCGGCAAGACCTTAGTCAGTTACTACTCAAAGAAAACTGGCTTCAAGGTCAAAGAGGACAACCAAGTTTTCAAGGATTATAAAGACGTAGGCAGCGTTCTAATGCCATTTACGCAGATCACCGATGAGGATGGCCTAAAAATTTCTATCAAACTTAGGGAGATTAAAACCAACGTGGACATCCCACCGGAGACGTTTGAACCCCCACCGCAGGTCAAAGGGTTGCTGGGAATAAAATAGGCCGCCAACTGCCAAAAACTTAACTGAAACCATAACCGCGCCCGACGCGCTGCGACAACTTTTCTTCTAGGAGAACACAATGAAAAACGCACTGCCTTTGACCTGCCTGATGGCCCTAATGGCCATTGGCTCCCCAACTCTCTGGGCACAAGAAGCACCAGCCACAGCAAAAGCGGAGCTGCCCTCGGCCGAGTCTATATTTGACAAATACATAGAGGCCACCGGCGGCAAAGAGGCCTACAAAAAGATGAAGAATACCGTCCTTAAAGGCTCTATGGGCATGATGGGCATGACGATGGAAGTCACCGGGTACAAAGCGGAGCCGAACCTGATGCTCACGGAAGTGAATATTCCAGAGATGGGCAAGATGCTGGAGGGCTTTGACGGCAAAAACTCTTGGAGCTACAACCCCATGCAGGGCCCGTCAATAAAGCAGGGCAAAGAAGCCGAGCTTGCAAAGATCGCTGCAGAATTTAGACAAGAGGAATGGAAGAACATGTACTCAAAAGTTGAAACCGTCGGTGTCGAAACGGTTGAAGGGGAAGAGTGCTACAAGGTGGCCGTCACTGCCAAAAATGGCATGGCAGGGGCCACTTTCTATTCCAAAAAATCGGGCCTGCTGATAAGAACCAACGCTACGTTGGTCTCAGAGATGGGAGAAATTGAAGCGCAGATCACATACAAAGACTACAAAAAAGTCGGCGACCTCCTCCTGATGCCCTTCCAGGTCGTCACTACTGCCGCAGGAATGAGCATGCCCATGACGTACAGCGAAATAAAAATAAACGTTGACCTGCCCAAATCAACGTTTGAGCCTCCGGCCGAAGTCAAGGCACTGATCAAGTAAAGCAACCAAGAACACGCCCACTGATGGCGGGGGGCCACAGCCTCCCGCTGTCGGCATGTTTGGGGGGATTATGCACAAAGCCATGCTTTTTGCATATTTGACGGCAATGATGGTGCTACTGGCCCAAAGCTCGCCGACCCTATGCGCCCAAGGTGCGTCGCTAGATGCAGCCAAAGACAAGCTGCCCTCGGGCGAATCCATAATAAAGAGGTACCGCGATGCCACGCGGGACAAGGAAAAATTGAAAACAGTGGAAACCATCCGCATGACTGGCACCATGACCTTGGTGGACATGGGCGTATCGGCGCCCATAACCAATGGAGAGTGTTGACTAATATATATGCATGGTATTTTCCAGTCAGACCATTTTGGAGAGTGTTTCAAAAAGGATTATTACATAGTTGCAGTATTTCCTCACGCGAGCCGTTGACGTGGAAACGCGCAAAAAGAAACATGGTCAGGTCTATCATCAGCAGGCACCTGGACACCATGCAGGTCTTGCGGCGGAACCTGCCGCACCAGTGCCGCTGGCGAAAATTGTTGCGCTCGACTCCGTGCGTCCAGGCCTTGCCCTGGACCAGCATCTCTGGCGGGATCAGCTCCGCATAGGCCTCCCAGTGGTCGGCAAAGTATATCGCCACGTTGAGCCTCTCCAGGCGGCCGAGCATCCTCCTCAGGGTGGCGGAGCTCCTGTCCCCATAGGCACTAACTTAATTTCATGTTTGCAATTGCAAGTCCCTTGTCTTGACGCGCTTTTCGACGAGGAACAGCCTGCTTATCGTCGAAAAATCCCTGACGGCGTCAACCAGGGGCAGGACGTTGCTCCTGACGACGAACGCAAAAAAAGACATCTCCCTCCAGACGCTGCGCCCGCCCCGCTCAGCCCTGCCGAGGGGGGGGAAAGTCCAGCTTGGAGAGCAGGACCTCGAACAGGACGGCCAGCACCATCTTCCCGTTGAGCCACGCCCTCATGCACTCCGCGCGCTTCTTCGGCGCCTCCCCCGCACCCAGCAGCGACTTGAGGCGCTTGAAGTAGAGCTCCACCTGCCACCTGTACCTGTATGCGGCCAGCACGTCCTCCGGGCTGACGTCGTCGGGGAGGGACGTGACGAGCGCCACGCACTCGCTGAACCGCCTCGCGCCCTGCGAGGCCCGCCTCTGCTTCTTGTTGTCGTTGCGGCACATCCACTTCAGGGTCTTTTCCATGTCCCTTCCCGACTTCTTAAGGGCGCAGAC
>Ga0268262_10007399_pt1 | contig 10253 bp, 8 predicted proteins | sample TergutNc150P3_FD_190354 | JGI IMG/M metagenome (GOLD analysis project Ga0268262, IMG submission 190354) | Nasutitermes corniger P3 segment gut microbial community from laboratory colony in Florida, USA - Nc150 P3 (SPAdes) (version 2) | ecosystem: Host-associated > Arthropoda: Insects > Digestive...
AACATTTTCTGCGTTAAACATAAGGTTCAAAATGCTTTCCATATCTGCCCCTCCCTCAAAAATACAAAAATATCGCCACCAGAGCAAGGTTTAACCCTTTCTTTTTTCATAGAAACCTCCATTTTTCTGTTTCTCTATACTTAGACGCTTGTCAAGGCGAAAAAAATTCAGAAAAATGAATTATTTATTCGCAGCCATTGTATAATAGGGAATAGAGGCAACGGGGCGACACTCATAGAAAAATTTTGAAATCAAGCCATTAAATCTATTATATCCCCGCCCTCTAGCTTCAAAGGATGCCCGGCTGGGGTGTTGGTTTCCGGTTGAGCTTCTTCTTCCTGCTTTTTTTTGTGTTCGTGCTCCTTTCCCTTCCCCTCCCCGTCTGGATTTGAAGCCTCGGCTTCGTCATCTTTTTGAACACTGTTGTTTTTTAGCTCTTCCAAACGATGCATTTCCGCGGCTGATTTTGCAATATCGCCAAAAGCTTTCGCCTGCTCGTGAGAGCGCATTTCGGACATTGTGTCTGAACGCTGTACCAAATCTTGATTTTGTACTGGAGGAAGCATAAGGTATTTCTCCGGCTAGCTTACATCTTCAACTGCAATTTCGCTTTTAGCTTAGTCATAGCTTTGGAATGTATCTGGGAAACACGTGATTCCGTGAGGTTCATAGCCACCCCTATTTCTTTTAGCGTTAACTCCTCGTAGTGATAAAGAGCTATCACCTGCCGCTCGTTTTCGGGCAATTCCATTAATGCTTTCGCCAAGATTTTTTTGGTATCTTCCATACTGAGCCTGTCCAAAGGGTTTTCTGCATCTTCGTCTTCTACGGTATCTATGAAACTCACATTCATAGTTTCGCCATAGTTATTGAAAATCACTTCATTTAACGAAACTATGGATGTAGGGGCAATTTCGCTCAACAGCTCTTCAAATTCCGCAGGCTTTAGTTTCAAATACTCTGCAACCTCGGAATCGTAAGGAGTACGCCCTATTTCTTTTTCAAGTTCAACGTAGGCATTTTTTACCGTTTTTGCTTTTTGCCTTATTGAGCGTGGGACCCAATCCTGTTCCCTAAGGTCATCTAAAATAGCACCCCTTATTTTATGAGTTGCGTAAGTTTCAAATTTAACATCTCTAGTTGCGTCAAAAGATTCAAGCGCCTTTATTAACCCCATTACGCCAGCTCCTATTAAATCGCCAAGCTGAACGTCTTTTGGCAAATTGATAGCCATTCTCTGAGCTGTGTAACGCACTATAGGAGTGTATTCGGCAAGCAGCTTGTCGCGGGCACTGGTGCTGCCGTCTTTATATTCTGTCCAAAGGGATTCCATATCCATTTAATTATCCTTTTTCCTTTTCTGTTTGCCCTTGTTTTTCCATCTCCTTTTCCTCTGCTTTTAACCAAGCAAGTTCTTCTGGGCTTGGCTCGGTTATATGGTAAGAAAGTCCGCCATCTGTTCTGTCGGCTTTTTTCTCTTTTGCATCCAATAAAATAGTTTTTAAGAAAGTGTCCACGAGCATAACAAAGAATAGCCAAAAAAGCCCGCTCATCACAACTGCTTTTATGAGAGCCAATATAATCTCCTTAAAAGATATTGTAGGCTCTAAAAGCAAGTCTATCAAGAGCACAACCCAAAAAATCACTACCACGAGTGTTTTTGTAACTGCGTTTGTAATAGGTCTAAGCTCCATTCTCAATTCTCCGTTTACTTAATTATCCAACTCGCTATAATATCCTTCTCTGCGCTAATTATATTATCGGGGCCTTGCCCGTTGCCTATATAAGAAAGCGGAATTCCATATTTTATGGGCAGCCAAAGCAAAGCCCCTTGCTCAGAGGCTTCGTCTTGCCTTGTGAAAACCACGCGATTAGCTTTTAAGGCTAAGTATGCTTCTGCGGCGTTTTCCAAATCGCGGTTGCGCATACTAAGCGGCAAAACCAAATGTACCTCATCTGGGCGAATCGCTTCGTAAAGAACGGTTATCTCCGCTTCGTGTTCTTCGTTTCTTAAACTGCGGCCTGCGGTATCAACCAAAACCGTGGTTTTGTCCCTAAGCCTTTCAAAAACCTCTGGAACTTCTTCTGGTGAGGAAATTCTCTCCAATTCTATGTCTGCGGCTGCGGCAAACGCCTCCATTTGCTCTAAAGCTCCCATACGATAGCAATCGGTTGTGACTATGGCTATATTCGGGTTGCCTGTTATGGTAGCTTTGCCAGCGAGCTTAGATATAACTCCAGACTTGCCAGCTCCAGCAGGCCCAATGAACATCTGCACCAGAGGCCTGCCTTTGCGAAGCCTTGGGCGCGGCGCGATTGAAATTCTGTTTGCCAGCACTTTTCTCATCTGTTCTTTGACAGAAATTTCGTCCCTTGAGTTTGCAGGGCAAAAGAGCATCGCTTCCGCTAGCAAATCTTGGGCTATCTGAGCGGGGAAACCATTTCTGGAAAGCTCCGCTGCAACTTGAGCAAATTCTTTTGGAATTCTGTCGCGTGTAACTCTAACGCCTTCTAAGAATTCGCTCCTAGCCACGGAAAAGTCTTCCCTTAATTTCTTAACTTCCGCAAGGATATTTTCCTTAAACTCCGCAAGGATGCTTTCCATATAATCGTAAGATTTATCAAGCGGAATTGCCGCAGTCTTTTTCTCTGAAGTTTTTTGCTTTGCGTTTTGCCAATCTACGGGTTTTATCCCTTTGCTGTTATACGTTGCCAACTTTCCAGTGTCTTTGCTGCTTTTACCCGGTGGTGGCGGAGCTTCCGAAATATCATCCAGAGTTACGGTAACTTCCACCTTTTCATTTGGGTTAGGAGGGTGCTTAATTTCCTGCTGCTTTAATATAACGGCATCCGGACCAATTTCCGCCTTTATGCGCTGAAACGCTTCCGTAAAAGTTTTTGCTCTAAATGTTCTAATCATGAGTATTTAAAGTCTCCGCTACAGTTATATTAACTCCTGTGACTATTTCACTATAAGACAAAATTACTAAATTCGGAAAGTTGCTTTCCAATAATTTTTTCAATGGATAACGCACGTTTGGCGAACAAACTATTATAGGCTGGTCGCCTGCCGCTTGGATTTTCGTTTGAATTATCTCCATTCTCTCCAAAATACGGCCCACAAGGTCGGGTCTAATCACCAATCTTGGCCCTCTGTTCGTGGATTGAAGCGATGCTTCCAGCATTTGCTCTAAATCCGGCGCAAGGGTTATAACGGACATTTCCCCGTTGTTTATAAAGGGTTTGCAGATTTGCCTTGTTAAGCCAAGCCGAACTTGCTCGTTTATGAATACGGCCTCTTTTGAAAGTTTTGCCGCATTTGCCATCAGTTCCAAAATGCTCGCCAAATCCCTTATGGAAATTCTCTCCTGGAGCAGCATACATAAAACTTGCTGAATTTCCCCAACTCCCATCACGGAAGATATTTCTTCAACAACTGCCGGGCTATTCTTTTTAACATTTTCAAGCAATGCTTTCACATCCTGCCTCATCAAAATCTCCGAAGCATAGCGGCGTATAATTTCCGTCAAGTGCGTAGCCAGAACCGCAGGCAGCTCAACAACGGTATAGCCTGCAAGCTCTGCGCCTTCCTTTTGCCCTTCCGTTATCCAAAGGGCATCCAGATTAAACGCAGGTTCTTTTGTTTTTATGCCCGGTATTCTTTGGCTGACATTGCCTGGGTTCATCGCCAGATAAGAACCCATCATCAGTTCTCCTTTGCCAACATCGTTCCCTTTTATTTTAATCAAATATTCGTTTGGAGAAAGCTGAATGTTGTCTCTTATGCGAATGGGCGGAACTATCATTCCAAGCTCGCCAGCCATCTGCCTGCGGAGCATAGTTATTCTCTCAAGCAAGTCACCGCCTTGGTTAACATCTACCAAAGGGATTAATCCATAGCCAATCTCCAATTCCATTTGGTCAACGAGCAGATAATCCTCTATCTTTTCCTCTTTGGGCATAGCAGCGGCTTCTTCAGCCATCTTCTTGGCTTTTTCCTCGTCTGCTTTGTCTTGCTTGCTTTTAACCCCAAATGCCATTCTGTAAGATGTGAACCCTATTAGCGCGCCTATGGCCAAAAACGGGATTGTAGGCATACCGGGTACAATGCCTAAAAGCACCATAACAAATGCCGATATTCCAAGGGCTTTGGAGCTTTGCGTGAATTGCGAAAGCAGTTCCGCGCCCAAATTGTTTTTTGAAGCTGCTCTTGTGACTATTATGCCAGAAGAGGTGGAAATCATCAAAGCTGGAATCTGCGTCACCAAGCCATCACCTATGGTTAGCTTGGTAAAAGTTTCCAAAGCCTCCATAACTTCCATTCCCTGCATCACTACGCCTAGAATAATGCCGCCTACGATGTTTATAGCTGTTATTATTATGCCTGCAATGGCATCGCCTCGGACAAATTTTGAGGCACCATCCATAGCTCCATAAAAATCCGCTTCTCTGCTGATATCCGAGCGTCTTTGGCGAGCTTCTTCCTCGGTTAAGTTACCCGCGTTCAAATCGGCATCAACAGCCATCTGCTTGCCAGGCATCGCATCCAAGGTAAACCGCGCCGCAACTTCCGCTATGCGCGTCGAGCCTTTTGTTATAACCACAAATTGTATAACAACCAGAATTATGAACATTATTGTTCCAACTATTATGTTGCCGGCTGTCACGTAATTTCCGAATGAGGCTATAACCTGCCCTGCGTTGCCCTGCGATAAAATAAGCCTGGTAGAAGCGATGTTCAACGCCAGCCGGAAAAGGGTTACCACCAAAAGCATACCGGGGTAAACGGAAAAATCAAGAACATTGTCTATCACCATGCTGGTCATCAAAACCATCAATGCGATGCCAATCATAAATGTTAGGCAAATGTCCAAAGCCCATGTAGGTAGGGGAACCACCATTATAAGCACTATGCAAACAATGCCAAAAATCACTATGGCATCACGGTGCTTTGTAAATGAATTATTCTGTATTAGTCCTTTGGCGGCTTGCAGAGACGGCATACTAGTTCCATTTTTGCAGCGTTTTACCTAAAATGGGCGATGTTATGCCAGTACCGGAGGCTTTGAGCTTTCCAAGGCTATCCAGCAAAACTACCTTGTTGTAGCCTTTATCTACAACCCATACGCTACAGTCCGTGGTAAGCGTGCTGATAGAAACAGGGACTGAGAATTTTTCATTGGATTCCTCGCCTTGAGAAACCGTGTATCTAAGGTCTGCGTTAGTGCCTCTGAAAGGTCCTTTGAAGCGATAAACTCTTCCGCTTTCTCTATCAGAAGCCCATATACCTTTATCTCCTTCACATGCCGAGATTGAGGGGATTGAGTTGAATCCTTTTATAATTGCCATAATTTTTTTGCTTGAGTCCACAGCTACTACCCGCCCGCTATCCGCAACCCATGCAAGGCTATTTTTGTAACTGATCATGGTGGGGCGCTGCCAAGCCGTGTCGTTTGAGAGCAGAACATATTTGGGTTCTGTTTTAGATGAGTTGGCTCTGGTGAAGCCCACGGTGTCGCCTTCGGTTATAACAAACCACACAAAATCTCTGTTATATTGGTCAACGGAAAGCCCTTTAACAGCCCCAGGCATCTCATAGTTTACAAGGCCGGGACCGAGTTTAGCAGAGGAGTCGGAGCCGGAGAACTCAAAACGGCGCAGCCTTGCTTGAGGCACCTCTGTTGTTTTATCTTTTGAGTCTGCAACCCATACCCATGCGGAAATACCTTCTACGCCCACAGCGATTCCCGTTGGCGATACAAAAGAGCTATCTTCGGAGAGCAATTTCCCATAAGTATTATAGATACGAATAAAGTTTTTCTCTTGGTCAGCTACAAATAATCTTCCATCATTTGAATTGACGGCAATATCGCTTATATATTTAAAACCGCTGTTTACCCTTGCGACCTCAGTGCCCATAGAGGAAAATTTTACAAGCTCATTTTCCGATGCAACCCAAACAGAACCGGGTTCCGTATATACAATCAGGCGCACCTTATAGAGCCTTTCCCCATAGCCTCCGGAATCCTCTATTTTCAAAGTCAAGGTTTTATAAGTTGTGTCGCTTGGTCCTTCCCATTGATAAACCCAAAGAGTGTCGTCAGATTTTTCCTCGTCCAGCATTAGCCCTCCCAGTTCCTTCATTTCCTTGGGCATTGTCACAACCGGGCGGTTTTTATTAAAAGGTTTTTCTAAGAGAACTGAAATTTCCATGCGAACATTGGGGTGAACAGCTACGGTTAAAGTGGAGTCGCCGAACTGTTCCAAGCCGTTAACCGTGAATTTTTTAATGCGGGGCAAAATATTTTTGACCTCAATAACTATAGGCGAGCTTTCCAAGCCGTTTACTATGGCAAAAATGGTATCCCTATAAAAATAGGTTGTATCCCTGGCTTCTCCAGAGCTATCTATCTCTATATAGGGGTTAGGCGGCTCGTTCCAATACAAAAAAGCTGTATCTGCGTATATGAGTTGCTTATTTACATCTATTGCCTGATTGCGGTATGCTATGAGCGAGCTTCCGGTTTTCCAGCGTATGCTGCTTATATTGCTTACGGGCTCTTTCAATGTTATCCAAACCGGAAAAAGCCCGCCATTATAAATTTTGCTATCAAGGTGCGATCTCGTTTCCCAAGAAGGCTCTGTGCTTTCTCTTGAGCAGGTGAAGAGAAACGCGAACAACGCAACCAACAACGGCAAGATCCTTGCCGAAAAAGAAATCATAGATGATAATATAGTAAATCAAATTTTTTGCTTTACAGTTGCCACCTTTCATCGGTATCGCTTTGCATAATCGGGACGCCTCTTTCAATATCCAGCACCTTAACTTGCAAACGGCGCATAGCACCTGAACCAGCTATGCCAATAATGACAATCGTTTTTGCGCCTGCGGCATTGCCAAGCCTTACCATTTCGGCATCATTCACAGCACCAGATGCCTGAAGTTTTTGCTCCGCTACAATCAATGCGGCGTTTTGCCTATCCACAACGCCTATGCCTTTCCGAATAAAGACGGCGGTTAGGTTATCAATTACAGCTTCTGCCATATTATTGCCGGGTGAATTGTTATAGAGCCACACCGCCGCTTCTCTGGGAAGAACCTTCTGTATTTCTTCGCTTGCAAATGCCGTAACCCGGCTTACAGGATTTTGGGTTTCTTTTTGCTCGCTGGCGGCGAGCGTTGCTTTATCTTCTAAAATTTTGCTCAATCGGGCAATTGCCAGTTGCGTCGCAGGATTCCCCGTATCATCGTAAACTTTTTGCATAATGTTAAGCGCAGATTTTGTATCACCAAGGACCTCATATATAATGGAGGCATTTTCCGCTGCCGCCTGGCTTTTATACTGTTCATAAATTTCAAGATAGGCTTGAAGAGCGAGCTTATAATTTTGCTCTTTCACGTGGGCAAGTGCCGCCTTCATTTCCGTTTTTATGGCATCTACTCCCGTTTTATCTTCCGCAAGCGTGCGCATTTCTCTGATTTTATAAGGAGCAATATCTTGGCGAATAAAGGCAATCTGAGAAATAAGAGCCTCCCTCAAAAGCCTGTCTGCGGAAGGATAGCCATCCCCGCTATAAGCATTGGCAACCCCTCTCCTAGAAATAGGCCCTATAAGCCTGCCGTCTCTAGCCATTTTAAGGGAATAGCTAAATTCAATTTCCGCTTTGGTGTAATAAGTAGTGGAATGGTGAGTTTGCCCATCCTTGTCTGTCCATTGCGATGTTTTGGAATCGTTCTCTGTAATGGCTCGCGTTATCCGCCCTATAAACATGGCATCCACATAGTTTTCAACGTTTTGCCTATTTCTCTGAATACGCCATATTTCCGAGGCATCTACCAAAGTAAAACGCCCCGTTTCGCGAATTCTCTCGGCTACTGCCAAAGTAGCATAAGAAGCCAAACCGCTCTGGGAAGAGTTATCAATTTCAAAGGGCATAACAGCTATGCGTTTGATGCCAGCTGTATTCAAGGTTGATGGTCTATCCACTTCTACCGGAACTCTTGTAGGGCCGCAACCCGTGAACATCAAAGCCAGCAATGCGAACAGAATTATGGCTTTCCAATTAGCAGCTAATTTCATAAATCCCCCAGGATTTGAGCTTTAACCTTATTCCACACTTCTAAAACAGCAGACCTGAGAGCTTTTTCTCCAGCGTTCTCTGCGTTCAAACCGCCTTCTTTTGGACCTGTGATGCTTGTGGTAATTTCGTTTACATAGGTTTTTGCATTTGTCAAAACCACTTTTACACAAGCATTTGCGTAGTGAAAATCGCTATTTGACCTCAGGTTGCAAACATTAGCATCTATTTTGAGGATATAGCCAGCTTCTTTTTGGTTTTCGGTAATTCTTACATCGTTATCATGAAGAATCGCTTGCAAGCCGGGTATAATGATGTCTGCTTTTTTGTGCAGTATGCTTTCTGTGCCGGTGACAAAAACTTTCCCTCTAGCTACCGCCACCTCAGCTTTGATGGTCGCTATTTCTTTAAGCAATTCGTTTGCGCGTTCATTTTGGGAATGTTCAATGCCGGTTTTGGCATCAACTGTTAGCAGCAACGTCCTGTGCTGGGCGGTGGATTCCACGTTTTTTTTTGCTTCGTCTAATTTTATAAATGCTTCATTTTTTTTGCCAAGTTCAATCAATTGCTTTGAAAGGGTTATGCTATGCATCGCTTCGCTCAAATTCAGTTCTATCATCTGAGCGTAATAAGTCGCCAAATCGGATTTTTTGACTGCTGCAAAGGCATAAATTTTTTTCCTATTGGAATCGTAATAAGAATCCGTGAAAACATTGACTAATTCAGCGCCAGCGTTAACTTTGATTGTTTCCGCAAAAATTCTATTTATCGTTTCATTGCTAAAATTATCGCCTGAGCGAAGCTCGCTTTTTGTTTCCATCTCTGTTCTGCTGGATACATTTATTCTAATGCTCTCAACCATTTTGCCACGTGCTTGCTGCTCCAACGCTCCGCGAGATTTCGCTAAGTTTGCTTTGTATTCGAGCGTGTCTTCTGCAAAGCCTAAGAACCACTCATTTACTGAATAATTATTCAATCGGCAAGTTTCATTTCTCCAGCAAGGCGGGGATGTCTCTTGGCTATTTGCAGCAACTTGTTTATCGGCAGTGGCAGTGCTGGAAGCACAGCTTGCGAGCAGAGGAATGAGAAAGATTAAATATAACAAATTATGGCTCCTATCGGTCTGAAAAGATAGAAAATTACTCGCATAACCAATAGGAGCATGGTATATTTTTATGGTTTATCTTTTGGCGTAAAGGTTAAAGTCATATCTCCTATGATTTGTACATTATTCTTTACATAAGGAGCACCTTGGACGTCATCAATTCTTATATCGTATCTATCGGGTTTAATTCTAAAATTACCGAGCCAAAATCTAAAAGTTTCTTTATTTGTAAAACTTCCTCTCCGTTCACCTGCTTGTGTTGCAACATTGGTGTTGTCTATTGTACCATCCTCTTTTAACTTGAGAGATAATATATTTTGGTCTGGCCAATTGGAACCAGGATTTCGCAAGAAAACGAGATTTACAGTATTGCCGGTATTATTTAACACAGTTACTATGGGAGGCCTATCCTTTTCAGTAAGCGAGAGGACAACATCTTCGTCATCAATCGTAACTTCTTTTTTATACTCAGCAAGACCGCTACTATATGAAATAATTTGCTTGTTAGTATTTTTGTTATTTTTTGGATATTTACTGCTAGAAGCTCCATTTGCAATTGTTTGGTTGAATGGATTAGTTATAGTTACAGGATAACCGGTATTATTTTTTACAGATACCGTTGGAGGTCTATCTGTGAGATTTACAGTAGTATGCCCATCTAGCGTAACTTCTTTGTCAAATCCATAATTACCTACAGAATACGAAACGATATATTTTGCATCATCTCTTAATTCGGGCATTTGATATACGGCAGAAGAATTATTGCTAATGTTTTTAGTAATTGGTCTTGCAATACTAATGGAGAATCCTGTATTGTTCTGCATGGTTAATATTGGGTACATATCATCTTCGGTAATTACAATTCTTTCGTTAGTCGTTAAATCCACATTATTTTTTCCATAAACAAAGCCATTGACATCCACGAATTTTACATCTATGCTTTTATATTGAGGTGCTTGCCCGTCAGCAGCAGCAGCTCTAAAGCTATAATGGTATGAACCGCCATTATCTAAAATTTTGGTGTTATAGACAATATTTCCATCCTGATCCTTCACGTATACGGTTTGAG
>Ga0268262_10007400_pt1 | contig 10252 bp, 5 predicted proteins | sample TergutNc150P3_FD_190354 | JGI IMG/M metagenome (GOLD analysis project Ga0268262, IMG submission 190354) | Nasutitermes corniger P3 segment gut microbial community from laboratory colony in Florida, USA - Nc150 P3 (SPAdes) (version 2) | ecosystem: Host-associated > Arthropoda: Insects > Digestive...
TTCTGCCAAAACGGTACTGTAATAAACAAATGCGGCGGGGCGGATGAATACACCACCGCCCAGTTCTGCCAAGCTGGCACTAATAAGGTATTGCCGCTCTGCGGCGGCACTAATACTTTCACATCAGCGCAGTTCTGCCAAAACGGTACGGTAACGCCTAAATGCGGCGGGACGGATGAATACACCACCGCCCAGTTTTGCCAAGATGGCACTAATAAGGTATTGCCGCTCTGCGGCGGCACTAATACTTTCACATCAGCGCAGTTCTGCCAAGCTGGCACCAATGCGGTATTGCCGCTCTGCGGCACGGCAACCTACACCTCAACGCAATTTTGCTACAACAGCAGCAAAGTAGGCAATTTCTGCGGCACAAGGACGGAAACTTTTGACCCTGGTTTGTATGAATGCAGAACAGGCAACAAGATATACCTAAAAGGCGGTATTACAGACAGCAGGGATGGCACCAGCAAAACTTACGAAGCAGTTTTGATAGGCACAAAGACCTGGATGGCAAAGAATTTGAATTACAATGCGAGCGGCAGTAAATGTGGTACTGATATTGATATTGATGGCTATAGCTACGAACTTAGCGATGACAACACTTCTATTTGCAATACTTACGGCAGGTTGTACGACTGGGCAACGGCAATGAACGGAGCAGCAACTTCTAGTGCAAATCCCAGCGGCGTTCAGGGCGTGTGCCCTGCTGGCTGGCACTTGCCCAGCTATGCAGAGTGGGATGCATTGATGACAGCGGTTGGCGGCAGGTCAACGGCTGGAACCAAGCTGAAAGCGAACTCATCTCTGTGGATCGACAATGGCAGAGGCGAGGACAGTTTCGGCTTTTCGGCTCTGCCGGGCGGAACCGCCAGCTACACCGGATTCCAAAACGTCGGCAAAATCGGCATGTGGTCGAGTAGTCAGGAGTATGTTGGGAGTAGCTACGACTACGTCTTAACCCTTGACATGAGAGGCGGCTGGTCCGATGCGATAGCAGGACAATTCGGCGGTAAGTCAAATCTATACTCAGTGCGTTGCGTCAAAGACTGATGCGCGTTGTGTTAGCGTAGCAAACACAATGTGCCGCCGCTTGCCGTTAGGCAAGCACTGCAGCAGTCCATTTAATCAGTATTTACTATATTCCCCCCATGTTTTCTCAATATTTATCTCAATCTGCTCTTAAAGGTACCGTAAAAGATTTAATGACTTCGGGGCTTGCCGTTGAATTTGTTCAGCCTTGGTACACCCCTCTAAGCACAACGCCCGCAACAACAGGCATAGCGGTTGGCGGAATAGGCAGCGCATTTACCGTAACTCCGGCAGGCACAACCCCTGTCATGCACTTTTTGCCCGGTATTCAGGTTCGGGGCGAGAAAAATGGGGATTTGAAATTAAACGATTTTTATTTCAAGGAATCAATTCAAGGCGCACCTTTAAAGATTGAAAATGCTGCGCAAGTTTACGAATTATTATCATTTTTCCCATTGATAGACATAAAAGGCAATGCTCTTGTGCCACAAGCTCTTAAAGCCGATGAGATAGCAAAACTGCTGGAAGCCGCAACAAAAAAAGGCGATTTATACGCTGCAAACGAAAAACGCTTAAAACGTTGGCATATTGAATGGAGCCGCCGAACAGAAGCAATGCTTGCGAGCAATAATCGCAGCCCACGTTTTCAACGGCTTTGGCTCATAGATTTTTTTGATGGGCTTGTTGGCGAAACCCCAGAAAGGCATGGTTCGCTAACCGCCGCCTGGGGCAACGAGCAGGAAATTTCAGGGCAACAGGGCTATGACCCGGAATTGATGGAATACACAGCTTTGTATCCTGTTTCCGCTACAAGATATATTTCTAAAAAGACGGCAAAAATACGCAAAATTCAATTTTCCCCTGTGCTGCCAGGCAACGAAAGGATGAGCAGTTTACCGACAAATGCTACGGTTTTTGAATTGGAAAACCCCACAAACAAAACCCGTGAAATAACCATCGTTCAAATGCAGGAAAATCTCTGTGGATATAATGTTTTAAAAGACAGGCACGGTGTTCAAGATTCCTCTTTTGTTTTGCAGCCAAATGCAAAATTCCCCCAGGCGGAGTGTTTTGGGCAGGTTCAATCCGATGGTCGTTTTACCATAGGCATAGAATTTTACACAAAAAAATTCCTTGAGGAATCCGATTGCGCAGGTAGAATGGCGGTTGCAGCTACGTGGAATCCGGGTGTTATTGCACAGGCAAGCACAAAACCGATGTTTTACAAGCAAGATGAAGCCACTGTGTTAGAAGGAGCTTTGCTCTCGGGCAGAGTTAGCAAAAGCTGGGTGAAGAATGTTTACAGCGGCAGGGAAACAATGGTAGGCGCTCTATGCGTGACCGTTGAGCTTCCCCCCAATACAAGCGCAAGGGTTCAGTTCTCATTAGCCCTTGATTTTCCCTTGATAAGGATGAACGGCTTGAACTCCGTTAAAAAATATACGGAATTTTACCCCGACCCGGACAAGCGCGTAAAACCGCTGCTCTTTGAATTTATAGAAGCTATTCCGCGCATTGAATCTGCTATTCCTGCAAACTATAGCCGTCTTGTCCCGGAACACGCCAGCAATAATTTCCGCACTCTTGCCATAAACACTTTGAGCTTCTTGGCAGAAGCAACCGTTTGGGACAAAGAGGATAGATTCCTAGTCCGTGAATGTGCAGATTACCCATTCTTCAACAGTTTGGATGTTTATTTTTACGGCTCTTTCAGCCTTCTCGCCCTTTTGCCGAGGTTGGATGGTTGCGTTATGCGCAATTTCGCAGATGCGGTTTTGGCAACAAACCCGCAAATTCGCAGACATAATTCTTATGTGGGTTTGCCCCACGCAGATTTGCCAGACCAAAAATTGGAGGGCATAAGAGGTGTTAGAGGAGCGGTTATACACGATTTGGGCAGCCCTTTTGATGCTGCCCCCGATGCTTATGATTGGCATAATGTAAAAGAGTGGAAAGACCTCGCTCCGAAATTTGTTTTGATGGTAATCAGGCATTATCAAATGACAGGCGATATTTCCGTTCTGACCTATTGCAGAGATGCCGTTTATGCTTCAATGGAATATTTGGAAAAATTGGTTGAGCCTGGGCAAGTGTTCCCGCTCACCCACGGAACGGACGATACCTTTGACAACTTGGCGAGCCACGGAATTTCCGTTTATTGCGGTTCGTTATGGGTTGCGGGATTGCGCGCTGCGGCAAAAATTGCAGAAATCCTCGGAGACAGGGAACGCGCTAATCACTGGAATAACTGGGCTAATGATGCCCAAAGGGTTTTCCACGAGGTTTTGTGGAATGAAAAGGACGGTTATTTCCTCTTTTATGCTTCAAAATCGCAAGGCGTAAATGATGATGTTTTTGCTGATGCTCTTTTGGCAGATACCTATTTGCATTTGCTGAATATGGAACCAATTATGGATTCAAAAAAAGCAAAACGAACCTTGACAAAAATTTACAACACTAACTACAAAAAGAACAGCCCTTTAATAGGCGCGGCAAACTTGGTGCATAAAGACGGCTCACCCCTTGACGAATTCAATTTTCAGGCGCATGATGTTTGGATAGGTATTCAATATAGCCTTGCAACCGCAATGTATATACATGGAATGAAAAGAGAAGCCGATGATTTGCTGGAAGCGTGCTTCCGCAATCTTTACAAAGAAGCTCGCATTCCTTTTGCTGCGCCAGAGGGTTTTAACGGAAGCTGCCGCTTGCACGTTGGCGGCAAGGTGACAAAAACATTGCTCGGCGATTTGAAAAAAAAGGGAGCTTTGCTCGAAGATAATCGCATATCACCGAACTTGCCAAGGAACTTGAGCAAGTTTGAAAAAGAGTTTAAAGGTATTTGCACAAAGCACAAGATTAAAGCCGCCGAGCTTTTCGCTCTGCTCCACGGCACGGCATTAAAATACACGGCGGGGAAATACTTTAGACCCGGAATGGTGTTCGCGGTAGCTAAGGTGCTATGATATGGCTGAATTGCTTCGCAAGATAGACTTTTTTAAGGATTTGGATGAAGCAACTCTTAGCAGATTTGCATCAATTGCCACTGTCCAAAATTTTCAGCACGGAGAAACCATAATACTTGCGGGTGATACGCGCAGAGCCATGTTTTTTATAACAAGGGGACAAGCGAAAATCTTTTCCGATTCCAAAAATTCAAGAAACAGCATTTTGAGCATACTTACCACCGGTGATTTTTTCGGTGAAATACAGCTTTTTGGCGAAAATGCTAAAAGTTATTTTTCCATTAAAGCCGAAGGCGAATGTTCCGTTGTGATTTTCAAAGGGAAGGATTTTATAAACGAAATAACAAATGCCCCAAAATTGTTAATCGCTTTTTTAAGAGCAACAACGCGAAAGCTCGCCAAAACCTATATGCAAATAGAATCTCTTTCTGTGAACACAATCAGAGGTAGAATAAGGTCTTGCTTAGTGCAGTTTATAGAGGAAGCGGGTGGGAAAAACCGCCCAACCCAGCAGCAAATAGCGGCGATGTGCGGCACCACAAGAGAAACGGTGAACAGGGAATTGTCTTTTTTGGTAAAAAACGGCTATATAAAACTTGACGGCAAAAATTTAATTTTGCTGAAAGATTTGTCCCATTAAAGTATCTATCATAGATATAGTCTCTTCATATTTTCCGACTAAAGTTTTTTGTAAAATATTTTCAACACTCTTACCTACATCTTCTGCCTGTGTAAATGCTTGCAGAGAGTTCGTTGCCTCATCAATAGCATCGGAATCAAAAGTGTCAATTGCTTCTTTTAGTTTATTAAGTTCGCTTTTTAATATTTCAAAATCCAGCGAACCTTTTTGCTCTTTTTTCTTGTTTGCGAAAAGAACCGTGTTTATATTGTTTAAAAGAACTTCCAAAGCCATTAAAAACTGAGGATTGCGCAGGTTAATATAGATAAAATCCCCTTGCTTTCCCGCCATTTCCAAAGATTCTGCTGTCTCAGACAAATCCAATGCCCCTATAATTGCACTTGCGCTTTTTAATGCGTGGACGTAGGTTGTGTATAAAGGATAATCATCTGTTTCTAGGCATTTTTTGATTTCTTCCATTTTTTTAACACCGTCTTTGTAGAATGTGGCAAGTATTTGCATATATGATTCAAGCGTTCCGTCTAACATAGCAATGCTTTTCTTGATATCAATTCCTTCAATTTCAAAATTTACATTTAAATTGCTTCCATAAATATTTAATTTTCTTTGCTCGGCTTCCGTTGTTCTTTCTTGCTTTTCTTTTGGTATCCATTTTTCCAGAATGGAATTCAGTTTAATTGAATCTATGGGTTTTGACAAAAAATCATTTAAGCCGTTTGAGAGGAACATCTCCTTTGTACCTGTAACGGCATTTGCGGTTAAAGCGACAATCGGTAATTTTTTACAATATGGGACATCCAGCTCCCTTATTTGTTTTGTAGCTTCAATGCCATCCATTTCAGGCATCATGTGGTCCATAAACACCAAATCATAACTATTTTCTTTTATCGCTTCAATCGCTTCAATACCACTGAGGCATAAATCAATTTGCATTTTATAAGGTAGCATCAAACCTTCTGCTACCTTTAAATTTGTGCCAATGTCATCAACAATGAGAATTCTCGCCTTTGGCGCGTTAAACCTAGCTACTATGCTATCATCTGCGCTGTATGAAAGGTTATCGGACATTCCGTTTAATATATTGGCAATGGATATTGAATACACCGGCATGGCAAGGACACTTAAATTCTTATTGGCAATTACATTGCCAAACCCTGTGAGCAGCACTATTTGCGCTTTGGAACCTAGCTCAGATAATATTTTTTGAACATTTTCAAGCATAAAAAATACAACGAATACATGGGAATAATCATTGAGTTTCAATTTTTCATAAAATTCGTTGTCGTCTCTAGCACGTGTACATCTTACACCTAAATTATCTATGGTACAAATTATGGAATCGGTATATATTCTACGCCGTTCATAAACTAGCACACTTTTTTCTCCTGGTTTTTCAACTGTTGCTAAAGGTTCGGGAGAGCATATTTTTTGCGGCAACGTAATGGTAAATATGCTACCCTTGCCATATTCCGATTGAACACTTATGTTTCCGTTCATTGCCCCCACGAGGTTTTTGGCTATGGCAAGCCCAAGCCCCGTGCCTTCTATACCTTTATTGCTTGTCAAATCCAATTGAACAAAATCGCCAAAAAGTTTTCCTAAATCTTCGTCTTTTATGCCTATGCCGCTATCCGTAATATCTATGGTTAAAAGAACTGTATCATCGGTTATTTCCCCGCTTATGGCTAAGGATATAAATCCTCTTTTCGTATATTTTATGGCATTGTTCAAGATATTGAGCAGTATTTGCCGGATTCTTATTTCATCTCCAAAAAGAGCATTAGGTATGTTGCAATCCACATTTACTACAAAACGAAGCTGTGAATTCATAATCCGCGTTCTGATAATGCTGACTACATCATTTACCAAAGATGAAAATAGATAATTGCCCTGAATTATTTCCAGTTTTCCACTCTCTATTTTTGAAAAGTCTAAAATGCCATTTATAATGGATAAAAGATTTTTGCCTGCTTGCTTAACAGTGAGAATATGTTCTTTTGCGGAATCAGGTATGTTTTCGCGCATGGCTAACTCAGACATGCCTATGATAGCATTCATCGGTGTTCTTATCTCATGGCTCATCTTCGCAAGAAAATCGCTTTTGGCACGAGTTGCCGCTTCCGCTTTTTCCTTTTGATACTGGGCTTCAATGGTTTTCAATTTTAACTGTTGAATCTGGACTAGTTGTTCCATAGTTTCAGACAATATCAATGATAGATGCGCAACCTCGTCATTGCCGTTTTCTCGCTCAAACTTAGCATGTTCGCCGTCTGCTATTTTCTGTGCAGCAGTTTCGAGCCGGGAAAGCGGTATTGCTATTGACTTTGTTACAATAGACGATAAGGCAATTGATACGGCTATAGATAGCAGGAGAACCGCCAGCATCAAATATATGCTAAATAATGCATTATCATTGCTTAGCATAGCTTCTTTTGAAGAAAACTCCATGTTTTTTACGAAACTCAAATTGATATAATAGAGGAATGAATTATAAATGGGATAAAAACGATTTATTAAAACGTTAATTGCCTCATCTCGCGAACCTCGCGTTACTAAATCTAAAATCTCACGCAATATAGGTATGTAATTTTCATTGAGTATTTCCTGCAAATTATATATATCTTGAATTTCCCCTGGAGTAAAAACCTCATTAAGTTTATTTATAGCTTCGGAATAATTGCTTAAGTTTTTTGAAAATACGGCTATGTATTCATCTGTTTCTTGTACAAGACTGGGAATAAGCACGGCATCGCTGATATATATCATATTGTACACGCTGGTATAGATAAATATATTGCTCTCGTAAACGTTATTCAAGGTATTGATATTGTCAATCATCTCAGTAGATAAATTTCTGATGGAAAGAATCCTTTCAAGTCCAGTTAAACCTATAACCGATGTAAAAAAAGTTACTATTGAAAATGCAATAGTCAATCTTGTTTTTATATGGATTTTTCTCAGCATCACAAATCTCCATACGCCAATCTTTTATAAGTTGTATATACTCCGTCTTTGATCTGAACTATGTGAATATTGGGATGCGGATTGTTGTTTTCATCAAATTTTATGTGACCTATTATTGTATTCAGCTCGTTTTTTTTCATAGCAGACACAATGTCATCGCTGTTTGTGTTTCCAGCTTTTTTTATCGCTTCCGATAGTATATATATACATGTGTAAGCATTGGCAGAACCTGTAAGAGGCATTTTAGAAAATGTGGAAAAATAATTTTTTACAAACTTTTCAGTGACCGAATCTTTATAGTTAAAGGAAAAAGATGTAGTATAGAAAACTTTTTCTCTTGCCTTAGGGTTAAATACATGGTCCAAAATTCCAGACCACGCATCGGAACCTAGCAAATAAGTATTTTTTAAGCCCAGTTTAAAAACGGTATTCAAAAGTTTTGCTGCCGGAGCATGATAATTTGGGCAATAAATAACGTCAGGAGGATTAGCGATATATTTTTTTAAAATGTCTTCATAATTGTTTTCTGAGAGATATGGCTCAACCCCAATAACTTTCCCGCCTTTGTCAGTAAAAATTTCGCTAAAAACTTCCGTTGCTTTTTTGTGGCTATCATTACTGCTGTTGTACATAACTATTGCTGTCTTAGCATTCATGGAATTACGAGCGAATTTTGCCATAATCTCGGCTTGGTAAACATCAGTAAAAATAGCTCTAAAAATATTTTTGCGACCCATTGTTACCGCCGGATTAGAGGCGGTAGGAGAAATTACAGGTATTCCATCTTTTTCAGCCTCTTTTGCAAGAGCCATTGTAACATTGCTAAAACTTGAACCAATGATAGCAACCACGCCTTTTTCTTTCAAAGCATTATATTGCTGTACAATATAATGCTCATCTCCCCTGTCATTCAGTGCTATAAGGTCTAGCTTCTTTCCTAAAATGCCGCCGTTTTCATTGATTTCGGACTTTGCAATATACAAGCCATTGAGCACATACAGACCATCATAAAAAGATTCGCTAGTGAGCGGCAAAAGCACTCCTATGGTTATATATTCAGTTTGTTCTACCTTTTTAGAACAACTGCTTAAGCAAGCTATGACAAAAAGAAAAAAAATGCGCTGTTTCATACTTATTTTATTTCCCTATAAAGCGTTGAAAACTCATTGAATTTATCGGAAACTTCAAGAAATATATCTACTAAATCAGGGTCAAAATGCGTTCCCCTATCGTCTGAGATAATTTTAACGGCTTCTTCGTGCGAAAATGCCCTTTTATAGGGTCTGTCGGAAACCAAAGCGTCATACACATCGGCTATAGCCATAAGCCTGCCCTGAAGCGGGATTTCTTCGCCTTTTAGCCCTCGCGGATAACCAGAACCATCCCATTTTTCATGGTGAGCGACAATAATAATTCCAGCTTGTTCTAAAAAAGATTGCTCGGTTGTATTTTTCTTTATTCTCTCAATAACTTCTCCGCCAAAAGTTGTATGCCTTTTGATTTCTTCAAATTCTATAGATGTAAGTTCGCCTGGCTTCTGCAAAATGCTATCTTTTATCATTATTTTGCCAACATCGTGCAATTGCGCTGAACGTATCAGCAAATCCAAGTTCCATTTGGATATCTCTTCTTTATGCAAGCCATGTTTTATCATTGCGTCTAACAATATGCTCAAATAGTGCGTTGTTCTCTCTATATGTCCGCCGGTAATATCGTCCCGGCATTCCACAAGCTCCGCCATAGTTTTAAGTATTGCGTTTTGCAGCTCTGATATGGATTTGGTTTTAGCTTCCACCATTTCTTGCAGATGTTTATTATAATCCGCAAGTTTTAAATGCGTTTCTATGCGTTTGAGCAAAAGAGGCGGGGAAAATGGTTTGATTATATAATCTATAGCCCCAAGCGAAAGCCCTTCTAATTCACTATTGCCATCGGTTTTTGCCGTTAAAAAAATAACCGGAATATCCTTGGTTTCCTTTTTGTTTTTTATTATTTTTATCGCTTCATAACCATTCATCTCTGGCATTTCAACATCTAAAAGAATTAAATCGGGAATATTTTTTTCCAAAAATGTCAAAAGAGAAGCTCCGGAATCCAGAGTGAAAACTTTATAATGCTTGACAAGTGTATTTTTGCCAAGCGTCAGATTTGTTATATCATCGTCAACTAGATATATAGTCTTTCGCTCTGCGGTCATGTAGATAAATATAGCAAATTAAAGCCTCAATGCAAATTTTTCTTGATTTTCTCCATTAAAATATCTATTATTGATATAACTTCCTCATATTCTCCAATTAAAATTTTCTGCAAAATATTCTCAATGTCGGTGCCAATGTCTGCATCCTGCGTAAATTCTTGCAGAGAATTTGTCAATTTATTAATAACGTCAAAATCATAGATGCTAACCGCTTCCCTTAGCTTATCAAGCTCGCTTTTCAAAGCCTCAAAATCAACAGAGCTTTCTCGCCCATTTTTTTTGTTTGCTAAAAGAGCCGTGCTTACGCCATTTAGAAGAGTTTCCAAATCCGTTAAAAACTGGGCATTGTGTTGTTTAATATAGGCAAAATCTTTTTGTTTCCCCGCCATTTCCAAGGCTTTAGCTGTTTCGGATAAATCAAAAGCCCCTATGCTTGCACTTGCGCTTTTCAATGCG
>Ga0268262_10007401_pt1 | contig 10252 bp, 12 predicted proteins | sample TergutNc150P3_FD_190354 | JGI IMG/M metagenome (GOLD analysis project Ga0268262, IMG submission 190354) | Nasutitermes corniger P3 segment gut microbial community from laboratory colony in Florida, USA - Nc150 P3 (SPAdes) (version 2) | ecosystem: Host-associated > Arthropoda: Insects >...
AAAAACAACCAAGATAAATTTCCCGAAGGGTATATTTTATCACTGGATTCTAATGAAAAAAATGAGGTTATCAAAAATTTTGATAACCTCCAAAAATTAAAGTTTTCACCAAACATAAAAGCCTTCACAGAAAAAGGGCTTTATATGCTTGCAACAATCCTAAAAAGCTCAAAAGCTACTCAAACCACTTTGGCAATAGTCGAAACTTTCACGAAAATAAGAGAATTATCTCGAAATGTCCTTGAATTAGCAAAAAAACCTGAAAAAAAGCATCAACATATGTTAATGCAGAAAAGCGGTGAGATTATCTCTGATGTTTTAGGTAGTAGTTTAGATGTTTCTGATACAGAAACAGGCATTGAAATTAACCTTGCACTATTGAAATTTAAACATAAAATTCATAGGAAAAATAAATTATGATGATTTCTTTCACCCACAATATAGGAGAATAAAAAATGGCTAATAGCTATCAAAATGAAATTCCGCCGGCACGCATAAATATACAGCTTAGCGTGGATAGCGGAGGAGCGCAAAAGAAAATGGAACTGCCTTTGAAATTGCTTGTGCTGGGCGATTTCAAAATGGACGGCGATGAATCACGGCTTATGGAGCGTGAGAAAATCAATATAAACAAAGATAACTTTGACGGAGTTATGGATTCCATGAGTATAGAACTGAAAAGCCTGGGGCTTAAATTCAACAGCATGAAATCTTTTGAACCGATGGAAATTGTGAAGCAAGTTCCCAGCTTAAATCGCTTGATGGCTGTTCGCAATTTGATAAAGGATTTGGGTTCAAATTTGCTGGACAACAGGGAATTCAGAAAAAAAATGGAAAACATTTTGAAAGATAAAAGTTCCATGAAAGAAATTTTAGGCGAACTTCAATTAATACCAACCGGGCTTTCACAAAAGGAATAGGAGGAACTATGGAAGAAACACAACTCTCTTCAGTTTATAAAAGCATAAATTTGGATTTGCCCGCCAAATTTGTGGATATTTCGGAATACAGCGATGCGGCTTCGCTTTACAAGTATAGCCCAAGCGAGCGAATAGGTTCAAGTATAATGGCTTTTGTACAAAGCGTTCTAGATAGTTCCGCAACTGTTGAAAAAATAGACAGAGCCTTTATAGATTCGCAAGTTGCGTGGATAGACAAAATAGTGAGCGAGCAATTGGATGCCATTATGCACAGCCCGGAATTTCAAAAACTGGAATCTTCTTGGCGAGCTTTGCAGTTCTTGGTTCAACGCACGGATTTTAGAAGAAACGTGAAAATAGAACTGATAAGCGCAGACAAAGAATCTCTGAAATACGATTTTGAAGATTCACCAGAGGTGATTCAGAGCGGGCTTTACCGCCATATTTACAGCGATGAATACGATACTCCGGGTGGAGAGCCTTATGCAGCTATGATAGCCAACTATGAATTTGACAACTCTGGGGACGATATTGACCTTTTGAAAAATATTTCCTCTGTTTCTGCCGCAGCGCATTGTTTGTTCATATCTTCTGTTGGCGCAAAATTCTTTGGGAAATCAGATATTGGTGATTTGCCCAAAATAGACGATTTGGAAAACTATATGGAAAGGGCAGAATTCACAAAATGGAGAGGTTTCCGCAAAACAGACGATGCCCGCTATATAGGGTTGGTGCTGCCGAGATTTTTGTTAAGAAATCCTTATGGGGAAAACAAAAATTCCAGAGGCTTTAACTATACGGAATCTGTTTTGGGCGAGGAACACGAAAAATATTTGTGGGGAAATTCCGCCTTTGCCTTTGCGGTGAACATGGTGCGTTCTTTTCAGGAAAACGGCTGGTGCGTTCAAATAAGGGGACCCGAGAGCGGAGGCAAAGTTGAGGATTTGCCAATACATTTCTTTAATTCCGGCAAAGGTGCCCAGGCAAAAATTCCAACGGAAATTTTAATTCCCGAAACTCGTGAATTTGAATTTGCAAAACAGGGTTTTATACCGCTCAGTTTTTACAAAAACCGCAGCTATGCCTGCTTTTTCTCGGCAAACTCCGCCCAAAAACCCGAAGAATACGATGATGCTGAGGCCACCGCAAATTCCAGGGTGAACTCTCGCCTGCCATATATATTCCTAACCGCAAGGCTTGCTCATTACCTTAAAGTTTTGCAAAGAGAAAACATAGGCGCAAGCAAAAGCGCAGGTGTTTTGGAAGCGGAGCTTAACAATTGGATTAAGGAACTTGTTACAGAAATGGAAAATCCAGGCCCCGAGCTTGCTGCCACCCACCCTTTGAGCTTTGGGCAGGTAACGGTAACCGAAAATCCAGATAACCCAGGATTTTTCAAGGTTGCTCTTTCTGTTATCCCGCATTTCCAAGTTGAGGGTGTGAATGTGAATTTATCGCTTGTATCTAAAATGCCAGCGGCAAAACAGTAAAAAATATGATTGAAAATCTTCCTCTTTGGAAATTGGCTTTGAAAGCTTCGCCGGATTCTTTTGGCCTTATACCGGCGGGTTTTTCTCCGAGCAATTCTCAGGCGAGCAATGATTTTTCCGATAACAGCGATTTAGAAGATATAATGCCTCCAGATTGGAAGACATATAATTATACAACTGGAAATTTCGATTCTTCTCTTTTGTCGGCTTATGACAAGTTAAAACAGCTTTTCCCCGGTGTTTATGTGAATGTGAATAATGGCAAACGTGTGAATAGCTGGTGTGGCTTGCGTTCTCCGGCATGTACCACTGGCGCAGCCCAAAGCGCTCACAAAATAGGCAAAGCATTGGATTTGCACCACAGCTCCAAACTAAATGAACTGAGAGATTTTTGCGAAAGTTCCGAAGGCCTTAAACTTGGAATTCAAAGGCTTGAACATAGGGATTATACAAAAACCTGGGTTCATATAGATGTGATGCCGCCTAATGCGGATAAATGGAAAGACAAAACTAAGCCTTATGTTTTTATACCTTAATCTTAAATAAACAGTCTGTCTAAAATCCCAAGCTCGCCAGGTTTTTGATTTGCAATATTGTTCTCTACCTGTTTTATTTTTTTAACTGCCCAAATTGTGAAAGGCAAAAGAATAATTTCATAGAGAATTTTAACCGTCCATTGCGAGGGAATTATGGCAAAAGTAAAAAACGGGGTTCCATAAAAAGCCACTGTGATAAACACAACGCTGTCTATGGCAACGCCTATCATAGAAGAAAATATGGAACGCAAGCCAAACTTTTTATCGCCGTGCATAATTTTCATTGTTCTGAAAATAGTATCGTTTACAAGGTCGCCAACCATATAAGCCGCTAAACTTGCAATTAAAATGCGCCAAGTTCCGCCTAGAACATCTTCAAAAGACTTTTGGGCTTCGGGTCCCCAAAAAGGCGCCCCCGGTATAAGAATTGTTAATTTGAAAAGAGCCACCATCAGTAGATTGGCACCAAAGGCATACCAAGCCGTCCTGCGCGTAGCCCTGTAGCCATACACTTCGTTAAAAATATCGGAAAGAATATAAGTGAATGGGAAAATAATCACCGCAGCCGGAACAATCAGCGGGCCAAGACTTATCATTTTCATGGCTATTATATTGCTAACCAGCATTACCGTTATGAACATAGTGCAAAGCACAGCGAAAAGAGGTGAAGTCATAGAAAAATAATATAGATTTTTCTATATTACGCAAAATGTCATCTTCGGTTTTTGCTAAAAATATTCGTTGGTTTTTTATGCGTTTCTTCTCGGAACGGCATATTAGGCATTGGTTTGAAATAAAAAGCGGCGGGGAATCCGAAATATTTCAATACAAGGCAAATATTTCCAGTTGCGAAAAAATCGTTATATTCTTGCCTTCAGAACATGACAAGTTTTTTGTTCTTTTGCCTCTTGCGCTGTCTCTTTCAATAAAACGAATGCCAGACAATTTTTTAATCATAGCAGACGAGAACAACCGCCCCATTTTAAGAGCTTTGGATTTGGAAAGAGCATCTTTGTTTTACAACAATCAAACTATGCTTTACGGTACGGCAGACTTTTTTGAAATTGAAAAAAGAATTCAGGAGAGAAGATGGGATTTGTGTCTTTTTTTGCAAGAAAAAACCACTCTTCCATTTCTTTATTTGGCACGTGCAACCGGAGCTTCTTACCGCATGGGACTTAAACAGGAGTTCCCTTTTTTAAACATAACTCTTAAAAATGCCTCATATAACGATGATATTTACGCAAACCGCAATTTTCTCTATAAAACATTTTTGATAGATTCCCAGAAAGCCGAACAAGACAGCATTCACGCCACGCAAAAAAATGAAAGACTGAATTCAATTTCAAAACTCTCCACTGCAAACACCATATTGCTGAATTTGGAACCGCCAATTAATGGAGAGCCTTGGACTGAAAGCGAAATTTTTGCTATATGCAAGTCGTTTCAGCCCGGCTGGCGTTTAATAACCATTGCCGCAACAACATCGCAGCTTGAGCTGTATTCAAAAGTAATGGAAGAACTGGATATGCGCAGCAATCACGTTCTTTTGCATTCGGAATCCATATTTAGCGTACTGAGGCAGTACCCTGGCATAATAACCCTTAATTCCTTGCATAGCCATTTATTTTTGAATTTGAGCAACATAAAAATTCTTATGATTGAAAATGACTATGACATGGTTTATGCGGTGCCAAACAATCAAAGAATGGTGAAATTCTCAAGGACTGGAAATTTTTATTCGCTTGCCAAACTAGCCTCGGATTTTTTAAGAGAGCCCAAGTGAGATGTATTTTGGCAAAGCCAAGAGGTTTTTGCGCTGGCGTTGAGCGCGCTATTTTAATGGTTGAAAAATCTGTAGAGAAATTCAAGGAACCAATTTATGTGAGGCACGAGATTGTGCATAACCGCTTTGTGGTGGAGGGTCTTAGAAAAATAGGCGTGGTATTTGTTGAAGATTTATCAGAAGTGCCATATGGCTCGGTTGTGATATTTTCTGCGCATGGAGTGAGCAGAGACATTTATGAAAAAGCAAAGAGCTTGCGCCTTAAAGTTATAGATGCAACTTGTCCAATTGTGAGAGCTGTGCATAGAAACGCAATTAAATATGCTAATTCCGGTTGCTCCATAGTTTTGATAGGCCATCCAGGACACGCAGAAATTGACGGAACTCTTGGGCAACTGCAATCTGGCAAAATGCATCTTGTAAGCTCGGTGGGAGATGTTCAAAAATTGCCAAGAGTGAATGGAGATATTGCCTATTTAACGCAAACAACCCTTTCTACCGAAGAAACCGCAGACATAATATTTGCCTTGAAAAAAAAATACCCTGACATACAAGGTTCAAAAACTGGAAATGTGTGTTATGCCACCACAAATAGGCAAAACGCGGTTCGCTCAATATGCAGAGAAATAGATATGCTTTTAATAGTTGGGTCTCAAAATTCTAGCAATTCAAACCGTTTAAGAGAATTAGGCGAAGAACACGGGATTAAAAGCATTCTGATAGATTCCGTGAAAGACTTGAGAAAAGATATGTTCCGCAACATAAATTCCGTGGGAATATCTAGCGGTGCAAGCGCGCCGGAATATTTGGTTTTGGAAATAGTGGAATGGCTAAAAAAACATTTTAGCCTTGAAAAAATTGTAGAAGAACACGTAATCAAGGAAATAACAAAATTTCCTTTGCCGCTAGAATTGGAAGAGTGAGCTAGTTGCTCGCAGAAAATACTTCACCTGTAATGGGCTTACTTAGTGGGCATTGCGAAAAACTAGCTTTGTTATTTTCGGAGTTTACTTCTAACTTTGGATATACAACAGTAATGCCAACACTAATATGGTAATCTTCGCTTTCGCAATCTATTTTCATCGTTCCGCCTTCGTTTAGTTTCCACGCTCCAATTGATGTTCTCTTACTATTACTAAAGGTAAAGCTCCCATCTTCGTATAACTCCAAGTTTCCGCCTTCGCAATCCTTTTCAGTATCGCCTTTTACCTCTTCAAGGGTCCATTTCCCTACAAGGCATTCTTTGGTGATGATAGGAGCTTTGCAAAGCTCCTCGCGAGAAGGTGGGGGTTTGCTGTTGTCTGAGCAGGCAACCAGCGCAAAAGCGGCAAAAGCGAGAAAAAGAAAGAATTTGTTCATGTATAATAATATAGTAAATTCCATTGTGTCCTTCCGGCTCCTTAGGTATGCCCTTCAGCAGGCTTTCGCTATCCCTATAATAATCTTTCATCTTCGCATGGCTGTAAACACCAAGCCCAAGAGCTGCCGCACCAAGGGTGACTACTAGTCCTTATTAAGAGTTTACAATACAAATTCTTTTGCCTTCCCTTTATCTTTTTTAACAACCGATATGGCCTCTAAATATATATGGTCATATCCGTCTATTGTTCTTTCTTTAACAACAGCCTCCACCAAAATCCACTCATTTACTTTAAAGCCAAGTTTCTCTTTTTTATACACAAATTCAAAACCAGCCCTGCCATCATCTCCGCAGCAGCCAGCGGTTTTTCTAAAAACTTCATAGCGTTCCTGTTTATCTTCATCTATGTATTTATCAAAAAAACCTTCAATTTGAATTATCTTATCCCCATAAGTTTGCGGATTCAAATAAATATCCCTCACCTGCTGTATAAAAAGCCTATCTTTAAGGAGGCAAAAGGACTTGGTATTTGCTTGTGCCATTGCACAGGGGCAAAAGAGCAAAAGCATTAAAAGTGACAAAACGGAAATTCTCACAGCAACTCCTTTTTTCTTTTGAGAAACGACAAAGAGCAAAAAACTAAAAACGAAATCAAATTCACTCCCACAATGCTTGCTCCCGTTGGAATATTGTAAGCAAACGAGATTACCACTCCCAGAAAAAAGCAAATAACAGAGAGAAAGGCAGAGCAAACAACAACCGACTTAAATGTTTTCAGAAGCCGCATAGAGGTGAGAGCCGGAAAAATAATCAAACTTGAAATGAGCATTGCTCCCATAATCCGCATCCCTATAACTATTATCACAGCGGTTAAAAGCGCAAGCAGCATATTATAAAATTCAATATTCGTCCCGCTTGCTTTGGCATAGTTTTCGTCAAAAATCACAGAGAAAATTTTATTGTAAAAAAACACAAATAAAAAAAGTATCACAGCAGAAATAACGGCGCACAAATACACTTCCTCTTGCTTTATAGCCAAAATGCTACCAAACATATAATTGCAAACATCCGTGTTCATTCCAACAGTCAAAGATATTATAATCACACCTATGGCAAGCGAGCTGCAAGAAATTATAGCTATAGCAGCATCCCCTTGCATTTTTGAACTTTCCCTGATTCTAAGCAACAAAAAAGCCGCCAGCATAACAAGTGGAATGGAAACTTTGAGCGGAGAAAACCCCAGCGGAACAGCAATGGCAAGCGTCCCAAAGCCAACGTGAGAAAGTCCATCTCCAATCATTGAATATCTTCGCAAAACAAGCGGCAACCCCAAAAAAGAAGCGCACAGCGAAACGCAAGTTCCAACTATTATGGCTCGCACAACAAACGAGTATGAAAAAAGTTCTTCAAGCAGTTCTAGCATTATTTGCCTCCAAATGCAAAACCTTATCGCAAAATCCAGTCGTATTATCAATATCGTGAGAAACCATAATTATAGTTGCACCACTTGAATTTATATCTTTCAAAATGCTGTGCATCTGTTTTGACGAAGCCGCATCCAAACCGCTCATGGGTTCGTCTAAAAGCAAAAGCTTTGCCTCTGCGCATAGCATTCTCGCAAGCAATACCCTCTGCCTTTGGCCGCCGGATAACTCTTGAAAAGATTTACGCTTTAATTGTTCAATGCCAAGAAGTTCTAGATTTTTATCTGCTTGCTTTTTATTGTTTTTGCTGTAAAAATAAAACTTTGAATGTCTGCAAAGAGTGCCGGAGAGGACAACTTCGTAAACGCTTGCGGGAAAATCTTTTTGAATTTGTGTTTGCTGCGACATATAGCCTATATCGTTCTTTTTTATGCCGTGAAATTCTATGCTGCCGCTATTTAGTTTCACAAGCCCTGCAATGCTTTTTAGCAGAGTGGATTTTCCTGAGCCGTTCTCGCCGAATACTCCCAAGAAATTTCCTGCTTCCAATTCAAAACTGCAATCCTTGAGAGCAAAGGTGGATTCGTATTTTACGCAAACTTGTACGCAGGAGAGAATTTTCATTTCTTATTTTTCTTCCCAAAACCCAGTTTTTAAATTTGCTATATTTTGCTTTAGCAAATCCAAATATGTTGTTCCGCTTTCAAAGTCTTGCTTTGAAATATTGTGATAGGAATGCAGCAAAAGCATTTTTGCTCCCGTTTGCTCTGCCACCGCCTCTGCGGTGTTCCGGTTGCTCAACTCAACGTGGTATATATAGGGAACTTTATTTTTCTTGACTGTGTTGATTAAATAAGCGATTGTTGCCGGAGTAGCATCTGATTGGTCGGAACAGCCAGAAAATGCTGCTGCATAGTCTAAGCCATATTCTTCGGTTAAATAACGGAAGGGGAATCTATCGGCTACCACAATTTGCTTTCTCTTTGCAGAACCAACAATTTGCGAGAGTTCTTTTGATAAACTGTCTATTTGCGAAACATAAGTTTGAGAATTTTCCTTGTATTTTTCGCAATTTGTTGTATCTTTCTCACAAAGTACACCAGTTATCGCATTAATCATCAAAACGGCATTGCGCGGGCTTGTCCAAATATGCTCATCGTATTCTATTTCAAGTTTGCCGGATTCTGCTTCGGCTTGCATTCCTTCTTTTTCTTCTTCCTCGTAAAGTTTAACAAAGTCGAACAAGCGGACAATTTTCATTTTTGAGGTATCTAGCGTACTTAAAATACGTTCAATCCAAACATCGTTTTCACCGCCTATGTATAAAAATATATTGGAGTTTTGAATGTTTTTTATATCTGCTGGGCTTGGTTCGTAGGAATGTATGGAGCTGCCCGGCGGAGTGAGCATTTTTATATTTGCCTGCTCTTTTGCAATTGCTCTTGAAAAATCGTAAAGAGGGAAAATTGTAGAAACTATATTTATTTTGCCATCAGTAGAAGCTTTTGGCATTTTTTGCTTTTCGCAAGAAGTTGCTAAAATTATGCACAATGCGAGAGCAAAAAGCAGGGATTTTCCAAACATAGCATTTCTCCTTTTACGTTGGGGGTAAATGTAGAAAAATTATCAAACATCATTAGTTTATAGTCGCTTTAACCTGCCATACAATGCACATGCCCCATAAAATAAAATAATAATCAGGAACGTTGCAAAAGGTTTGTCAAAAGGATTGCTTTTCCAATGAACAACCTTGTCCAAATATAGATTCAAAGAATCTATCAGAACGCAATGCAAAAGATATGCGTAAAAAGATACTTTGCCCAAATTTCTAAGCCAAGACACCGAGAGAATTTTAACTAAAATCCCTTTATCGTTTGCCAAAAAAAGCAATAAAGCAGAATATAAAATTGGCGATGCAATATTATAAGATAACCTTGCATTTATTTGCCTGAAATAGCAAACATTCACGCATAGCAAAATTGTAGCTAAGAGCAAAAACAAATCATTTAGCAAGGCTTTTCTAGGTAGTGGAATTGCCTTGCAGAAGAATAATTTCCCAAGCAGCATTCCCGAGAAAAAGTTGATGCCTCTAAAAATATCTGGCATTTCTTTGAAATTAAAAGAAAAAACAGCTAAAAGCAAAATTGTCCAAGAACCTAAAAACAACAGCCAAATAGATTTTTTGTCTTGCCTATTCAAAAATTTTGAAAAAATCGGGGTTAAGGCATAGCACAGAAAAAATACAGATAATGCCCAGGAAGGTCTGTTAAGGTGATAACCGAGTTTTGGGACAAAAGCCCATAATAGCGATATATGCAAGGCAAGACTTTTAATTGCATAAAAGATATTGTCTAAAATATGCGTTCTATAAATTGTTATGGCAAAAATAATTAAGGTGCAAATTATATGCAAAGGATAAAGCCGCCAAAAACGTTCCTTCATAAAAACTTTTAGCTTAGGCACTCGTTCTTGCCTGCTGAATAAAATGGAATAGATAAAACCGCTCAGCAAAAAAAACACATCCGTGCTAAAAAGCGGTCCGTTTATTATATATTCCCAAAAAGTTCCTTTCGCATAAGAGAGCAAACTAGACGAAGAAAAATGCAACAAAACAATGTTTAGAGATGCAAAAAAACGCAAGGAATCTAAAGCGGGGAAGTAGCGCATATATTTACCATATTCCCTTACACAATTTCATATCTTGCGGAATTTACAAGTTTAATGGAATTGTAATTA
>Ga0268262_10007402_pt1 | contig 10251 bp, 13 predicted proteins | sample TergutNc150P3_FD_190354 | JGI IMG/M metagenome (GOLD analysis project Ga0268262, IMG submission 190354) | Nasutitermes corniger P3 segment gut microbial community from laboratory colony in Florida, USA - Nc150 P3 (SPAdes) (version 2) | ecosystem: Host-associated > Arthropoda: Insects >...
AAACCCGGAGGCAGTGGCGTGTGAGTGGACATCAATGAGAATGTAGAAAATAATTTTTATACATTGGCAATTAAAACTATGCCAGCCGAACCCATTACCCGCACCCAACTGCTCCGCCTCTCCGATGCAGAGCTTTTGAGGCTTTGCGAAACGCAGGCATATAGAGGTTCTGGCCCGGGCGGGCAGCACAGGAACAAGACTAATTCTGGGGTTAAGCTCAAATTGACAAATTTTGGCATTGAAACTTATTCCTGCGATGATAGGAGTGCGCATATAAATAAACTTTTTGTTTTGAAAAAATTGCGTATGAAAATCGCTTTGCAAATGAGGGAAGAGCCAGCTTTGCAAATTCCATTTGCTTTTCCCGGAACGGCTGGGAAAATTTCCCTTGATAATAAACTTTATCCCGAATTTATTGCAGATGTTTTAGATAGAGTGAAAGCAGCAGGCGGGGATTTGGAGGGTGCTGCGAGGATGTGGGGGTTGAGCAAGAGTGCTTTGAATAAAATTATTCTTGCGAATAAGAGGGTTTTGGAGGTTTTGGAGAACGCATTCGGGAAATGAAATTTACTCGTGGGGCAGGATATAATACGCTTTATGTTATTGGCAGCACAGCTTTGGCTTCGGGGATAGAAGTTCATATATGGTTTTAATTTATTTTTCTATATTCCCCCTATGCAATTGCCAAAATATAAAAAGAAAAAGAGGGTAAAACTCAAAAAATGCCAAGAGCCGGGTTGTGGTCGTGAATTTTGGGGTCATCCAATAGCAAAATATTGCGAGCTTCACAGAGATATAAAAGCTAGGCAAAAGCCTAAAAAGGTTCCAGACAGCCTTGAAATACGCAATATGGTTTTTAAGCACGGATACGGTGAAACCATAGACATTCTATTCAAATGCTGTCTTCCTGGTTGCGAAAATGTTTTTACAGTTAAAATGTTCCCGAAACAATTCATTTATCCCCGTTTTTGCCTTGAACACAGAAACGATTTCAAGCGGAACAACTATTTAAGAATGCAAAAAAAGAAAACTACTGCTTAAATCAGAGAAAAAATATGAGAAGCAAACTTATAAAAATATTATCAATAACCGTTCTATATTTCGCAGTGGCGGCAGCTCAAACATATCCTACTTACAATCTAGACAGACCATATACGCTTCGCACCTTGGATTACTCTCCCTTGCTGGGTCGCTATCACAATATTACCGCAGGGGAGGTTCCTCAAACTTTTTTTTATCCGCAAATAGATTCTTCGTTCAGGCAAAGCAGGGATTCTGCTGCTTTGCTTTTTTGGTATGCTGAGAATGGCAATGCTGGGCTTCATATAAGGCCTCTTTTTGCTTGGGATATTCGCGGCGGTAAAACTTTTGCAGATACTATAAACGGCTACGAAGGCGGAGTGTTTTTAAGCGGCTATGTTGACTCTGCGGAGTTTTGGCTTGATGCGAGAATTTTCAGCGAGGCACATTCAAATGATAATACAGCAGAATGGAAATCCTGGGACAGGGAATTTTTGGAAACGCAAGGAAACAAAGATATAGTAGGTGAAGTTAAATACTCTAGCTATGCTAGGTATCGTGGGCATTTTGCCTTGCGCATGGGTTGGGCTGCGCTGGATTTTGCGCGTGATGCCAGACACTGGGGGCCTGGCTATTTCAATAACTTAACATTAAACCAAGCAGCCGTGCCTTACAACCAGGTTTCGCTTTCAACTAAGATAGGCCCTCTTTCCGTTATAAGCTTATATGGCGATTTAGACCCTAGTGGGGTCAGCATGAATAAAAATTCCAGTCGCAATTTATATGGGCATCGCTATGAATTTGATTTTGGCAGCCTTATGTTTGGCATAAGCGAAATCACCGTTGTTTACGACATAAACCCCTATTGGCTTTTTGTTCCTATAGTACCGCTATTTGCAGAAAAAGGCAATTACAGCGAAGACAATAACAATGGTGCAATAGCTTTTGATTTTAGCTACAGGTTCCCCATAGGGCTTCGCATTTATTCGGAATTTTTCCTTGACGATATGGAAAGCCCGTCTAGCCTTGTCAAAAACGATAACATAGAAGCTAAATGGGCTTGGATGGCTGGCACGGAATATGCGGCGAATTTTGAAGTTTGGAAAATTGGCAGCATAGCGGAATATGCACGAATTGAACCCTACGTATACACGCATTTCTATCCTCACACTGCCCAAATTGCGCACTTGAACTATCCCATAGGCAGCCAAGCCGGACCAAACAGCAAAAACATTGACTGGCTTGTTTATGCAAGACATGCAAAACATTTTCAAATGCAGCTAAAGCAGAGCTGGTCATGGAAGGGCCATGATGGCGGCAGCATTAACTCTTTAACACCCACAAGCCATTTCTCAACCCCTAAGAAATTTTTAGACGGGGCAAAAATGAATTATTCATTAACTCCGGCAATAGCCTATATAAGCAACCATTATGCCATTAGCGCGGAATATACGTTTTTTGACAAAAATGCCTTCTGTTCAAGAGCAATGGTCTTGTGGTAATTTACTATATTAACTTTACTAGAGGAAATAATAATGACTGAACCAGCGAAGATTTTGATAGTAGATGACTCCAGAGTGTTCCGGAGCATATTGGAGAAAATGATTGCCACCATACCTGGGGTTCAGGTTGTTGGTGCTGTAGATAGCGGCTTGACCGCTATTGAGTTTTTAAAAATACGCTCAGCAGATTTAATGACCCTGGATGTTGAAATGCCAGGAATGGATGGGCTTGAAACGCTCAAAAAAATGCTTTCCTGCAAGGCCGAGCTTAAATCCACTCCAGACGTGTTGATGGTAAGCTCCTTGACCCGCACGGGCTCCGATATTACCCTAAAAGCCCTTGAACACGGAGCTTTTGACTTTATAGCCAAGCCGGCTCCGGAGGTTCCCAACTCGCAAGAAAGCCTTCACAGAATGCTTAACACCACCATTTCTGCATGGGTCTCTCGCAAAAACAGAGGAGTGCCTATTCCAACTCGCCCCGGAGTTAGTCCTGGCGCCGCATCTGCAGGAGCTACAGCCACAGGGTCTGGCTTTACCTATACTTTGGCAAAACCATCTGTGCATACAAAGCCTATTATGGCAATAGTCATAGGAGTGTCCACCGGAGGCCCGAAGTCTTTGGCAGAGATGCTTCCAAAGCTTTGCTCAATGACAAGCCTGCCTATTTTGCTTGTGCAGCACATGCCACCCAATTTCACAAAATCTCTGGCAGATAGCCTTAACGCAAAGTGCGAGCATACCGTAGTAGAAGGCTTGCCTGGCACCATAGTTGAAGATAAAACTGTTTATATTGCTCCGGGTGGTTGCCATATGACTGTACGTGCCAAGGGAACGCATTTTGTTTTGGAAAATAACAATGACCCGCCAGAAAACGGCTGCCGCCCAAGCGTGGATGTATTGTTCCGCTCTGCGGCTCAGGCTTACCCTGCTGATTCTCTTGTTGGAGTTATATTAACAGGTATGGGCAATGATGGCACACCCTCTTTGCCGCATTTGAAAAACAAGAATGCTTATTTAATTGCTCAAGATGAAGAATCTTCTGTTGTATTCGGTATGCCTCGCGCAGCGGCAGCAACTGGTTTATTGGATAAGGTGGTAACCTTAATGCGTATTCCTGATGCAATAATTGAACGCACCAATATAGGTAAAAAATAAGGAGGTAGTTTTATGAGCATATCAATGAGCCACGAAGATTACAAAATAATTATCAAATATATTTTTGATATTTGCGGAATTGTTTTGGGTGATGATAAACAGTATTTAATTGAACAGCGCCTATCTCCTATTTTGGGCGAATTCGGATGTGAAACATTTTCACAGTTGGCAAAAAAGTTAGATAGGGGAGAAACCACCTTTTTAACTCGTGAAAAAATGCTGAATGCCATGACTACTAACGAAACTTCGTTTTTTAGGGACGAACATCCTTACGAGACATTCAGAGAAAAAATTATGCCTGCTATGATGGAAACTGTTATACAGCGCAAAGAGCGGTCCTGGCAGCGCAGGGGACCAAAAGTTAGGATGTGGAGCGTAGCAGCAAGCACAGGGCAAGAGCCTTACTCCATGGCTATGATTATTGCAGATATAGTTGACAGCAAGGGTATGGGCATGACTACAATGGAAGATTTTGGCATTCTGGGTACAGATATTTCTTCAAAAGTTTTAGCGAAGGCTATGGAAGGGAAATACGGTCCTTTGGAAGTGGCTCGCGGATTAACGTTTGAAATGCGCAGGAAATACTTTACGCAAGAAGGTGATTATTATGTTGTAAACAATAAAGTTCGCAGCATTGTGGAATTTAAAGCATTCAATATTCAAGACCAATTCACGCAAATTGGTTCTTTTGATGTGATATTCTGCCGCAACATTTTAATTTACTTCACAGACGATGCAAAGCGCAGAATTCTTTCGCAGCTCTATCAAACACTTGCTCCAAACGGTTATTTGCTATTGGGTTCGGCAGAAAATATGTATAACCTCAACGATGAATTCACAACTGAAAGATATGGTGCAACTACCATTTACAGAAAACTTCCAAATGCGAATCTCGAACAAGCAACAAGCAACAAATACCTAATCTAAAGGAATTTGTCTTCCATCATTATGGCTTACCTCTTTTTTCAATTGAAAAAATGAATAGTCCTTATAATTTAACAATACAATATGCAAACCTATTTAGATTTATTGCGCGACCTTAGGGAAAACGGCATTGAAAAAAGCGACCGCACGGGTACGGGAACGTTTAGCGTTTTTGGGCGGCAAATTCGCTTTGATTTAAGCAAAGGTTTTCCGCTCTTAACCACAAAAAAAGTTCATTTAAAATCCATAATAGTGGAGTTGCTTTGGTTTTTGAGAGGTGATACAAACACAAAATTCTTGCACGAGCATAATGTGACTATTTGGGACGAATGGCAGCGCGAAAATGGCGATCTGGGACCTGTGTATGGAGCTCAATGGAGAAGCTGGGGTACGCCAAGCGGCGAGAAAGTAGACCAGATTTCCGAGCTTTTGAAATCCCTTAAAGACAATCCAGATAGCCGCCGCCATATTGTTTGTGCTTGGAATGTTGGAGAAATATCCAAAATGGCATTGCCGCCTTGCCATTGCCTGTTCCAGTTCTATGTTGCAAATGGCAAACTCAGTTGCCAGCTTTACCAGCGTTCCGCAGATATTTTTTTAGGCGTTCCGTTTAACATAGCAAGCTACGCCTTGCTAACCCTTATGCTGTGCAGTGTGCTTGAATACGAACCCGGCGAATTTGTGCATACATTCGGAGATTTGCATCTTTACAAAAACCATCTCGAACAAGCCGAATTGCAACTTTCAAGGGAAACACGCTCTTTGCCGAAAATGAAATTAAATCCAAACGTGAAAAATTTGTTTGAGTTCAAGCTGGAAGATTTCACGCTGGAAAATTACGACCCCTGGCCAGCAATCAAAGCAAGCGTAGCGGTATGAGGCAATTATCTTTCAACCATAATTTTACCTTTTGCAGTTTTTTTTCCGTCTTTAACCATATAATGATATAATCCCGGCGCAACCAGCTTGCCGTTTTCGTTTTTTCCGTCCCAAACTGCCGCGCCGCCACGCAACTCATCCTTGTTGAAAAACCGAACCCGTTTGCCAGACGAATCAAAAATATACACTATGGATTTTTCGCTTATGTAGTCTATCGTCACGGCATTGTGCAATTTTGGGCGAAAGGGATTAGGGTAGGCTATGGGTTTTGGAGCATCGCTTTGCATATAGTTTGAAGCATTGCGAACAATGGCGGTTGAATAAACGCTTAATCCCAAATTGTGCGCAAAATAAACCTTGCCTTTTATTGTGTCTATAGCTATATCATAAATCATTTCGCTTAAAAGACCGTTTTTAATCTTGAAACGTTTTGCAGCGGTTAAGCTATCTGGCGAGTTGTTTACTTTTGAAAGCAAGTATGCGCCATCGCCGTGGGTGCCAATCCATAACCCATTTTGGGCATCTGTTTCCAAGGCAGAAATAACGCCACCCTCAAAACCCCTGATATAGCTAGGTTCTTTCCATTCGTTTTGAGCCAAATAAAAAATTTTAGAATTTGAAATTGCCCACAAAATTCCATTGCTGTCAAAGGCAAAATCTATGGGCGAGCCAAAAGGCAATGTCCATCCATTTTGCCAAACGGGAGAAAATTTGGATGGAGCGGTTTTGTAAAGGTCAACGCCACCTTCTCTTGATTCTATGGAACTTTTCCAAGCTACGTAAATTTCCCAGTCTTCGGTTTCATTTTTCCTTGCTATAACAGAAGATGCCGCAGAAGAAGAAGCTTCCGTTGGTTTAAAGCACTCGGCTTTTAGGTTGTTATCTACAAAGCCAAGACCATAGTTGTCACCACTAAAAAAAGAAAAAAGAAAGCCGGAAAAATCTGGCGAAGCAGAAACCCCGTAAACTATTGTCCAGCCGTCTGTAACATCATTTTTAAATGCAGTTGGGCAAGAATTGCCGCTAGTAGTTGAATGGAACCATCCAGTTGAATTGGCGATTGGAAAATTCGCATCAAATGTTATAAGCCCCGCTCCCCAAAAACCAACTGCAAAATTCCCGTTAGGATGCATAGCCAAAGATTTTGCAGGCCAACTTTTATGGTCGTGCCCGAACTTATTTGCATTAGATAAAAAAATTTCCCCCCACTTACCATTTTGCATTCTGGAAAAAAAATTAAAATCGTCGTTTCCCCATGCAAGCGCACCGGTTCCAGACAAAACAGAAATAACCCTCACGCTTTCCAGCGGAAAATACGGTTGAATTGGAACATAGCTATGCCTTGCTTTTTCTTCAGGTATTTTATCCGTTTTTTTCCACGAATTCGGTTCTGCCAAAAAACGGTCTTCGCTAATTTTATTCCAGTCAATTTTTCTTTTCCAAATTGCTCCGTTAAATTCTATCCATAAACTATCATTTTCAACGGCAATTTTTTTTATTGAAAAACTTTCAAGAGAACTTGTGCCTATTTGATAAAGCGTTATTATAGAGTATTTTTGCTCATAGTCAAAAAAAGCCAAAGCTCCTTTAAAAGGCAAAATGAGAATATTATTTGCTATTTTTCCAAGCCCAGGCAATAGTTCTCGTTTTTTTTCGGCAAAGGAATTGCTTATGGTTTCGAAATCCCTTGAATTTTTATTTTTGCGAACCAAACTCCCGTTTCTTGAAGCTGCTATTATATCTCCGCCTGGCAAGGCAAAAATCTGAACAAAATCCGCCACTTCCAAATTATTGCTTCCGGGCATATAATTATTTTCTGTTTTGTTCGCAAGGCGTTCCTGCAATCCCCATGCAAAAGCCGCCCACAAAGTTCCGTTGTCTGCAAACGCAACATCGCGAACCTCATTTTGCCTAGTATAATGGGTCCAGTCTTTGGCGTAGGTCAATAATACGGCTATTATCAGTAAAAATGCCCGAAACATTGAGCATAAAATACAAATAATTTCTAAATTGCCCGCAATGCTAGAACCCAAGCGAACTGCTCGCGTAATAGGAATCCTCATTCTTTTGCAAGGCGTGGTTTTTCTTTCATTCTGGAAAATCGCAAGCTGGGCTCTTGCAATTGGAATCCAGCGTTACTCCAGTTTCACAGGCAAAATGGCAAAATCTTTTTTCTCCTCAGACCACTCGCTACTACAACTACTGCTAACAGGCACAAACTACCTACCCATACCCCTAACCCTAGGCATAACCGCCTCTGTCTGTGGAATTCTAATAATAGCTTTCCCCAAACAGGCGGTGCAAATTTTGGTTGCTTTGAGGGTGTTGAAACGGGGTTAGTGAAGCTAGTTTATGTAGCTTGTGTTTTCTATATTGTTACTATAGATGAAAATTTATTTGGATAATTGTTGCTATAACAGACCTTTTGATAATCAGTCTAATATAATTGTCAAGCTGGAATCGGAGGCTGTGTCTTTTATTCAAGAACAAATAAAACTCGAAAAATTAGACCTTGTGTGGTCTTATATTATGGATTACGAAAATTTCTTTAATCCTTTTGAAGATAGGCAAATTTCTATTGAAAAATGGCAGCAATATGCGAAAGAGGATGTAGATGCAAATGCTGAAATAATAAAACGAGCAGAGAATTTAACATCATTGAATATTAAAAAGAAAGATGCTTTACACATAGCCTGTGCGTTATATGCCAAATGCCAATATTTTCTTACAACGGATTTAAAATTATTGAATAAAACGGTAAATGGAATTTCAATAATAAATCCAGTGGATTTTCTTAAAATTCAAGGAGTTCAAGATGACAACTGACACAATGATTAGAACCGAAGGAACCAAGATTCTAATAGACAATCTCGGTTTGCAATCCGCCACACGCTTTTTTACGCTCATTCAGCGAGAGCCGTTTGATTATACAAAATGGCAAGAAAATCTTATGGAAGATATGTCCGTAAAGGAGATTAGTGATAGAGCTGCAAAGCATAGGAAAGATAAAAATGGATAAAGAAAAATTTTTAGATACATTTTTGGGGGACACAAGTAATTTGTCTAATAATTATTTGTCTAATATTAAAAAAGAAAGACATAATTATCTAACACAATGGTTATACTTTGGGCTTGGGCTTAACGGATTTTTGGTACTTAAGATTGTGGCAAATATTATTTTTAACTCAGATATTATTAATAATTCCTTTATATTTATATATCTTGCATTACTTCTTACTGGATGTATATGCAAGATTTTACTTTTAAATTGGCAAATATCAGGATTCTTTATATATTGTATCGTTTCAATTATTTTGTGTATTATTAAGCCAAGTGTATTTACAATTTGTTGGGGAATCATTTGGGCTCTATTGGACTTTGTATTCCTTCAGTTAAAGAAAGATAATATTTCTGCTTGGACCCATTTAATAGGTAATTATTCAAATGTAGTCAATACAGATTTTAATGAGATTCTTAAAAACAATCATTCAGAGCCTAATTCAAGTGTTCCTGCTACTGACTCTGCTGATGAAATATCAAAATATTTCGCCCTAAAAGAGAAAGGTATAATAACAGAAGAAGAATTTGAAATCAAAAAGAAAAAACTTTTGGGAATATGAGATTACGCAAGGCGAACGAACAACTTACCTGCATTTAGCTTCCAGCATTTTCATAACTACTTCATTAGGCACCAGCCTTCCAGCAGCAATATCTTCTTTTGAACGAAGCAAATCACGTTCTATTTCCAAATGCTCTATCTCATCATTCAGCCACTCCCTACGGCTTGCAGTTTTGGTTGCTATTAAAGGCTCCATAAGAATTAAGTTAGAAAATTCCCCGCTTGGGCGGGGTGGCAAGCCAAATTTACATAGAGTTTTTCAGGCTTGACGGGGTGGGACTAACTTAATGCTAATCCCACCCCACAAATTTTATGGCTAACAGCCCCTCCCAAGAGGGGAATTGTGGAAAATTCTATATTAACGAATATGTCTATTATGACGTGTTTAAAAGATAAAAATATATTGTTGCTAGGATTACTAGCATTGATGATTTGCTCTTGTTCTAGTGTGAAAACTTCGGTGGAACGGAGTACATTTGCAGAAAATTTGTGGAAAATCAACAGTGAAGGTAATATGGTAACTTTTAACGAATCGGTTTTCAACGATGCAAGAAAGCAAGCAGCGGAAAAATCAAATTCGGAAGGAATGGATTGTTTTGTGGTAAAGAATGGGTATGTTTCTCCCAGGGAAGCAGAAACAACTAGAACTATGTATGGCAAATCTAGTGATGGTTCTTCTTTTTCATATGAAGTTCCTAGTGAGGTACATTATTCTCTGCCAATGTCAATGTTACTTGTGTCATTTCACAATCGCGATGAATGTAAAGATATTGAAATAACTAAAGGACCGGATAAGGTATTTTACAATAATGAGACTATAAAAAATGCAAAAAGTGTGGAAAACAAGTATCTAGCACTGGAAATTTTAGTTTATGTAGTACCAACATGTGCTATAGTATTATTGATGATGATGTAATAGTTTAAGAAAATTACAACAATTGCCCAACCCAGTTTTTAACTAGGCGGGCAGTAAAAGAACTTCTAAAAAAATTTACTTTATCTTGCCTTGGTACTTTGCAGATTTGCCAAGTTGTTCCTCTATGCGGAGCAGTTGGTTGTATTTGCAAATACGGTCGGTGCGGGAGAGAGAGCCGGTTTTTATTTGGCCTGCGCCCGTGCCAACGGCAAGGTCTGCGATAAAGGAATCTT
>Ga0268262_10007403_pt1 | contig 10249 bp, 6 predicted proteins | sample TergutNc150P3_FD_190354 | JGI IMG/M metagenome (GOLD analysis project Ga0268262, IMG submission 190354) | Nasutitermes corniger P3 segment gut microbial community from laboratory colony in Florida, USA - Nc150 P3 (SPAdes) (version 2) | ecosystem: Host-associated > Arthropoda: Insects > Digestive...
TGGTGCAGTACGTGATGTCGCAGGCGTACGCCTCGCGCCTTTGGTCGTCGTTGAGCCCATGCTGGATAACGCCCACCGTCATGCCCAAAAAGTGGTAGATGCGGCCCATCCACTCGGCGTCGCGCCTTGCCAGATAGTCGTTCACGGTGACCAAGTGCGCCCCCTTACTGGCAAGCGCATTTAGGTACAGCGGGAGGGTGGCGGTGAGCGTCTTGCCCTCGCCAGTCCTCATCTCGGACACCTTGCCCTCGTGCAGCGCCATGCCGCCAATAAGTTGCACGTCAAAATGGCGCATTTTCAGCACGCGCAAGGATGCCTCCCTGACGACGGCGAATGCCTCCGGAAGAATGTCATCCAGCGTTTCCCCAGCTTCCAGTCTTTCCCTGAAAAAGGGCGTCTTAGCCTTTAGCTCGGCGTCGGACAGTGCTTGTATTTCAGGCTCCAGCGCATTGACGAGTTCGACCTTAGAGCGATAGCGCTTTAATTCCCTATCGTTTTTGGAGCCAATTAGTGATTTCAGCAGGTTGTCAAGCATCATCTTTCCCATTCGCGTCAAACAAACCAATAATTATACCGCCAGTTGCGGCAGCCGCCAAGAGCAGCGAAAAATCTGGGGCAATTTGCGCCAGCGATGCTTGGCTTTGGTGCCACCCGCGGCAGATACGAGTCTATGCCTCTCTCAGCGCGGGATGTGCCCAGTCCGCTCCCAGCGAGTCCACCTGAAAAAGTTTCGGAGCCCTTCGCCAAGGTTCTTGGCAACATCTATTGGGCCGTCTGGGATGGTGCCGCTGTCGTGGTCAGTCCCCTTTTCCCTGAAGCTCCACCAGACCATGAAGGGCCTCCCCCTCAGGTGGTCAATGGGCATGAACCCCCAATAGCGGCTGTCGCTGGAATTGTCCCTGTTGTCGCCCACCGCCATGACATGCCCGGCTGGCACGGTTATGGGACCCAAAAAATCGCGGAAGCCGCCCGGCAGCGGCTCTTTACCCTGCTGGTTGGAGCGCTGGAACTCGGGGTCTATGTACGGCCAATACCCTGTGCCGCCCGGAAATGGGGCCTCCGCCGGCCCCGCGAATCGGTCTGGCGGCCAAGGACCCATCTCGGGCTGTGCGCCTGGGTCCAGCCCAAGGTGCCCAAGTATGTGGTGCTCCCATGGGCCAGTCACTAGTTTGTCGTTGACAAATAGGCGTTTGCTGCGGAACTCGACCACGTCCCCCGGCAGCGCAACGCAGCGCTTAACGTAGTCCTGGTTTCTCTCCAGCGGCCACCTAAAGACGATTATGTCGCCGCGCTCCACATTTCTCATTGGGAAAAGGGCTGTTTCCCATTTCCACTGAGGGACTGCAAAGATGAACTTGTTGACGATCAAGTGGTCTCCGATCATCATCGTGTTCCTCATGGAAGCGCTTGGTATGGTGAAGTTCTGGGCGACAAACGTCTTAAAAAAGAAAATCACCATGATGGTGAAGCACAATATTTCCGCGTTTTCCCTGATGGAGCCCTTTTGGGCCCCCAAGGGCAGCTCGGCTTCTGTTTTGTCTTTATCTTTGTCCTTGTCCTTTGTCATTCATTCTCCAACTGTTTTACATGGGTTCGGATGATGTGCCAATTCCGACCAGCCTGTTGACCGTCACCCAAGCACCTTTGTGCAACACCCTTGTTTCGACCTCGCCTATGCTTGGCAGTAACAGGATTCGCGCCTTTCCTTTCCAAAGGGACAAAGGCTGCGGCGAGTCGGTTGTGGCTTCGACCCACACCCCTATAGGATCGTACAGCTCAATCCCCTCAAGATTTGCCTTTGCCCGCCCCAATACTTGAAAAGTGACGCTATTCCACTGCCAAGAAGTTGTTTTGTCAGGGAAGCCAAGCGGCAGCTGCATATCCTTGCTGCCATCCGCCCCGATATGGAAAATGCCCCCGTCTTGCTGGCACAAAAATGTGGCCCTTGCATTCCCTTGCAGTGTGGAATAGTCGCAGGTCACTTCCAGGCCGTCATCCGTCTGTTTGGCTTGTAGCACCCTCAATTGCAGCCTATCGTTGGGCCGCATTCCATTGTCGAGCTCAAGCGCTTCATATTGGAGGGTTGTCCCCACAGCGGTGGGGGCATAGGTGGCCGGCTGCCCATCTTGCCTTTCGCAGGCGGCCAGTAGGGCCATCGTCGCCACAAGGGACGCCAGCGACAAACAACGCCTCATCGCAGCCCCTTGTTGAACTTGGCCATCAGTCCTGCAATCGCATCGGAGGTGGCTGGCGATTGATTGGCTGCGGGATTCATTTCTTTCTTTGCTTCCTTTATTGGCTTCGGCCCTTGTCCCGACCCTTTGTGCCCATCGGGCCGCTGGGGCCTGTCCTGGGCATGCTCAGGATTTGCGGGTAATGATGGTTTTGCGGCCCTAGGCGGCTTTGGCGGCCTGGGTTGGTCTGCCGGGTTTTTCTTTGGAGCCTCGGCTCCTTCATTTTTTGGCTCCCTGGGTGGCTTTGGTGGCCTTGCGGCCCTCGGCGTTTCCAGTCCGCCGCGCCCCTCTGGTCTTTGCTGACCTTTGTGGCTAGGCCCTTTTGCGCCCCTTGGGTTCTTTTGGCCATTGGACGTTGCCCGCTTGTAAGCCGGCTTGGGCAACAGGGCCTTGATTGACAGGTTTATCCTCTTGGCCTCCAGGTCAACGGCTGTCACCTTCACCTTGACTTGCTGGCCGATAGTCAGGGCCTCGCTTGGGTGCTTTATGAATCTGTGCCCTATCTCGGATAAATGGACCAAGCCGTCCTGATGCACCCCGATATCAACAAATGCACCGAAATCTGTGACATTCGTGACAACGCCCTGAAGCTCCATGCCCACTTCCACGTCTGATGGCTTGCTGATGCCTTCATTGAAGTGGATGGCCTCAAATTGCCGCCTTGGGTCTCGCCCTGGCTTTTTGAGTTCGGCTATGATGTCGGCCACCGTTTCCGCGCCAAACTGTTCGTCAACGAATGTCTTTGGGTCCAGAGAGCCCAATAATGCTTCGTTGCCGATGAGTTCAGGAACGGACTTGCCCACTAGTTGGCAGATGCGCTGCACCACAGGGTATGATTCGGGGTGAACCGCGCTCGCGTCCAGCGGGTTTTCGCCGCCCCTGACGCGCAGGAACCCCGCAGCCTGCTGGAACGCCTTTTCACCAAAGCGCGGCACTTCTAGTAGCTGCTCCCGCTTTTGGAATGAGCCCTTTTCATATCTCCATTGGACGATGTTTTTGGAAAGGGCCTCCCCAATGCCGGCCACATAAGACAGCAGCTTGTAGGACGCGCTGTTCAAGTCAACCCCAACTCTGTTGACGCAGGATTCTACGGATTCATCGAGGCCCTTTTTGAGGTGCGCTGGGTTTACATCGTGCTGGTACTGGCCTACGCCTATGCTCCTTGGCTCGATTTTTACTAGCTCCGCCAGCGGATCTTGGAAGCGGCGGGCTATGCTTATTGCCCCCCGCACAGTAACGTCCAAGTCGGGGAATTCTTCCCTGGCCACCTCAGACGCAGAATAGACAGATGCCCCGGACTCGCTGACGCTGACGCAGGGGACATCGCCCCTGCCAGTATTTTCTAGCCATTGCCTAATAATTGCTTCGGCCTCCCGGCCCCCGGTGCCATTTCCCACCGCAATGGTTTCTATAGGGTATTTTTGCATCAGTTGTTCCAGTACAGCCGCGGTGCCTTCCAAGTCTCTCTTTGGCTCCAACGGGTACACGGTGGCGGTTTCCATGAACTGCCCCAAGCGGTTGATGATGGCCAGCTTGCACCCAGTCCTGATGCCAGGGTCGACGCCCAAGGTACACATTTGGCCAGCCGGCGGGGCAAGAAGTAGATGGTCAAGGTTGGACTTGAACACCTTTATCGCCTCGGCGTCAGCTTTTTTCTTGGCCTCCGACCTGACTTCGGTTTCCAGCGATGGGGCCAGCAGACGGTCAAATGCGTCCTCGCAGACGGCTTGGAGCATGGCCCGATACCCCGAGGCAGGGTTGATTTTAACTTTTGAAGCCAGTTCGGCCACCAGCCGGCTGCGGTCAACCACCAATTTGACAGCGAGGATGTTCTCTTTTTCTCCCCTCTTGATGGCCAGCACCCTGTGGGGCGGCATGTTGCGGATTGCCCCCCTGAAGTCCCAATAGGGCCTAAAGCGAAGTGCCTCTTTGCCCTCTTTGCGCTCTTCCCGTAGTTGGCTGGTGAGGACGCCTTGGTCTATGAATACCTTTCTGAGCCAGGCCCTTATTTCGGCACTTTCGGCGAGGCGCTCTGCCAAGATGTGCCCAGCGCCCTCCACGCAGGCGGAGGGGGGCAGGGCACCCCCTTGGCTTTCATCGCCCTCGCTGCCCTCTTTGCCTTCTCTGGCGAATGGGCCTGAGAGCATCATGGGGTCTGCCCCCGTTCCATCTTCCAGCAGCAAATCCAGAAGCGGCTCTAGGCCCTGCTCCTTGGCAATTGTGGCCTTCGTGCGCTTTTTTGGCTTGTAGGGCAGGTACAGGTCTTCCAATTCGATTTTGGTCCAAGCCTTGTTGATCTTGGCTTTTAGCTCATCGGTAAGTTTTCCCGCTTTTTCAATGGTATTAAGTACCGTTTCGCGCCTCTCCAGCAAATCCTTGAAATAGAACATCCTCTCCTCGATGGAGCGGATAGCCACTTCGTCCAACGATCCAGTGGCCTCCTTTCGGTAGCGGGCGATGAAAGGCACCGTGTTGCCATCGCTCAATAGGGCCACGACAGCCGCTACGCCAGCCCTCGGCAGGGCCAGTTCCTTGCAGATGCGGTCAATTGCTTGCTCCACTGAAATTCCTCTCGGTGTCCATACTGGGCTACCACAAATTTTACCCCAGCTTGGCCCTACTTTGTGCCTGGACGTACCAATTATGCAGCTAAAAATTCAGAATTGGCGTATCATGGAATAGGCAAGACTGCATTTGGAGACCCCGGATGGCATCCGCAGACACTCAAATTCATTCCATTGGCATCGTTGGCGGTGGAAAGAGTGGCAGCGCAATGTTGCACTTTCTGCTGAAGACCAGTTCGGCTAGGGTGGCCTTCATCATGGACCCGAACCCAAACGCCCCTGGGCTTTTGGACGCGCAATCCAATAATATTGCCACCTTCACAAAGCTGGAAGAAGCGCTGCGCGGGAATTTGCCGGACTTTATTTTTGAAGTTTCGACCACTCCCGAAGCAGAAGAAATGATTGAGCGGGCCACTAGGGACACTTCGACGCAGGTAATTAACCATGTCACAAGCAGGCTGGTCGTCGAACTCGTGGAAGACAACAGGAGGCAACTGCAGCAGAGCGTATCCAAGGCCCTCAAATCCCTACAGAGCGAGTTGCTGACTTCCCTTAGCGGCAGCCAAGACTTGGTATTCAACATAGGCGAAATGATGTCCAGCATGCAGATGCTGGCGCTGAACGCCAGCATCGAGGCGGCAAGGGTCGGCCAAGCGGGCAAAGGCTTTATGGTGGTCGCAGAAAACATGACCAAGTCCGTGGAATCCGTCCGAAAGCTGACCATCGAAATAGACGCAGTGAACAAAACACTGCAAGAGGTTTCGGCAGGGATGGTCAGCGTGTTGGAACTGCTGAAATAATACGAACTGTGGCTGTGCGTGAACAACTTGAGCCACTTGCAAAACGACAGTTTTGCAAGTCACCGGAGATGTAGGCTGCGCCCGACCGGAGCAGACTCTGGCGTAAAACATTGTAAACAAGCAAGTTGCATAATCCAGCCAGAGGCGGCGGAAGGTCGGGGGCAGACGTAACCTCGGGTCTTGCAATTAGCTCAACTTGGCATGGCGATCACCCCTTGCCGGACGCTTCCCTCAGTGTCGCTGGCCGGGCCGTCCTCCATATAGAAAGCAGCTCATCAAGCAGTTGCCCAAATTCGGACAGCCTGAACACATTTGGGCCGTCGCTGAGGGCCCTCTCCGGCGCTTCGTGGACTTCAAAAAAGAAGCCGTCCGCGCATGTCGCCGCGGCCCTTGCCAGCGTGGGGATCATTTCACGCGCCCCCCCTGTGGCATCGCCCAAGGAGCCTGGCTTCTGCACGCTGTGCGTGGCGTCGAACACCACGGGGCAGCCAGTCTTGCGGAGGTGAGGGAAGGACTGGAAATCAACCACTAGGTTCCCATAGCCAAACGACGCACCCCTTTCCGTCACCCAGACAGGGCCGGTCTGCGGGACTGACTTAACTTTCTCGACTGCATGCCGCATGTCCCAGGGGGCCAAAAATTGCCCCTTCTTAATATTGATAGTTTTCCCCGTGGCTGCGGCGGCCAATAGCAGGTCTGTCTGTCGGCAAAGGAAGGCTGGTATCTGCAAAACGTCAGCAGTGGCAGCGGCCAAGGGGCACTGCCCAGACTCGTGGATGTCTGTCAGGACGGGGACGCCGTGGTCGGATCGGACTTGGGCCAAGATGTCCAGCCCTTCGGCCATGCTCATCCCCCTATAGCTGTTCACGCTCGTCCTGTTGGCTTTGTCAAAACTCGCCTTAAAAACAAAGGGTATGCCCCGTTCCGAAGCAATGGACTTCAGTGCTGCGGCCAATTCCAGCGTGTGCTGCCGCGATTCCAGCGCGCAGGGCCCTGCTATCAGGAAAAAACATTGGTCAGAATATGGAGTGTGGAAATTCATGCCCGCCCTCGTCTATAGTTTAATGCCGATAGATGCACTTGCAAAACTCTTCGCGTTCATCGAAGTCGCCCCCGGGGGTCTGGGGGGGCAGCGAGGGTTCGACGCGCATGCGCGGCGGGCCCGAGCGGACCCCCAGTTAGCATTCTGGAAGCTTTTCCAAGACCCGGCACTAAATGCCCAAGGCCGCAAAATGCCCGTCCCGAGCTCAAGCAGCGCATGACCGCGCTGCGGAGCCCATTCGGCATAAACATCAACGCGGCGCAGCCGCATCAATTGCAATTTGAACGCAACTTGGTATAAAGGGGGGGCGGCCTCGCATGCGTCCACCTTCGTTACTCCACAGACCACCGCCCATTGTCAAGGCAGCCATTCTGTGCAAGCATTTCAATTACGAGGGAATGGCTATGGCTAAACCGCTGATGGATGATGGCCTCAACCAAAAGATAGTCGCCTGCCTCCAGGCGTCGGGGCGGATGAGCCACGCCGAGCTGGCCGACCGCTTGGAAATAAGCCGCCCAACACTGATAGACAGGATAAAGCGCCTCGAAAGTGAGGGCGTAATAGAAGGATACTACGCGGCAGTGAGGCCCGCAGCGGTAAACAAGCCATGCGTGGCTTACGTGTCAGTCAAGTGCCGCGTGGAGAGGGGCAAATCAGAAAACAAATTCATAGAGGCGCTGGCGCGGGAGCCCGACATTTTGGAGGCCTACACCATAGCTGGCGACGACAGCCTGTTGCTCAAGATAGTGGCCGACACCCCGATGGGGATAAATGAACTGCTGTACAAAATACGCTCGCTGGGCCAAGATTCCTCCACCCGCACGACGATGGTGCTGGAAACCCATTTTGTGAAGCCAGGCCCTTCGCCATTCCCCTGCGGCGTTTCTGGCTGCGACAGCCATCCCGAAAAAAGATAGGGCACGGGTCTTTCGGTGTCCAACATAAACCGCTGCGCCATCGCAGCAATCTCAGTGGGAGTTCCAATGCCAAAGGCAGCCAATCTGCTATCAAGATTATCCAACACCTGCGGCGCTGTTGCGCTTGCCTTGGCGATCCTTGTTGCTTGGGCGCCCCTGGCCGCCCAGGGGGCATTGAAAGTCACTAAGCCAAAGGAAGCCCTTGGGTTCGACATCGGCCAGGACTATTGCTTGGCCAATTATTCCCAGCTTGCCTCGTGGTGGAAAAAGCTGGATCAGGAATCCGACAGGATGAAGCTGGTAGAAATTGGCAAAAGCGAGGAGGGCAGGCCGCAGTACATGGCCGTGATAACCACCCCCGAAAACCACAAAAACCTGAACCGCTACAAAGAAATCGCCAAGAAACTGGCCCTAGCCGAGGGCCTGAGCGACAGCCAAGCAAGGGAATTGGCCAAGGAGGGCAAGGCCGTTGTGTGGATAGACGGCGGGCTGCACGGCACCGAGGTGCTGGGGGCACAGCAGCTATTGGAGCTTGTCTATCAGATGGTCAGCCGCACGGACGCGGAGACCACCCGCATTCTCAAAGACGTGATACTGCTGGCCGTGCTTGCAAACCCAGATGGGATGGATCTGGTTTCGGACTGGTACATGAGGGAGAGCGACCCATCAAAGAGGAGCCTGGCCAATGTGCCGCGCCTGTACCAAAAATACGCAGGGCACGACAACAACCGCGACAGCTACATGTCCAACTTGGCCGAAACCACCAACATGAACCGCGTTTTGTTCATGGAGTGGTTCCCCCAGGTCATGTACAACCACCACCAGGCAGGGCCAGCGGGGACTGTGATGTTCGCGCCGCCATTCAGGGATCCATTCAACTACAACATTGACCCATTAGTAATGATGCAGCTCAACCTTGTGGCTTCTGCCATGCACACCCGCTTTGTTTCTGAAGGCAAGCCTGGCGTGACAATGCGCGGCGGTGCCAATTTTTCTGCTTGGTACAATGGCGGGCTTCGCACCATCACATACTTCCACAACATGGTGGGCATCCTCACCGAAACCATTGGCAGCCCCACGCCCATGGAAATCCCGCTTGTTCTAAGCCGGCAGTTGCCCAGCGGCGACCTGCCCTTCCCCATAGCGCCCCAGAAGTGGCATTTCAGCCAATCCATCGAATATAGCATTTCTGCCGACAGGGCCATCCTGGATTTGGCCTCGAAGTACAAAGAGGACTTTTTGTTCAACATTTACAGGATGGGCAAAAACTCCATCGAGAGGGGCAGCAGGGACAGTTGGACGCTTTCCCCCAAGGCCATCCAAGCCGTAAGGGACGCTGCCCCCAGAGATCAGCAACAGCAGGCCGCACCAGCGGAAGACATGCCGGCCTTTGCCAGGGGCAGCAACTTGCCTTCCAGCCTATATGAAACGGCCCTGCGGCACCCTGACCGGCGCGACCCAAGGGGATACATACTCAGCGCAGACCAGCCGGATTTCCCCACGGCTACCAAGTTCATAAACGCGCTAATTAAAAACGGCATCCAAGTGCATCAGGCCGCTGCGCCATTTCAGGTAAAAGGGAAGAACTACCCCAAGGGCTCGTGGGTGGTGAAAACTGCCCAGGCGTTTAGGCCGCACATCTTGGATATGTTTGAGCCGCAGGATCACCCAGAAGATTTCCAGTACCCAGGCGGCCCGCCCATTGCCCCCTACGACGTGGCTGGCTATACACTTGCCATGCAGATGGGCGTGCAGTACGACAGGATCTTAGATTCATTCGATGGGCCGTTCCAGAAAGTGCAGGGTTTGCAGTCCGCCCCGCCAGCCAAGGTGGTTGGGGCGCAAAGGGCCGCTGGCTATTTGATCAGCCATGCGGCAAACGACGCCTTTAGGATTCAGAACCGCGTGTTCAAGGCCGGCGGCGGCGTCTTTTGGGTCAAAAATGCGATTGACGTTGATGGGGTACATTACCAGCCTGGTGCCATCTATGTCCCAGAATCCCAAGGGATGCGCCCCCTGCTAGAAAAGGCCGCTGCGGAATTGGGGGTGGAAGTCCGCGCCGTTGCCCAAAAACCAGAGGGCGAGATGCAGGCCATAGCCCAAAAGCGCATTGGCCTGTGGGATCAATATGGCGGCTCAATGCCATCTGGCTGGCTGCGCTTCCTTTTAGAGCAATTTGAATTTCCTTACGAATTGGTGTTCGCCCCCATGCTGGACGCAGGAAACCTAAAGGCCAAATTTGACGTGATCATCCTCCCCGATGGCGCAATATCCCAAAGGCTAAGGGCAGCAACGGGCGGCGGCCAAGGCGCTTCTAGGCAGCTGCGCGATTCTGACCTGCCTGCAGAGTTCAGGGGCAGGCAGGGCCGCATCTCCATAGAAAACACCATGCCAGCGCTAAAAGAGTTTGTCGGCGCGGGGGGCACCATCGTCGCCATGGGCTCTTCCAGCTCCATTGGCGAAATACTGGGCCTTGGCGCGACAAACGCCATGACAGAGATGGTCAATGGCAGGGCGCAGCCCCTGCCCAGGGACAAGTACTACGTGCCAGGTTCTATCTTGCAGGTGGCGGTTGACAACAGCCAGCCCCTCGCCTACGGCATGGACGCTGTGGCAAACGTCTTTTTCAACAACAGCCCAGCCTACAAACTTAGCGAAGCCGCCATAGCCAATGGAGCAAAGGCCGTGGCTT
>Ga0268262_10007404_pt1 | contig 10246 bp, 9 predicted proteins | sample TergutNc150P3_FD_190354 | JGI IMG/M metagenome (GOLD analysis project Ga0268262, IMG submission 190354) | Nasutitermes corniger P3 segment gut microbial community from laboratory colony in Florida, USA - Nc150 P3 (SPAdes) (version 2) | ecosystem: Host-associated > Arthropoda: Insects > Digestive...
AAAGATTCGAAGGTTTCATTGCCGGCAGGAGTTCGCTGCTGGCGGTAATCGACGCCCATTATCCTCCCGCTGACGGGGGAAGGGACGGTAATTTCAATTGCCGCCCCGCGCATTAAGCTTAACGTGTTCGCGATATCCATATTGTCGACAAGGTCGATTTTCAGAGACCGCAGTGTTTGGAACAAGGTATTGGGGGATTGGTATGATACAATGGGGTTAGTCGAAGAAGGGTCATTCAGCACAAGGGACATGAGCGCGTCATTTATTGCGTTCTCTTTGAAGGGCAGCTTTATCACAGCCGGACCGTTCAATGTTCCGTTATGCTCATAATACGCGAGCCCTGATGAAAAAATAGAAATTTTGGTTACCGGCAAGACTTGAGATCCCGCCGTTCCGGCGTCCTGTATGCCCTGTGAGGAGATTCCTGGCAAACAGAGGCAAAAGATCGCTAAATAAAGAATATTTTTTTTCATAAATCTCCTCGAAAATTCTACCACGAACCAACACGAACATGGATGTTGTATAGTTCGTGAGGTTAGTGGTTAAATTCTTCCTGATTTTTTTCCAGTACCAGCGTCTTCGGAGGTTCGTCGCAGACTTCGGGGGGGCCGAAGTACTGTATGGAGCCGGGCACCTTAAAGCATGTCTTAGCCGCCCATTCGTCCCGTATCGACTTAAAGGCCTTGAAGGGTTTGCCGTCAAGTTCCACAAGGGCTTTCTTGATGACGGGTTTTTCCTGGCCGTGGCGCTGCTCAATATTCATCATCATGGTTATGGGGACGCCGCCGGCAATCCAATCCGAGGCTTTGGCCGTAAGGTTTCGCACGCTGGAAAGATAGCCTGTAAAGCCCGCGGCAATCAGCGCGAAGGCGCTGTAGCCGAGCGAATAACAGTAGTCGGAGTCAAAATTGGAGGGGAAGGCGCATCTTCCCTCATAACCGAAGAAATGGGCAAGGGCTGCGAATTTTCCCTTGTAGGTTCCTTTGGTTTTTAATTCTTGGAGTTTTTTCTTCACCATGCCGATGAGGAGTTTTTCCGTTTCGATCAGCGAGACCTGCACGTTCCCGTGCGGATCGCGGTCCATCAAAAATTCCCTGCCTATTTCATGGGGCAGGGAATGAAGGACATTGTATGAAGCCGCGGACAGATGTTTGTATAACCAGGCGAGCTGTTCAGCGTAAATGTCGAGTTTTGAAAATTCCGCTTCGTTATGCGCAATTGTATCGTTGAGTTCGCCGATCAGGCTTTTTATTTCCGGGATAAATTCCACAAGACCTTCGGGGATTAGCACTATTCCGTAGTTATTGCCGCTTTCCGCCCTCTTGACGACGGAGGCGCAGATTGAGTTGACAACCGCCTCAAGCGACATATGGTGCTTTTCTATTTCTTCGGAGACAAGGCAGACATTGGGCTGGGTCTGCAGGGCGCATTCAAGGGCGATGTGGCTGGCGGCGCGCCCCATCAGTTTTACGAAATGCCAGTATTTTTTGGAGCTGTTCGCGTCGCGCATCAGGTTGCCTATAAGCTCGCTGTAGGTTTTGCAGGCGGTGTCAAAGCCGAAGGAAGTTTCGATATATTCGTTTTTAAGATCGCCGTCTATGGTTTTGGGGCAGCCGATTACCTGTATGTCTGATCCGTTCATAAGGAAATATTCCGCCAGAAGGGCGGCGTTCGTATTTGAATCGTCGCCCCCTATAACGACAACGGCGTTAAGCCCGAGTTTTATCGCCGTTTCCAGCGAGGCGGTAAACTGTTCGGGCGTTTCTATTTTAGTCCTGCCCGATCCGATTATGTCAAACCCGCCTGTGTTCCGGTACTGGTCGATTTTTTCGCTTGTGAGAATTTCATTCTTGTTATTTATAAGGCCGCTGGGCCCGTCCAAAAGGCCGTAAAGAGTGGAGTTGGCATTGCCGGCTTTCAAGCCGTCGTAAAGGCCGGCTATGACATTGTGGCCGCCGGGCGCCTGGCCGCCGGAGAGTATGACCCCCACTTTCAATTCCCGGCAGAGTTTTTCGTTTTTAGCGGAGGATGATTTATCCGCCTTGTTTGTAAAAGTTACCAGGGGTTTTCCATAAGTATGTTTGAAAAGGTTTTTTAATAGTTCCCTGTCTGTCTTTGCCTCGGTAGCGGCCCCTGTTTCTGTAACAATATCGGTTACGGGGCATGACAGGCTTGCCGGCAGTTTGGGTTTATAACCGTAACGGGCTTTTTGCAGAGCGGATATATCCATAATATTCTCCTTACCGGTATGATAACACATAAAAAGAAAAGAGAAAAGGTAAAAAAGTTAAGTCAAATGGTATGAGACTACTGTGTGTAAACCATGCATACAGCTTTATGGCCGCCCGGTTCAACGGTAACGGTGATTTCAAGAGGTTCTGTTTGTGTTATCTGGGTATTACGCGCCTTCACGGTAATCGAAATCAAGGGGTTAACGACAGCTTGTTTCATCGTTCCGGTAGTTTTACCGTTATCGACCTCTTTCTTATCATTTTCATCTTCGTCAAAGAAACCCGATATATTTAGCTTACTTGAATCGTAAGTATATGTTAATGATACCTCTTTTATACTGCTGGGTATGTCACAAAAAACAAAAAGTTCTATATTATTAGTGGAGTCTATACGGATGGGCTCTTCAATTTTTTTATCCTTATTATCTTTATCTATAGAAAACCAAATACCCCTTACGCTCGCTTGGTAGCCGTTATCGCAGGCGGACAAAAGAACAATTAACAGGAAACAGGCAACAAAGCCAGGATACAACAATCTTCCTTTGATATTTTTCATCTTCCCTCCTACTTTTTGGTAATAAAGCCGTATTCCCAGCCTACGCTTATAGTCACCGCTTTGCGCCTGAAAGCTTCGTCATCCTTTAAGACAAAAGTGTTGAACACGTCACTGGAAAAGCGCAAGTCAATATAGAAAACGCCAGGGATCGGGTCGAGTTTGCCTCCAAAACTTAGTCCGGCGGTCCAACCTATAGGAAAGCGGCTGCTATAGGCGATTTTATCAGTAGAAAGGGAAAAGGGAGTATACGCCCCGCCGAATAAAGAGATAAGAATGCTTCCCTGGCGGTATGCCTGGAATTTTAACAGGGCCGTGGGTGTTATTGTCATTGTTGAAGGGGAGCCCGACTTATCCGAGCTTGGTTCCATATCGTAATTAAATACCCCCTCCACCTGCGCGACAAAACGGGAAAAAAACGGGATAGCTTCGGGGAAAAGGGCTATGGACACTGTAATCGCCGCGTTTATTGATTCCCAGCGGTTTTCCACATAACGTGGATCAGCGTCTTTCCAATTTGGGGAACCCTGCATCCGTAACGGGGTCATGCCGAACCGCCCTCCCACATAGATCCATTGAAGGGGCATTGAGGTGGTAATAAAAACCTGCTTTCCGCCGTACAGATTGGACGTATCCCCTTCGCTGCCGTCTCCTCCTGCCCCCCTGCCTCCTCTTTTCAGCCATGAGAAAAGCCATTCAAGCATGCCGGGAAGGCCCATCGCGACTTCATAGCGGTCATATCCGGTCAATTCGTCGCTGAAAACAAGCCTCGTGTCCGCCATTTCCCAAAGGTAAAGGCGCAAATGCATGTATTCATCGTCATCGGGGTCAGGCGTAATTTCTCCGGTTATGGCAATAGGGTTTGACTTGATCAAAGAAGGGCTTGGGCATATATAAGGAGGGAAACCTCCGTCCGGAACGTCGTCGGGCAGATTGGTCATGTCAATAACAACAGACCTGTAACCTTCCACATCGTTTACGCCTTTATAAAGTTCCTCGCCGAATTCCTGGATGAACAGATCATCGGGGCCCCAGAAAGGCACTAATGCTACGGATTGCGCCCTGTTGGACTGGGAAAAAGCGATCAATGGCAGAAACAAAAAAAACAGAGATAAAAGTGACTTTTTTAATATATTAGGACGCATTTTGTTTCCTCTTTATTCATCCTCTATACTTTAAGTATAAACAATAAAAATTCAAATGCAATGTCAAATAAGCTTTTTTTTCCGGAAATTGGGGTTCTCATCCGCTGTCTGCGGTATCAGCCTATGGTAGTGCCCGTGAAATCCACGCCGTGGATAATATTCCTTAAATTCCCAAGGTTTTTTCCCGCGGCGCATATTACTTTCAAGCCTAATTCCTGGGCGTGGCGGCTGGCAACGGGGTCAAACGGGACATTTGTGCCGGGAACCCATTTATCGCCCACCATGGCCCGAAAATCGTCCCATGAGATATTGTCTAAAGGCCTGGCGCGGGGATCTTTTTTTGGATCGCAGGTGTATACTTTTTCGATATTGGAGAGGTTTATCACTGTTTTGGCGTTAAAACGCCCGGCAAGCAGCACAGCGTCGTTATCCGAGGAAAAACCGGGCTTCCAGCCGGCGGCGACAAGGACTCTGCCGGAAAGCGGCTCGGCTTTGGCAGGATCGGTAACTACGTCCTGGAAGCACCACTGGGCCATAACCGCTTTTACCAGTTGGGCATTCAGCCGGGTGGCCATTATACCTATCCAGTCCGCTTCCTCGTCTTTGACCATGTCCCCGCAAACTGTTCTGTAGGCGTTTTGCCACCCGCGCGCCGGACCGCCGCCGCCCACCACGAAGATAAAGCCGCGTTCCTTGTCCTCTTCCAGAAGTTCCCGAATAAGTCCCGCAAAGTCCTTAAGGAACGCCGCGTCAACGCCGTCCGGAGCCACGATAGAGCCCCCCAATGAAATTACTGTTACCATAAAAATCCCCCTCTTCCTTTACTCCCCACTCCCCATTCCCCACTCCCTATCTTACTGTGAATACATCCCCGTAATAACCACATCCCCCCAGAGGCTGGTGTAGGACTCTATGCCGCCGACCGCCTCTTCCCACAGGTTTTGCAGAGAGTAGGAACGGCTGTGCGTTATTGTCCTGCCCCGCGGATCCATCTGTGTGAGGTTGGGGAAACCCCGCGAGAAGGCGATTCTCCGGCTGTCAATATTGCCGAAATAATAACTTGCCTTATTCGGGTTATCCCCGAACTGGGCTGGTACCGCGCCCGCTCCCATCACAACGTCAACGGGGACCCAGCCGAAGCCGTCTATCCAGAATTCAGCCCACCAGTGATTCATTGTCTGCTGGTCCCGGCTTACCAGCACGCCGGCTATTGGCAGGCAGGGAATGCCTGCGCAGCGGAGCAGGGTGCAGTACAGCATGGCGGCCGTATAAGAATCAGCCTGCTTTTTTTCCAGCGCGGTAAAAACATCGCCTTTCGAATCGGGGAGGAAAACAAATTCCTTCAGCATCCATTCGTATATTCTTTGCGCTTTTATATAGGGGTTCGGCTCCCTGCCCGCCAGAGTCATAACCTGGTTCTTTATCCTGGTGTCGTCGGACGGAAGCTGCGCTTCACTCCTTGTAAAAGAATCGCGCGCCGGGGAATTCGCCTCCTGCCTGACTGATTGGCTTCGAATCGCCGTCTCTATGCCGTAGACATCTACCCTCCATATAAGGTTAAGACGTATTTCACCGGCCATATTTTCCAGTTTGAAGAGGCTGGCGCCTTTGTAATTTTCAATAAAAGGTTCCATGCTTCCGGAAAGCAGTTCCGTGTTTCGCTGGGCCGAGTAAGCGGCCGGGCGCGGAACCCACAGGTACAGGGTGTTGGGTATATCCGCCGCGCCGGTTTTTACGCTTACCGAAACAGAGGCAGTGTAATTCCGTCTGTCATGGAAAGTCTTGTCGCCCGGCCTGTTTGACAGGTCAATTAAAAATGAATTACTGCTGCCCCTGGAGGTTCTGACTTCCAAATTCCCGCTTACCGCCCCGTCCGGAACATTTATGCGGATTTCCCGTTCCGTCCATAATTCAACGCCGAAATCGGCGGCTTCAATATATTCCTGGACCCTTGCGTCAGCGGGCGCCGAAACCGGCTTTTTGGCGTTCCACGAAAAAAAAACACCGCCTTTCCCCCGCGTGTTTCCAAAGCCGGTACCGGTAATGCTAATAAGAGTGCCGATTGCCCCTGACTGCGGCGTTATTGATGTGATTCTGGGCCCTTGTCCGTTCAGGGTTCCAAGCGTCTGTATTGGAAGCGTTGACCTGTTGGCGTATAACATTCCGTTGCTTTTTCTGCCCTTGACATGGGCATAAACAAGGCCGGCTTCGCTGAATTCAGGAATCCTGATTGTTATTTCATTGTCCTGCCAGTCAAGATACGAAGTGCCGGTCGGCTGGGCTCCGGCAATAGTGACATAGGATACGTCCCTTTCCCTGCCGAAATTAGCCCCCTTTATTGTAAGCGGCTCGCCTATATTCCCTATTTGCGGATGTATTGAATAAATGATCGGCGTTTTAGGCTGACAAGCAAAAACAGGTAGCAGGTAGCAGGTAGCAAGTAGCAAAGGAAGAGGAAAAGAGGTATTTCTTAACTTTGCTATTTGCTCACTGCTCTTTGCTATTTGAATTAGCTTATTTTTAATTTTTAACTCCTAATTGTTACCTATTCCCTGCTCCTTATTCTTCATACGGCCGCAGATTCAGCCTTACCTCAATGGAGGACCCGCCATCCTCCGGTTTAAGGAAACCCAGGGGAAAATAACATATTTCCTCGTCGAATTCCAGAGGGATAGTCTGTACCGAAGCCTGGTAGCGGATCCCCTGGCTTGGGTCGGCCATCCATACCTGGCCTTGGGCGACAAGTAATTTCTGTCCTCCGCTTTGGTTTCCTATGAATGTAAACCTCGCTACAATAACCAGGTTTTCCCCAACCAGCTTTATTTCGACAGGACGGCCGGGAATGGTATTTTTTTGGTGCGTCTCGTTCCAGATGATTTTACCGCTTTCCAAAATACGGGCGTCAATGCCCATTACGACCGCCCTCCCGCTGAAACGCGGGAGAAGATTCTGCATGTAAGAGGCTTCTGAAGGCGTCCCTCCAGTAGAGGGGAGCGATGTCCTCGTCTTATCATCTTCCTGACTATATACTACAACGGCATTTACAGCGAGAAAAAGAAAAATAATCAGGGCAGCCTGCCGGATCATGTTATTATTTTCTCCCCTTTGGTACATTCCGCGTATAATCGGCGGTCTTGATTATGGCCGGTTCTCCATAACTGGTGAAATTCCGGCTTTCCGGCAGCCTGAGTATCAATATATCGCCTGTGTCAGTTCCGCCAAGGTACTGCAAAACGCTTTCCATTCCGGAAAACGGGATAATATCCGGCAGGATCTCGGTATCGGCGGTTATGGCCATATTTGGGATTTCCATCCTTGCGGGCGATCTGGTAAAGAGGAAGGCAAGGGCTATGATCATGAAAACAGCCGCCGCCGCAGCCGCCGGGACGGGTATGGAAATGTTGCGCTTCCATACAGAAGGGAACCCCCAGGCCGGCCGTTTTCTATAGTCTGAGTAAAACCCGCCTGTTTCCAGTTTTTGCAATACCCTCCGCCCGGCTTCCTCCGCAAGCTTATCCTCCGCGGGGTCAAGCGAAAGGGAGATTTTCTTATAAGCCTCCAGCTGTTTTGAACAATCGGCGCAGCCGGCAATATGGCTTTCCATCTTTTTTTTATATTGAGGATCCATTTCATTGTCGTAATAGACCGAAATCCATTGCCTGAAAGAACATTCATTACTCATTCTGCCTCCCCTTGGTTTTCCGTTCCTGAAACAGCCGCCGCGGCAACTTCGCTGCCGTCGGCAGCTTTGCTGCCGTCGGCAGGCTCTACAATTCCCCGCAGCAAAGCGGTAAGCCGTTCCCTGGCCCTGAAAACCCTCACCTTTACATTTCCTTCATTTATACCCAGCGCACGCCCGATTTCCCTGTAGTTCATCTCGGAATATTCCTTTAATACCAGCACGATGCGAAGGCTGTCCGGTAATTTATCAAGAGCTTCCAAAACCTCTTCCCTGGTTTCTTTTTTTAGAAGTTTGGCTTCTCCCGTCTCTTCCTGCCTTGTGTTCTCCTTAAACGCCCGCTGGTAGGCCCTCCGTTCACGCTGTTTCCGTTTTGCGTAATTCAAGGCCGCGTTTTTAACCACCCGGATAAGCCAGTACTTGGCCTCTTCCTGGTTCGGAAAAACCATGTTTTTCTCGTGCAGACGTATGAATGCCTCCTGGCAAAGATCTTCCGCCGCCTCGCCGGAATTTGTAATACGGCAGGCAACCTTATACAAGATGGGGAAGGCGGAATTGAATAATAACCGGAAATCAGCTTCGGTCATCTCCCGGTACCTGTCCCCGCTTTTAATAGAAACAAACCATTCTCCAAATTGTTACATATCAGGTGCTGTATTTTGTTAGCTGCGATCAATGGGGTCCTCTGTGAATCCTGTTTACCTTAATAAAAGAAGCGCATTTTCCGAAGTTTTTGATGCTTACGGCCCCAATATAGGTTCCGCAGGACCTTAAGCCCCCCAAAATATTGCGTACCTGTATATTGACAGAACCCTTGTACGGCACCTCTTCTACCAGGCCTTCGCTGGCACGGTAATCCTTAATACCCCCAAAATAGGAAGCCTGGGCCAGATCCGAACTCATCCCGTAAAAAATTTTGAATTTTTTCTCTTTTATTATGGGGGTTAATTCAGGGGTATACTCGCCGTCATGTATATACTTTGTAATTACGCTGCCATCACATTCATCGGTGCCGGCAAACATGGTGCCAAGCATAACCATGTCGGCGTTGGCGCAGAAAGCCTTTGCCACATCGCCCGGCGTCTTACAGCCGCCGTCCGCTATAACAAGGCCGTTAAGTCCGTGGGCCGCGTCGGCGCAGGAAATAATAGCGTCCAACTGCGGGTATCCAACCCCGGTAGTTACCCTTGTCTTGCAAAAAGCTCCGGGGCCGACGCCTATTTTAACCCCGTCCGCGCCCGAGATGATAAGTTCCTCGGCCATTTCCGGGGTACATACATTGCCGGCGAAAATAACGCTGTCCGGCAGGGTATCCCTCAGGTGGTGTATAAAATCGGAGAATTTCTGCACATAACCGTTAGCCACGTCAACAATGACCTTCAGCGGTATTTTTACTTCTTCTTTTAACAGCAGATCGTTAAATGATTTTAACTTTTCAAACTCCGCCGGTTCCCTGATTCCTATGGTATAAAAACCGTAATTCATTTTTTCAGCGAGTTTTTCTTTATTGAACCATTCGCCGCTGTGGTGCTTGGCAATGGCGGTAAACATCCTGTGTTCGGCCAGGGCGTGGAGCATGTTAAAGTTGCCTGTAGCCATATTGCTGGCGATAACCGGAACCCCTTCCAGTTCTTTTCCGTGCCTTGTTTTAATAAGCCGGACAAGGTTTACGTCTTTGCGGGATTCCAGGGTACTTCTCTTCGGCTTGATCAACACATCGTCAAAATCCAGTTTCGTGCCGCTTTCAAGTATCATGGCTGTTATAATACAGGGTTTTGGAATTGTGATCTAGTATGAGGTGGCAGGGTAGATTAACAAGACAGTCTTGTTATGTTATCTTAAACCATGGCCAGCCACCTGAAAATAACCCGCCTTGTTGAATCTTGCCTGAAAGAAAACCGCTGCGGCGCCGAAGTCCTTTACAATGAACCGATGGCGAAACACTGCACTTTCAAAACCGGCGGGCCGGCTGATTGCTTTATAAGGCCGTTCGGCGAGGGGTTTCCGGCGTTTACCGCCGCGCTGCTTGGATCCGCCCGCGCCGAAGGTATAAATGTTTTTATTCTAGGCGGCGGGGCGAATATACTTGCCGCGGACTCAGGCGTCCGCGGGATTGTTCTGGACACGGGCGGCTGGGCCGGGGAGGACGAATGCGGGAAAACCTCGCTGCGGCTTAGAGCGGGAACCAGCCTTGATAACGCCGCGATGATTGCCGCGGAAAAAGGCCTTGGCGGGCTGGAATTCCTGGCGGGAATGCCCGGCAGCATAGGCGGGGCCGTCTGGATGAACGCCCGCTGTTACGGGCGGGAAATTTCCGACGTGCTGGTTGAAACCGAATTTGTGGATTTTTCCGTTCAGCCGGCAAAAACATCGCGCCGGCCCGCCAACAAACAGGAGTTCGGCTACAAGCGCAGCCCTTTCCAGGGGCGCGGCGCATTAATCCTTTCCGCCGATTTTCAGGTCTCAGCCGGGAACAGGGAAGAAATCCTCGCGCGGATGGACGCGAACAGGCACGACCGCGAGGAGAAGGGGCAGTACCGCTTCCCGTCCGCGGGATCGGTGTTTAAGAACAATCCGGAATTCGGCAAGCCCACGGGAAAAATAATTGACGAATTGGGTCTGCGCGGGCTTGGAAAAG
>Ga0268262_10007405_pt1 | contig 10244 bp, 11 predicted proteins | sample TergutNc150P3_FD_190354 | JGI IMG/M metagenome (GOLD analysis project Ga0268262, IMG submission 190354) | Nasutitermes corniger P3 segment gut microbial community from laboratory colony in Florida, USA - Nc150 P3 (SPAdes) (version 2) | ecosystem: Host-associated > Arthropoda: Insects >...
GAACGGCAGAACGCCTCACCAAGCCTTCGTTGAAGGCATTCCCGACCACGTTGAAAAGGAGGATCCGGCAGCTTAATTTTCGGTTTCATTCGGAGGCTGACTGTCAGCTAATTACTATGCTTGTACAATCTATTTGTCAATCGGTATTTTTTCTTTAGTGGTCAGGCACGCCGCGTTAACCTCCGCTTCGCAGCTTTTCATTGCGGTTAAAGTTTTTTCGATTAATGTATCAAGTTCCCAACCCAAGAGTGCGGCTCCGTCTTCTATGACTTTTCGGGAACAACCCGCGGCAAAGGCAGGGGTTTTATATTTCTTTTTGACCGATTTTATTTCCATGTCCATAACGCTTTTTGACGGTCTGATAATCGCGACTGCCCAGATAAGCCCTGTCAATTCGTCGCTGGCATAAAGTATTTTTTCCATAATGTGTTCGGGTTTATCGTCTACGGCTGTAAGTCCGTATCCATGACTGCATACGGCGTGTATCAATTCATCGCTTACGCCGCCGGAACGCAGTAACTCTTTCGCTTTTAAACAGTGTTCCTGAGGAAACTGTTCAAAATCAATATCGTGCAGTAATCCGGCGATCGCCCAAAAGTCCGCTTCTTCGCCATACCCCTGATCGGCGGCAAACCATCTCATCACGCCTTCCACAGTCAGAGCGTGCTGTAAATGGAAAGAGTCTTTATTGTACTTTGTAAGCAGTTCCCACGCCTGCTGTCTGTTAATACCCGCATTCATGTTTTAAACATAGTATTTTAGAATAAAAGAAACAAGCTATTCTGCCTGTTTCAAATTATCCTACACTTCGCTTTCTTTTGACAACCGAAATAATTAGTACGCTGATTCCGGCGAGCAGAAAAGTAAAAATACCGCCTAAAATTCCCGCAAGAGTTGTACCTGCTGCGGAGCCTTCCTCTCCCGCGCCGGGAAAATTGTAATTAGGCAGAAAAGCGGTTTTTTCCTGTATGGAAGCCGCTCTTTCCAAAGAAGCATCTTCTGTTTCAATCTCCGTTGAACCGGTCATTTTTTCTATTGACCATTCAAGCCCGTCAGGGTGTGAGGAAACAAAAAGAGACAATAAACCTCCGGTAATCAGCGTAATTACGGCAAGCGTAATAAGAACATTTTTTACCGGCGTATTATTTTTTATCGCCGTTCTTTCAAAACTGCTCTCCATAATTTCAGGACGCATTCTGTAAACAAAACAAAGAACTGCGGCGGTTACAATGCCTTCGATAATGCCAATCGCAAGATGTATGGGCTGCATTAAAAGTACGAAACCTGAAAACGGCAACTCTGTAATGCCGGAAAACAACGTTTCAAGCGTTACCAAGAACGCGCCAAGCTGCAGCGCCACAATAACCGCCGCGATTGAGGCGGCTGTTATTCTGCCCGCCGTTATGTTTTTTTTCACCAGAGGCTTAAAAAGCAGGGGATATACAATCAGGCAGGGGATAACGCCCATATTAAAAATGTTACAACCGAGTGCAAATAAACCCCCGTCTGCAAAAAAGAGACATTGAATAATCAATACCGCCGCAAAAGACAGCAACGCGGGAAAACTGCCAATCATAGCGGCAAGCAAAATTCCGCCGCCGATATGACCGCTTGATCCCGTAGCGGGAATGGTAAAGTTGATCATCTGCGCGGCGAAAACAAACGCGCCCATTACGCCTATGATGGGGATTTTTTTCTCGCATAAATCGTCTTTTTTGATTTTTGAAACCGAAAAACCTATAGCGGCGGCGCTTACAGCGCACATTGCTGTTCCCACAACGGGGGAAAGTAAAGAATCTGCCATGTGCATAAATATTCCTCTCCTAAAGAAATTATACCTAAATATTTTAAGAACTGCTTGACGTTAATTAAGAAAAACAGTTAATATTTTAATATATTATTATATAAAATGATTAATGGACAGGGTCGCCCTATTCATAAAGAGGTACAAAATGTCCAATAAAAACACGCAGACAAAAAGCGTTTCCACTGCGGCGGATAGAGCAAAAAAACGTCTCTTGCGATCTTCCGCCAAAGACGGCAATACCCTTTTAATTCAATATGAAAACACTCTTGACGGCTACGATGAAGATTATGTAGAAGAAAAACGCGATGAATACGGCGAGAACATGATCACAAAACATGATGAAGATTCCATGTTAAAGCGGGTTGTCGCCGCCTTTATCAATCCTTTTACTATAGTGCTTATGGTTTTAGCCGCGGTATCGCTTGTTACAGACGTTATTTTAATGCCGCCCGGCGAAGCCGACTATACGGCGGTTATCATCATTTTAACAATGGTTACAATATCGGGACTTCTGCGGTTTATTCAGGAATTGCGCAGTAACAACGCGGCAAAAAATTTAACCGAAATGGTCAGGACTACCGTTTGCGCGGCGCGGCAATATTTTAACAAAGAAACAGATGAAACCCATTCAGAAAAAAAAGAAATCCCAATGAACGAAATTGTCGTAGGAGACGTAGTTTACCTTGCCGCAGGAGACATGGTTCCCGCAGATGTTCGCATAATTCAAGCCAAAGACTTATTTATCAGCCAGTCGGCGCTTACGGGCGAAAGCGAGCCTGTGGAAAAATTTTCCGCTCCTATAACTGAGGTTGGAAACAATCCGCTGGAAATGAAAAACCTTGCGTTCATGGGGACTAACGTAATCTCCGGTTCGGCTACGGCGGTAGTTATTACCACAGGAGACGATACAATACTCGGCTCCATTGCGGAACAGCTTCAGAAAAAAGCGCCGCCCACAAGTTTTGAGTTAGGCGTTAATTCGGTATCCTGGGTGCTTATCCGTTTTATGCTGATCATGGTTCCGATAGTTTTACTGGTAAACGGTTTTACAAAAGGAAGCTGGCTTGAGGCGTTCCTTTTTGCCTTGTCGGTGGCGGTAGGTCTCACTCCGGAAATGCTTCCGATGATAGTTTCAGCTAACCTTGCCAAAGGCGCTGTGTCAATGTCGAAAAAGCGCGTTATTGTCAAAAACCTGAATTCAATTCAAAACTTCGGTGCGATGGATGTGCTTTGTACCGATAAAACCGGAACAATCACACAGGACAAAGTTATTCTTGAATACCACCTTGACGTTGACGGCAATGAGTGTCTTGACGTTCTTCGCCAGGGATTTTTAAACAGCCATTATCAAACAGGTTTGAAAAATCTAATGGATATTTCCATTATTGAACACGCCCGTGAAAAAAACTTGACCGATTTATGGGAAGAGTATAAAAAGTTTGACGAGATTCCCTTCGATTTTAACCGCCGCCGAATGAGCGTAGCTGTGCAGGACAAGACGGGGCAGATTGAACTTATCACCAAAGGCGCAATCGAAGAAATGCTGGCAATCTCGACAAAAACCGAGAACGGCGGGAATATATCCCCGTTATGCGACGACATGCGGAAAAAAATAATCAACACCTGCTATGAGCTTAACGAAAAGGGAATGAGGGTATTGGGTCTTGCGCGCAAGCCTCTCAATATTAACAGCACGGCTCTTTCCGTCGCTGATGAAAACGACATGATCTTTGTCGGCTATCTTGCCTTCCTTGATCCGCCCAAAGACAGCGCAAGAGCCGCAATCAAAGCCTTAAGCGAATTCGGCGTCAGGGTAAAAGTCCTCACAGGCGACAATGACGCTGTAACGGTAACGGTGTGCAAAAACGTAGGCTTGGATACAAAACATATTTTGCTTGGCTCTCAGATTGAAGAAATGAGCGATGAAGTTCTGGCAAAAGAAGTGGAAGAAACCGATATTTTCGCGAAACTTTCTCCGAATCAGAAAGCCCGAATTGTAACCATTTTGCGAAAAAACGGGCATACGGTCGGGTTCATGGGCGACGGAATAAACGACGCAACGGCGATGAAAGCGGCTGATGTCGGCATATCCGTAGATACCGCTGTGGATATCGCGAAAGAATCGGCTAACATCATTCTTTTGGAAAAAGATTTAATGGTGCTGCAGGAAGGCGTAGTAGAAGGCAGAAAAACTTACGCCAACACAATTAAGTATATTAAAATGACCGCAAGCTCCAACTTCGGCAATATGTTCTCTGTTTTGGCGGCTTCGGCTTTCCTGCCGTTCCTGCCTATGCTGCCTATCCAAATACTTGTTCTCAACTTAATATACGATATTTCCTGCATTGCCATTCCCTGGGACAATGTTGACATAGAGTTTTTACGCAGACCGCGAAAATGGGACGCGACAAGCATAAGCCGTTTTATGCTGTGGATTGGACCGACAAGCTCCGTGTTTGATATAACGACATATCTTTTAATGTTCTTCCATATTGGACCTCTTGTACTCGGAGGTCCCTGGTCGACATTAAATCCCGAAGCGCAGGTTTTATTTATGGCTCTTTTCCATACAGGCTGGTTTGTAGAATCGCTATGGTCGCAGACATTGGTTATTCACATGATCCGTACTCCGAAAATTCCGTTCCTTCACAGCCGCGCTTCGTGGCAGCTTGGAATGCTTACAACATTGGGAATCGCCGTTGGAACGGTCATTCCGTACACATGGCTTGGAAAACAGTTGAATATGACTCCTCTGCCGTTTATGTACTTCCCATGGCTGATTGCCACGATCCTCGCGTACATGGCATTAGCTACCATAATGAAAAAAATCTTTGTATGGCTATACGGAGAATTATTGTAATCCGGCTGAACCGGATTACACGTACAACTATTAAAAATGTATTTTCACATTATTATCCGCAGGCTCTAAATCTTTCCAAAGACCGTCAATAGCATATTGCTGTTGTCCAAGAACAAAACGTCCCCAAAGACTCAACTTGGATTTGTCCGTTTCCTTTTGCAAAGCCGGATTTTCATCTCCGCTGTAATGCGCGGTAAAAGCGTCTCCTACAGCATCGGCAATAATGGCAATATCTCTCTCGGGTACTTTGAATCTTCTAAGAACGTTTGCCGCTTCCAGCATGACCGTTTTCTTTACAAAGGCTGTGGCGTTAGATGCAAAGTTAGTCCACGGATAGAGTTTATCTACGATTGTTTCGGTGCGGATATTTAAACTGTTGTTTTTTATCTCGACATAGCGCATCGGACACGGAGCGGTTACAAGAGAACCGGTTTCAATGTCATAAATAACTTTTTCGTTATATTCGGCGCGCGCAATATCCTGCGCGTGATAATGACCCGTAAAAACAGCTCTTACATCCCATGAAGCTAAGAAACTTCCAAAGCTGACGAATTCCTGTATTAAATAATCCGGGTGGAGTTTTTTCTGTCCTTTCCAGTGTTCAACCACGCCATGGTGCATCATCGCTATAACAGCCTTATTATTGCTTGCCGCTTCGCGTAACACAGAGGCAGTCCAATCCGCTGTTTTTTGGCTTATTTTCCCGGAGACAATTTCATGTTTTCCCTGTTCATTCTCGCGGTAACGGCAGGCGTCCATCGCAAGGAGCCATAAACCTTTAACAGGCTCCACAACATAACTTAAAGAATCGTCGTCGCGCGTAATTGCGGCGTTAAATCCAAAATCCCCGTAGATACGCGCAAAGTCATTTGCGGTAATTGAGGCGACAGGCTCTGTAGTATTTTTGTTGTATTTTACGGCGTCGGGATTATTAATATCATGATTTCCCGGAACAACATAAACCGCTATTCCCGCAGAAGTCAGTTTTTTCAATTTTTCCGCAACAACATTGTGATTGATCAATTCTCCGTCTTTGGTTAAATCTCCGCAGACTAAAACAAAATTAACTTTTGACTCGATAATTTCGTTTAACGCGTAATCAAGCAAATCCTGACCATCCAGTAAAAGTTTACGGTCGGAATTCATTGCATCTTGAAATGCCGTTCCGCTTACGCCAAGCGAAGTATCGTAAATGTGAATATCGCTTATAACTGCAAAAAAAGCGTCAGGATACGCGGGAGGCGTCCATGCCTTTGTATTGTTATCATAGTTTATTACAACTTTTTCCTTCGCGCAGGAAAATGTAACCGAAATCGCAACCACGGCGAACAAAAAAGCGGCGGCGATTAATATAACCTTCTTTTGATTTACCCCTTTCATCTTAATATATAATAACGTAAATTTTCGCTAAAGAATCAAGGTTTTTCGTCAATTTATTTATATTAAATTTTGACACTTTCCCAATATATGTAAAATGTTAAAAGATTTATTTTTATTATTTTTTATTAAAAGCCTTGATATTTTTTTTTAATTTTTGTAATATTTGTTTTAACAAAAAGGAGGTTCTTTATGAAGAACATTTATAAATTTTTAGGGATTATCGCAATTGTTGCAATAATCGGATTCTCAATGACAAGCTGCGCTTCCATTAATAAGCTCCCTATTTACTTAATGCAGGAAGACTATTTCAACAGTTCCGTATCTGTCGTAAAAAAGGGGCAAGCTACAGGCAAAGTATGGCTTTTTATATTTGGTAAAGAGTACTTCCCATCTGCTGCAAAAGTCGCCTCAGACAACGGCATTAGAAAAATTGCATCCGTTGAATACAATGTAAGACCCGGTATTCTTTGTATTTGGATGGATTATACCACTATCGTTAGCGGGGAATAACCGGCGGCGTTTGTTTATAGCGGGGGAAAACAATAAATTCCCCCGTATAAATATGAAACATAATCATAATATAGAAAAAAATATTCGTTATATAAAATATGTAAAACAACGTATTTATAGTACTAAATTATGACATTTTCCCAAAATATGTAAAAATGTTAGAAACTTTAAAATTTTTGTTTTTTTTATAAAAACCTCTTGCATTTTTTTCATTCTTTTGTAATAATTCCCATAACTAACATAATTCAGTTAAGGAGGATAATGTTATGAAAAAAGCAATATTAATTGTTGCTCTCGCTATCGTCGCGATCGCCCTTATGGGTTGTCCGTCGATAAATCAACCTGTTGCCGCCGCTGGCGCCACAGTTGGTACAAAAACCGGTCAGGCAAGTGGAAAGATCATTCTTGGTATCTTCGGCAATGTAGACGCCGGATCCCTTGCAGCAGCAAAAGCTGGTGGAATCAGCAAGATTGCCACAGTTGACACAAAAGTGTCATTATTCTTGGGTGGTTTAGCAATTACATTTACCACCACAGTAACCGGCGAGTAAAATTAAAAGGGATGGGATACAAGAAATTTGTATCCCATTCTCTTTTTTTGTAAATTTTTTGGTTTTTTAGTAAATAAACTACATATTTATGTTGACAAAATACTATTTCTTATATAATAATAAGTTTTAATTTATCGGAATAAAGATAATGAAAGCTCTAAGGATTTGTGTATTTTTTCTTTTTTCTCTCTTGTTTTTTTCCTGCGCTAATTTTCAGGCGGGGTTGTACCTTCTTTTTATTGACAGGTATAACGGAAAGGAAATACTAAACAATGAACCAAATGTAAAAGCCTATTTGGAAAGAATTTTAGCCTCCCCGGAAAACTATAGAATAGAAGTTTATAAAAGAACGGGGATAAGTTCTCAGTTAAAAAGAACAAAATTACTTGAACATAGTTTTTATGTAATTACAGATAGAAACGGCGTGTATCATACAATAAGTTTTTACGGAACCGCTATTTCTTTTATTTCGCAAGGAACGTGGGCAATGGACGCGGACTCCGACTTAAACTCGTATAATATGTATTTGGACAACAAAAACAAATGGGATGTAACAAAAGTTATTACCGAAGAGATAAATGTCGAAGCGACTGTAAAAAATATAATAAGAAAATTAGATATGCACGTTACTTTTTATTACAGGGATCATCTACATAAAAAACCTAATATGAATAACTGTAATACGGCATTAAGAGAAACAATCGTATTTAAGATAACGCCTCGTATTCCGGACGAACTTCCCTTAATCGCCGGAAAAACCTCTAAAGAAGAATAAAACTAATGAAAATTAAATTATTACTTCCTTTTTTTGTAATTTTTATCTGTTCATGTACAAGTACAATGCCTGATCTTATGCAATTCCCCAGCAACGAAGGAATAATGTATTTTTTCCCTCCCACAACTTGGAAAACCAAAGGCGATATTAGTTTTGCCAAAGTTGATATTACTTACCATTCCGTCAGAGACTTGCCGGCGGCTGTGAATATCTCATTTTTTGGAAAAAAATCGATGCCTCTTAAAATAACATCCGTCGTTTTAAATGGAGAAGGTATAGAGTATCCTCTTTCCAATATCCAAATCCTTTTCGCAAATAGAAAGAATAAGGAATTCAGAATAACAACCGAAGGAGATCGCAAATTACTTCTGCCTCTGCTTAAAGCGAAACCAATAACCTTAACTGCGGAAATTGACGGTGTACAATATACATTTACGCCCAATAAAAACTTTACCGTACTTGTTGACGATTTCCTTATATTTTTCTAATATTAACTATGCGTCGCATTTTTTTACCGATTCTTATTATTTGTTTAACGTTTTTTTCAGGATGCTTTTCCAAAAAAAACAAAGAAATACCCGGCAACATAAAACTTCCCGAACTTGGCATTACTTTTAAACTTCCCGAAAATTTTCAGCAGCTGCCAAAAGAGCAGTTAGATAACATGGGAATACTGGGAGCGACAACGATTGATGTGTATCCGTTTACGGTTATTCCCCGTTATGCCTACGCGGAAACTTCCGGTAAAGGAATACTGGTAGTATCCGAGTTAAAATTCAAAGCGGACGCTATTATCGCAAAATACCCATTAGATAATATTTATATTTACAAAGAGAAGCTGGAAGAATATTTTGCCTCCGGCGAAATAAGCTATGAAGAAATGGGCGGCGACAAAGTCTCCACCCTTCTATTGGCGATGATGCTTAATGAAAACGGAAAAGACATCGCCCTTTTTAAAGGTCTTTGCCATACATACCCATATCGTTATTTTATGCTCGATTTATATGTTGTAAAAGAAAAAGCCGACAGCGCCGATGCGCAAGATTTTGTTAAGATCTTTTCTTCTTTGGGAATTTATCAATAATCAGGCTGCCCATGCGTTTGGGTAAGTTTTCCGGATTGTCCATTTATTGTTTTTTAAAAAAAGATAAATTTTGCATATCTTTATTGACAATATAAAGAATATTACGTTATTATTTCGATATAGAGGTAATGGTAAATGAAAAAATACAAATGGCTTGTTGTCGGGCTTGCGGCGCTTTTATTAATTACAGCCGTTGTTATTAATTTACCCGCAAAACAAATCGGTTCCATGAGCGAAGATTGCTCCGATGACGGCTCCTGCTGCGAGGACGAGAACACCTGTTCTTGCAATTAACAAACATAAATGTTTATTCCCTGCAAAAGGAAAATAAATAAAAAAGGAAATACAATAATGAAAAAAAATATAATCATAGGCGCAATTATAATTGCATTAGGTTTACTTATCTCGTTAGGTCCGCAGTATTTGTTCACGACTTGTCCGCCGCACGGCTCTACTTATCCGCTGTGTCATTGGACAGCGATGGCTGAGTTAGGCATGGGAATGTTAATTGCCGCGTTTGGTCTATGCTTTATCGTTTTTCCCGACCCCAAAACACAAATTGGACTGACGCTTGGAGTATTTTTTACAAGTATAATGGTTATAGGACTCCCCCACGCTCTTATCGGCGGATGCAAAGAACAAACCATGCAGTGTCACAAAATAGCTTTTCCGGCTCTTACCGTAATAGGTATTATTCTATTGTTATATTCGATATTCGTTATAGTTTTAAACGAAATAAAAAATTCTTCTAACGAAAAATCCGCGTAGGAGTCTTTATAAAAAAATTGACTCTATATCAAAAAATTCTCACAGGTTTAAGTCAAATAAAAAACGGAGAAACAATTCCAGAAGAAGAAATGATGAAAAAAATTACTTATTATTCTATAGCGTGGAAGAAGAAAAAAATAACATAAATATTATTACTTTTATGTATAAAAAAAGAGATTGGATAAATATTGTAAAAACGATGATTCCATGACGACTTATTTTTTAATCAATTCCTATCGCTATGGATAACGCCCGCCATAGTTCAATAAGTTTTTCTTCAGAGAGAATTCCCACATAATCGGTTAATCGTGTTTTTAAAATACTGATTAGTTCATCGCAGCGTATCGCGCTGGTGTGTTTTAGTCCTTCTTCAATGCCAACTTGAACCTGAGTACTAAGACCCTCATAATTAGTATATACCGGCGCGCAAATAAGAGTAGAATAAGCGATATCAATAAGTTCTTGCCTTGAAACAATTACATACACTCTTTGTTTTTTGGTGTCTGTTT
>Ga0268262_10007406_pt1 | contig 10243 bp, 11 predicted proteins | sample TergutNc150P3_FD_190354 | JGI IMG/M metagenome (GOLD analysis project Ga0268262, IMG submission 190354) | Nasutitermes corniger P3 segment gut microbial community from laboratory colony in Florida, USA - Nc150 P3 (SPAdes) (version 2) | ecosystem: Host-associated > Arthropoda: Insects >...
TATAATTTTCCTGCGCAATTTTATAATTCGGGTTTGCTATAAAAGACATATGAAAATATTTCATTGCGTTGACAAAATCATTTAACTGGAAATAGGCGACGCCGATATTATTTAATACTTCATAATTATCTTTATGTTCTGATAATGTAATATTAAAATATTCTATCGCCATTTCGTTCATATTCAGCCTTAAATAACATAACCCGAACAAATACGATAATTCTTTTTGTTTATTAAAATAGTACTTGTTTAATAGACTTAAAGCCCCTTCATAATTTCTCAAAATGTAATAGTTTGTTAAAATAAATTCCAAGTCGGATTCATGCGGTTTGGCTTGAGCAAACGCCGAATATTGGTTAATTTTACAAAAAAGAACGGCAATAACGGCAAAAGCGAGTATGTATTTTTTCATACTTCCCCTCAAATAAACATTATAAAGTACAATCCCGATTTGTCAATTATTTTGAAAATCAGGCGAAAAAAGGGATTTTTCTCGGGCGGCGGGCTATTGCATAAATTTTCCGTTTTCGCTAAACTGACCCATATACACATTGAAAGTGAGGTTTGTCTCCGCATTGCGGAGACTTCGATATAACTGCCTGATCGCTTACAAGCGCTCGGGTTAAATTGAGGTTAAAAATGGGTGTTTTGACAGTAGTTTTATTGGTTTTTTTTGTTATTGATGCGGTTTTACTTGTATTATTTGTCCTGCTTCAAACCGAGGAAGGGGACGGGCTTGGCGGCATTTTTGCCGGCGGTTCAAATACGGCTTTTGGCTCACGTTCGGGTAATTTCCTTACCAGAACTACCACTGTTTTAGGGGCTTTGTTCCTCGTTATCAGCTTGGGGTTGGCGCTGCTTAGCCGCACTCCCGCCGGAGTCGGTATAGAGGAAGAAGTAAAGAAGATAATTACTCAGGAAGAAGGCAGCGACTGGGTGGAAGAAGCGATAAATCCGTCTCAACCAAATGAACCTTAATAATATTTTGTTACCTGAATTTATCAAGGTGAATATAAAAGCTGATGATAAAGATGAAGCGTTTAAGGAACTGGTAACCCATTATTGCAAAACAGTTAATTCGTCTTCCTATAATAAAATTCTTGACGCTATAATAAAGCGTGAAGAAAAAATGTCTACGGGAATTTATAAGGGGATTGCCGTTCCTCATTGTCAGACTGACGCCGTAAAAGAACTTTGCGGCGTGCTTGGCATTTCAGAAAAAGGCGTACAATACGACGCTTTGGACGGCGAGCCTGTTCAGCTTCTTTTTATGTTTATTTTTCCTGTTAATGATACGCAGGAACATCTTTTGCTGTTAAAACATCTCGCCCAACTTATAGAGATTCCAAAGTTTCAAACGGAATTGCAAGCTCAAAAATCTCCGCAAAACGCTTTTAATGTTCTTTGCAAATTTGAAGATATGCTTTTAGGCAAATAAATTCCGTTTAACGGCGCTGTTATTGTATATTCTAAAAACTCAAGTTTCCAAGCGTGAAGAAAAAAACCGCTTCCCTTGCCGAATTTTTTTCCGCCGTATTTTTTGTCGCCTGCAAGCGGATACCCGTGAAATGCCGCTTGCGCCCGTATTTGATGCGTCCTTCCTGTGGCGATTTCCGCTTTGATTAACGTATAATTTCCGTCCGCCGCAAGCGGAGCCGCTTTGGTAATTGCGGTTTTGCCGCCGTCCGTTGTTTGCGAGACAAAAGTTTTTTTTATTTCTTTATTTCGGACAAGTTCATCCTGCCAAGTTTCTTCGCCCTTTAATTCGCCTTCTACGACGGCAAGGTAAGTTTTTCGCACTTTGTGTTCCCTCATTAAAGAGGTAAAAAGACGGGCGCCTTCTATGCTCGAAGAAAAAACAACAATGCCGCTCGACGGTTTGTCAAGTCTGTGCAGGGGACCGGGTTTGAAGGACAGCGACGCGGGCAGTTTTTCGGCGAGGTAGGAGCGAACCATATCGTCAAGGCTGTCATGTCCGTGAACAGCAAGCCCTGCGGGTTTGTTAATCGCTATCAATCCCGAACCTTGCCATAGAATTTCAGGGGCGGGAAGACGGCGGGATATGGGCGCTTGTGTTTGCCCGTTTTCTTGAGAGGGCAGGGAAGATATTGAAATCTTTGCGCCGCTTTCGATGCGGTCTTGCGCCTTGGCGGGTTTGCCGTTTACAAGCACTTTTTTTTGGCGCAGGAGACGGTGAATTAAAGGCAGAGGATAGTCGGCAAGCGCCTTGCGCAGAATTCTGTCCAGTCTGCGCCCGCTGTCGTTTTCTCCCGTAACAAGTTCCATATATTCATTTATACCGTATTTTTATCAATATTTCATCCTATTGACAAATTCCCCGTATTATTGGATCATAATAAAATGACAGTAGCGGAACACATAAAGGCTTTATTAGCGAATAAAATATTTTTATCAACAGTTTCCAGTTTGTGTATAGCTCAAGTTTTGAAGCTGGTTTTTTATTTATTTACCGGCAGAAACAAAAAGAAATTGGATATGATAGAAATCGTAATTTGGCGTACGGGCGGAATGCCCTCCAGCCATTCGGCGGCTGTATGCGCCCTTGCCACATCGGCAGGAATTTACGAAGGCATAGAGTCAAATTTTTTTGTTTTTAGTCTTGTTTTCGCCATGGTTGTTCTTCGAGATTCTCTGGGCGTTAGAAGGACTGCGGGTTTGCAGGCGAAAGCGTTGAATAATTTAGGCAAGCAATCGGCAAAATTTACAGGTTTGGAATTTCGTTCGGTAAAAGAAATTCATGGACATACTCCGTTGGAAGTATTGGTAGGTTCTTGCTTGGGCATTGTAATCACATTTTGTTTTTGGCTGTTTTAGGCATACAATATGTCTTTTTTCCGCTCCGTTTTACTTGCAAGCCTTGTCTCTTTGTTAGCGGCTATATGTCTCCTTTTTTTGGGCTCTGCGATGGGCTACGAAGAATTCCGCAGCGGATACGCCGTATTAACTACAGACGATGAAATCGACGACAAAGTAATTCGTTCTCATTTGGAAACGGGGGAATTGTATTTCAGCGGCTCTCCTATTTCCGAGTCTTCGCAATGGGTTTTACTCGACGAATTTGACGCTGTAAAAAAAGTACCTTTGGATCAATATTCATCGAGGGTTTTTCCGTTTGATCCTCGCAATGACGGTTATGCCGACAAATTAAGAGAAGTTTTTGTAAAAGGCGGCAGGCGTTTTGTTTATGTGCCTCTTTTTGCGGGCAGTTGGAAAACAAATTTTCTAAATAAAAAATTTAATGAATTAATGGGGGAAATTCCATTTACCGTTGAATTCTTCGGGATAGGGCGTCCTTTGCTTCTTTTCTTCGGCGTTTACGCGGTTGCGTCTATTATCCTTCTTTATTTGTGTTATGTGAAAAGAAAAATCCACCGCAGTATTGTCAATATAATACCGATGGTTCCCGTTCTTTCTTCGCTTGGGTTTTTCGGTTCTGCGGGAATAGGCAGCGCCGCCCTGCTTTTTGGGCTTTTTATTTTGTTAAAAGAGCCGTTAAATGAGCTTGTCAATCCTCCGCCGTCAATGGGCAAGGGCGATAAACTCAAGTCGATATATAATGAAATAATCGTACCATATAAATATTATTGGCTTTTTCTTCCTTTGTTTGCGGCGGCGTTTTTAGTTTTAATTATTTTTTCGCCGTTAAAACTTATTTTTTTAATAGCTGTTACGGCGGCTTCTATAGCTGTTTTTTTCTTTTCGTTAAAAATAGTGTCTTTTGCGGGAGTAGACCACAGAAGATTTAATCCGTTACTGATAAAAAGAAAACGCTTCCCCGAATTTGTTTTTCCTATGTATATTTTACCGTTTGTAGCAGGCGCTTTTATCATTATGTTTTTCCTGCCCTTTATGTCGGGAAGTCATCACACGGGCAGAAAATTCGATATCAAATTGAACGAACAGGATTACTATCAGCATCTGACGTTTCAAGCGTCTTTTTCCACACGTCAATTAAGCACGTCTTCCGCCGCTTTCCCCGCTTTTTTCTACGATGCGGACGGGCTTGTTTCCATGAATAAAACGAGCGTAAGTCAGTCGATTAAAATGAGCGATTATCCGGCTTTTCCGTTAAAGCATTTAATGGATTTTTTTAATAATGTTAATAACAGCAACCTTGTAAAATCGGGCAAAAATACAGGCGGAATTAAGGAAAATATGTCTCTTCTGGTATTATTGGTGTTTTTGTTTCCCGGTCTGCTTTTGGGAAAAACAGGCGATAACCCCCAAGGCGGAGCTTTTGACGGGATAAAAACATATTTGGGAAAATTAAGGTTAACGGGTATTAACTGGAATAGTAAATTAATGTATAATGACAGGAGCCATTTGCGCAGTCGTAAGGACGCTTAAATTATGAAGGTATATTCTTTTCCAAGGGGTGGGTTTGTTTATGAAGACCCTACTTCCCCTGTAAAATCGTCAGCCGAGAATGCTTTTCTGCCGGCGCTTTCCGTTATCTCGCTCGGTAACAAGGCAAAGCCTGTTTATCCAGTCGTGAGTATCGGGGAAGTTGTCCGTGAAGGCATGCTCATAGGCAGAGCTTCTGGGGCGGGGACAGCCAATGTTCACGCTACTGTTCCCGGCAGAGTTGTTAAAAAAATTTCATGGAAGGACAAAAATAATATCGATAACGATGCCCTTGTAATTAAAATGGAAGGAACGTTTGAAAGACTGGGCAGAAAAGAAGAAAATATGATTTGGAACGGTTTGAACAGCTATGATTTGCAAAAAACAATTTCCGATTACGGAATTGTCGAAATGGAAGGCGACGAACAGCCGATTTCCGATATAATTACCGCCGCCAGACAAAAAGAAAAAATCACTCTTGTAATCCGCTGTGTTTTTGACGATCCTTGGCTTGTCGCCGATTACGCTCTTTGCCGTGATAGAATGAACGCCGTAATTGAAGGGGCGGCTATCGTGGCGAAGGCGTGCATGAAAGTAACTCAAGTTGTTTTTGCCGTTTCACACCGTGAGCAGGAATTGGGAGAACAGCTTTTAGCGGCATCGGGTCCCTTGAATATGCCCTCGTCGCTTGTTTTAACGGGATCTCGTTATCCGCAAAGAAACGAGCGTGAGCTGAAACTCGCCATTCGCACTTATGAAAAAAAAGAAAATGTCGATTTAGGAACGCTTTTAATACTGGGTCCCGCCGTTCTTGCGGCTATTTCCGACGCTGTAGCGCATAAAAAACCCATTCTGGACAGATATGTAGCGGTAGGCGGTTCGGCTGTTTCCAATCCGCAAATAATGAAAGTCAGAATTGGAACAAGAATAGGAGAAGTTATAGAACAATGCGGCGGTTTTATTGAAACGCCCGAAAAAATATTGACAGGCTCGCCGCTTTCGGGCAAAGAAGTGGCGTATCTTGACGAACCTGTAGGAAAATCGTGTTATGCGATTGTCGCCATGACAAAATCGCAAGCGTCTGTTCTTTCCCAACGCAATTGTATCAACTGCGGAGAGTGCAGAGTAGTCTGCCCGATGGGGCTTGATCCTCAAAATATTTACAAACGCCTTATAGCCGGAGACGCTGAAACCGCAGAAGAGACAGGCTGTCACGGCTGCGGCTCTTGCAATGTTGTTTGTCCGTCCGCCTTGCCGTTATTGGAAACTATTTTTGGAAATAATCAGGAGGAAGCAAGTGCCTGATGCCAAAACAGTTTTGTTAAACAAACCTCAGATAAATCTTTCCTGCCCGAGCGCTAGCAGAATGTGGCTTGTTTTCTCCTGCGCTCTTCTTTGCGTTATTCAATCGTCTTTCAGCGACGGCGGAAGCTCGTTAGTTGTGGCTTGTACCGCTTTTTTCTCCGCCTTGCTTATTGAATTGTTATTCACGCACAAAAAATACGGAACAGCAAAAATAAAAGACGGAAGCGCCGCCGCTACGGCGATGGTTCTTGCGATACTTTTACCGAATCAAACGCATCCCGCTCTTGTTTTTTTGGGCGTCGCTTTCGCTCTTGTTGTAGTAAAGTACAGTTTCGGCGGACTTGGGGCGAATTGGCTTAATCCCGCTCTCGGCGGCTGGTTGTTCGTTCGCTTTTCATGGTCTTCCGCGTTCAGCGATATAACTCCTTCAATCTCGGAGATGATAACAACGTCAAGTGTAAGTTCGTTTGATAATCCCGTTACCGACTTTTTTAACAACTCGATATTTTCCGTAGCGGGCGTACAGCTTCCGTCGGGATATATCAATCTTCTTTTTAATAACGAAGCCGGTTTAATAACAGACAGAGGTTTATTCTTTTTATTGATAGGCACTGTAATTATTACCGCCGTAGGAATTAATCGAGGCTGGGTTCCGTTGGTATTTCTCGCCGTTTACGGTTTTCTTGTGCGTTTTGCCGGTGATATGTCGGGAATGTATTGGAACGGAGATATGTTATACGGCATATTTTCAGGCGGCATAATTGCGGCGGCGTTCATTCTTGTAGCGGAACCGTCAAGCGGAGCTAAATCGACAATCGGCATGATATTTACGGTTGTGTTAAGCGCTCTTCTTTCGTGGTTTTTCAGATACAAGTGCATGGAATATTACGGCTGTTTTATCGCCCTTGCCCTGACAAATTGCATAACGCCGATAGTCAGGCTTTTTGAAGATAAAATTATTTTGTTTGGTAATAATCGAGGCAGCTTTAAGGAGAACTCCTTATGAAAGACAAATTAATTTTACTTGGTTGGATTGTAGGGCTTCTCTTGCTTATCAGCGTTCTTTGGATACTTGTTCAGCCTGCGCTTACGTCCAATCTTCTGCGTACTGTAAACAATGTATTTGCAAGCAATAATGATCCAAGAAGAGTATCCGCTGTTTTGCACGCAAAAACGGGAAAAGACGATATTTTCGGATACTGGTATTCAATGAATAATTCCGCAAATAAAATCTTTGTATTTACAACATTTAATGACGGCATACTTGTTCCGCTCGGCGCTGAAGTTGCGCCTGACGGCTCTGTAAAAGAAGTAATTCCGTTAAGTGTCCATGCCGAACAGGTTTTTAATTCGATACCAAAGAGCGTTTTGCGGATATATATTGAAAAAATAGAAGACGCTGCGTATATGAATTTTTCAGCGCAACAGGGAGCTGTAAGATGAGTTTAGACAGACAACATTCTTTTTGGGGGTCGCTTTCGCCGCTCGGCGGATTAACAGGCGCAGGGCTTTTGGTTATGGCTTGCGGACGTCTTTCGTGGGCGATTACCGTCGCGGGATGTTTATTCTGGGTGTACGGGCTTACTTCTTTTGCGTTCGCTTTTTTATCATCGGATAAAGCGAAAAAAATAATGCCCGTAAAAGGCTTGGTTACGCTCTTTACCTGTTTGGCTGTATTTTTCAGCAGTATTTATATTCTGCTGTTTTGGCTGTTGTGCCCGTTTGCGGCTCTGGAAGTATTTTTAATCATGCTTCTTGTTCCGCTGTTCTGCGCCAATTCAGGCATTGTTCAGCAGATGCATTTTTCCGAGCATAAATATTCCGATGTTTTTGATAACGTATCGGACGCGATTTCTCAAGCGGCTTCTTTGGCGGGATTGATAATAGCGTTTTCCATAATAAGAGAACCGCTGTCTTATTGTATGCTGTCATTCCCGGGGACTTATCAGGGAATGATTACAATTATGTATTTCAAGTCGGGAGCGTTTTTCCCGATAGGCATATTTGCGGCTTCGGCGGGGTCGTTGCTGTTGTTGGGCTATTTTATCTGCCTGTATCAATATTGGAAAGGAAATATGAATAATGGATAAAACGCAATTATTAATGTTATTTATATACTCAGGGTTCACCATAAACATTGTATTGCAATGCGGTCTTGGAATTAAAGGAGCGGTTAGTTCAAAATCAACATTGAACTCGGCGGTATTTATAAAATTGGGAATTATTTTTTCTTCGATAATTTTTATATGGCTATTGTTTTCCAAAATTATTTTTTCATTGTTCTCAGGGATTTTTGTATATGCGCTTTTATTTCCAATGAGCGCCATTGTATATAACGGTTTAGAATATTTGATTTTTACTTATTTGTATAAAAAAGAAGAGGAAACATTTATAAGCATTCCCGACGGTATTACGGCTGTGTCTGTATTTATTTGTATAAATATCGCAAATCACATACAGGAAGCTGTATTGCTGTCTTTTGGTTTTACATTCGGGATTTTTATTGTTAATCTTATTGCGGGTGAAATTCGCAAAAGAGCGGCGTTGGAAGCAGTTCCTGTTTTCTTAAAAGGAAAACCGTTAGTTATTATCGCTATGGGACTGCTGTCTCTTATTTTTACCGCGGCGTCGCTATTATTTTTCAGGGTGATTAGCGAAGGGTGAAAGAAAAAAATAAAATTTATCTTATTATCGGTTCTCACGCCCATGTTCCGTCCGGAGCTCCTGAAAGCGAGTTTGAATTTGTTTATGAAAATAAAATCCGCCCGTTTGTTTCCAACTTGTACCGTTATTCCAATATTCAGGCGGTTTTGCATTATTCTGGCGTTTTGCTTTATTGGGTAGAACGCACGCATCCCGAATTTTTTATGTTAATAGAAGATATGATAAACCGAAAACAAACCGAACTTTTGGGCGGAGGATTTTATGAGCCGAGTTTTCCGTTAATTCCTTTGCAGGACAGAATAGGGCAGATTGAATTAATGACGACATATATCCGTAAACATTTTGAAAAACGCCCGCTTGGCTGTTGGCTTCCGCAAATGGCATGGGAACAGCATCTTGCGGCGGCGCTTTCCGCCACAGACATAAATTACACTTTTCTTTCACAGGAACAATTTACGCAGGCGGGAATGAATGACGCAGACCTTTTTTCCCCTTGTATCAGCGAAGATCAAGGTAAAATTTTAACTGTTTTTCCCGTTTCAACAAACGCTGAAAAAGACTTGGCGGAAAAAAGCGCGTCTTTGGTTTTTGTCGAGTTAAAAAACAAACTTGAGGAAATATGCGGAAAACTCGAAGACGAAAAAATAATCAGTCTTTTCCCCGAAAAAATCGCTTCGTCTCCCGAAGAAGCGCCCGATACAATATGGAACCGTTTTTTTGAAGAAATATCTCTTTCCAAAGACATTATAGAAACTACATTGCCGTCAAAATTTTTAAGAAGCCATAAATCGTACAAGAAGGGAAGTTTCCCCAACTCGTCCGCCGCAGAAAATAATTTTTCCCCGCGAAAATTTATAATTGAACATGATGAATCGAGCGGTATCTATTCAAAAATGATATTCACAAATGTTTTAATTAACCAGTTAAAGGGCGATAAAAACCGCAAGAAGAGCGCAAGAGAAGAACTCTGGCGGGCGCAGGACTCAAGTCTTTTTTCACCCGGCAACGGATTTTTAAGGAACGAACTTCGCAAATCGGCGTACAGTTCGCTTTTACGGGCGGAAATGATGACTCGTGAAACGGGAAAATTTATTCCATCGTTAATAAAATACGATTTTGATTTTGACGGCGCAAATGAATTTATTTTTCAGGATGCCGTGATTAACTGCTACATTCAGCCGAAAGGAGCGGGAATATTCGAGCTTGATTATCTTCCAAAAGAATGGAACTACCTTGACTGCGGTTCGGGCGATTTCGGCAGACGAACGGCATTCGCCGATATGCTGCTTCCGTTGGATACAAATGCCGATAAATATGACGATGTTATCACTAAAGACGCAAGACTTTGTTTTAATGAGCAGTATGAAGCTATAGCGCAGGACAGAAAAGGTAAAATATGCTTTAAGCTTTCCGCGTCCGGCGGCGATATGCCGTTTGGAGATATAGAGATAAATAAATGTTATTTGTTAAAAAAAGATATTCTTACAGTTTCATATAATATAAAAAATACAGGGAAACAGCCGCTGTCGTTCATGTTTATTCCCGTGATTTGTTTTTCATTCGCCAATATCACGGACGAGTACGTTCGTTTTTATAAAATTGACGCCAACGGAAAAGATATTCACTTGGAAAGAGAATTTGATACCGACAACCTTAAAATACTCGATGTTAAAAACGAAGTGCAGATATTAATTTCGTCCGCAAAGACATTTTCGGGAAACCTTACCCCTGTTTACAACAAAGAGCTATATCAAGCGGCAAGAATAATGCCGATATTTTCGGTTTCTCTTAAAGACGGCGGAACATGGCTTAACGAGTTCAGCATAAAGTTCTCCCATTGAGTATTGAATTACCCTCATTTTTTAGCTATCATAACCTATATGAAAAGAAGATTGATTACATCGGCATT
>Ga0268262_10007408_pt1 | contig 10241 bp, 6 predicted proteins | sample TergutNc150P3_FD_190354 | JGI IMG/M metagenome (GOLD analysis project Ga0268262, IMG submission 190354) | Nasutitermes corniger P3 segment gut microbial community from laboratory colony in Florida, USA - Nc150 P3 (SPAdes) (version 2) | ecosystem: Host-associated > Arthropoda: Insects > Digestive...
TATGGCTTCAACACTTTGGTTTATTTGGGCAATTATTCCAGATACATCGTTTATCACCGTAGTCGCCTCGCCCGTGCCATCCTGAATGTTTTCTATTTTGCGGGCAATATCGTCTGCATTGATTGCGCTTTGATATGCAAGTGCTTTGATTTCGCCAGCAACAACGGCAAAGCCTTTGCCAGCTTCGCCAGCACTTGCGGCTTCAATGGTAGCATTTAATGCTAAAAGACTGGTTTTATCGGCTATCTTTTTTATAACTACTGTCACCTTTCCTATTTCCTTGGCAGCTATACCCAGTTTGTCCATAACCTTGGTTGCATCGCTGCTTTTGGTGATTGCATTTTCCGTGATTTTTTGCGCATCACTGGCATTGCCTGCAATTTGACTTATGCTTGAACTCATTTCTTCAATAGCAACTGCTATTGTGTTCATATTTGCACTCATTTGCTTTGCTGCGCCGGTAACTTCGCTTGCATTAAGGCTCGCCTCCTCTGCGCCGCTTGCCATTGCATTGATATTCACGGCCATTTGCTCTGCCGCGCTGGTAACCTCATTGGCATTTGCAGATGCCTGTTCCGCTCCGCTCGCTATTGCATGGATATTCGCGGTTATTTGTCCGGTGGTGTCTGCCGCCTCAGTTGATTGCTTAACCGTTTGTTCAGACGAAGAAGACAGCTTATTGGAAACCTTGTAAAGTTCTTCGGAAGCAGAACTGAGCGTATTGGCGCAGGCTTGCGCATCGGCAATCGGGCGCCTAAGCGCATCCATGAGTTTGTTGAAAGAATCAGCTATGGCACCAATCTCATCTTTGGACTGTTCTGCTATTCTGTGTGTTAAATCCCAATCGGTAGAAACCGTATTGAGGGTTAACGCTGTTTTTTTCAGAGGTTTAATTATCCTGCCTATAAACACATTGAATATTATGAATATAAGGGCTATAGCAATCATCATAGCCGAAAAGATAATTGTCATATTGCTTTTTAGGTAATCGTTCATATTAAGGGGATGAATTACCGTTATATACCAACCTAAAGTAGGTATGGCACTAATTGCAATTTCTTCACTTGGCATAGAAATGTTTTGTATTTGCTCAGGGGAGAGACCTTTGGCAACTTTAAATATCTCATCCCCTATTTCGCCAAGTGCTTTGCCAATGACCATCTTATCTGCCACAATGGAAGCATTTTTTGCGCCGGTAATTTCCCCTAAATTATTGAAAAAATACATATCTGCAACGTTAGAGTAACCTTTGTATATGGAATTCATAAAGGATGTCAAATCCACGCCTGTTCCAAGTATCCCAACTGGTTTTTTCTTGTTTTTTCCATCATAAACAGGTGCATTTAACCAAAGCATTGTCTTTTTCAAATCGGGATTATAGTTGATATTAAAATTGAATTTCTCGGTTTCGTACATAGTCATTTTATACCAATAATTGTTGGGGTCTTTAACATCAATCGTATAGGCGTAGGCATCATCTGAGTAAAATTTTTTATCTACGTCGCTTACCCAAAATACAGTATTGCTGGCAAAAGCGCTGCGATATTCAGCAATTTCTCGCAGAGCTAATTCTTCCAAATCCGGCTCCGTTGGATTTAGCAAATAATGCTGTATAAGCGGAGAACCAGCCATTTTAAGAACAATGGCAATTTCGCTATTAACTAAGGATTCCAGCTTAGATCTCTCTATCTCTATCAATTGCCGCAAATCATTCATTTTATTTAAACGAGCTATGTTTTGCATTGAAGCTACGAAAGTTATGTTTCCGGCAATAAGAATAACCAGAAAAAAAACAATTGAAAAAACAAATAACCTACGTTTTATAGAAGTTCTTTTTGCCATGATGCATGCTCCTTGAAGTCTGTTATGGTAATTTTGCCCAAAATATTAGCAAATGCAATGCCTGTACTAAGCGCATATATGCGAAACCGTATGGAATAAAGAAACCTGAACACATATTCTCCAAAATAAAGGGGTTAAAGAAATATAGTAAATCAAATAAAATATTCCTTTACCAGACAACAACGGCGTTTAGTTTATTATATTTTACTATATTTATCATATATATCTTTTCAAAAACCCAGAGGTAACCGATGAAAAACATCAAAATTGGACCGAAACTCATAGGAGCCTTTCTAATTATTGCCGCATTCACGGCAGCACTCGGCTTTTATATGGAACACGTTGTGGAAGACATCAACGCTAGAGATACCCTGCTTTTTGAGCAAGGCATAGTTCCTTTTACCCTGCTTGTAGCTTCTGTGGAGCAGGCTCAAGAGTTGCGTGTGGGCATTAGAAACTGGCAACTTGCGAACAACCCTAAAGAACGTGCAGATGCCTTGAAAGCTATGGATGCAGCTTACAAGGCTCTGAGTGAAAATATAAGCAAGCAATTAGACCTTGCTATGAAAGAAGAAACTAAGCAAGAACTCAAGAAATACCAGACTTCTGTTGACAAATATTATGAACAAGCAACTAAATTCTCAAAGACAGCCATTAAATTTTCCGCAGAAGGGATGAATGCAGATGAATTTACAGATGATCTGATTAATGCCGCCACCGAAATGAACAAGCTTACAAAGTCAAACGTAAAACTAAAAACCAATGCAACCAATGAGCTTTCAAAAGGAAATAATGATGCGGCAGCAAAAGCTTCCGCCACAGCAATGGTAGTAATACCCGTTACCGTAATAATTTCCATACTCGTAGGAATATTTCTCACATTCTCCATCACACGCCCTCTTAACACGGTCGTTGAAATTATTTCCAAGATGGAAAAAGGCGATATGACTGTTCGTGTTGGCTTGGAGCAGAAAGATGAGCTAGGAATGCTCTCCAAGGCACTAGATAATATGGCCTCGAAATTGCAAAATATGTTCAGGAAACTTAGGGAAGAAGCAGATACCCTCGCTAGTTCGTCAGAGGAGCTTTCCAGCGTTGGCAGAGAGGTGGCAAGTGTTGCAGAAGAAAATGTGGCTCAGTGTTCATCGGTGGCTAGCGCCACGGAGGAGACCTCTGTTAACATAAACGCTATGGCGAGCGGCGCAGAAGAAGCCTCCGTGAATGCCAACGAGGTGGCAGGTTCAGCAGAGCAAATGTCCACGAATATGAACACAATAGCTGCGGCTGTGGAAGAGATGAGCGCAAGCATAAACCAGATATCCAGCAATGCTGGCGATGCCAGCAAGGTGTCTAACCAAGCCATAGTCAAATCCAATAATGCCTCTGAGGTTATGAACAAGCTTGGTGCTGCGGCTAAAGAAATAGGGCAAGTTACCGATGTAATCAAAAAGATAGCAGACAAAACAAACCTTCTGGCATTGAACGCTACAATAGAGGCAGCCTCGGCAGGCGAAGCTGGCAAAGGCTTTGCGGTGGTCGCCAACGAAATAAAAGAGCTTGCTAACCAAAGTGCTTCCAGCGCAGACGATATAACACAGCGCATAGATGGCATACAATCGGGCACGAGCCAAGCTGTGACTGTTATGAAAGATGTGTCTGATATTATAGTTACAATCAACCAGAGTGTAGAGTCAATATACAGCCATGCCGGTCAGCAAACAAAAGCGAGCAACGAAATAGCGAGCAACGTTGCGCAGGTGAACATAGGCACAAAACGTGTTGCTGGCGCAATAAGCGAGGTGGCAAAGGGCAGCAAAGACATTGCGCGCAACGCAGGCGAGGCTGCCAAAGGCTCTGCCATTATTAGCCAAAACGTGGCAGGCATAGCTCAGGGCGCAAAGAATAGCGTTCAGGGCGCACATCAAATCAACCAAAGCTCTGCCGAGTTAGCAAGGATATCTGGGGATTTGAAAAATGCTTTGTCGCAGTTCAAGGTATAATAGTGAATTAAATCACTGAGTTTACGCTGTTTATGTAATCCAGAATGTAAACAAAAGATAGTAGCAAATCGCTTGCTACTATAAAGATGAATGAGCTAACCACAGATTGCGAAGTGGCTATTGGTACAGCGCGCTGGTCGTTTCTAATTCTAGTTCCGTAGTAGCAAGCGTTGGTTGCTATTATAGAGGCAAATATGCAGGGCTTTATAAAACCAATTATAAAATCAACTGGTTTCAATGCGGATAAAATTGAAATAAAATAAGAGTTCCATTCCAGTTGCGCGTGGAAAAAACCTTCCAAAAGAACGGTTGCGGCTTTTGTTATTAAAAAACCCGAACCAATGGCAGAAACGCAGAAAAAACAATTTGCGATAAGCATAGATAAAATCCCGCCAATCAGCGCAGGCAAAACCAAAAAACGCATAGGGTTAATGCCAAGCGTTTCCAGAGCATCTATTTCCGAATTTACCTTCATGCTTGCCATGCGAGTTGTTAAGGAGCTTCCGCTGCGGCCGGCTATTAAAAAACCCGTTAAAATTGGCCCTAGCTCACGGACTATAGCTATTACCATCAGGTTTCCAAAGAAGTTTCCAAAACCTATTTTTGGCACCAATCCCGCTGTGTTTATTATTAGCACGCTTCCTAAAATTGTGCCTACTATGAAAATGAGCGGCAAAGATTTTACGCCAATGTTAAATACTTGCGCAATTATCTGTTCAATATCTATTTTTCTGTTGCCATTGTCATGAAAAAATGAAAGTATTGCAAGAAAAAACAACGATAGCAGTTGCCCCAAATGCGATCGCAAAAATAAATGTCCCACCCGACTTATGGCGCGTCCCGGCATTGAAAAATTAGGCATTGTTCCCTCCGGTTGCCATATTGCTTTTCAAACATAGCATGGAATTTATTTCTTCCCAAAGTTCTGGAATGCCTTTTTTTGTTTTTGCGCTAGTTGCAAGCGGCAATTCTGGCAAGCCAAAATTTTCTTTGAGATTTTTTTTTGCGGCTATGAATTCTCCTTGATTTAATTTGTCTGCTTTGCTTGCAATTAGAAGAATTGGAATTCTTGCATTTTTTATTCCGTTTATTGTTTCAAAATCTATTTTGTGCCCACCGTGCCGAATATCCACCAAATAAATTATGCCCTTCAAGTCTTGCGCTTTTTCCACGTAGTTTTTTATGCGGTTTGCCATATCGTTTCGCATGGTTATGCTCACTTTTGCATAACCTACGCCGGGTAAATCCACAAAGTAAAAAGAATCCCCAAAAGAATTTGCAACCAAAAAAAAATTTATTTCACGAGTTTTTCCCGGAGTACCGCTCGTTTTCACAACCTGCTTTCCCAAAAGAGCATTCATCAAGCTGGATTTGCCGGCATTTGAACGCCCAAGAAATGCAAGATGTGGAATTCCGTCTTTGGGAACCTGTTTTATTGAGGTTGCACCAAGCACAAAATTAACAGAAGATATTTGCATTGCAAATGAAATTAGAAAATTTAGGGCGCAACAGAATACTTGCTAGACGAGTTAGCGTTTACTATATTACCCAAAAGGAAATCAAAAATGCTAATTGAAGTTTGGTTTTATAATTATGCAATATGAAAACTTTTGCTGGTGGAAGCATGGCGTTATTTATCACATTTACCCGCAGAGTTTTTACGACTCCAATGGCGATGGCATTGGAGATTTGCAAGGCATAATCCAAAAATTGGACTACCTTGCAGAACTTGGCATTGATGCTATATGGTTATCTCCCATTTATCCTTCGCCTTTGATAGATGGCGGCTATGATATAACCGACCACAAAGGCATAAATCCCATTTACGGCGATATGAACGGTTTTAAGCAGCTTCTTGAAACAGCGCACCAAAAAAACATTCGCATTATACTTGATTTGGTGTTAAATCACACATCAGACCAGCACCCTTGGTTTTTGGAGTCGCGGAGTTCAAGGGATAATCCTAAGCGCAATTGGTATATTTGGCAGGCTCCCAAAAGCAAAAAAATTCCGCCGAATAATTGGCGGACTAATTTTGGGAAAAAAGCGTGGAAATATGATACTGCCACTGGCGAGTATTATTATCATTCGTTTTTTTATGAACAGCCCGATTTGAATTGGCGAAACCCCGAAGTGAAAAAAGCTATGTTTGAAGTTGTTGAGTTTTGGCTTGAACAAGGCGTTGATGGCTTTAGGCTTGATGTTATCAATATGCTTTACAAAGACAAGAAATTGCGCAATAATCCCATAAGCAATTTTTTATCAAATAGAAAAGTGTTTAACCGCAATCGTGGCAGCGTATATGAAATGCTAAAAGAATTCAGGCTGCTGTTGGATAAATATCCCGATAAAGCAAGCGTGGGCGAAATATACGCAACCCCGCCGGGCGACTCAAAACTTGCATCCAGTTTCTTGGGCTCAGGCACCGATATGCTGCATTTGGCATTTGATTTTTCCTTTATTTTCACCAGATGGAAAGCCTCTTCCTATTACAAAACCATCAGGGGCCTTTATCGCAAACTGCCGGAAAAAGGCTGGCCTTGTTTCTTTTTTTCCAATCACGATGTAGGTCGCAGCACCAAACGTTTTGGCTTCACCCTTTTCAAATATCACAAGGCAAAATTGAAAGCCTTGCTTTTAATGACGCTTAAAGGCACGCCTTTTATTTATTATGGCGATGAAATAGGAATGGAAAATGCAGACATAAAAAAAGAGCATATCCGTGATTTGTATGGAAAACTTTTTCATCCTTTTTTCAAAGGGCGTGATGGTTTTCGCACTCCAATGCACTGGAACAATAGTGCCAATGCCGGATTTAGCAATGCAGAACCTTGGCTTCCTGTGCATTCCAATTACAATAAAATAAATGTTGAAAATCAAAGAGGCAAAAGCGATTCAATTTTTTCGGTGCATAAGCAACTCATTGAATTGCGCAAAAACAGCAAGGCTTTGCAATCGGGCGATATTGATTTTTTGTGCAATGGCACAGGCAATGTATTGGCGTATCAACGTTATGCGGGTAATGAAAAATTGCTGATATGCATAAATTTTAGTTTTATGCCAAAACAATTGGATATAAATTTTGAGGGGATGAAACAATTTTTCAGTACCCACCCAAAGGTGAACAGCATTTGCGGGAACAAAATTGTGTTGAAGGCGTTTCAGGGAGTGGTGTTTCTTGGTTAATGGATGTTTTCTATATTACTCCTGTGCATCTAGTTTATTACATAATATTCACGCTAACAACATCGGCTTTCGCTCAAATAGATTTGGTTAAGCAGCAAGCCGAAATTAATAGCGCAAAGGCAGATTTGGAAGGGGCAAGACAAGCTCGTGATAGAGCGGTTGCAGAGCGATGGCAAGAAAAATCAAGGCAAAATGAAGAGAGGGAACGCATAGAACAGCAGTTGGAAACACGCAAGGAAAAAACAGAGGCTATATTCTCTGAACGCTCAAAACTTTTTGAAGAGCTTAGAATTGCAAGAGAGGCTTTGGAATTTGCAAATGAAGATGCAGACAAAGCAAGGGCGGCTTTTAGTTCCGTATTCCCAAGCGCAGACAGAGTTCAGGAATTAAGAGCCGTTAGCAAAGGTATTGTCCCAGAGGTTTCAATAGCAGGCGATTCCCCTTTGCAAGCCGCCGAAATTCTTTTCTCGCTTGCAAAAAAAAATATTGAGCATAATTCAGAAATTGAAATTAACGATTCGCTAATTCGCCTTGGCGGGCTTGGAACTTTTCCTTTTGATAATTTGGATTCCTCCAATGTTATGCTTGTGCCAATAGACCCTCTTTTGAATGCAAACCTTGGAGCAATAGCGGCAAGCGAACGAAATAAAACATTAATGGAAAAATTTAACGGTCTTATGCAAGACGGTGGAATTTTGATGTACCCTATTTTAGCTATGTTCATTATCGCCTTGCTTTTGATTGCAGAGAGATTTGTTGTGTTGTTTTTAAGCCGCCGCTCTTATAAAAAAATAGAAGAAACAGTTCTTGACCCCAAACTGAGAACAAGGGAAGAAACGGAAAAAGCACTTGAAGCTCTGTTTGCCAAAATAGTTCCGCATTTGGAGAGTAGGCTCTCTGCAATATCGGTTTTGGGAACCACAGCACCATTGCTCGGTTTGCTCGGAACCGTTATGGGAATGATAGAGCTTTTCAATGTTATAACTATGCACGGCACAGCAGACCCAAAACTGTTGGCAGGAGGAATTTCCATAGCATTAATAACCACGGAAGCGGGGCTTTCTGTTGCAATTCCAGTGCATTTGCTGCACACTTGGATTGCGGGCAGGGTAGAAAAAACAATTAGCAAAATGGATTACAAAGCGATGTTGCTTGTGAATGCCAAATTTAACAACTGATTCAATAAGGAAAGAGGTAAAAATGGAAGGGGATAATATACAGGTTTTGGGTGCTTATGCTCATAATTTGAAAAACATAGATGCGTATTTCCCGCTTGGGAAAATAACCGTTGTTTGCGGGCCTTCGGGTTGCGGAAAGTCCAGCCTTGTGCTGGATGTTGTTCACGCGGAAAGCAGACGCAGATATCTTGAAACGCTGGGAAACGCAGCTATTGCCATGCTTGGAGGACCAAAACACGTCCCTGTTAAAGCCATACACAATTTAAGGCCTAGCATTGCACTTGAATGTGGCGATAAAATAATAGCAAAAAAAGCAACAGTAGCAAGCCTTGCAGAAATTGCCCCGATGCTCAGAGTATTATTTGCAGAATGTGCAAATCCTATTTGCCCGGAATGCGGCGCAAAAATGAAATCGCTTACCCCGCAAGCTATGGTAGAAAAATTGTCGGAGCTAAAAGAGGGAACAAAAATCCAAATTTTGGCTCCTGTGAATATACAGGACAGAACATTGGATGAACTTGCAAAAATTTACCTAGCGCAAGGATTTGTGAAAGCTATTTGTGATAACAAAACCGTATCGCTTGATTTTTTAAGCGGGAATATGGAAAACCTTGTTCCGCAAGAATTTCACGTGATAATAGACAGGATAGTAGTAAAGGAAAATCAGCGGACAAGGCTCTCTGAAGCAATAGAAGGGGCATTGAGAGTAAATGAAAATTTAGTTTTGGTGGATTTGGAAACCCAAAAATTGTTTTTATCCACAATACCGCGTTGCGAAACTCACAACTGCATGGCGGAATCTTTGAGCGCAGGGCATTTTTCGCCTTGGAACCGCCTTGGGCAATGCCCAAAGTGTGCAGGAAACGGTTTGAATTGCCCTATTTGCAAGGGCTTTCAACTGAAAGAAATCGCATTGCACAGCAAATGGGAAAATTTGTCGTGGATTGATTTACATTCTAAAACATTGCTGGAATTGAATAAGGAATTGCCCGCTTATTTGGAAAATGTTCCAAAGAGATTAAAAAATACGCTTTTGGATATTCCGCTTAGAATTTCAATACTCTGCGATTTGGGTTTGGGGCATTTGAGTTTGGGGCGTTTGGCAGAAACTTTAAGCAGCGGCGAAGCGCAAAGGATAAGGCTTGCCGCGCTTTGCACAGGGCATTTGAATGGCATTCTGCTCTGCATAGACGAACCAGCAAGCGGCTTGCACGAAAAAGACATTGAAAAATTATGGAACGTATTGCTGAGATTGAAAGAAAGAGGCAATACGCTTGTAATTATAGAACACCATCCAACAATTATTAAGCGAGCGGACAATGTTATTGAAATGGGTCCGGGAGCAGGAGAAGAAGGTGGCGAAATATTAAACTTTGTTCCTGAGAAAAAAATTGATTTAAATTTGCCAAAGAATAACGTTAAAAAATATTTGAAGATTTCAAAAATAAATTTCAATAATTTGAAAAATTTAAAAATTGAAATCCCAATGGGCGCTATGAGCGTTATAAGCGGAGTTAGCGGTTCGGGAAAGAGTTCGCTTTTGTGGGGGGTTATTGAGCCTTTTGCCAGAAAACGTACAGACTTGGCGGTTTTGGCGGCAAGAACAGGCAGGGCAGTTGCGCAAAAGCGGAGCATAATAGCAACAGCCATTGACTCTATGCAAATTTTCAAAAATCTTTTTGCAAGCCTCCCGGAGAGCAAAATTAGAGGTTATTTGGCACCAAAATTCGGCACAGACAAACCCGGAGGGCGTTGCGAAATCTGCAAAGGAGATGGCTATTTGCTAGACCCAAGCGGCTACGAAGAAAGCGAGTGCCCAATTTGCCAGGGAAAAAGATATAGAGACGAAATTTTGGAAATCCGCTTTAAACTGATGTCCATAGCCGATGTTTTGGATTTATCCGTTTCAAAAGCTTTGGAAATTTTTGCGAATTTTGAAAATTTAACAAACAGATTAAAGCCGCTTGCAGACACAGGCTTGCATTATTTGCGGCTTGGGCAGCCAACCACGCATTTAAGCGGCGGCGAATTGCAA
>Ga0268262_10007409_pt1 | contig 10240 bp, 9 predicted proteins | sample TergutNc150P3_FD_190354 | JGI IMG/M metagenome (GOLD analysis project Ga0268262, IMG submission 190354) | Nasutitermes corniger P3 segment gut microbial community from laboratory colony in Florida, USA - Nc150 P3 (SPAdes) (version 2) | ecosystem: Host-associated > Arthropoda: Insects > Digestive...
ATATTGGTTGATTATGCGGGCGGTTCTTCTTCCGCGGGTAAGAAGTTAAAGGCGGCAAGTGGTTGGAACAGTAGTGGTAATGGTACGGATAGTCTTGGGTTTTCGGCCCTGCCTGGCGGCTACCGCAGCGCCGATGGCTATTTCGGCAGTGCCAGCGGCTACGGCTGCTGGTGGACGGCTACGGAGTACACTAGCGGTAACGCTTACTACCGGTACATGGATTTCAACTACGACTACGTGGACGAGGACGGCAACGACGAGGGCTACGGGTCGGTGCGTTGCGTTAAGGACTGAAGCGGGATGCGGTAGCGAAGCAACCGCACCCCGCCGTTGTTAGCCGCGAAGCGGCAAACAACGTTGCGGTGTCGGATTACATAGATATCGTGCGGGCGCGGCATGGTTTTATCGGCACCCGCCGTAAGGCGGGTCGAAAATTTTTGGGGGATTTGGTGTTTCCGTTATCGGTATAGTATATTTCATTCATACAAGGGGGCGCAGGTATGAACGAAAATGTAAAAACCGAACTTGACAAGATCGTAAGTACGCTGGTCGGTACCGGTCTCGTGACCAAGGTCATCCTATTCGGTTCCTACGCAAGGGGGGAGGAGACCCCCGATAGCGATATCGACTTATGTGTCCTGACGCCGGTAAAGGACAGACGTCCGTTAGACGTAGGAGTAGAGTTGCGGGTGAAATTGATTGATGTACAAGAAAGTGATTTAGATTTGATTCCGTTCAACCAAGATGAGTTTTTTGCGAGGGCAAAGTGTCCTGGTACGTTCCAAAACGACATTATGAAACATGGGGTTGTTTTATATGAATGACGATATTTTAGATGTGAGCGAGTGGTATTAAATTAACGGAATCGGACATGAACCAAGCGCTTGACCACGCGCGCAAGATACTGGAATTTACAAAATCAAAACTGAAAGATTTAGGATACGAATACGTGTCGTGAACAGATGTAGTCATATTGTAGTAACCCATCAATAATCCCGCATAGGAGGCTGTTATGTGCGACAAAGCCGTATTGGACGAGATAACGTCGAGGGTCTGCGCCGCCGCCAAAGAGGTCTTGGGCGACAAGTTGGAGAAGGTGGTACTCTACGGCTCATACGCTCGCGGAGACTACAACGAGTATTCGGACATAGACCTCTTCGTGCTCGCCGACATCCCGCAGGAGGATTGTTGCGGGACGGGTTTGAAGATTTGCGGTTTTTCGAACGACCTTGAGTTAGAGCATAACATACTTATCTGTCCGCACGTTACCAGCAGCGCGATTTTCCGCACATATTATAATACTCTACCTTTTTTTATGAACGTGATAAAAGAGGGGGTGGAGTTATATGCAGCCTGACGAAACCGCGTTGTCTTTGATGTCTTTTCGACTGCAACAGGCAAGGAATAGTTTGGAATCGGCGTTGGATACAAAGGATCTTCAAACCGCCGCTAACCGTTCGTACTATAGTATATTTTACGCCATGCGCGCGATTCAGGCGCTTGATAGGTTTGATTCCAAAAAGCACTCAGGTGTAATCGCTAATTTTCGCCAAAACTACATTAAGACGGGGATATTTCCGGTAGCTTTTTCGGACATTGTTGGAAACGCCTTTAAAGTTCGTATTGAAAGCGATTACGAGGAATTCTACCTTGTATCGAAAGCCGAAGTCGCCGCTCAGGTCGAAAACGCCAAGACCTTTTTAGCGGCGGTTGAGAAGTACGTCAGCGAGTATGTCAGTAGCCCGATCTAGCGTCTCGTCAACATCGCTCTCAGTGTGGGCGCTAGAAACAAACATCGCCTCAAACTGCGACGGCGCGAGGTAGACGCCGTTGTCCAGCATTCCGTGGAAATATTTAGCGTAAAGTTCCGTGTCCGCTTTTTTGACCGCCGTGTAATCGTCGGCGCTATCGATTCCGAAAAATAAACATACGAGGGAACCCACCCGATTCACGCAGGCTTTTAACCCTGATTTTTGCATGATGATGGATAGCCCGTTGGCTAATCGTTCACCCATCTTATTGATATGATCATAAACATCTCCATTTTCAAGCGCGGTAAGTTGGGCAATTCCCGCCGCCATAGCGATAGGATTGCCGGAGAGCGTCCCGGCTTGGTAGACTGGCCCGCTTGGCGCGACAAGTTCCATGATCTGCTTTTTGCCGCCGTAGGCTCCCACCGGCATCCCGCCGCCGATGATCTTGCCGTAGACGGCCAAATCGGCTGTAACGCCGTAATACTCTTGAGCGCCGCCTTTACAGATGCGAAATCCGGTGATCACTTCGTCGAACACCAACAGCGCTCCGTACGCGCCGCATAGCTCTTTCAGTCCGCGTAGAAATCCCTCTTTAGGCAATACCACGCCCATATTCGCGGCGACCGGTTCCACAATTACGCAGGCTGCGTCGTTTTCCTCCAATAACGCCTCAACTCCGGTCAAATCATTATACGCCGCGACGAGCGTGTCCCCCGCAACCCTTTCCGATACGCCCGGGCTGTCCGGTTCCCCCAAAGTAAGCGCCCCGGAGCCTGCCTTGACGAGCATACTGTCAGCGTGCCCGTGGTAGCAGCCTTCAAATTTGATTACCTTTTGCCGCCCCGTGAATGCGCGGGCGAGCCGCAAAGCGCTCATCACCGCCTCCGTGCCGGAGTTCACCATCCGCACCATCTCAACGCTTGGTACGAATGATATAATCTTCTCCGCCAACTTTACCTCCGCCTCAGTCGGCGCTCCGAAACTCAATCCTTTTTTGGAAGCACTTATCACCGCCTCACGAATAGCGGCGTTGTTATGCCCAAGAATCAAGGGTCCCCATGAACAAACGTAGTCGATATATTCGTTGTTATCAACATCGTAAATTCTCGACCCGTCGGCCCTATCAATAAACAACGGATCCCCACCCACAGCCTTAAAAGCGCGCACAGGACTATTCACCCCGCCGGGCATAATTTTAACGGCTTTTTCGAATAATGCTTTTGATTTGTTTTTCATGATAAAGTTAAAGTCAAAATCAAATTCTTTTTTAGACGGAAGGCTGCGCCTTCCATAGATAGTTCGGGGGCTGAACCCCCGAACTTCAATCAAAAGATAAAGTCAAAAGATTTTGACGTTGACTGAAAATGCGGGGTTTAGCCCCGCATTTATCTATGAAGCCGAAGGCTTCGTCTAAAAAAGAATTTGACTTTAAGAATTTGATTTAAAAGAATTTGATTTATCACCCAACATCCCCCTTCTTAATCGCTCTCGCCAACTCCTTCGCAAAGTACGTAATCAATATCCCCGCCCCCGCCCTAAAAACAGAGACCGCGCTCTCGCACATCGCTTTATATTCATCAATAAACCCCGAAGCCGCCCCCGTCTTGATCATAGCGTACTCGCCGCTGACGCTGTAGCCCGCAATCGGCGCTTTTATCAGCCTTGATGCCGCTAATGAGATTATGTCTAGGCAGGGAAGAGCCGGTTTTACAATTACGATATCCGCCCCTTCGTCAATATCGATATCTATCCGCTTAAGCGCCTCGTTACTGTTATGATAGTCCATTTGATAGCTCTTTCTATCCCCGAACTTCGGCGCCGACCCTGCCGCTTCGCGGAACGGGCCGTAGAACGCGGAGGCGTATTTCGCGGCGTAGCTCATTATCGGGGTCTCTGTAAACCCGTCCGCGTCAAGGGCGTCTCTTATGGCGGCCACGGTCCCGTCCATCATCGCGGATGGGGCGACCATATCGCTGCCGGATCTAGCGTGGGAGAGGGCGGTCTGTGAAAGAAGCGGCAGGGTTGAATCGTTGTCGACCGCGCCGTTATTAACAAGTCCGCAGTGCCCGTGCGTTGTGTACTCGCATAGGCATACGTCGGTGATGAGGCAGGCGTCGCCGCCGAACCTTTTTTTTATGTTTCTGAGCGACTGCTGAACCGCGCCGTTTTCGTCGTAAGCGCCGCCGCCTTTTTCATCTTTTGTTTCCGGCTTCGGTACGCCGAAGAGCAAGAATGAGCGCACTCCGGCGTTTAGGGCGTCGTCAACGCCTTTCGACACGGTGTCCGGGCTGTAGCGCGTCTGTCCGGGCAGCGACGGCAAATCCTCTTCGATACCCTTGCCATCCTTTACGAAGACGGGGTATATAAGGGCGTCGGCGGAGAGCCGTGTCTCCCGAACCATACGCCGTATCGGTTCGCTTGCGCGTAGTCTGCGTGTTCTGGTGTTCATTTTGATTAAAATAATTTCCGCCGATCAATCGCCGGGCATCATTCTGGATTTTTTTGTTTTTCGATACCGGCTATTGACTTTTTGCGGCGAATCATTTATATTAGAGAAATAGACGAAGATCTATTTTGACAGGTGAATTATGCGGCAACTGACCTACGAAGAAAAATTGCGTTTAGTGGGTTCGCTCAACTGGGATTACTCGGACAAGCCTGAGGACATGCTGGCTGTTATCGAGGGGCGGCTTCCTAGTTCCGGGGCGCTAACCAGAGACAAACTTTTTGTCCGCTCAATGGAGCGGCTCACGTGGTATAGTTTCACGGGGCTTTGGGGGCTGGAAGCGATAAAGGAACTCTATACACCCGAATTGGCCGGTCGTATCTGGCCGAAAGAACGAAGGCGGCACTATGACTTTGCCATCGGAATACTACGTGGAGAACCTATATCCGCTCCAGGATGGGGTACTGAATATTATAAGTCGGAGCGATACAGATTTTTTTCTGACCGGCGGCACGGCGCTTAGCCGGGCCTACTATAACCATCGCTATTCCGACGATTTGGACTTTTTTCTGAACAAAAGCCAAACGTATGACGAACAGCAGGAAAAAATTCTAGCGTTGCTCCGCGAGGGCGGGTTCGTTTGGGATGTACAGGAAAACTTTACCAGAACCACAAATTTCACCACGCTGCGGGTAGGGTGCAAAGATTCCGACATTTTGCTGAAGTTGGATTTTGTGAATGATTTGGTTCCGCATTTCGGCGGCATACAAAAAACAGAATTGTTTTGCAGAACGGATTCGGTGCGGAATATACTCTCCAATAAACTCTCCGCCATTTACCGCTACGCGCCTAAAGATGTCGCCGATATTTGGGAGATTGCGAGGCGAGAGTCGATAAACTGGGCGGAGATAATCAGGGAAGCCAAGCAGAAAGAGGCCGGACTTGAGATTACGTATGTTTGCGAGATTATGAAGAGCATGCCGCAAAGCGAATTCGAGTCTGTGGCATGGGTCAAAAGACCGGACTGGGAGATTTTTTGTGATGATGTCGGCAGAATCGTAAACGATATGCTTGCGGGGGTCTAGTAGCGGAGTTATGTACTTCGTATGGCGCCGCTCAACTCCTTTATCTTTTCAACCATGCTCTCCACCGTAGCCTCCGTAGAAACATACACTTCCATCCCGTACGCCCTTGCCGCCGCCGCCGTTTTTTCTCCGATACATACGGCTCTTATTTTGCTGAAATCCGTAAACGCGGCGGTCTCCGCAAAGCCATTTACGGCGGACGGGCTTGTGAACGCTGCAAAGTCAAAGTCATTTGCGTTTCCGACCGTGTTTTTGGATTGCTTCGCTCCGCTCGCAATGACGGAGTGGGATGTGTCATTGCGAGGAACGAAGCTACGAAGCAATCCAGAGCCTTTTAATCTTGTTAGCGCTTCTTTCGTGTTTTTGACCTTTTCGTAAATCGGAACATCGTCAAAGGTTATTTCCGCTTCCGTTAATATGCGTGTTAATTCTTTGTCTCCGTCTTTCGCCCTCGCGATAAGCAGTTTCTCTCCTTTTTTTACAAGTTTCGACAAACCGTGCGCCAGAGCCGCTCCGTTGTATTTGGCGGGAATGTAGTCAACTATAATCCCGCGTTTGTTCACCTCTTTTTCCGTTTCTATACCGACGCACGCTATTTTAATGTTGATTAATTTTCTTATATCAATACCGAGTTCTTTAAGGTAATCAAAGAATATATTCACACCTGCGCGGCTTGTAAAGACAAGCCATGAATAGTCGTTTATGTTCTCTAATTTTTCCATTAACGAGTTATCACGGTCTATAAGCGGCGCGATTCTTAAACACGGTATTTCGACGACATCACAACCGAGTTCTTTAAGAGCGTCGGAGAGTTTAGACGTTCCGTATTTTATGGACATGACGACGACGCGTTTGCCGCTCAGGGGCTGTCGGCCAAACCAGTCGTAGCGGTCGGATAATTGACATACTTTGCCGATGATTATGACGGCTGGCGATTCAACATTATTTGCTTTGGCTATTTCGGGCAGGGTAGTGATAGTCCCCAGAAATTTGCGCTGTGAGTTTGCGGCGGCGTTTTCCACGACGGCGGCTGGCATATCCTTGTCCATACCGGCGGCGGCGCAGTTTTCGCAGATATCGCCTATAGCCGTAGATCCCATCAGAAATATCAGCGTACCGTTTAATTTAACTAGGGCGTCAAAATCGATATCTATAGGTTCGTTATTTTTGGCGTGGGCGGTTATCACATGGAAGGAAGAGGCATACTCCCTATGGGTTATGGGAATTCCGGCGTACGTTGCGGCGGTGATGGCGGATGTAACGCCGGGTACGACCTCAAAGGGGATATTATTTTCGGCTAACAGTTCCAGTTCCTCTCCGCCTCGGGCGAAGACGAAAGGGTCGCCGCCTTTTAGTCTGACCACGTTTTTCCCCTGTCTGGCTTTTTCCAGCAAAAGATTATTGATTGTATCTTGCGGAACGGGGTGGTTTCCGGCGTGTTTCCCGACATCTATCTTTTCGGCGGAGTCGTGGATTACGGCAAGTATATCATCGCTTACAAAGCGGTCGTACAGAACGACGTCGGCGTTTTGCAACGTTTTAAGGCCTTTGACGGTCAATAACCCGATGCCTCCGGGGCCGGCTCCGACTAAAGTGACCATCATCGGTTACCAGCCTTTTCTTTTAGACGTGAGGCAAGCGTTTCGCCGAGCTGTTCGCTCTTGTCTATGCCGCCGCTGATATTTCCTGTCTCGATATTGCCGTAAGGGTCAACGTACATTCCGGTAAGTAATAATGTATTATTATCTATCCGCCCGTAGACCGCGACGGGAGAGGCGCAGCCGCCGCCCAATGTTTTTATGAACTGCCGCTCCGCTTTGGAAACGATCTCCGACTCACGGCTGTGAAAGTTTGCGAGGAAGGAGTAGTCTTCGCCCCGTCTGCCTTGAACCGCGAGAATACCCTGAGAGGCGGCCGGAATCATTTCATCAACCGTGAACACACGGGAAATTCTGTTTTGCAGGGATAAGCGGTTGAGACCGGCTTGCGCCAATATCAGCGCCGAATACTCGCCGTCGTCCAGTTTTGATAAACGGGTCGGTACGTTTCCTCGCACAGCTTTTATCTCAACTCCATCATAGAGTTTTGAAAATTGGATTGTCCTTCTGAGGCTCGAAGAACCGACCGGTTTTGACTTGTCAAGGGCGGCGGATGTTTTAGGCAATACCAGAACGTCAAAAGGCGCTTCTCTGACGGACAAGGCTACGACGGGCAGGTCGTCATTTTCGTCAATCGGCATATCCTTATAGCTATGGACGGCTATGTCGATACCGCCGTCAATCAGCGCTTGTTCAAGTTCTTTGGTAAACACTCCCTTGCCGCCGAGAGTGTCTAAGCTCTTGTCCATTATCTTGTCTCCGGTCGTCTTGATGACGACAGTCTCAAAGTCAAAATCGGGATTTGCCGCCTTGACGGCGTCTATAACGATCTGCGCCTGAGCTATAGCCAAAGGGCCGCCGCGGCTTCCCACACGTATTGTTCTTCCGCTCATCCTATCCATCCTTTTTGGATTGCGTCGCTACGCTCGCAATGACGTCATTAAGAGGAGCGAAGCGACGAAGCAATCCGGAAGAACATTCATATATTATAAAACAAATCCATCTATTCATCTGTTAATGACTCCTCTTAATTTTTGAGCCATCTGTTTAACACCGGCGTGATCGCCGTTTTTTGAGATGAGTCCTGCGATATAATTTTCGTTTTCCGCTATAGCCGGAAAATTGAATGTAGAATCATCACGGCGGTCGGCTACGGATATGTGGATATTCAGTTTTTTGGCTTCCGTCATTATGTTGTGATTCACTTGCCGGTCGTTGGTCGCGGCGATAACTAAAAACGGGTTAATGGCGGCGATATCCCCGTCTTCGTAATGCCGTCTTAATAGATGTATTAAATTTGATACCGATGCGTGTTCAATGTATTCTGTGATAATGGGAGATATAACGGTAATATCGGCGCCGAAAGAGACAAGCGTCTTTACCCGCCGCTCAGCCACATTTCCGCCGCCGATTATCAATACCTTTTTGCCGCTCAGGTCAATGAAGAGCGGGAATAATGTTTTTTGGTTGGGCATAATAATCTTTAAGGCGGTTTCTGCTTGTTAAAGTTTTGTTGATTTTATCTGTTTTCTTCTACTTTTTAAAATATATATTATGCCGCGTTGGAGCGGGTAATCCACTCCATAAAAACGTTGAAGCAATATAATAGTCGTTATAAGGCGGCGAGTATGCAAGCACGATTAAATATGGTTGAGGGCGCGATTAATCGCGCCCCTGTTCCCAACATCAATCAAAAAACCGTCGCAAGCTCCTCTTCATCCAACGGAATCAACTCCTTCGCCTGCACCGCTCTCACCGACTTGATCTGCGATGAGGACGAGTGCGACAGATGCTTCTTGTCAGCCGCCCTCGCGCCGTGATGGCGTCTTTGCTGCGTGTGCGCGGCGGTTCCGGCATCCGTCGTATGCTTCTCGGCGGAACCGCTCAGTTTGAAACTGCCGACCATGGCGGCCAGTTCAGCCGCTTGGTTGTTTAGTTCTTCGGCGGCGCTTGCGGATTCTTCCGAGTTGGAGGCGTTTTGCTGGGTGACGGTGTTCATCTGCGCCACGGCGACGTTCACCTGCTCTATGCCTTGGGCCTGCTCTTTGGAGGCCGCGGCGATCTCGGCTATGAGGTCGCCCACTTTGCTCGTGCGGTTGACGATATGGCCGAGCGACACGGCGACTTCCTCGGTGATCTTGACGCCGCCGTCGGCGTTTTTCACCGATTCCTCGATCATGTCGGCGGTGTTCTTCGCGGCGCTGGCGCTGCGCATAGCTAAGTTGCGCACCTCTTCGGCCACGACGGCAAAGCCCTTGCCCGCCTCTCCGGCGCGGGCGGCTTCCACTGCGGCGTTGAGCGCTAAGAGGTTGGTCTGGAAGGCGATGTCGTCTATCGACTTGACAATCTTGGCGGTATTGTCCGACGACTGCTTTATCTGGTTTATGGCGTTCGCCATGCGCCTTATCGTGGCGTCGCCCTCTTTGGCGGCGGCGCTCGCCTCGGAGGCCAGGATCATCGCCTGGCTGGAGTTGTCGGCGTTCTGCTTTGTCATAGAGGACATCTCCTCAAGGCTCGACGACACCTCTTCGAGAGAACTCGCCTGCTCGTTTGAGCCTTCGGCCAAACTCTGGGCGCCGTCGGAAATCTCGTTACTCGCGCTTGCCACTTGCGACACGGCCTCCGTTACTTGTGCCAGCGCGGTGTCAAGATTATGCACAACCGTGTTTATGTTGTTCTTCATTCTGGCGAACTCGCCCCTGTAAGTACTCGTCAGTCTCTGCGACAGATCCTTATTGGCCGCGGCCTGAAGAACCCTGCCGCCGTCGTCGATGATGAGTTCGCGCAGGGACTCCACCGTCGTTTTTAGGGCAGCGGATATCGCGTCCCTGTCGCTCTTAGGCTCTATCTTGGCGCTAAGGTCGCCCTCCGAGATTTTCTTCATTGTGCCTACGACTTGGTTGAGAGACCCCACGGTATTTTTAAGCGCGTAGGATACCTCGTCTTTGTCGCTCTTTGGTTGAATTGTCACGTTCAAGTCGCCTTCTGAAATTTTTCTCATTGCGCCTATGACGGTGTTCAGAGACTCTAACATTCCGTTGAGCGCGACGGCTATCTCGTCCTTGCCGCCTTTTGCGCCGACCTTCGCGCTCAGGTCGCCTCCGGCAATCTGCTTCATGACGTCTATAACGTATATCTGCAGGTTGGAGGCGAAGGTGTCCATCGTTTTAGCCATGATGCCGATTTCGTCGCCGCGCTCTAAATTGAGCCTCATGCTCAGATTCCCTTGGCCCATCTCGGTGATCATGTTGACCGTCTCGTTCAGAGGCTTGCTGATCGTTTTGGATATGTAGACGCCGAAGAATGCGGATATGCCGGCGCCGGCAAATATTACGGCCAAGATTACGGACAGGCTGT
>Ga0268262_10007410_pt1 | contig 10240 bp, 10 predicted proteins | sample TergutNc150P3_FD_190354 | JGI IMG/M metagenome (GOLD analysis project Ga0268262, IMG submission 190354) | Nasutitermes corniger P3 segment gut microbial community from laboratory colony in Florida, USA - Nc150 P3 (SPAdes) (version 2) | ecosystem: Host-associated > Arthropoda: Insects >...
GGGTGACTACAGTGGAATTGTGCATAGCAGAAAAACGGCGAATTTTGATTTTGACAGCGGCTTCCTCTGCATCAGCCCCCAACGGCTCGATCTGGACAGCCTGGAAGAGGAAACGACGGTATTCTTCCGTTCCAGCGAAGAACGGGACGACACCCGCGTTACATTTATTGCCAATGGCAGGGAGCTCTATAATAAGCAATACACAAAGCTAAGGCCGCCTGAGATGGAAAGAATCAGCCTGCGCCTGAAAGGCAAAGTTAATTCTGGCGACGCGATCAAAGCGATCATGGAGCGCTGTCAATGAAAATAATTCCCTGTATCGTCTGCCCCAACGGCTGCCGCCTTAACGTTGAAAAAGCTTCAGAAACTGAAGGCTATGCGATTAGCGGCAATAAATGCAAACGGGGCATAGATTTTGCAATCGCGGAAATTACCAACCCCATGCGTACCTTGACCACGACAGTCCGCACTTCTTTTCCGGGCGTCCCCGTACTGCCGGTACGGACTGCGGGGGAAATTCCCAAAGGAAAAATCAGGGAAGCAATGAATTGCCTTAATGCAATTACTGTCAGCCGGCCTTTAGGCATCGGGGAAACCGTGGCGGAAAATATACTTGGTTTGGGCATTGATGTTATCGTAACGAACGATATTTTAAAGGGGGAAAGTAATGGCGCATAGTTATAAAAATTTTGAACCAAATTGGTTCCATGGGAAAATTCCGGCTAATTCGTACCGTTCCATTTTTAAGTGGGGCCAGCCGGATAAAATAAAAGCGCCCAGGGAATCCTTGTATAAATTGATACTGGAAGAGTTAGGCCTTACCGATGAGGATTTCTCAAAATACAGCGAAAGCCTTGGCCTCGACGAGGTAAAATTCGATCTGCCCGTCAAATTGACAGAAGCCCAGATCGCACACTTCAAGGAGATTGTAGGCAAAGACTATGCCCGTACCGATGATTACGCCCGGTTGTCGGTGGCATACGGCAAAACCATGTACGACATCATGCGCCTGCGCCACAAGATCGCGCAGAATGTCCCCGATGCCGTGCTCTACCCTGACACGAAAGAACAGATCGAGCGGATCGTGGCTTACTGCGCGGCGGAAAAGATCCCACTTTACGTTTATGGCGGGGGGTCTTCGGTTACCAGAGGCGTAGAGTGCGTTAAGGGCGGCGTTTCCCTGGATATGCGGCTGCGCTTTAACAAAGCCGTAAGCTTTAACGAGATCGATCAAGCTATCACTGTGGAGGCAGGGATGAGCGGCCCAAAGCTGGAAGAGATACTGAACAACGCCCAAACCAATTTCAGCGCGAAAAGGGCCTATACCTGCGGGCATTTTCCCCAGAGCTTTGAACATTCTTCGGTGGGCGGCTGGGTTGTCACCCACGGCGCCGGGCAGAATTCCACCTACTACGGCTGTATTCAGGACATCGTGCTGGGCCAGGACTACGCCACGCCGGTAGGCAACATCTCAACCGACCGCTACCCGCGCAAGGCAACCGGCCCGGATATGGGGCAAATCATGATAGGCAGCGAGGGGGCCTTTGGCGTGCTTACCCATGTAACACTTAAGGTTTTTCGCCATATGCCCGAGACCATTAAGCGCTTTTCATATATGTTCAGGGACTGGGAAACAGGCCAGGCCGCGGCGCGGGAGATCATGCAAAGCGAGGCTGGCTTTCCTTCGGTGTTCCGCCTCTCCGACCCCGAAGAAACCGGCATTATGATGCATGCCTATGGCGTTGTGGACAGCCCGCTTAGGCATATCTTTTCCGCCAGGGGTTTCAAAGTAGGCGAGATGTGCCTTTACCTCGGCTTTACCAACGGCGAAGCGGGCTTTTCCCGAAACTGCGCTAAAAATGTTGGGCGGGTCGCCCGCAAGCACGGCGGCATCTGGCTTTCAGGCATGGTAACCCGCGGCTGGGAAAAGGGCCGCTTCAGCGATCCCTACCTGCGCGACACCCTGCAGGACTTCGGCGTCGTGATGGACACAATGGAGTGCAGCGTCAACTGGAGCAACATGGGCAAGGTTCACCGGGAAGTGCGCGCTTATGTAAAGAGCCGGCCCAAAACGGTATGCATGACCCACATGAGCCATGTTTATCCCCAGGGGGCAAACCTGTATTGGATATTTATTGCCCATATGCACGACCCGGAAGAATTCAGGCTTTTCCACGCTGGGATTCTGGACGCCATACAAAAATCCGGGGCATCCATGAGCCACCACCACGGCATCGGGAAAATGTTCGGCCCATGGCTGGAAGGCAGCATAGGGCGCAATGAGTATGCCGTATACCGCTCCCTGAAGCGGCACTTTGATCCTGACAATATTATGAACCCCGGCGGCACGCTGGGATTTGATATTGAGGAAAAGGATAAAAGATTCCCGCATAAAATATAGCTATGTACTTGACTGATACTTATTTGTTTTGGATAATATATATACCCAATAAAATTTTATGGAGCAAATATGGACCTGGAAAAACTTAATAAAAATATTGAAAACACTGGCGTTGTTGAAGACTTGATTATTTTATCAAGAAAAGTTTTTGGCAATAGTGATGACGATGTGAAAAATATTATTGAAAAGCTAATCACAAAATCATATTTAATGGGGAAGAAAAATTTGGCAAAAACAATTGATGTATAAGCATACAGGAGTGTTTTATGCCCCATGTTGTAATTAAAACCATATCAGGCCCGTCGAAAGAGGCGCTGCAAAAAGCAGCCGAACAAATTAGCGATATTGTCAATAAGACATTAGGAAAGCCAAAAAAGTATATTTCAGTTTCTGTTGAGGAATATTCATTTGATGCCTGGGAAGGCGTTTATAAGGAATTTATCGAAGGCCGGGATAATGTTTTAATAAAGCCTGGCTATACCGACCCAAAGACTTTTCAATAAAGTTTCGCGGTGCCGGAACATAACGCCAGTCCGCGCTTAGAGGATAATGTGGAGATTTTGTTTTTGGGGACGGCAGCGGCTGAGGGCATACCTGCTCTTTATTGCCGTTGTGAGACCTGCCTCAATGCTGAAAAGTCGGGTGCTTTTGATCTCCGATCTCGTTGCGGTTACCTAATAAACCGGCATTTTATGATCGACATTACCCCGGATATAATGTTGCATAAGCGGCTTTACAGCCTGGATTTGGCTGCTGTAGATACGCTCTGTATTACCCACTCCCACACGGATCATCTGAACGTAACGGATCTCTGTTTTCGCAGTACGAAACATTATGTAACCATTCCCAATGAAAAACCTTTAACTGTCTATGCTAACAAGAAGTCCTGTGAAGTTATAAGAAAAGGCATGGAATTTGATTTTGGCATTCCTAATGACGCGTCTTTTATAATCCGTGTTATTTCCGCGAAGAGCGTTATTCAAAGCGCTGAACTCAGGGTAACTCCGTTTAATGCCCGGCATGATTCAAGGGAAGACTGTCTTTTTTACCTGATTCAGGAAGGCGATCTATCCTTCATCCAGATAAACGACTCAGGCCTTCCGGGAGAAGAATTTGAAAGCGCTTTGGCTGAAGCTTTGGAAGGGCGAAAATTATCCGCGGTGTGCATGGATTGTACTTTTTGCCTGGAGAGCTGCGGAACCAGCCACATGTGCATTGATGAAAATATCACGCTGAAAAAACGCCTTTTATACGCGAGCCTTGCCAATGAAAAAACGCTGTTTTTCGCAAATCATTTTTCGCATAATGGACACGCAAGCCATAAAGAACTCTCCGAAGCTTTAGGCCCCCACGGTATTACCCCGGCATATGATGGTATGGTTCTTAACCTTTAAAATTTCCAATTGTATAAAAATCGTGTAGATACGTAGCCTTGACTAATTCGTCAGTTTGAGGTATTAATTATAGGCCGCTGTTCGCTGCGGCGCAAATCAGGGTTGTTGGAACCTTTTATTCCAGGAACCTTAAAGCCGTTTTTTAAAGCGGCGTGATTACCAGGCCGCCTTAGCTCAGTTGGTAGAGCACTTGACTTGTAATCATGAGGTCTCCGGTTCAAATCCGGGAGGCGGCTCTGCTAACCGTGATTGGTTTGGCTATTTATTAATTTTTGGCATTCGGGGAGTTTCCAGAGCGGTCAAATGGGGCAGACTGTAAATCTGTTGGCTCAGCCTTCGTAGGTTCGAATCCTTCACTCCCCAATTAGACTGCTAAGTCTTTATGTTATAAGGACTTAGCATTTTTTTACTTCCCGACAACGGGCGTAAATAATACTCCAAACATAAACTGGCACTAAAAAGTTGCTACAGTTTGAATGTCGGTACTAGAGGCGTATATAATTATGGCACAGGAAAATCATACACTACGGTTACGATTGAACGGGGCTTAATGGTATAAATGCCGTCTTTCTGCGCAACACGGCGCATTCCCAGGCGGTTACTGGTTCCATCCGAAGTGTTGTTTCTGGTAGTTTCAAAACAGCAGAGATTTATGGGCAGTTGGTTGCGGGGGAACTCAACTGCCAGGCTGCGGCTGAGGGTATCTGACATATTCACATACACTACCACCACGCGGTTAAGTTCCTTGCCGTCCTTGTCCTTGTAGCCTGGAGGGGATTTATACGCGCTGGCCATAACCTCCATATATTCCTCACCAGATTTGGGATTCGGTAAAAAATTCTCGCTGGTAATTTTTATACGCTGGAAGCCGGGCCGCACAAAGAGGCTGTAACTGCCCAGCGCCCAGAGGGTGGGCTGGGTTTTAAGCGCGCCGGGTGAGGTAATGGGATTTGTCCTGAAAGACTCAAGGTTATAGGTTTCGGAACCGGGCGCATAACCGATCAGGCTGTAGCGGCTGTTCCCTCCCCTTTCCATATCCAGCGCAGTCCAGAAATCGAAGGATACCGCGTTGGCGACGGTAATATCGATGTATGCCAGTTTTGCCATATACAGCCCTACATCAAAATAGTCGTTGAGATTCGAAAAACCTCCGCCGCCGCCAAGCGCGCACCATTCGCTTGAGCGCACTATTATGGGCTTGTTATTGTTAACCGGGTTGTTACCGATCTCGGCGGCTCTCAGAGCGACCATCTTCCTTACGGAACTGGCCCCGCTGTCCGTGGCATGGGTAAAGTAGCTATGGGCTGCAACCTCCCAGGGTTGCATGGAAATAAGGTTCCCCACATAGTTAGCCCCTTGTGGACTAAAAAACGTAAATATCTGGTCGCGCACATTGGTTTCGCTATAGTCAGTCAGGAAATTCCACTGGGCCGCCTCGGTAATTAGTTGTTTGACGCCGTTTGGCCCGGCTATGGCAGGCCGGGCCTGGATCGCCGTGTCAAGCGCACGGATCATCCTCCCCATTTGTGCATTGGTCCAGGGGGAACCTTCCTGTTTGTTCTCATTCCATTCCCACTGCGGCTCATTGAATGGAGAGATATGGGAAATTTTATAGCCTTGCCGGGAAAAATGTTCGGCCACGTCAGCCAGATAGTCCGCAAAATCGGTGTAAGCGGCATCGTTGTCTTGCAGGATTGTGTTCCTGTCGGCTATATATCTGCCGTTACTACCCATGATAGCAGTTTGATTCCCGGCATTGGCAAAGCCAAATCGTGTAAAGGGGACTGGCGGGGCGTTGGAGAAGAGCACGAAAGACTCAAGCCCTCTTTTCTTTGCCTCCGCCATCCAGTACTGCTGGCCCTTCTGCTTGTCCCAGTTGTACCGTATCTTGCCATCCGCGCCTTTTGGGTTATATATGCTTTCAAGGAAGGACTCTGCCCTGCGCTCCCAGGCGGCAGTCATTCTGGTATAATCAGTTGGCCAGATATCTGAGCCTCCTACATTAGTCCCTATCCGGGGGTTTACGGGTACACGCCCGTCATCTCCCCGGCTTTGTTCCCAGCTTCCCGCGCCCAAGTTCACCCGCCACAAGGATAGACCTATCCCTTGGGGGTTGCCGCTAGAGTCAAGCTCTTGGCTGAACAGCCAGTCGGCAATCTGTTCCTTTTTGGCTTCATCGTTCCACTGACCGACAAAGTTGCCCGACCAGCAGTCCGAAGCGCCAAAGCCCTTCATTGTCTGGTAGGTCGTGCTCCAGTCGATCTCGATTTTGGCACCGCCCTTTTTGTTTAAAGCGGCCCAGTCGACCGTGATTGCATTTTCTGGTTCTTTTTTGCCGGAGCCATCTCTCAGCGTACAGGCGAAGAACGGGCACATAGCCAAGAACACCAAAGAGCTTCTCAAATTATTTTTTTTTATTTTTCTCATCCTAATTATCACCGTGTAGAACTCAATATCGCGGCTTCGCTCCGTTCAACAATAATGGATAACAGCTTTTTTTTCAATGATCACACATTCATAGGGCGACAGTTTTTTGATACCACTAAAGGTCAGACTATTGGCTATCCACTGTGAAGGGAGAGATAAGCTGCCTGTTAATTAATGCCTTCCCCGCCTGAAAGGGCAAGGATTGCCATTACCGCCATTACAGTAACAGCGCCATAAATCACCAAAAATAAGTACCCTCCTGCCCTAAAAAAATAACGGCCCTTTTTGGCGCCAATGAACCTGGTCACATCAAGGATTATTCCGGAAACCGAAGTAATAGTCAGAAAGATGCCCAAAACCGAATAAAGGGCAAGAAGCGCAGACTGCGTCGCGTCGGTAAATTCCTGAACCGTTCCGGCCGCATATAAGAACAGAGTCAGGACACTCATAATAAAAAAGAACAACGCTGTCCTGTTTATCAGCATGGGGAGCAGCCTTTCTTTAGAAAAACGGGTTAATCCCATTAACTTTTCCTTGCTTGCGGGAATTACTAGATATAAGTTATTATAATATTATTAAGGATTTGATTATACTGAATAGTAAGAAGGAAGCATGAAAAAGTTTCTCTTTGTTTTGTTTTTGCTTTTAGTGTTGGGCGGAGCGGTTTTTTTTATGGGCTGGGCGCAATTGACGGTTCCGCCCGGTTCCTACGGGGTTATGCGGACAAAAACCCACGGATTGGAAACCAAAGTAATCCGGGACGGGGAGTTCCAATGGTTCTGGTATAAAGCCATCCCTACTAACGCAAACGTTTCTGTATATACAATAAGCCCGGTAAAGCGTTCCATCAAAACTTCCGGTGTCCTTACGTCCGGCGATGTTTATGCCACCCTTGCCGGAATAAACGCGGATTTCTCATGGGAAATTTCCGGAGAGATAAGCTTTAGCCTGAAGCCGGAATGCCTGCCGGAATTTACAGCAAAAGAGAGCATAAATGATGACCAGGGCTTAAGAAAAGCGGAAGAGAACCTGGCGGCGAAAGTTGAAACCCTTGTGCTTCAGCGGCTGAGGAACTATGCGGACAACGCCAATGGCGAAAATATTGACGCCATTGCATTTGCCGCCTCGCATCCGGAAATTAACATCGAAATTGAGTCATTGATCCCCGAGATTGAAAACCTGAACTGTACGATTCAGTTCGTCCGCGTCCCCGATTACGCGCTATACCAATCGCTCTTTTCTCTTTACCAGGAATATCTTGCCAGGCAAAACGCGGTTCTGTCCCTTGGCGTCGCAAATGAAGCCGAAAGGAGGATAAATTTAAGAACACGCATGGAAGAACTGGCCCAGTACGGAGAGCTTTTAACCAAATACCCCATACTAATCCAGTATCTGAGTATGGAAAAAGACATTCAAAACGGCGATTGAAATAAAAAGCGGTAAAAGCTATATTTATGTCAGGAGTTATTAATGCCCAGGACTTGGTCCATATTTTTTCTTGTTTTTTTGATCTTTTTCGGATTAAGCCTGCATGCCCAGGAAGGCGGTTATCAGGAAGAAGAGCCTGACGAATCCCTTCCCGAAGAAGAATGGGATGAAATCATGATTGCCGAATATTCCCCCGGTGATAAAAATTTTATTGTCTCCCTGGGTACTGTAATACCTTTATTCTTTACCGGTATTGATAACAACCAGCATGGGCTATCTGTAGGGTGGTTTGGCTCTCTTGCTTATAATTACTTTATTACCCCGCGAATCTTCATCGGAGGGGAACTATCCGGAATGTTCGTCAGTACCCGCGGCGGTAATATGCTTTATATTGTACCCTTTGGCGCCCGAGTGGGATACCAGTTTTCGTACAAACGTTTCGAATTCCCGGTCAGCATAATGATTGGCGTCGCTCCGCAGAAATACCTGGAAAAGGGGTATTTCGGGCCTATAGTTAAGCCCGGCGCTTCCGCATTTTGGCGTTATAGCCCGGAATGGTCATTTGGAATTAATAGCGTTTGGTGGTTAGTCCCCCAATGGCCCGAGAACGGGAATAACGTATATGGAAATTTCCTTGAGTTGACCTTGTCAGCCCGATATCACCTATAGGCGAGCGGAGTATATGAACAGTACGCGGACAAACAAGTTTTGGTTTTTACTTATAGCTTTTATCCTTATTCTGGCATCATGCAACCAGGATTCAATCTTTTATGACATTTCAAATGAGCCCGAGCCAAAAGATCCGCTTATAGACGGGAGCCCGACTAATATTGTGGTACTAAAAAACAGGATGTTTGTAGGTACCAGAATGAGTAACAAAATTTACTATTATGCAAGCAGTGACGCAACCCTTTCATGGAAGACAATTGTCTTGCCTACAGGCTATCTTGGCCAGCTGGCAACAGATGGAGAGGATCTATATGTGCTGATTTTCCACAACAGGGATCCTTTAAAATCATCAATGGTCAGAAGGTATAATATTAATACAAATATCTGGGATATGAGTTACACTGTGAGCGGTTATTCAATTCAAACAATTTTTGGAACAGGGAATAAAATTTTCATCGGGGGCCAGTATCAGGGCAATCGCCAAAATTTTGCCATCCTGTTGCTTGAGCAGGAATCAAATTCATTCACTGTAATTAAATATGGAACCTCTCTTTTAAAGGGCGCCGCACAAAACCCTTCGGGGACAATTTACCTTGCAACGGCAGGAAGCGGAATATATACATTTAACGAAAGCTCGCTTGATACCTCTCCTGTAAGAGGCACAGATATGGCAAATTTAAATGGCATAATTAATGTGGGTTCTTACATTGTCGCCGTATCAGCTGACGGAACTATTTATTCCGATACTTCCAATTCCGGAAGGTTTAGGAATGCTAACGTCGGGGTAAACTTTACAGGCGCTATGTGCGTGTGGCTTGACAGGAAAAACCAATGGCGGCCTTCTTTATTGCTTTTGGGCATCAGGGGGGGAGGCACTTCCCTGACTCATGGTTACAGGGAAATGGTACTGGATAACGGGAAGCCCACTTTTAACATAAAATCTCCGGGAGATGATTCACCGACAAGCGTTGTAAACAAAGCGAAATATGCCGCCAGCATAGGAACGCATCCGGTAGAATTTATTATGCAGATACCTGATGCCAGCTCGGGCGGCCCGCTATTTTACCATAATTTTACAGGCGATCCCAATTGGGAGCCTCCTATTCTTGCGTCTACAGCAAAGAGCGGGCTATGGTCATACAGAAAAGGCGAGTGGAACGCCGAAGAATAATAACTAACCGCTGTGGAGCCAGAGGGCCCACAATTGGATGAGCTTTTCGCCTCCGAAGGGCAAGGCGACAAAAAAAGCCCTTTAGCTGATCGCATGAGGCCCCGTGTCCTTGACGACATCATCGGGCAGGATCACATAGTAGGCCCCGGTCGGCTTTTAAGAAGGGCAATTCAGGCGGACAGGCTTTCATCGGTCATTTTTTACGGCCCGCCCGGGACAGGCAAAACCAGCCTTGCAAGGGTAATTGCAAACACCACCCGCAGTGTATTTGAAAGCCTCAACGCCGTCTTAACCGGAATCAAGGATATAAGGGAAGTCATCGACCGCTCTGACGAAAGGCGCAGGCTTTACGGTAAAAGGACAATCCTGTTTGTTGATGAAGTCCACCGCTGGAATAAGGCCCAACAGGACGCCCTGCTCCCATGGGTTGAAAACGGAACGGTAATCCTCATAGGCGCTACAACCGAAAACCCTTTTTTTGAAGTTAACCGCGCTTTGGTCTCGCGCAGCCGGATCTTTCAGCTAAAACCTTTGGAAGCCGGCGATCTTATAAAGGCTGCAAAGCGTACCCTCTCGGACAAAGAAAACGGTTATGGTAAATGGAACGTTACTTTTGAGGAAGGTGCCCTCGAACACCTGGCGGAAGTAGCCGGAGGGGACGCAAGAAGCCTGCTAAACGCTTTGGAGCTGGCAATTGAAACCAGCGGGATAACTGACGAGGTCAGTTCTTCCTGGCCCCCGCCGGAAGGC
>Ga0268262_10007411_pt1 | contig 10239 bp, 6 predicted proteins | sample TergutNc150P3_FD_190354 | JGI IMG/M metagenome (GOLD analysis project Ga0268262, IMG submission 190354) | Nasutitermes corniger P3 segment gut microbial community from laboratory colony in Florida, USA - Nc150 P3 (SPAdes) (version 2) | ecosystem: Host-associated > Arthropoda: Insects > Digestive...
TCATTTCTTCGGAGGGGGCAAGGGAGACTCCCGGATACAATTTGTGGAGCTGGAAAATCAGGATAAAGACGGGAAGATACGGCCAATATGTAATAAAAGATTTTGCGTTAATACTGGCATAACCAACGATAAATCCATATATTCTTACCCAAAAAAAACCCCATGCGAAAGACAACATAACCGCTAAAAGGTCGGAAAAAATAAATGCCACCGTCGTGAGCGCGGAACTGGTGCGGCGGTATCTTGTCCTGTACCAAATATCAAATTCGGCGAGAGTCATATATATAAAATGTATTAAAATGGCAATTATTTCAAGTATTAAATTGTATTATTGACATTAATAATTTTTATGATATTATAGGAAATAAGAGTTTTTGTCTTCGTATTAATAATAAATTCGATTAAATTTCGGATCACATAGTAAAAACAGGGGTTTATTGTGTTAAAAAAAAGGGTAATTTTCTGCGGTTTGTTTTTTATTATCAGCATGACCATTTCAGCTCAAACACATATTGCGGTTCCTCTGGAAAACCCCATATATACCGTGATAGAGCAGGCTCAAATACGGGGATTGTGCGGTTTCCTCCCTTCTACAAAACCATATTCTAAAGCTATGATTCTTTCCGTAATCGAAGAAATTCTTGGCAGTGATTCCGCGCATGAATTTGCAAAACTTAAAGACACGGAACGTGAAATACTGGAACAATTCCGCAAAGATTTTACTCCTGACAGGAAAGGTCTCAATTTAACGCGGGGTACAATTTCCTCGGAGCATACATGGAACGATATTTATTTTTCAGGGGTATTTGGTTTTGGCATGGATTTTACTCTTGGTATGGGTTATTATCCTGTTGCCGGAGGTTATCGTTCTACCGAACTTTTAAAAAATGATAAGGATAATAGAACAATTGATGTGGCGCATCCCGCGTCCGGTGATTTTTTCACGGATTTTAGCATAATTATTCCCACTCTCTCATTTATAGGAGACTTGGGAAAAAATGCGTCTTATGGACTTACGCTTAGCGGTTTTATCGGGAAATCACCGCGTGCGATACTTGGACAATATGAAAATACCCCATTAGATCAAAATGACACATTGAATTATCAGTCTTTTCCCGTCCGGAGCGAACCTTTGGCATATTTTCCATATACATATAAAAAGAAGTGGGACGGTTTTGTCTGGGCTAGCACTAATGTTAATAACGCCGGACAATTAATCTGGCCTGAAAGCGTTTCAATAGGGTACTCAATGATGCCTGAATTGTCGGGCACTTTTTTAAATGGGCATGTTATGTACCGTTTTGCCCGTCTTGACAGGGAATGGGGTGGACCCATAAATAACGGCAGTCTTATTCTTAATCAAGCCGCGCAGCAATTTTTGGCGTTTGAGACGGTAATTGTACCTTTTGAACAAGTTTCTTTTTCTTCTCTGACAGGCGTGCTTGAATACAATAACGCGATAGGTTTCGATAATATTGCGAATCTGAAAAATGACTCAGAAAATTTTCAGAACGTTTTTTCCATAGTTATGCTGGAGCTTAGCTATAAGAAATATTTTAAAGCCAGTCTTGGAAGCAGCGTTGTATGGCCCAAGCGTTTTGAATTGGGATATCCTTTTCCGCTTGTGGATAATTTCCTGTATCAAAATAATATAGGCGATTTTGACAACTTGGCATTATTTTTAAATTTGGAAGGTCATCCGGCCGGTATAGGTAAAATTTGGGTTTCCCTCTTTGTTGACGAAATTAATCCTGAAGGCGATTTTTTTGTAAAAGATAGAATGATGTACGCTTATCAGGCGGGAGGTTCTTTTTATTTACCCTTGCTGCCCTTTGCCTCAGTAACATTATGTTATACGAAGATTGAACCGTATAATTATACTCATAATCGCATGAAAACCCCTTGGTATGCGGACAACTTGATGGAAACAAATTATGTAAATTTTGGAAAATCTCTTGGCCATTACCTGCCTCCCAATTCTGATGAAATTTTAATCAGTATTCAAACAATTCCCGTTCCGCAAAGCATTATATGTTTGCAATACCAGATGATTAGGCATGGCGCCGATTACGGAGACAGGGCGCCAGACGGGAGTTCTTATTGGTCGGAATTGAAAGAAGAAGACAGAGGTTTGATGAAGAAATATTTTTTAAGGGATGGCGCATATCAATGGATGCACGTGTTCAAGTTAAGAGGGGAATATTCATTTACAGGAAAAAAACTGCCTTTAAAATTGATAAGTGAAATTGGTGGAGTATATTCTTACTTTACGGATACGGATTCGCCGTTGGGAACCTCAGGTGATTTCAATGTTATAAATACGCCGCAATATCCTCATTCCCTAAGTTTTATAGCTTTTTTGGGAGTAAAGATATTTCCTAAATTTTAATTTTATTCCGGAAGGTTTTCACACAAAGATCACAAAGGTTAGAAGAACACAAAGGGAAATAAAGGTTTTTGTCCGAAGATATGCGCGGGCTTCACGATAAGATAGCGGATAAAAACCCCTATCCCTCTTTGTGATCTTTGTTCCTTCGTGATCTTTGTGTGAAGTCTTTACGAATTAATACTGAAGACCCACAGAAAAAGAGGCTTGTCCGCCTGTCGCGTTAACGTCCGAATTGTGTTTGTTGTTAAGCGAAATAATTCCAGCAATGTTTGTTTTCAAAACAAGATATGCTAAAGGTTTCCATTTGGCTCCTAGACACAGGATAAATTTATTTTCTACGGTTCCTGAAGGGGTTCTTTCATTCCAAGATTGCTCTGTTTGTTCCCAATCCCATTTTAATCCGTTTTTGTCGTGTTCCCCGCAACTTATCCATGAAAAACTTCCGGAAAAACTTAAATTATCCTTATTAAAAAATTCAGTGCCAACGGATAAAGAAATCATGTCCCTTGGGTATCCGATGAATTTATAATCCCAATCTTGTTGGATAAAGCTTGCGAAAGGACTTGACAGTATGTACAGATATGGATCAGTATAAATGAATTCCAGGAAAAAGATCGCCCCCCATTCTTTAAATGAATGTGTAAAATGAAGTCCCGCCAAAAAGCCTATTTCATTTGGCGGTTGTATGGGATTTTCGTTTAGTTCAGCCTGCAGCGCAATTTGATTCATTAAAAATTGACCGTAAACCGCAAGGGATTTAATAATATTCCAATTTAGTTCTATTGAAAGAAGGGAACCGTTCATGAAATTTTGCACCTCGCCGTCGGGTATCCAATTATCATAATCTTGCCATGAATACAAAGAGTGGAAAATGATTAACGGGTTAAGGTATCTTATTTCTATTGGGGAATTTCCCGCCATTACTCCTTCCATAACTCCGATATTTAATTTATTGAATAAAGAGATGTCAATACGGTGAAGATAAAAATAACGTTCTGTGGTACCGGATAAATATGAATTCCAATCGTAAGGAGAAGGATTAGGAAATAAATCTTCTTTGAGTTTAATAGGCAGTTGGTTAACAATAAATGAATATTTTACGGATGGCGCAAAAAATGAAAGACGCGCAAAATCAAAAAGGGCGTCATTATCGGAAAAGGTAAGGCTTCCCATATGGGATGTACCCCAAAAAAGACGGTCGCGGCCTATCTGGAAATTCCACCATGAACCGCCGACGGCGGCAAATGAACGGATAGGCAAATATTCACTGGAAAAATCCATTGGAATATTAGTATAGCCGGATTCAATCGGTGTCGCGGCTTTACCGGGTTCTATGTAGAATTGAACGTAATCGGAAAAAAAGAATCGAATAGGAAAAGAAAAGAGCGGAACGCTTTCAGGATAACGGGGATACCATGAAATATCGGGATTAAAACTTATTTTTCCTTCCAGCGTCAGATTGGCGTTAAAGAAAGCGGTAAATATTTTATTTGAATATGACAACTGCGCTTTCGGCGTAAGCCTGTTTAATATTCGGTAATAAGCGTCCTTTGCCGGTCCTGAAAGCGAAGCTTCATCTATAGAGTCAAGAAAATTCCTTACCTCGCCCGGCGCTAATGGTGGGGAAAAAGAAAGAAAAGACTTGCCCGACTCCAGCGACAGATAACGTATGTCATCAAGAACGTCTTCCCCCGTTAAAATCATATCGAATGGTAGACCAAAAAGACTGTTCACTGTAAGAATTAAATATATAAGTATAAAAAACCGTATTTTCATAATTCTTTTATGCTACTTTATTCGGAAGTCTCTTTCAAGGCGGATAAGTTAATAATAAAAATTAACTGAAAGACCAATCTGACCGCCAAAAGCATTTGCATTATTATGCGCGTTATCTATGGAATAAATTCCGGAAATGTCACCTTTTATGGTTATATATGGGTATATCTTCCATTGTGCGGCAAATGACAGTATATATTTATTTTCAACAATATTTGAAGGCGTTTTTTCCAAGTTATAAGGTGGGCTTTTTTCAAAATCCCATTTTACGCCTTCCTTAATATGTTTCCCAATGGCTATCCATGAAAATAAAGCGCTTAGTTTAATAATATCATTTTTAAAGAAATCAGCCCCCGCGTAAATTGCGATAGTGTCTCTTGGATATCCCATAAAACTGTAATAATAACGGTCAGGCGTCCACGCCAAATACCTCATGTGGATGTAACTTGCAAAAGGAGACGCCACTATATGAAGATACGGATCGGTGTAAAAAAATTCTACGTAAAATAAGGAACCCCATAAGTTAAAAGAATGGGCATAGCGCAAACCCGCCATGTAACCAAGGGCGTTTGGCGGCTGTCCTTCAGGACTTATACTGAGTTCATGCTCCGTGGCAAAATCGTTCATAATAAACTGACCGTAAAAAGCAAGCGAGTCCAGAATATTCCAATTAATTTCCGCGCTTAAAAGGGAGCCTACCATGGAATCATACTTTTCATTTTGCCACTGGTCATAATTCCACCATGAAAAAAATGAATGATATACGCCCATTGGATTTAAAAAACGTAATTCAGGGCTTGAATTGCCCACTAACGCGCCTTCCATTATCCCCAATGAAACTTTATTAAAAAAAGAAATATCAATTCGATGCAGGTATAAATAACGCTGTGTGGTTCTTTTTAAATAATAAGGTTCAAAATTGTCATTAGGAAACATTATATCGTCAGAAAGCGCAAGAGGCAGATGGCTTACAAGAAATGAATACTTAAAGAATTTAGAGAAAAAAGACAGTCTCATAAAATCATGATAATCAGGACTATCCATTATGGCGAGATTTCCATTTTGCCCGGTACCGTAAGACAAACGGTCCCTTCCAATTTGGAAATTCCAAAAAGGGCCGCCGACGGATAGAAATGCCCGTAACGGGATATTTAAATCACAGACATAATCAGTGCCAATGGGAATATTATCACCAAAATAATCTAATTTTCTATAATCTTCCGGATCCATGGCGTACATCGGTTCAAGATAGAGAGTTACGTATTCAGAGAAAAAAAATCTTAATGGAAGTGAAACGACGGCTGGCGTTTTTTTATTTTGCGGATACCAAGTTATATCGGTATTAAATCTTGTTCTTGTTTCCAGAGTGGAATTGATATTAATAAAAAAAGTAAATAAATCGGCTGATATGTTTATTGTAGCTTCAGGGGTAAGGCGTTTTTCCAAACGGTAATATGCCTGTAGGGCGGGTTGGGAGAGTAGGGAAGCGTCAAGTGAATTTAAGAATGTTTGAATTTCATGGGGAGCGAATGGCGGGGTAAATGAAAGGATGGAATTTCCCGATTCTACGGAAAGGTAGCGAAGGTCGTCCAATACCGGATCGCCGGTTAGAATCATGTCATAAGGAATGGGAAAAAGATTTAAAAATGAGAAGAAAAAAAGTAAAATTAAGAAAAGTCGAAGCGCCTTCATAGAGGCAGTGTAGCACAATGTTTAAATTATGTAAACGCGAATGGAAACTATTACCAGCACCACATTACGCCAATATTCCAGAAATAGTCAAAACCGTCATTACCTTCTATAATTTCAGTTTTAATATTTTCTTTAGTACTCCAAATGCTTCTGTTCCAACCGTATTGGATGCCGTAGCCCCCTATTAATTTGAAAATTCCAAACGACGTGGGAATTGACCATGTTGCGCCTATTGTCCCGCCCAATTTTGTTTCTATGACGCTTTGAGTTAAGAAATCCATAGTTTCAGTATCGTAGTAATTTTGTATTGTTGATTTACCGGGATGTTCAGGCATCCATGGATCGGTACTACCCGAGTCAAAAATAGAGCCGTCATGAAAATCGGGATCAAATAAAGGTTTATCATCCGAAGCGTTAGCGTGACGGATTAAATATGCTGACAAATTTAAATCCAGATTACGGATTATTTTCCAACTGCTTCGTAAGGAAATCCTGTCAGAATTTGGCTCCAAATCGGGTCCAAGGTTTCTTCCCCTGTGGGTATAATCATAATAATTTGCGGTAGGAGGACTCTTGCTTGCATTATAAGGCGGATCCGCGTCGTTACCATGCCCGTTAAAACGCAAACTTGAAGGTATGGGCCAATGCGTGTAAGTATATGGCATAACGGCCGTATAATCAAAATCCAATTTAGAAAGTATGCTGTTGGCGGGAGACCATGAAACGCCGATTTCTCCCGCGGCTTTAAAATTAGGTTTTCCCTTTAAAATGCCGTTAACTGAAAAATCGTCAATATAAACCTGAGTATTCATAAGGAAAGTATTAAAAGGCCGCCAGCGGAAATTAAGCCCTATATACGCGTTATCATTAAATCCGTTTACGGTTTGAGATCCAAACAGATAACTGAAGGGTACCAAATATAATAGATCAATACGCTCACCAAAAGTTAAGGATTGCACTATTCCAAATTCAAGGTTTTGTATTGGACGAAAATTTAGCGTATGTACGACATTATATTTTGAATGAAACCATTCGTCACAATAATAATCAGTGGCAACAATGGATTGAAAAAGAATTTCATAAGAATATAAAGGATCCCAAAAAACAAAAGAAAAATGCCCGGCTCTTGGGGCCTGCGGGCCGACTACAACGCCATTATCGTAAAAAGGCCCATAAGAAGAGCGGCTTAAGCCACCCTGAAAATAGATATCGCTGTTTCCCAACGCGATAAGGCTTGTCCAATTCTGTAAAACGCGAAATGGCCCTACATCCGCCTTATCATTTTGAAGATCCGGATATGGGGAATAGGTATCGGGAATGTTAAATTGTTCTCCACCAAATCGATTAATACTGGGAATATATTTATCCGTATCAGCATGAAAAGTAAAATTATAACTTACGCTTAGTAAATCACGAATATGGAATAAACCTTCAACAAACGGAGATACGACAACACCGTAATCTTCTTCGTTTCCATGAATATATGTTTTTAATCCTGGATGTACAGCTCTTGAACCGGGGGCTAACCCATCAAAGTATCTTTGAGCTAATTCAACCGCCTTTTCATCACCGTTATCAATTACCTGTTCAAGGATTTTATTAATAAGTTTTACGGGGTATGGGCGGATCATAGGAGGAAATTCTTTAATATAACCTTTGACAAGCCAAATATCTATATCCTTGTAAATCTCACTATTTGGCTCATGGACTGTTTGAGCGCTAAGAATAACCGAAAATAATAAAAAAAGGATAATAAAAAGTTTAATTTTCATAAAGAAACTCCATATATCATAATATAAATGATACCTATTTTTGTCCAGTAACTATTTTATTATTTCCTTATTAAGGATATATGAGGAACAGATGCTCCTTGCCATGTAATAAATACAGGGTTATCTGAAATTTCAACAATAGCTTCGTTCTGTAAAGAATAATTGTCCGCCGATGATATATCATGAATGGTAATTACAGATGGAATGGTAACCTTAACTTTTTGTTTAATATTTATATCATTCCAAATAATTAGGGTATTAGAATCTGATTCATTTCCGGTAAAACATAGAGTAACAATATTGGATTTTATGCCCTCTTTTATGGGAAGTTCAGGATTGAATTGTGAACCGGGTAGGTAACGGGCGCATAATTCATAAGCCCATGCGCCGTTTTTCCTTGTAAAATCCGAATAAACAAGACCGAAATATAATTCTGAATTGAATTTATTAGGGTATTCTCCGTATTTATACGAATCTTTAAAGTCATACCATATAAAGACGCGCGTTCCACGGGCGGCTGCTGGGGCAATTGTTTTTATTACATAAGACGGCAGTTTTTTTAAAGAAACCGTTGACGGATACCAACCTGATGTAGGATAACCCATTTCCGTTATCCAAATGTCGCCGTTAAATCCAATTTTTGATTTTAATATAAAAAAGTTATCTAAAAGCCTTGTTGAAGCTTTTGGGTTCACATCGTAGGGGTGAAATGAAAGAGCGTTTAAATTTTCCAAAGCTCCGGCTTTTTTCATGTTTTTAATAAAATTATTGGGGAGACGTTGAAAATTTCCGCCAATAATATAGGCTTCAGGATCAACTTCCCTTATTTTAATGGCCGCAAGTTTTGATAATTCAAAAAACTCCTTATCCGTTCCTTTCCAAAACAGCCAGTTTGGCTCGTTCCATATCCGCCATGCGTCAACTTTTCCTTTATAGCGATTGACCGTAACTTCAATGTATTTTAAAAAATATTGAATATTTTCTTTTGAGATATAGTCCTTATTTTTACCGTCATTAATCCAAGGCGTGGCATAAGCAAGACCTGCGACTATTTTTTTCCCATTCGCTTTTGCATTATTAACATAATTATCAAAAAAGATAAAATTAAAATTATCTTTTTCCTTTTCAATCTGGTGCCAATTAAAAACTTTAGATACCCATACGGGACTCATTTCATTTAAAACCTGATAATCTTCAATCGCGACTCCTCCTATTATGCCTAAAAAATCAAGCGGAACGGCAACTTTATTTGAAGATGTTTTATGAGTTGATGAACATGATATTGAAAATATAAAGGAAAATAATCCTATATAAAAGAATTTGATAATATGCGTTTGTATTTTCATTTAAAATATATTATATAATATTTTTTAATAACATAAACCGTATTATTTTATATTCTCTTTTTTTCAGTAACGATGTGCAATATTTTTTCCTTAAATGACTCGCGTGAAAATTTCCGTACATGCGCGTTAAAGTTTTCGCGGTCACGGAATTGTTCCTTACAAGCTTCAAAGCGATCCATCGCTTTAATCAGCGAATCCGGAGTTTGCTCATCAAAAAAAATGCCCGTTACACCTTCTTTAACCGTATCAAGCGCGCCGCCATCGCGGTATGCGATTACAGGACATCCTGCGGCAATGGCTTCCACGGGAATAATGCCAAAATCTTCAATACCGGGGAAAAGTAGAGCCAGCGCGGATGAGTAAAGTTTCAGCGCGTCATAATCAGAAACCCTGCCCATGAAGGTAACAAGACCGGTTTTCTCATATTTGCGCCATTTTTTGTTTTTTTTACCACCGCCTGCGGCTACAAGACGCCGCCCGGAAGCTACGCAGGCTTCGATGGCAAGATCGGCGCGTTTATAACCTGTAAGCTGTCCAAAAAAAAGATAATAACTCTCAGGCTTCCGTTCAACGGAGAGGAATTTTTCTATATCAACCGGCGGAAAAACCACCGCCGCCTCACGGTTGTAACAGCGCCTGATACGTCGCGCAATATAATTTGAATTGGCGATGAAGAAATCAACCTGATTGGCGGAAATTGCGTCCCAAAGCCTGAGTTTTGGAACGAGACGCTTCATGAAAAAGCGTACTAGCGGGTTTGTTCCCCTGAAATATTCGTGGTACATATCCCATAGGTAGCGCATAGGACTGTGGCAATAACATATGTGGTAGGCGTTTGGGTTGGGAATAACGCCTTTTGCGGGTCCTGACTCACTTGAAATGACAAGATCATAGGATTGCAAATCAAAGTCATTAAGCGCGTTAGGCATAAGGGGCATATAAAGTTGGTAGAGTTTTTTTGCAAAGGGCAGACGGTTAATGTGTGAAGTAATAACGCGCCTTTCTTTTATCAAAGGGGAAACCGCTTTGGGATTGTATACATGGGTAAAAATATCCGCATCGGGAAACATTTCAAAAAGCGCCTCAAGTACTTTTTCCCCACCGCGCATATTGACAAGCCAGTAGTGGACGATTGCGACTTTCATTTCAGTTCCTTAAAGACAATTGAAAAAGTTTTTTCAAAAGTATATTTATTTTTTAACGTATCGTTAAGATTTATTGAATGTTGTTTTTTATCGGATAGAATTTCCTGTAATTTATCATG
>Ga0268262_10007412_pt1 | contig 10237 bp, 5 predicted proteins | sample TergutNc150P3_FD_190354 | JGI IMG/M metagenome (GOLD analysis project Ga0268262, IMG submission 190354) | Nasutitermes corniger P3 segment gut microbial community from laboratory colony in Florida, USA - Nc150 P3 (SPAdes) (version 2) | ecosystem: Host-associated > Arthropoda: Insects > Digestive...
TCCACTCATCGCAGTTTTCGAACCAAATAGAATTGACCAAAGGCTCCAGCGCGTTGGGCTTTGTGTCCTCTAGCCCGTAATGGGCCATAAATGGGTTTTGCCAATTTGGTGTGCCTACGATGGGCGAATATGCCTTGTGGAGCAACAGGTGGGTGAGACTGCCGAGCGCTTTTTGCGCCGCGCCCATGTCGTCTTCGGCCACGTCGCCCAGCCTCCAGACGCGCTCGGCGATGGTTCTGAAAGGGCATCTGGCCAACGATTCTAGTGTGGTAGGGCTGTGGTGCCCATCTTTGTTTTGCAGCGACTGCCTTAGCCCTTGAACTCTGTCTGCGGCGGGGGCCTTTGACCAAAATATTGCGTCCGCTCCCTTGGCTTGGGCTGTTTTTGAGCGTTCGTCGCATTGTTCTAGGCGTTGCCCTCCATCCCAATAAAAACGCAGATTGCTGGAGCAATAATTATCGTCAAGAGCCCAAGGGTGTGCGCCATCTAGCGCGGCCCAAAAAGGCCCCTGGGCCAGCTTGCGCCCATCGGCGTCTTGGGCGGGGCTAAGGGCTACAAAATATCTTTCTGTCATCGCAAGCGCTTTGTTGAAAGCGTATGCGTCGCGCTGGAAAGAGCGCGGGACTTGCTCGCTATGCTCGGCCCTGGGCAGCCAAAAGCGCTGTAGGGCTGGTGAGAATGGCCCGCTGTATCCCTGCGCGGCCTTTAATAGTGCTAGGTTGATAGCTGCCTTGCAATCCCAATCCAAGTCTGGGTTTGGGGTTGGCAGCGCGGGCCATGCCCCTTCGGACAGATCCAGCGCCAAGGTCGCTGCCGCGCCTGCCCAGTTTTCTAAGACCATAGATGGCGAAAGCAGTTTGACGCCAGGACGGGCCGGCATTGGGGCCGAGCTTCTGGCTGACTCCAAGAACGCCCTTAGTGCGCGGAGCATGGCGTCAAAGCCCCATCTTTTTTTGTTGGAAGGTAGGTCATGCTTTTCGTGCCAGCACTCTTTGAGCAGGCCCATGGGCGCGTAAAAATCTTCCGAGTCCAAATTGAACCTAAGCGATTCTGCAACGCCTTGTATCTTTTCGCCCCATTCCTGCGGCGTGAAGGATTTGGCCCGCAGTGCCGACAGGTCGTTCCAAACAGATTCTATCTTTGGCCGGATGGACTCTGCTGCGTTTTTGATGCTCATTCCAATTCGTTTTTCGCCCGACTGGTCGAGCCTGGACAGAATATCAGCCCAAGCCCGCATTTCGGGCCGCCTAGAGGTGTACAGCCCGACGCTCAAGGGCAGCGGGTCCAAATGGGCCAAACCTTCCAGCGTGTTCCAGATGGGGTTCCACACGACGCTTTGAATCAGCGGGCGCAACTGCCTTGCCTGGGACAATTGCGCGCCCTCTGCCAACAACAGGGTTTCCAGCGTTTCGCGGATGTTTTCCGGGGCGTTGTGTATCACGGCTATCTCGTCGGGGGCGATGCCGCTGCTTATCCACGCCATGATTTGCTCTGCCGCGTGCCTCAGCAGATCGAAGGGTCCATCAACCAAGCCGCGCTGAAAGGAATCTTTGTATGAATCCAATGACAGGGGTGCGTCGAAAAGATTGTCGAGTTCATAGGACCACGGGGCGCGGCCCCAACCATCGGGTTCCGAAAGTTGAATGTCGGCGGCGAAGGCTTGGCCGTGGGCCTCCAGCCCTTCCAGAAACCAGTCAACCAAGGGCTGGCCGCTTCCAAAGAGCCCAGACGCGCCGCCCCCCCTGCGCGTGGCGAGCCGGAATGTGGCCCCCCCAAGGCGGGGCAGGGTGGCAAGGGCCCTCAGCCTGACTGGGGAAAGGTCTTTGAGAGTGGCTTCTATAGGGCCATCGAGCGGTGTGCGCTCGGCCCAAAGGCCCCGCCCGCCGTTTAGCTCTGCGCTCACCGCGTCCCATAGAGCCGCGTTTGGCTCTATGTAGCCCGAAGGTTCCACTAGGGCCAAATAGCGCTCTAGATGCATTATGACTGCATTCAGGCTGTGCCCTTCGTTTGGCTCTCCAAGGTTGAGTCCATAGCTTTTAGACAGCCACCGCAGCGTTTTAGCGGAAAGCCCGTGCGCCAGCAGCTCTTGGCAGGCAGTGGCCCTTGATTCTAGTGAACCGCGGCCCTGAATGATTGGGCGGTTGAGGTCGGCCGCAAGCTGTTCGCTTGCGCGAAAGTGCAGGGACATTGACAGCGCCCCGGGAATCGGGGGCCTGAGGTCGTCCAACAACACTCCGTCAAATGGGGAATAGCTCATGCGGCGCCGTGACAAAAAGGCATATTATTCCAATTCTAATTCAAAGCATATGAAAAAAATCATTCCAATACGGGCGCGGCGCTGTATGATGGTAGGGTGTCCGCCGCGGGCGTAGTTCAGTGGTAGAACGCAAGCTTCCCAAGCTTGATGTCGAGGGTTCAATCCCCTTCGCCCGCTCCACTTGGCCTTGGAATGAATCTTTTGGGTTTGAACGCAGGGGCACTCGCAAAACCTCAAAAATTTTCTTACCGCCGGATGGCAATCCCATCGCGCCGAATGAAGACGTAGCGAGGTCATTCGCTGCTTGACTGCGGGACGAAGACCCTTCGGCCTGTTTCGTTTCGCGCCGGGTCCTGGAAAAGCTTCCCAATGCTAACTGGGGATTCATTCAGGGCGGCCTCGCATGCGAGTCCACCCTTCATTACTCCCCAGACCCCTAGCCCTCGCCTCGCTTACTGCCCTATGTAGGGGCAGATGCATGGAGATGGCCTTGATGAGCGCGAGGATAGTTTTGCAAGTATTCCCGCAGTCAAGTATCAGGGCTTCTTTTTGCTTATCTTTGCCGCCCAGCCGCCGCCTGGTGCCAGATGGATTTTTAGCGTATCTTGGCCCGACACGGTTTTGACTTCGCGCTGGTAGTCAATCCCAATGCGGTCGGCGTTTGGGCCGTCCATGAATATTTCGGCATCCCACTGCCCGGCGCCAAGGAAGGTCATTGGCAATACCAAGTCCCTAGCGTCCCAGTTAGTCATGGCCCCGACGTACCAGTCATTGCCGCTGCGCCTGGCAGTGAGGATGTGGTTCCCGATGGATGCGCTGATTACCTTAGTTTCGTCCCAGACTGTTGGCACGGCTGAGAGGAAAGAGAGGCACTCTGGCTCTTGGCGGTAATTGGATGGTGAATCTGCAAGCATTTGTAGGGGGCTTTCGTACACCACGTACATGGCCAACTGCTGGCAGCGCGTCCCTTGGCTCATGGGCCTATTGTAGATGGGCCTGAAGTCCCTTTTTGTGGCGTTAAGCATGGCGCCGGGCGTGTAGTCCACGGGGCCGGCCATCATACGCATGAATGGGAAAATGACGGCCCTGTCCGGGGAAGCCAGGTCGCCCCACTTGCTCTGCTCCAGCCCAAGCACGCCTTCGCTTGTCAGCACGTTTGGGTAGGTTCTGTATAGGCCCGTTGGCTTGTACGCCCCATGGAAATCCACCATCAACTTTCTCTTGGCAGCTTCTATGGCCACTTTTTCGTAGTAGTTGACCATCCATTGGTCTTCCCTCTGCATGAAGTCAACCTTGATGCCCTTTACGCCCCATTTTTCAAACTGATCCAGCGCTTGGGCCATCTGCATGTCGAGCGTTTTCCAAACCACCCACATGACAAGGCCGACTTTTTTCTCTTTTGCATAGGCGGCTATGGCGTCCATGTTGATTCCCCTCGCCTGCGCCAACAGGTTGCCCAATATGTACCAGCCTTCGTCCAAAATTATGTACTCGATGCCGTTTTCTGCGGCAAAATCTATGTAATGCTTGTAAGTCTCTGTGTTGACCCCGGCGCGGAATGGCACTCCGTATATGTTGTTGTCGTTCCACCAGTCCCACGCCACCTTGCCGGGCCTGATCCAACTGGTGTCGGTCAGGCGCGTTTCAGATGCTAGGCGATACACTATGTCCGTGTCCAAAAATGTGGAGTCGTTTTCTGCCAGCACCAGCACGCGCCAAGGATAATCTCTAGTGCCTTTGGTCTTTGCCATGAACTGTTCGCGCTGCGTCACTATTTCTGTCCTGTCGCGCAGCAGCTCTACTTTTGCCGGATAGTAGGGGAAGAGCCCCCTTAAGCAGTTCGGGTTTGCCGCGCCCGTCAGGTTCATCCCAGGGTAGTCCAGCAGATCCGCCTCGGTGATAGCCACCCTCACGGTAGCCGTAGAGGGGGGCATTTCCACTATGGCCGGAAGGGAAGAAAACCTGTTGCCCACTTCGCTTATGGGGATGTGCCTATATTCGCGCTCTTGGTGCGAGATGAAGCTGGTCTCTTCCGGAAAGTACATTTTATTGTCTGCCGAAAACTGAAACTCGGCGTCTTCTGACGTTACTTCCACGTTTCCGGGGAACTTGGTGGAAAACCTATACGCCACGCCATCGTCATACGCACGGACGGTTAGGGAGTAGTCTCCTGCAAAGTCTATGCGCCTTTCGTTGTAACGGTCTTTTATTTCTGCTCTCTTGATTTTCAGGACTGGACGCAGAGTCTGGTTGACAGTGGCGGTTTTGGATGACCTGATGACAGGGTTTTTGCCGATGGCCCTGTCAAAGTTGAAAGTCATGCCTATTTTTGACGGCAGCAGGATGGGCTGCTCATTCATAGTCACCGACCATCTGAGGTCGGCTCCGGTAGCAACGGAGACCACAATGGAGCCGCTGGGAGATGCTATGGTCTGCGATGCCTGCCCCTTTTTTGGCGTGGCCTGCGCCGCTGCGGTTGGGCCGATGGCGTACAATGTCGCCAGCGCGGCCAAGGTTGATGTGATGATGTGATTTTTTGGCATTGTTCCCCCTGTATTTAGAATTGGATTTAGGGCCGCTTTCGGCTAATTTTAGCAGCCCAGCCTCCGCCAGGCGCCAGATGGATTTTTATGCTGTCCTGCCCCGACACTGTTTTAACTTCGCGCTGGTAGTCAATCCCAACGCGGTCGGCGTTTGGGCCGTCCATGAATACTTCGGCGTCCCACTGCCCGGAGCCAAGGAAGGTCAGCGGCAATGCCAAGTCCCTGGCGTCCCAGTTAGTCATGGCCCCTACGTACCAGTCATTGCCACTGCGCCTGGCCGTGAGGATGTGCTGCCCGATGGAAGCGCTGATTACCTTTGTTTCGTCCCAGACAGTTGGCACGGCGGAGAGGAAAGAGAGGCACTCTGGCTCGCGGCGGTAATTGGATGGCGAATCCGAGAGCATTTGCAGGGGGCTTTCGTACACTACGTACATGGCCAACTGCTGGCAGCGCGTACCTTGGCTCATCGGCCTTCTTCCGATGGGCTTGAAGTCCCTTTTTGTGGCGTTAATCATGGCGCCAGGCGTGTAGTCCACAGGGCCGGCCATCATCCGCATGAATGGGAAAGTGACGGCGCCGTCGGGCGTGGCCAGCTCGCTCCCCTTACTTTGCTCTAAGCCAAGGACGCCCTCGCTGGTCAGGACGTTGGGATAAGTCCTGTATAGGCCCGTTGGCTTGTACGACCCATGAAAGTCCACCACCAGTTTTTTCTTGGCGGCTTCTATGGCCACTTTTTCATAATAGTTGACCATCCATTGGTCTTCCCTCTGCATGAAGTCAACCTTGATGCCCTTTATGCCCCATTTTTCAAACTGATCCAGTGCTTGGGCCATCTGTACGTCAAAGGTTTTCCACACGACCCACAGCACCAAGCCGACTTTTTTCTCTTTTGCATAGGCGGCTATGGTGTCCATGTTGATGTCTTGGGTCTGCGTCATCAAGTCCCCCAGCTTGTACCAGCCTTCGTCAAGGAGGATGTACTCGATGCCATTTTCTGCCGCAAAGTCTATGTAATGTTTGTAGGTTTCGGTGTTGATGCCGGCGCGGAAGGGGACTCCGTAGATGTTGGTGGCGTTCCACCAGTCCCACGAGACTTTGCCGGGCCTGATCCAACTGGTGTCGGTCAGGCGCGTTTCAGAAGCTAGGCGATAGACAATGTCTGTGTCCAAAAATGTCGAATCGTTTTCTGCAAGCACCAGCACGCGCCAAGGATAATCCCTGGTGCCTTTGGTCTTTGCCATGAACTGTTCGCGCTCCAATACCCTTTCTGCCCTGTCACCGCGCAGCTCCACTTTTGCCGGGTAGTATGGGAACAGCCCCTTTAGGCAGTTTGGCCTTCCCGCGCCTGTCAGGTTCATCCCTGGGTAGTCCAATAGGTCTGCCTCGGTTATGGCGATCTTCGTGGTTGATGCGGGCGGGCCAGTCTCCACTATTGCCGGAAGCGAAGAGAACCTGTTGCCCACTTCGCTCAAGGCGATGTGCAAATATTGGCGCTCTTGGTGCGAAAAGAAGCTGGTCTCTTCGGGGAAGTACATTTTGTGGTCTGCCGAAAACTGAAACTCGGCGTCTTCGGACATGACTTCCACATTCCCTGCGAACTTGGTGGAAAACCTATAGGCTACTCCGTCATCGTATGCGCGGACAATGAGGGAATAGTCCCCGGCAAAGTCTATGCGCCTTTCGTTGTAGCGATCCTTTATTTCTGCCCTTTTGATTTTAAGGACTGGGCGCAGCACTTGGTCAACGGTTGCAGTCTTTGACGACCTTATGACAGGTTTTTTGCCGATGACCTTGTCAGAGTTAAACGCCATGCCTATCTTCGATGGCAGCAGGACGGGCTGCCCATTCATCGTCACCGACCATCTGAGGTCATCGCCAGCGGCAACGGAGATGACTATTGAGCCGTTGGGAGACGCTATGGTCTGCGGCTGCCCCTTTTTTGTCGTGGCCTGCGCCACGGCTGCTGGGCCGGCGGCTGACAATGCTGCCAGTGTCGCCAGCGCGGCTAGTATTGACTTGATGCTGTGCTTTATTGGCATCGGCCCTTCTCCTGTGAAAAATGTGGATTGCTGATTGATGCTGAATGCAGTTCCATTTGCAATGGCCATCTGGCGATTCAGTTTGCTGCCCTACGCCAAATCATACCATTGAGCCAATTGCAAAACCGGCAGGTTTTGCAATTCACCGTAGGTGTAGGCTGCGCCCGACCGGAGCAGACTCTGGCGTAAAACATTGTAAACAAGTAAGTTGTGAAACCCAGCCAGAGGCGACGGAAGGTCGGGGGCAGACGTAACCTCGGGTCTTGCAATTAGCTCCATTGTCATTATCCGACTATTATCCAAGAACTTCCGCGATCTGGCCCACCGCCCATTCCAACTGGTCTTTTGTGATCGTCAGGGGTGGGGCAAGGCGGATTGTCTGTTCGTGCGTGTCTTTGCACAATATCCCGCGATCTTTGAGCTTATAGCAATAGGGCCTAGCCTTTCCGGCGGATTCTTTTAGCTGGATCCCTGCCCAAAGGCCAAGGCACCTAATTTCTTGAACCTTTTCGGTTTTCATGCCCCGCAGCAGCCTGTCGAAATGCGCTCCCATCTCGGCGGATTTTTCTATAAGTTTTTCTTCCATCAAAACGTCCAAGGCTTCTGATGCCACGGCGCAGGCCAGGGGGTTGCCGCCATAGGTGGAGCCGTGTATGCCCGGCGTGAATACGTCCATCACTTTCTTTGAGGCGAGAAACGCGCTGATGGGGTAGAACCCCCCCGAAAGGGCCTTGCCGATGGTTACGCCGTCTGGCCTAATACCCTCGTGTTCGAATGCGAACATTTTGCCTGTGCGCCCAAGCCCGGACTGAATCTCGTCTAGGACTAGGAGGCACTTGTGGGAGTCGGCAATTTCCCTAAGAGCCTTTAAGTAGCCCTTTGGCGGAATGACCACGCCGCCCTCGCCTTGGATCGGCTCGACAAAAATGGCGGCTGTGTTGGGTGTGATAGCCTTTTCCACGGATTGCGCGTCCCCATAAGGCACTATATTGAACCCAGGAGTGAATGGCCCGAAGCCGCCATTGCTGTCGGGGTCAGTGCTGAAGCCCACGATGGTGGTAGTTCTGCCATGGAAATTGCCTTCTGCGACTATTATTTCTGCCTTTGGGTAATCTATGCCTTTGATGTCGTAGGCCCATTTGCGGATCGCCTTTATCGCCGTTTCCACTGCCTCTGCGCCCGAATTCATCAGAAGGGCCTTGTCGAAGCCCGTCAGCTTGCACAATTTTTCTAGCAGCGGCGGAAATGTGTCGTTGCGGAACGCCCGGCTGGTCAGGTTCAGCTTTTTGATCTGGCCTATCATCGCCTCGGCTATGCGCGGGTGGTTGTGGCCTTGGTTCACGGCGCTGTAGGCGGACAGGAAATCCATGTATCTTTTGCCGTCAACGTCATAGAGGAACACGCCTTCCCCTCTTGCGCACACAACGTCCAGCGGGCCGTAGTTCTGGGCCCCATACTTGTTTTCTTGCTCTATGAGTGCATTGGATTTGGCGCTGACTTCTGCCATTTTTCTGCCTCCGTGCCATCAATGCGAAAAAAGGTATTATACACCCATTAATGTCCTTCTGCCATTCTAGAATGCCTTTCGCCACATCAGCTATACTCCCATTGGCGGTTAACTTTTTTCGGCATTTTCTTTTTTTGCGAGCCAATCGCGGGGGGGACATGAGGGCGCACCTGATTCTAAAGGACGGAACGGCCTTTAGGGGGCGCTCGCCCTTGGGCATCGGCGGCAGCGGGGAAGCCGTTTTCATCACTTCGATGACAGGGTACCAAGAGATACTCACCGACCCCAGTTTTTGTGGGCAGCTTGTGACTATGACTTTCCCCGAGCAGGGCATCTACGGCATTCACCAAGGACTCCAAGAAGCCGACCATCCTTGGGCCAGCGGCCTGCTGTGCAGGCGCCTGACGAGTACGCCGGATCACGCATTTGCAGAAACAGACGTTGCCAACTGGCTGAAAAGGCATCGGATACCCGTCATGACCGACCTAGACACCAGGGCTCTCACACTGCGGATACGCGACAAAGGGGCGCAGCCGGCCATCATTTGGACCGAGGGCGACGGGAGCTTCGAGGAGGGGGCCCAAAGAGCGTCTGAACTGCCTGACATGGCGGGCCAGGCCCTTTGCAGCGAAGTGAGCTGCAAGGAGCGCTGGGAGATGCCCAACCCTGATGCAAGGTTCCGCGTTGCCGTGCTGGACGGGGGCATCAAGGCATCAATATTAAAGCAATTGCACAGCGCGGGCCTGCATCTTGAGATTTTTCCTTGGAACGCGCCTGCGAGCGAAATGCTTGAACCAAGGTTCGACGGCGTTTTTTTGAGCAATGGGCCAGGCGACCCTGCGGCGCTGCCAGCCATGCAGTGCGAAGTGGCTAGGCTTGTGGGCAACAGGCCCATTTTTGGCATTTGCCTTGGCCTCCAGTTGCTGGCCCATGCGCTGGGAGGAAAAACATTTAAGCTGCCCTTTGGCCATCGGGGCGCCAACCAGCCCGTGATAGACCTGCGCTCCAAGCGGATAGAAATAACGGCCCAAAATCACGGGTTCGCAGTTGACGATGACAGTCTGCCAAGCGACGTGGAAGTTACACACCGCCACCTATCGGATGGCACGGTGGAGGGCATGAGGCACAAAACCCTGCCTATTTTCGGCCTCCAGCACCACCCCGAGGCCAGCCCTGGGCCTCACGACGCCAGGGGTGCTTTTGCAAAATTCGCAGAAATGATGGCTCGGTGATCCATGCCCAAGCGCACTGACGTTTCCTCCGTGTTGGTCCTTGGCTCTGGGCCTATTGTCATCGGGCAGGCCTGCGAGTTCGACTATTCAGGCACCCAAGCGCTAAAGGCGCTGAGGGAAGAAGGCATTCGCACGGTGCTGCTCAATTCCAACCCGGCGTCAATAATGACAGACCCCGCCAGGGCCGATTCTACATACATCGAGCCGCTGACGCTGGGCGTGCTTGAAGCTATCATTGTCAAAGAAAAGCCCGATGCAATCCTGCCAACGGTGGGGGGGCAGACCGCGCTGAACTTGGCCATGGAGGCGCATAGGTCGGGCGTATTAAAGGATCACGGCGTTTCGATGATCGGCGCACAACCCCAAGCGATAGAACGCGGGGAGGATAGGGAAAAGTTTAAGGCTCTGATGGATGAGCTGGGGCTGGAGACATGCAAGGGCGGCTTTGCCAATTCCATTGGAGAGGCGCGGGAGATAGTCAAGCAGACGGGGTTCCCCGCCATACTTCGCCCATCTTTCACGCTTGGCGGCAGCGGCGGCGGCGTTGCATACAATATCGAGGAATTCGAAACGATAGTGCAGAGGGGGCTGGACCTTAGTCCCATTGGGCAGGTCTTGGTGGAAGAATCCATCTTGGGCTGGAAAGAATTTGAACTCGA
>Ga0268262_10007413_pt1 | contig 10234 bp, 4 predicted proteins | sample TergutNc150P3_FD_190354 | JGI IMG/M metagenome (GOLD analysis project Ga0268262, IMG submission 190354) | Nasutitermes corniger P3 segment gut microbial community from laboratory colony in Florida, USA - Nc150 P3 (SPAdes) (version 2) | ecosystem: Host-associated > Arthropoda: Insects > Digestive...
GAATATAAAGAATTGGCGAAATGGGCTGTGCGATACGCCTTGGGTAAAGGATGTTCCGACGCGCGGGTTTCGGTGTATTCGCGTACCAGCGATTCGTTTGAATACCGCGATACGCAATTGGACAGACTCGAACAGTCGACCGAAGGCGGGATGAGCATTCAACTGTTCGTGGACGGTCGATACGCTTCGTATTCCACCAACCGATTGGATAAGAAGGAACTGGAACGGTATATCGCCAACGGCGTGGAAACTACACGTTTCCTGGCAAAAGATGAATTCCGCAAGCTCCCGAAACCCGAACGTTACTACAAAGGCGACGGTAAAGGACTGGATACCTACGACGCCGATGTGGACAAAATATCGGCGGACGACAAGCTGGCGCTGATTAAAAATACCGCCGCCGAGGTGTATGGTTCCGATCCGCGCCTGGTTTCGGTTACCGCCGCTTATGAAGACGGCAAATCAAGTTCGTACATGGTGTCCAGCAACGGTTTTGAAGGAGAGTCCGACTCGACCGGATTCAGCCTCTCCGCCGGTACATCCATGAAGGGCGAAGGCGATGCGCGTCCTTCCGCATACTGGTACGATTCGTCCGTCTTCTGGAACGGTTTGCGGAAACAAGGCATCGGAAAAACGGCTTATGAACGTAACGTCCGCAAACTGGGACAGGAAAAGATCAATTCCGGCGTTTATAAGATGTTGCTGAGCAACAGACAATCCTACGGAATGCTCTCGCCCATAATCTCGGCGCTGACGGGCGGCAACTTACAACAGAAAAATTCTTTCCTGATCAATAAAATCGGCGAAAGCATAACATCGGAAAAGTTTACGCTGATCGACGCCCCGCACATACCGCAGGCTCGCGGCGCGCGCTGGTTTGACGGCGAAGGCGTGGCCACCGTCAAACGTACCGTAATAGACAAGGGCGTACTGCGTACTTATTACATTGATACATACTATGGCGCCAAAATGGATGTGGAGCCGACCGCGCAATCGCCGTCGATTCTTACCTGCGAACCCGGCGAAAGGAATTTTGACCAGTTATTGGCTTCGATGGACAGAGGCATCTGGGTAACCGGCTCCAACGGCGGCAACAGCAACAGCACTACCGGCGATTTCTCATTCGGCATCGAAGGCTTTTTGGTGGAAAAGGGCAAAGCGGTGAAGCCGATCAGTGAAATGAACATAACCGGCAACCTTATCACCTTGTGGAAAAACCTTATAGAAATCGGCAACGACCCACTGCTGATTTCATCGCAGCGGCTTCCTTCCCTCATGTTCGACAAGGTGAGCTTCAGCGGAAAATAACAGCGGGGCGCATTCATGTACGCGCCCCGAATAGCCCCGCGTTATTTTTTTACTTGCCTTACTCGTCGTCGTCTTCTTCTGTTTCCTTTTTAGCCGGATTGTCCACCGTAAAATCGGTCGCGGTGATCAGCCGGCTATTGGAAATTTTATCCAGAACCAGGATTTCCAGTTTATACTTATCGGGCGGCAGGTCGATCGGAAATTTCCCGATAAGCACAACGCGCATTCCGTAATAGGACTGATCTGAATTTTCTGCGGAACTCTGGATTTCCTTTACGACCGTTCCGTCCTTTCCATCTTTTTTAATGATAAACGTTACGTCCAGAGAAGGCTGCTGAGTTGCCTGGTCGATTTCCATGCCGTATATCTGCATGTAGGGAACCAGATTTTGCCCCGGAATGTATTTGGAATTCACATTCGGCTTAACCCTCATATCGCCGATCACATATTGATCAAGATTGGTGGCGTTTTCCGGCGCTTTTCTTATGTCGTTCGCCAGAATGATGGAGCTGGACTGCAACCCAGGTTCTCCACCGTACTTAGGCACGATAAGAGGCAGACTCAACGTGCCGACCTTCTTGCTGTTGACATCTTTCAGCACCAGGTCCAGCTTATAGCGCTGGCCTTGCGGCAGCATGATGATCCGCTGGTACGTCGAACTCGAATTTTTACCCTCCTCGGCATAAATATCGAGGAACTCACGAACGACAGGATCTTCCCATTCGGAGTAAATCTTATTGGTAAGTCCTGTGATAATGCCATACACCTCGATTTTGGCGCGGTTGAATTCCTTGTCTTTCCTGAATTCCAGGTCTTTGTGGTTAAGTTCGATGGTGATCGGAACCAGCACCTTGTCTTCCGATAATCTCAGGTAATGCGTGCGGACATTATAAGGAAGCGTGTTATATGAAATGCGCGTGGTAACAACGCTCTTCAGGTCTTCATACTTGATTTTGGGCGTACGCTGTATATTGAAGTACTGCTCCATACGGGAAAATGGAGAATCCATTTGTCGCCGTCCCGCGTTTTGCGGGTTTGCCGGGTCATACCAGGCGCTTGGATTGAAATAAGCGCGGTCTCTCTTGTCGGCAAGTCCCATTTCTTCCGCCAGCGTCAGTCCCATGCCGGGAACGTTGAGCAAAGCGTCCGCTTCATCCGGGTACATTGCCAGGCGATATTCGCCGCTGACGGATTGGTCGTAGAATAGCATACTAATGCCGTCGCCGACGCCGTCGATATGCCGATACCACCATCCTTCCCAGGGATATCGGTTGGTCGTCCCGCCGCCCTCAAAATGGGGACGGTTGTAAGTGCCACCGGTAGGATGGGTTTCAACATCGTCCGGAGGGCCAAACGTAATGTAAATGCGCCCGCGATCGGTACGCCATCCGGGAACGCCTGAAGTAAAATGTTCGTTGGCGTAGGCTATGCGCCGATAATGTTCTTCCTTGAAAGCGTTATAGGAAGATCGGGGATCAGGATTCCGGCGATCCCAGAACTGCTGAATGAAATTTTCCTTTTCCTCGTCATTTTTCAGGGATTTAAAGAATTGCCGTTCTTCTTCGGTAATGATGTAAACGACGTCTTTATTCAACCAATCCTTATAATTTTGGGATTGGCCGCCTTCCCTTTTGGGCGCGGCGACGCTCGTGCCCAATACGATGAGTATCAAAATAGCCGATAGCTTAAAAAGCCGCATAGTGTTGCCCTCCCAGGCGGATTAACACAATAATCCTGGATTATAGGTATTTACAGCCATTGAGTCAACGAAGGCGCGCGATATAAAAGTTGCAGACATGGAAGCGCGGTCGTCCCCGCCGTCACACCCTTACCCCCGCCAGCGGGGGGTAGGGGGGGGGACTGGCGCTGGCGCTGACCACTCACATTGTTCTGCCGAGCTTCATCAAAGTTACCACTGTGGATGGTTCCACCGCAGGCTGCCGCGCGGCGGCTCCCATGCCAAAATGAAGTTACAGGCAAAATTATTCCTGTAAGAGCCGCTGTTTTAAATTTTTAGCGTTAAGTTTACTGACTGCGGGTTTGCCTGTGCTTTTTTCGATCTGTTCACGGGCGGTTTTCGCGACTTTCGCGCCCGGCGTCCCACGCCGCGATTTGGACGAGGGGCGCGGATATTTCTGAATAATGGAATTGTATCGAAAATCGAAATTGTTACTTCATCGGCTCCCTAGCCATTACCCATTCGAGCCAGCCTTCCGCGAAAAAATAGTAAGGTAACTTTAGCCGGACATGGGAGACATGGGAGCGCCTGGAAATAAACTCTTTATTGCAAATGCCGGCGTGTAATGCGAACATTCCCGTTTGCAATTTCGGGGCATAGATTTCAGAAAGATAGAAGCATTTATGACAAATTTGGGAAAAAAGCAGACAATCCTTTCCGGCATACAGCCGTCCGGGAATCTCCATCTGGGTAATTATTTCGGCGCGGTGCAGCAGTTCGTTCAATTCATCGGGGAAGGGCACGACTGCTATTATTTTCTGGCGAACTATCACGCGCTGACTTCAGTGAGAGATTCAAAGCGTCTGTACGATCTGACGCGCGGCACGGCGGCGGATTACGTCGCGCTCGGACTTGATCCCGAACGCTGCGCAATTTACGTTCAGAGCGACCTGCCTGAAGTGTGCGAATTGCAATGGCTGTTGACGACCGTAACTCCGATGGGTCTGCTTGAACGCTGTCACGCATATAAGGATAAATTACAGAAAGGTCTGTCGGCGGATCACGGACTTTTTGCGTATCCGGTGCTGATGGCGGCGGATATTCTGATTGTTCGCGCCAATCGCGTGCCGGTCGGACAGGATCAGAAACAGCACCTGGAAGTTACCCGCGATATCGCCGAATATTTCAACAACGCTTATGGAGAAGTGTTCACGCTGCCGGAAGCCTATATTCCCGATCAAGTCGCAGTAGTGCCCGGCCGCGACGGTCAGAAAATGTCTAAATCCTATAACAACACAATCGAACTGTTCGCGCCGGAAGAAGAAGTGCGTAAACAGATATTTTCCATCGTTACAGATTCCGCGTCGCTCAAGGAACCCAAAGACCCCGACAAAAGCGCGTTATATGCCATTCTGAAACTGTTCTGCACGAACGAAGAACGGGAATATTGGGCGGATCGCTTCCGCAGCGGCGGACTGGGATACCGCGAAGTAAAACAGGCGATTTTCGATCTGTATATGAGAAAGTTCGAATCGTTGCGCAAGCGGCGTGAAGAACTTGAAAAACAGCCGGAATATATTGACGAAGTGTTGAAAAATGGCGTGGAAAAGGCGAGAGCCGTCGCCCTCCCGCTTATACGCGAAACACGCGCCGCAATGGGCATCCCAAACCATTAACCCACGAAAATCAATCCTGACATGGGAGCGTAATGAAGGAAGGGTCGGAGCGGGAATGGAACACCCTCTGCGTCGCTTTTCGAAAATCGGATTCCTTCGCCTTTGGAATGTCCATAAATTTTTGCGGATTCCTGTCAATCAACGGGAACCATGAGCTTTGCGCCTGAACCATAATCCTGTGTCCCGCGCGGAAGGTGTGCGCGATATCCGGCATGACGTATTCGATCTTTGTAATTTTTCCGGGAACGAAAGGTTCCGGTCTGGAAAAGCTGTTTCTGAATTTCCCGCGGAATGGTTCGCCGCGCACGAGCTGCTGATAGCCCCTCATTTTGGAATTCGCGGAGTAATAATCGGAATCCGGTTCATCCGGATAGACGTCTATCAGCTTTACCACAAAATCCGCGTCTGTGCCCGTAGTGGAGACGCTCAAACTGACGCCGACCGCTCCCATAATGCTGATATCGTTCGCGAGCGGGGGAGTGGAGAAAGTCAGAACATCCGGGCGTCGCGCGGCAAAGCGCTGGTCCGCCGCCATATATTCCCTGGTCATGCCCTGCGCGATTTCCTCGATGTAGGGAACGGGTTTAGCCGGATCGCTGACGTATTCATCGAAAGCTTTGCCCGCAACGTCAGGGCAGGAATCCCAGGAAAGCGTTCCTCCGGAACAAAAAAAGAGTTTTCGCGGAGAGACGTGTTCGGGCGGCCAGCGTGTTTCTTTGCGCCAGGCGTTGATTCCCGTTTCAAAGATATAGGCTTCAGGAAGTTCATGATTTTCCGAGTCCTTCAAAAAGCGCATGAAAAACGGATATTCGATTTCCCGGCGGTAGAATCCCCCCGTATCTGAACCGAAAGAAACATCTCCCAGATAGCCGCTTGAGGAACGCGACCATGCGCCGTGATACCAGGGACCCATGACGAGGATGTTGTAAGCGTCGGGGCTGGAAGCTTCGACCGCCTGATAAACGTTCAGCGCTCCGAAAAGGTCCTCCGCGTCAAACCAGCCGCCGACCGTCATGACGGCGGGACGGATGTTTTTCAGGTGAGGACGCAGATTCCGCGACTGCCAGAAATCGTCGTAGTTTGGATGCGCCATAATTTCGTTCCAGAAAGGAATCTCGTTTTTCAGATATTTGGCGTTGGCTTCCGACAGCGGACCCATCCGCAGATAAAATTCATATCCGTCCTGGGTAGGGAAAACAAACGGAGGCTCAAACTGTTTCGTCGGCTCCGTCCGGGGACGTCCGAAACTCGCCAGAAAGCCGAAAGCGTGCGGCAGGAAAAAAGCGCCGTTGTGATGGAAATCGTCGCCTATGAACCAGTCCGCAATCGGCGCCTGTGGAGAAACCGCCTTCAGCGCGGGATGCGCGTCGATCATACCGGCGGCCGCGTAGAATCCCGGATATGAAATTCCCCACATGCCGACCTTGCCGTTGTTGTTGGGAATATTGTGAATCAGCCAGTCGATCGTATCGTAAGCGTCGGTGGATTCGTCAATGTCCTTATCCAGCTCTTTTTTGTTCGGCTTATACGGACGCATATTAACGAATTCGCCCTCGGACATCATGCGTCCGCGCACATCCTGATAGGCGAAGATAAATCCTTCCGCAGCCAGTTCGTCGGAAGGACCAATCTGTGAAGGGTAATTGCTTTCGCCGTAGGGCGCGACGCCGTAAGGCGTTCTATGTAGCATGATGGGGTATTTGCGCGAATCATCACGCGGAATATAGACGGCTGTAAACAGCTTCACGCCGTCGCGCATCGGGATAAGGTATTCATGCTTGCTGTAGCGCGATCCGACAAATCCGCTCTGCGCCGAAAGCAGACTCAGTAGAATGAACCCCAACACGCCGACGGCGGCAAAACGATAAACGTAAGAGCGCATAAGTTTGATCCTGATTTTAAAATTCATCCGCTGGCTCACTTCGCCGGCTCACTTCGCCGGCTCACTTCGCCGGCTTTGCGCCTCTCCCAGTCCGCCGATTCATAAAGTTCTTTTCGTTCAGAACCTGCCAATCTAGTTTGTCAAAATGCATGCGACAGCGCCAATGATGAAACCGATAATTCCCAAAATCAAACCAATGATGTTACACCATAAAGCCACTTTTGATCTGGAAACGGCTTCGTCGTAACGCCACGCCTGAAACGCCGATTTACTTTGCAATGAACAAACAATGCCGATAATTCCTGCGGGAAGACAACCGCAACAGGTGGCCGTAATAATAGACCAGATCAGGTAATTGGGTGGTTACGGAATATCGGTTATACGCGCAGGTTCAGGTTTAATTGTTGCGTGTTCCGATTTGAGATAACCCTGTGAGGCGGCAAGATAGGGGGGGCACGTACGATACCCTACTTCCGCAATGGGCGCAAAAGACCGCGCCATCCACCACCATGGCTCCGCATTGTGGGCAATTCATAAATATCTCCTTTCAAAACTCATGAAGAACAGGCAAAACACTTTACTACAAATCATCGGAAACCGCATAGGGAAGCGGAAAGAAATTTATCAATCCTCTGTTTGACAATTTCGGTTCCGTACGGGACGGCGCTATGGATCAGTTGAAAAGCGCCTATGCCGAAATCGCCGGACAGTTTTCCAAGCGCTGCAGGCGCGTAACGTAGTATCTTAAACCGAAGTTACACCGTGGATGGTTCACGGCTACGTCCAGCGCGTCGGTTTTCTCTTCTGACCACTGTCCAATTGATTTCCGGGATGCGGCGGAACCGCGTGTTCTGGTATTATCCTGTCCGTCGTATATGAAGGTTCGGTTTTCAGAAAACAGGGAAAAGTTATATGGCAGCGGAAACAGCGTCCGGCAAAATCGTCCTGGTTGGGAATCCCAATGTCGGGAAGTCCGTCATTTTCAGGATTTTAACCGGAAATTACGTCATGGTTTCAAATTTCCCCGGCACTACTGTCGAGGTTTCCCGCGGACGGATGAGGTTGGACGGAACCCTTTACGAGGTCGTGGATACGCCGGGAATCAACAGCCTGATCCCGCAGTCCGAAGACGAGCGTGTAACCTGCGAAATTCTGCTGCGGGAAAAACCGGACGTTATCGTTCAGGTCGCCGACGCCAAGAACCTGCGCCGTACCATCCTGATCACGTCGCAATTGGCGGAATTCGGCATTCCGATGATTCTCGTCCTGAACATGATCGACGAAGCCGAAGACCGAGGAATCGACATCGATTCCGAAGGCATTTCCAAACTTTTCGACATGCCGGTCGTGGAAACGATCGCCATCTACGCCAAAGGGAAAAAGCAGCTTCTGCACGCCATTCAGCACGCAAAGAACAAGCCTGCGAATCCAATGGCCGCGCGGCTGGCGGAAAAGAAATCCGTTCCGCCGATGGAAGGTCTGCCGGCGCCGGCGCTCCTTTCCGTGGAATGGCTTGCGGAAGGAAACCGGGAATTCAATAAAACGCTCATTGAATTCCTGGGATCGGACATACGTAAACTTGAGGAATGGCGGGAACACTGGACGGGGCGCGGGCAGCCGGCCGCAGCCATCAACGAAGCCCGAAACGATTTGATGGAAGACGCCGTCTTCTCCTTTAAAAGGAAGCGCGGCAACCGTATGTCGGAAGATTTCAGGTTCCCGCAGAAATTCTGGCTGGGTCTGCTGTTCCTCGGCATTCTGTTGTTTGCCTGGAACGAGATCGGCGCGGTGCTGCAGCGATCTACGCCGTACACATTCTTTCTGGGGAAAGCGGAAAGCGCGTTAAACGCCTTGCTTCCGTCCGAAGGTCTGTTGCGCAATATATTGGGCGGAATTGCGGAAGAGGGGCATTTTCAGTTTGGAGTCATTCCGGGGTTCATCCATTTTCTGTTGTTCATCGCGCCGGTCATCATTCCTCTGGGCGTTTTACTCAATATCAGCCGCAGCTTTGCGCTCAAGCTCGGCATACTGTCGCGCCGGGCGGCAACCGGCATCCCAATTTTGGTGGGTGTGCTTCTGTTGTTGTATGAATTCGTCGGTTATACCGGCGCGCAGCTGCTGGTCGGACTGATTGAGGAAGTGCTGTTCGGCGAATACATAGTTCCGTTTTTCCAGTCGATCATTCCCGCCGGTTTTATCAACGAACTGCTGGTCGGACGATATGGGTTGATTTCAATGGGGCTGGGTTACGCCGTAGGAATTGTTTTGCCTGTCGTGGGCGCGTTTTTTATTGCTTTCGGACTGCTGGAGGACAGCGGCTATCTGCCGCGGCTGTCCATTCTGTCCGACCGCATCATGCGCATCATGGGGTTGAATGGCAAGGCTGTGCTGCCGATGGTATTGGGCTTCGGCTGCGGCACTATGGCGGTCATGTCCACGCGCATCCTCAGTTCAAAACGGGAGCGGCTGATCGCTACGCTGCTGCTGGCGTTGGGCATTCCGTGTTCCGCGCAGTTGGGTGTGATGATGGGAATCGCGTCCGGTTTTTCGAAGTCGGCCGTCATAACCGTCGCCGCCGTCATTGCCTCGCAGTTGCTGCTGGTCGGCTGGCTTGCGGCGAAAATCATCCGGGGGCGTCCGAGCGAATTCATTTTTGAAATTCCGCCGATACGCATACCGCAATTAAAGAACGTGGCGCTCAAGACATGGTATCGTGTGAAATGGTATCTGAAGGAAGCCGCGCCGCTCTTTCTGATTGGAACGCTGATACTGTTTATTCTTGATAAAGTCCATCTGTTCGGACAGAGCCTGCTTGTGTGGATTCAGCGCGGACTTGCGCCCGTCCTCGTAGGATTGCTGCATCTGCCCGCCGAGGCCGCGAGCGTGTTTCTGCTAGGATTTTTGCGCAGGGATTATGGGGCGGCCGGACTGTACGCAATGGCGAAAGACGGGATGCTTGACGGGCAGCAGATTGTCGTCAGTCTGGTAGTTATTACTTTGTTTATTCCCTGCGTCGCCAGTTTTCTTATGATGATTCGGGAACAGGGATTGAAACGGGCGGGCGCAATTGCGGCTTTTATTATTCCTTTTGCCATAGCCGTAGGCGCGATACTAAGTTTTATCCTGCGCGTTTTGAACATCAGGTTCAGATAAGATTGGGTATGCTCACGAGGGTATTATGAAAAGCAGAATTTCCGAAGAAATCGCCGAAGTACTCGAAGTCGTATGGACGCTGGAAGAACAGGGCGGCGCCACGCCGGAGAAAATCGCCGAGAAAGCGCATACGAATGTTTCATTAGAACTCCTCCGGCGGCTCAGCGACGATAGCCTGATTGCCGTGGAACCGGACGGCGCCATTCACCTGCTACCGGAAGGGAAAAAGACGGCGAAATCAATTATTCGCCGGCATCGCCTTGCTGAAAGGTTGCTGTGCGATGTACTTGGCGCGCACATTGACGAAATCGAAGCGGCCGCCTGCGAATATGAACATATGCTCGCCGAAGGCATTACGAATTCGATCTGCACGCTGTTGGGGCATCCGCGCTTATGTCCGCATAACAGGCCGATTCCGGAAGGCGAATGCTGCCGCCAGGCTGAGAACGCGCTTAAGCCCATTGTTGTATCTTGCGATCAATTGTCTGTCGGCGAATCCGCGCGCGTCGCATATTTTTCCACGAAAGAACATTCACG
>Ga0268262_10007414_pt1 | contig 10232 bp, 7 predicted proteins | sample TergutNc150P3_FD_190354 | JGI IMG/M metagenome (GOLD analysis project Ga0268262, IMG submission 190354) | Nasutitermes corniger P3 segment gut microbial community from laboratory colony in Florida, USA - Nc150 P3 (SPAdes) (version 2) | ecosystem: Host-associated > Arthropoda: Insects > Digestive...
CGGAACGCTGGTGGCCTCGTCTGACCCTGTCCGCTCCGAGAAACCGGCGGAGCTTTTAGGATTGGCGGCTACGGCTTGCGCCAATATGTATAAAAAATTTGCCGACGCGCGCAACCCGTCGGCGCAAACCAAAACCGAACTGAGGCTTGCCGGACAGCCGTCGAGAAGGCTTGATTACTACTTTGCGCCTAAGTACGAATTACCGATAAGAGATGACAGTACGTATGGCATTAATCTAGAGGGAGGATTTATTTGGGATAAGGGAAAGTTTATCGGGATTGATATTAACCTCGCTCTGGACGGTTACTATAGCTATGCAAACATGAACTCTACTATGGCGGGAATAGGTTTAAGTTTTGGTAACGTGTATGATTTCGGCCACCGTCTGCAACTTGTATATGGCGTATCAGCCGGTTATTGGTGGTGGCGGGATGAATATGCTGATGATTCATTCGAACAAGATATAACATCACACGATTTTCTCGCCCCATTTGTTAAACTGCGCTGGAGATTTATCGAGCTTGCGTACAGAGGATTTTTTGGATATAAGGAAACATACAGATGGATGAAAAACAGTGATATTGACGATCCCGAAGGCGGCACGAGTTTTAGCTATAACCATCAACTAACAATAGGTTTCTATTTCGCGACCAAAAAGAGAGCGAAGGGGGATAGTAAATGAAAGCGAAGGTATTTTTGGTAAAAATGACGGCGATACTTGCGCTCCTTGCCGGAATATCAACGGCGGGGGTGAAGTACGTTGCGGTTGTGGAGACGGAGGTAGACTCACGCTCCGGCGCGTCCGCCAGCCTGACTCCGGCGGAGGTCGCGCTGATAACGGCGGAGCTTCGCAGGGAGGCGGTAAACAACCTGCCTCGAAACGCTTACAGCGTAATGACCACGGAGACAGTCTACGCGCAAGGCGGCGCGGTTTTGGAAGAGTGCGCCGACGAAAACTGCGTCATCACGCTCGGAAGCAAGATTGGCGCGGACTACATTGTGCGCGGGACTATAAGCAAGTTTCAAACTATGCTTACGCTGTCCGTGGACATCTATGAGACCGAAGACGGAACGCTGGTGGCCTCGTCTGACCCTGTCCGCTCCGAGAAACCGGCGGAGCTTTTAGGATTGGCGGCTACGGCTTGCGCCAATATGTATAAAAAATTCGCCGACGCGCGCAACCCGTCGCCGCAAACCAAAACCGAACTGAGGCCTGCCGGACAGCCGTCGAGAAGGCTTGATTACTACTTTGCGCCTAAGTACGAATTCCCGCTTAGAAATTCTATTTCGTATGGTGTTAATTTAGAGGGAGGATTTATTTGGGATAAGGGAACGTTTATCGGGATTGACCTTAACCTCGCTACGGACGCATACTATGGAGATATGGACCCTCTTATGTTTGGAATAGGTTTAAGTTTTGGCAACGTGTATGATTTCGGCCACCGTCTGCAACTTGTATATGGCGTATCAGCCGGTTATTGGTGGTCGCATGATGACGGTACTGAATATGCTGATGATTCATCCGAATGGAATATCTCCTACGATTTTTTTGCAACATTTGTTAAACTGCGCTGGAGATTTATCGAGCTTGCGTACAGAGGATTCTTTGGATATAAGGAAACATACAGATGGATGAAAAACATTAGCTCTGACAGTGATTTCGTCGGCACGAGTTTTAGCTATAACCATCAACTAACAATAGGTTTCTATTTCGCGACCAAAAAGAGAGCGAAGGGGGATAGTAAATGAGTGCGAAGGTATTAGCAGTAAAAATAACGGTATTGCTTGCGCTCCTTGCCGGAATATCAACGGCGGGAGTGAAGTACGTGGCGGTTGTGGAGACGGAGGTAGACTCACGCTCCGGCGCGTCCGCGAACCTGACTCAGGCGGAGGTCGCGCAGATAACGACGGCGCTTCGCCGGGAGGCTGTAAACAATCTGCCTCGAAGCGCGTACAGCGTCTTGACCATGGAGACCGTCTTTGCGCAGGGCGGCGCGGTCTTGGAAGAGTGCGCCGACGAGAATTGCGTCATCACGCTCGGAAGCAAGATAGGCGCGGACTACATTGTGCGCGGGATTATAAGCATGTTCGGAACGAGGCTCACGCTGTCCGTGGATATGTATGAGACGGAAGACGGAATTCTGGTGGCCTCGTCGGACCCGGTTCGGTCGGAGAAATCCGATGAGCTTTTGGAGATGGCGACGGCGGCTTGCGCGAAGATGTACAAGAAATTCGCGGCCGCGCAAAGTTCCGCGGCGCCGACGGCGCAACGTAGCGCCCAAGAGACCGCGGGCGCGGCGCAAACCGTAAGCGGCGGCGGGGGCCGCGAATCGGTCTCCAAGCGCAGGCCCATGACCGGATTTTCGCTTGGAAGCGGCTTTTCCCCGAGCGGAGACGGCCATTGGGCCGGCCAGCTGGGGGTTGTTCATTCCCGCCCGATAATAGAATTGATATCGTTAAACGCGGAGGGCAATATCTGGATCGGCAATGCCGTTTACTATAACGGCGATTCCTTCTTCTACGGAATTAACGCACCGCTGACCGTTTTGTTATATTTACCGCCGTTCTCCCTTGAGGCGGGTGTTGACGGGGACGCGCTTTTCAGCGGCAAAGAGACGTTGCTGAACGCCGGGTTTGTGATCGGGGCGGGCATCGGGTTTAGCGAGAAGCGTTCCAGGCGGTATTTCTACAGATACTGCGGCGGGTATAACTATAGGACGCACGTGGTAGGAATGCGGTTTCTGTTTTAATTTTGATTTGCGATATGTGATTTTTGACTTTTTAACATAGGAGGTTAATGTGTTTACACGGCAAAAACTGAGGCTTTTGTTTGCGGCGGCCGGGGTGTTTTTGTGCTGCTGGGGTTCGGATAACGGGATCGGCGGGGCGTTTGAGGAACGCAGATTAGCAAACGCCGGGCTGGGAAATAATAATTGCGGGACGGACGGGCGCTCCGGTTCATGCGATACGGTAACAATGCCGGACGGCAAAATGTGGCTGGCGGAGAATCTTAATTACAAAACGGACAATAGCTGGTGCTACGACGGCAAGGAATCCAACTGCAAAAAATACGGCAGATTGTATACCTGGGAAGCGGCGAAGGCCGCTTGCGACGCTTTGGGGTGGCATTTGCCGTCTTATAATGAATGGATAGATTTGATCGGAACCATACCCGGCGGAAACCAAAACGCGGGCAAGGCGCTGAAAGCGAAAAGCGGCTGGGGAAGCAAAGAGAGCATAAATTATGGGACGTCTTATTACGGATTTTCCAACGGCAACGGGACGGATGACTACGGATTTTCGGCTCTGCCCGGCGGCTACCGCGATGGTAACGGCGCTTTCAGCTATGCTGGCTATGACGGCACTTGGTGGACGGCCTGGGGTGTCAATGAGCTTGAAGCCACCGTCTTCGGTATTGACAACTCCGATTACATGGCCGAGGAGTGGGGACTCGACAAGAAGGAAGGCCGCTCGGCGCGCTGCGTTAAAGGGACCAACGACGACAGAAACGGTCAAACATACAAAACGGTCCGAATCGGCGGTAAGACGTGGATGGCGGAGAATCTTAATTACTATACGAGCGGTTCTTGGTGTTACGGGGAGGGAGGTCAAGTAATTATTTATAGTGATGAAGACTATAATGCGGTATATGGGACGCTGTCGTCATCTGAGATACAAGCAAATTGCAACAAATACGGCAGACTGTATACGTGGGAGGCGGCGAAGAGGGCGTGTCAGTCGGTTGGGATGAGGCTACCGTCTAATGAGGATTGGCGTAGATTGGTTGAAGCGGTAGGCGGTAATTCTACGGCAGGTAGTAAGCTGAAATCGCAGAACGGTTGGAATTATAGCGGTATTAGCAGTACTGATGAGTACGGCTTTTCGGCCCTGCCTGGCGGCTTCAGCTTCTCCGATGGCGATTTCTACGCTTATGCCGGCTACTTCGGCATCTGGTGGACGGCTACGGAGTACGGTAGCGACCTCGCCTACCTCCGGGGCATGTACTACGCCGATGACAGCGTGTACGAGGACAACAACGACAAGAGCGACGGGCATTCGGTGCGCTGCGTTAAAGACTAGTGTCAGTTCGATGAATGATAAATAACTTGGCGAGATTCCAAGTCAGTCAAAGCAGTATCATATTGAATTAATAAAGTTACGGCGTTAGAACGGCGGTTTCCATAATTTGAAAGAGGGGGATGGCGAATGAGAGCGAGGGTATTGGTAAAAATGGCGGCGTTAATTGCGCTCCTTGCCGGAATATCAACGGCGGGAGTCAAGTACGTGGCGGTTGTGGAAACGGAGGTAGACTCACGCTCCGGCGCGTTCGCGAACCTGACTCCGGCGGAGGTCGCGCTGATAACGGCGGAGCTTCGCAGGGAGGCGGTAAACAACCTGCCGCCTGGAGCGTACAATATTATGACTACAGAGACCGTCTATGCGCAGGGCGGCGCGGTTTTGGAAGAGTGCGCGGATGAAAACTGCGTCATCACGCTCGGAAGCAAGATAGGCGCGGACTACATCGTGCGGGGGACTATAAGTAAATTCGGGACGAAACTCACATTGTCGGTGGAAGTGTATGAGACCGAAAACGGGTCTTTGGTGGCCTCTTCGGACCCTGTCCGCTCCGAAAAGCCAGCGGAGCTTTTGGAGATGGCCACGGCGGCTTGCGCTAATATGTATAAGAAATTCGTGAACGAGCAAAATCCGCAGGCCGCGTCCGGATCTGTCGGCGCAATATCCGCAGGAAACGCGCCGGGAGCAAACAATAACCGCGGCGGCGCTCGTAAGATAAAACCGTTTGACTATTATATCGCCCCAAAATACGAATTTCCTCTGCAAACGCCCGCCTCGTGGGGAGGCGCGGATTTGGAGGGAGGATTTATTTGGGGGAAAGGGTGGTTTTTCGGGATTGATATTAGCGTTAGCGTCAGTGTGGACAGCATTGGTTTTAATGATGATATTCTGGTGGGATTAGGCTTTGTTTTGGGTAACGCGTATGATTTTGGCAACCGACTGCAACTTGTATATGGTGGAGCTGTTGGTCTTTGGATGCGGAGTGATCATATTATAGGTGATGGCGGACAGTATATCAACAACAATCACTCTAATTTTCTTGCCCCCTTTGTCAAACTGCGCTGGATGTTTATTGAGCTTACGTACAGAGGTCTTTTGGGAATCGAATGGAGCGATGATGAAATTAACGGCAGTGTGAACAAGGGCTTTGGCTATAATCAGCATCAAGTAATGATAGGCTTCCATTTCGCGACGTCAAAGAGAATCGGAGCGCGGCGTTAGGGTAGCAGAATTAAAATAGGTTAATACGCTAAAACGATAACTCCCATAAACTAAATGAGAGGGATGATAAATGAGAATGACTGTATGGGTAAAAATGACGGCGCTGCTTGCGCTTCTTGCCGGATTGTCCGTGGCGGGAGTGAAATACGTAGCGGTTGTTGAGACGGAGATAGACTCGCGTTCCGGCGCGTCCGCGAACCTGACTCCGGCGGAAGTCGCGCTGATAACGGCGGAGCTTCGCAGGGAGGCGGTAAACAACCTGCCGCCCGGAGCGTACAATATTATGACTACAGAGACCGTCTACGCTCAAGGCGGCGCGGTTTTGGAAGAGTGCGCGGATGAAAACTGCGTCATCACGCTCGGAAGCAAGATAGGCGCGGACTACATTGTGCGGGGAACTATAAGTAAATTCGGAACGAAACTCACGCTGTCGGTGGAAATGTATGAGACCGAAAACGGGTCTTTGGTGGCCTCTTCGGACCCTGTCCGCTCCGAAATGCCCGCTGAGCTTTTGGAGATGGCCACGGCGGCTTGCGCTAATATGTATAAGAAATTCGTGAACGAGCAAAATTCGCAGGCCGCGTCCGGATCCGTCGGCGCAATATCCGCAGGAAATGCGCCGAAAGTAAACGATAGCCGCGGCGGCGCTCGTAAGATAAAGCCGTTTGACTATTATATCGCGCTAAAGTACGAACCTCCGTTGGGAACGGGAACGCCTGTTCAATGGGGAAGCGTTGATTTGGAAGGAGGGTTTATTTGGGGAAAAGGGGCGTTTTTGGGGATTAACATTGGCGGCGGCGTTGGCAAGGATCTTTTTGGCGATGTTTTGTTTGAATTAGGTTTAAGTTTGGGTAACGTGTATAATTTCGGCGACAAAACGCAACTTGTATATGGCGGGTCTGCGGGTCTTTATATTGTGGCTGATAGAATAACAATAGGCGATAATGGAAAGGCTTACAACGACGATTCTATTTATATTGACACCGATAGTTATATGAATTTTCTTGCTCCTTTTGTCAGGCTGCGCTGGCATTTTATTGAACTCATGTACAGAGGGCTTTTGGGTATACAAATCAAACAACACGGCGAATACGATGGCAGCAGTGAAAACAAGGGCTTTGGCTATAATCAGCATCAAGTAATGATAGGCTTCCATTTCGCGACGTCAAAGAGAATCGGAGCGCGGCGTTAGGATAGCAGAATTAAAATAGGTTAATACGCTAAAACGATAACTTCCATAAACTAAATGAGAGGGATGACAAATGAGAATGACTGTATGGGTAAAAATGACGGCGCTGCTTGCGCTCCTTGCCGGATTGTCCGTGGCGGGAGTGAAATACGTGGCGGTTGTTGAGACGGAGATAGACTCACGTTCCGGCGCGTCCGCGAACCTGACTCCAGCGGAGGTCGCGCTGATAACTGCCGAGCTTCGCAGGGAGGCGGTAAACAACCTGCCTCGAAGCGCGTACAACGTAATGACCACGGAGACCGTCTACGCGCAGGGCGGCGCGGTTCTGGAAGAGTGCGCCGACGAAAACTGCGTCATCACGCTCGGAAGCAAGATAGGCGCGGACTACATCGTGCGGGGGACTATAAGTAAATTCGGGACGAAGCTCACGCTGTCCGTGGACGTCTATGAGACCGAGAACGGAACGTTGGTGGCCTCGTCGGATCCTGTCCGCTCCGAGAAACCGGCGGAGCTTTTAGAGATGGCTACGGTGTCTTGCGCTAATATGTATAAGAAGTTCGTGAACACTAGAAGCTCCTTGTCGCAACCCAAAACCGGCGGCGCAATGTCTGCGGAAAATAAACCGGAAATAAACAATAGTTATGACGACGATACTAAAATTGCGGCGATTGACTACTATTTCGCGGCAAAGTACGAAATTCCGTGGGGAATGGGAACGCCTGTTTCATGGGGAAGCGCTTATATTGAAGGAGGATTGGTTTGGGGGAACGGGGCGTTTTTCGGGATTGACATCGGCGGCGGCGGCGGAAATGAGCGTTATTCTGATAACGATTATATACTGGGATTCGGTTTATGTTTCGGCAACGCGTTTGATTTCGGCCACCGGCTGCAACTTGTATACGGCGGGACTGTGGGTGTTTGGATATCAGAGTATAATAAGGATGATCAAGGAAGGGAAGACGGATACTATAATTTTTTCGGCCCTATCGTCAAACTGCGTTGGCCTTTTGTTGAACTCACGTACAGAGGACTTGCCGGTAAGTATGAACACAAAGTCGGCGGCAGCGGCTTCGGCTATAATCTACATCAACTAATGATAGGTTTCTATTTCGCGACATCAAAGCGAATCAGGTAGCGGCGTATAATCCCGCCCTATTCCTTAACGCAACGTATAGAATATCCGTTGCTCTTGTCGCGGTAGTCCTCGTACACGTTACCGTAGTTGTAATCCATATTCCGGTAGTAAGCGTTACCGCCGCCGCTAGGGTACTCCGTAGCCGTCCACCAGTAGCCGTAGCCGGCCCCGCGGAATTTGCCATCGGAACCACGGCGGCCGCCGGGCAGGGCCGAAAACCCGTAATCGTCCGTACCGTTGCCGTCTTCTTTCCACCCGCTTTTTGATTTCAGCTTAGCACCCCCTGTTGAAGACCCCGCCAATCCAACCATTTCTGCCCATTCTTTTTTTGACGGAAGGTGCCAGCCTTTCGGACAAACTGACTTCGCCATATCCCAATCGTACAGCCTGCCGTATTTCTTGCAATTATCGACGTTGTTATCATAGCACCAAGAATCGCGTTCTGTCTGATAATTGAGATTCTGCGCCATCCATATCTGATTATTGATCTTTACCGTCTTGTACGTTTGCCCGTCTCTGTCGTCGGTGAACATTCCAAATGACGCCAAGCCTGTTGCGGACGCATCTTTTTCCCCGCATCCCGCCGCCAATAATCCCCAACCAACCGCCGCCGCAAGCAAAAGTATCCGCCCGTTCACGTTGAACCTGTTCATAAAAACACCTTTCAATAACCGTAATATCGCCATAACGACCTCCATTGAGGTTTGGGTTCCTGGACACAAATGACGAACAAAATATCCGTGGCTCTTGTTGCAGCTCACGCGAGAAAGATTCTTTCAAGCGACGACACCGCCTTATTTCCCTTCTTGTCAACCGCCTCTATGTAGTAACGGACATCCCCCGCACCCTGCGGCAGCTTCGCCGTGTAGTATTCGCCGGTTACTGTGGGGCTTGTACGCGACGAGTACGCTCCGCCGTTCATGGCGATGCGCTCCTCTTTGCCGTTTGTCCGCAGTATCAACGCCACCGACGACAGCCCTGAGGCGTCGTATACGAATGTGTGGACTGTCCCCACCTTTTCCGCGTCTTTCAGGCAGCCCTGTCCCCACGTCTTGCCGCCCGGGTTCTCCGGCGTTACCCACGGGGGGAAGATTACCGGGGGGGTCTTGTCTTTGCCGGATGATATCACGCTGTCGAGATTGGAACGGATGATCGACATCGCGGCGTTCGCGGCGTCCGTAACCTGCCTGTCCCAAATCTCTTGGCCGGTCCAGTACCAGTAGCAACTCGTCTCCGCCGTCAACAGCAGACGCACCGCCCTGTCTATATCGCCGCCGCCGCAACCGGCGTCTTGCACCGTGTAGATGCAGTTCTGCAACGCGGTCAGCACCGCCCACGAATTCAGGTCGGGCGAGTAGGGCTGGTCGTACATGCTGAACCACTTGCGGAACTGCGGATCGCCGTTGTCCGCGCCCGCCCATGAGCCGGGTTCAACGTGCACCGCCGTGTTGGGATCGGGCGGGAAATCTTTCAGATAATCGTCCACCGTGCAAAGCTCGAAGCGTCCGTCGTTCTTCAGCCACTCGACAAGACGACCCGTGTTGTGGCGGTAGTAGGAATCCGCGCCGCCGCCGTGGTTGTCGCCGTCTGAGTGCAACAGGAAGAAGGGCGGGTGCGCCGGATCGAAACTTCCAGTCTGCGCGATATGTTCGTAAATCTGCCCCAATACATGCTCGTACTGCAACGCGCCGTAGCCGCCGCGGGCGTCCTCGTTGCCGATGTAGCGTTCGGCGGGTACGCCGACGATCTTGTGCACCGTGCCGTCCACATCCTCATATTTGATATACTCCGGGCGCAACATGGAGGGATTGATATGGCTGGGCGCCCAGATATTAGAGAGGCGCATCCACCCGCCGATCGCCGCGTCCTCCTGCTCCGCCGCGTTGGGCGGGAGCATACCCTCCTCTTTACCGGCGTAGGGGTAGTCTTTACATGCCCTATAACGGTGGACGGAGTCGTAGATGACGGCCTTCACGCCGGCCTTGTTTAGCCACGGGATCATCCTCACGTGGAAGGCCGTCTCCGGCGGGAAGAGCGTCCGCGAGGTCTCCACGCCGAAGACGTCGCGAATGATCTTGCGGTGCATCTCTATCTGGGTAACTATGTCGCGCCCCGGCACAAGCGCCATTAGCGGGTGGAAGAAGCCGAAGTCCGAGAAGGCCATCCTCTTAGCGCCCGACCGCGTACCGTATTGCGCCGCCTCGCGGAGCGCGTTGCTCCAAGAGCCGAAGACCCCGCCGCAGAGCCTCTCGGAGGCGCAACGGTTGAGCTGCTCTATGAGCGACCCGCTCCAACTGGTAGACAGCCCCGCCCTCGGCAACCCGCCGCCGACGTATTGATCGACCGCGTCCTTAAGAAACTGCGTGTAGTTCCCGGCTCGCGACCCGAAGATGCCGTCCTTCTCCCCGTCCCAATAAGCCGTATCGGCGGCGCGGTAGTAAGGCTGGTGCATGTGCTTGTGTATGCCGAAGAATATCTTGACCCCGCGGCTGTCCCCGACGCTGACGCGGGCGGCTTTCTTAGCCGCGACCGCCTTCGGGAAGGAGACCTTGACCTCGGAGAGCGCCTTGACCCAGTCGCCGCCCCCGCCGCTGCGCCAATCGGCCTTTT
>Ga0268262_10007415_pt1 | contig 10231 bp, 5 predicted proteins | sample TergutNc150P3_FD_190354 | JGI IMG/M metagenome (GOLD analysis project Ga0268262, IMG submission 190354) | Nasutitermes corniger P3 segment gut microbial community from laboratory colony in Florida, USA - Nc150 P3 (SPAdes) (version 2) | ecosystem: Host-associated > Arthropoda: Insects > Digestive...
CTGCGGCTCGTAGATATGCGCATATAATTTGTTTCCGCTCTGAGTAAAACGTCCCCATTCCGGTTTGGGAAAACCGCTGATACCGCAGCCGTAAATACTCGCTGAATTCTTTTTCATCCAGCCCCCGACTTCTTCAAGTATTTTAACAGAAGCTTCCGGGATTCTGCCTTTTGCGTCAGGACCTACATTTAAAAGCAAGTTGCCGTTTTTGGAAACACATTCCACAAGCATACGGATCACCATATCCGCAGGTTTCCAATGCTGATCTGTGGCGCAATAGCCCCAGTTGGTATTTAAAGTCAAACAGGCTTCCCAAGGAACACTATCACCTAACTCATTGCAGATACCCTGCGGAGGAATCATTTGTTCAGGGCAGGCAAAATCGCCCGCATAATCGGAAGGATTTGCGCTCAGAATTGTACCGGCTTTTTCTCCTGAACCTTCAAGGCGGTTATCGATAATCAAATGAGGCTGTAAACTTCTTGCCATACTGATAAGTTCTTGAGCTTTCCATGTTTCTCCCGCCATTTTCCCGTATGAAAAATCAAACCACATAATATCAATGCGTCCGTAATCCGTAAGTAATTCACGAACCTGTCCGTGCATATATTCAAGATACCTTTCAAAATTTCGTCCTTCGTTGCCGCAGGCGGAGTTTTCACGCATAGGATGATGCCAGTCTTCAAAGTGGGGATAATCATGGTGCTGCCAGTCAACGATTGAATAGTAAAGACCAACCTTTATGCCTTCCGCGCGAAAGGCTTCCAGATACTCGCTTACAAGGTCGCGTCTTGCCTGTGTTTTTGTTGACTTAAAATCCGTCAATTTAGAATCCCAAAGACAAAAACCGTCATGATGTTTGGCTGTGAGCACTGCGTATTTCATTCCGGCTTTTTTAGCAAGAGCCGCCCACTCTTTTGGCTTGTATTCTTCCGCTTTAAATTCCTCAAAGTACTGCATATATTTTTCCTGAGGCATTTTTTCAACGCTTCTTACCCACTCCCCTCTGGAAGGGATTGCGTATAATCCCCAGTGAATAAACAATCCAAACCGCGCTTCCCTGAACCATTCTGTTCGTGCCCATCTTTCAGTTATATTTTTACTAGTCATTATTTTCTCCGCATAGTGAATAGTATAAATGATGAATCATGATAAAAGAAGCCGAAAGTAGTCCGCAAATTTGTTCTTCCATAAATAAAGAAAGAATTATATAATATTTCTATATATGAAGTATCTTGCGAAGCGCATAAAATCTATTATAAAAAACGCCCCCTCCGTTTCTGCAACAACAGAAACTTCCAATATGCCGACAGAACAGGATTTGATTCGCGCCGGAGCGCTGCTGGCGCGGGAAAGGAATTTCAAAGACTTGGTTAATGTTTTTGTAGAACAGGCGCAGGATATCTCACGTGTAGACCTTGCCGCTTTTTACATTTTAAAAGATACAGACGACCGCAAAAGCGACCTTAAATTTTCTTATAAAAGGGGAAGGTACTCTGTACCGGAAACCATTTCCGGCAGCAGCGAACTTGTCTGTTTTTTACGTGAATGTAAGGAAGCGCTTATTTTTAACAATAAGGAAGCTTTACGGAAAGACGGAGCGTTTTTAAAAGAAGTACTTATAAACCCGGAAATGAAAAGCGGGATGGCTCTTCCGATAGTAAGCCCTCCCCGTGAAATCGGCATTTTGTTTGTAGGAGCGCAGTCACCTTGTTTCTTTAACCGGCGCAGGTTTCATTTTCTGGATTCTTATACAAAACTCGCAGCCGGAGCAATGCAGACCTCGCTGCTTTTCGGCGAGACGCGGGAAGCCTCAAAAAAAATCGACTCTCTTGAGCGGTATCAGGATTTTGTTTTCAACTCGATGACAAATATGATTATTACGACAGATGCGGCGGGGCAGATTTACTACTTTAACGAACCTGCGACAGAATCAATGGGTTTAAAGGAAGAAGACTTGGGACGCAATCTGGAAAATGCGTTCCGCAATTCCCTTTCATCAAAAACTGTAAAGACAATTCTTAAAAGTCTGGAAAACGGAAATGAAATATTGGGGCTTGAAGGAATCTACCGCAAAGAAGGCAAGGAAATGGACTACTCCTTAAATGTAACTCCTTTAAGAACCCCGCGCGGCAAAAAAGAAGGATTAACGCTTCTTTTTACAAATCAAACCCGAGAGAAAGAACTAAAACAGACAGTGCAGGTTGTAAGCGAAGAAAGACGTATCATTAAGGATATGTTTGCACGGTATATGTCTAATGAAGTAATGACAAGGCTTATGGAAACCCCGGACAGCGTAAAACTTGGAGGGGATAAAAGAGATGCAACAGTATTCTTTGCAGACATACGCGGGTATACAAGTTTCTCGGAAGGTCGTGACCCTGAAGTTATCGTAGAAATCCTTAATGAATATTTTAGTGCGGCAGTTGAATATATTGTACAGTATAAAGGCTATATCGATAAATTTATCGGAGATTGCATTATGGCTGTATGGGGCGTTCCCATGATGCCTGAAAAGGATGATGCAATAAACGCAGTTTCATGTGCAATCGCCATTCAGAATTTGGTGCGTTCTACAAAAAGAAAATTCTTCCGTAAGGACGCCGCACGCCTGCGCATAGGAATAGGTATTAACACCGGTCCGTTGGTAGCGGGAAACCTCGGAAGTATGCAGCGGATGGATTACTCGGTTATCGGTGATACTGTCAATCTCGCATCGAGGCTTGAGGGCGTAGCGGAAGCTGATGAAATAATCATTTCCCAAACAACACGAAACCAGATCGGAGACGTATTCGATCTTCAAAAAAGAGATTCAGTCCGCGTTAAAGGCAAGGAAAAACCGGTACAGATATACAATGTACTGGGATTAAAATAGATTGGAAAAAAGGATGGAAAACGATGACAGATTTTTTTAGTTCTTTGTTCGGAATAAATATACCGCTCTGGGTATTAATAGCAGCGCCTTTGGCATTGATTCTTTTGGTACTCATTGCATTGTGGTTTGTACATACGCGCATTTTTAAATTCCGTCTGCGCAGAATTGTTAAAACGCATGAAACGCATCAAGGCGAAGAAGCTGTCCGTGTGTTTGTAAAACATTATCCGCCGGAAAAACTTGTACGTTATTCACGGCGCATGGAAAGGTATTCACGCCAGATGGGACCGCAGGTTGTCAGGGAAACAGGCCTTACCGATAAATGGATTCAAAAAGTTACTCAGTCGGCATTACCGTCAGCCGCTGATCTGCGCCGTGTTCTCCTGTACTGTCCAAGCTCATCGGTGTTTAAAGCTTATCTTGCCGCAGAACAGCACCCGCGTCTGCGCCGTGTCTTTATTGACTGGATGAAGAATGAAGGCGAAGAAAAAGTAATAAGGCTTTTATCTGAAACATGCAGAGGCGAAGAATTTGAGCCGGATTTCGGGAAAAGTTTTCTGGAAAATAACGGCGCTCTCCTCCGTGAGTTAACAGGAGAACCTGAATGGTATGCGCGTTATTTTGCTTATAAGATATTAATTCATGATAAAGAAGAACTTACGCAAAGAAGCCTTGAAGCCGGTCTGCTTGATTCTCATTCTCTTGTCAGAAAAATCCTGACAGAGAATTTCTGCGGAGAAAGGGAGAAAATCTGGAGTATATTATGGGATAAATTGCTCCATGATCCTGTATATGAAGTACGTGAAACAGCTAGAAAACGTATTGCAAAGGAATTCACGGATATCTACAGCCTGAAGGATAAAAACCTTAATATTGAAGAAACTTTCAGGATTCTTGAACTGCTTGATCCTGAATCCCAGGAAGATAAAACCTTCGCCATGTCAATTCTTCAAAGTGATAACAAAGAACTCCGTTATCCTGCCGCCGTATTCCTGGAAAAATGCGGAGTATTGGCTTCCTATCTGGCAAGAAACACGCTTGATGATCCCAACACCATAGAAAACAGCATACATCTTCTGGAAGAAGCTATGGAAGTAAATGTTTCCGGTTTTCTGACGGATTATCCGGCAGGAGACGGAGCTCCGCTTCTGGTTGCCGCAAGTATTCTTGCAGAAAAGAACGGACCGCATGAAAGCATCAGCCACATGGCAAAAAAGGTATTCAATTTTTTTATCAATAAAAGAATTGAACCTTCAAACAGGGATATATACACAAAAACACTTGAAGCAATTTCAAAAAGAGGAAACATCAGATCTTTTGAAATCTTAGCGGAAGAACTGTCGCATAGAGAAAACGATCCTTTTTTCCTTGAACTGCTTCTCCCCAGACTTCCGGTAACAGCCGAGTCAATATTTTCTCCGTTACTCTTCCGTTTCCTGAAAAACACAAATTTTAAGGCACGTGACGAACTCGTAAAGATTACGGGAACTTTCAGTCCGGATGTTGTGTTACCTGAAATATTCAATATTTTAAACACCATCCGTACAAAATTCCCCCATATAGTACGCATTTCAGCATTGAAAATATTGGTACGGCTGCGTCTGCCGTTCTGTCTCCAGAGAATACTGGAAAGCCTGCCAACCTTAACAACGGAAGAAACAGAAGAATTTGCCCGTCTGATCTTGGACTATCCAAAGGATATATTTGAAGATAAAGCAAGGACGCTTCTTGCATCGCCTGATGCGCGAATAAGAGCTTCAATAATTTCGATTCTTCCGGTCATAAAAAATGATAGTTTTATGAAAGAAATAAGGGCATCATTGAAGGATGTTGATCCCGACGTGCGTGTTGCGGCAATCAAGGCTCTTTTGGGATTTGGTGAAATTAAACTGCTTAATCAGGAAACATCAATGCTGCATGATCCTGTTGAAAGGGTGCGTCTTGCTACTGCGGAAGTTATCGCAAGGCACGGCAACAACGCAGCAATTGAAATATTGAAAAATATTACGGTTGATCCCAATGAAACCGAAGTTGTAAAAATCGGCGTCATCGCGGGATTGGGACAGGCGGCAAACGCGGAAGGCATTCCTATACTTGTCTCGGTTCTTGATTCACAGGATGAATTCCGTGAATACGCCGTAAAAGCCCTGTCAATGAGAACCGCAAAACGCGACATTACACAGCTAATAGAAATCTTTAAAGATGCGGAACCTCAGCTAAGGGAAAAACTTATTCCGGTATTTAAGGGACAGGGGAAAAAGGCAGAACCGTCTATTCTGGAAATATTAAAAGATGAAGTTGCGTCATTTAAACCGTATCTGGTAAAAATTCTTGAAGAGACAGGATATGTAGACGAAGCAAAAAGACAGTTATCCAACAGAAATGTAGAAGTAAGGAGAGAAGCTGCCGCGTTGCTTTCTCTCCTTGATACGCTTCCTGCCTTCCGCGGCCTTGTTATGGCGGCAAAAGACCCCGATCAGGAAGTGCGGGTATGCGTGGTAAAAGCATTGGAAAAACTAAAAAACTCTCAAAGTCATGACATTCTTGAAAAGCTGAAAGAAGACCCTGACAGCCGCGTGCGAAAATACACTTATTGGGCTTTGGAAAGGCTTGATTCGCTTGCAATAGAATAAAGTAACGGTTGTCGTCTTGAAACTTTTGCACGGCGAGATAATACGGCAAGCCCTGACCGGTTAGACCGGATAAGCCCTGTCCGGTGAGACCGGATAAGTCCTGTCTGGTGAGACCGGATAAGTCCTGTCTGGTGAGACCGGATAAGTCCTGTCTGGTGAGACCGGATAAGCCCTGTCTGGTGAGACCGGATAAGCCCTGTCCGGTGAGACCTGCCTCGCTTACCGAGCAGGTATCGCAATCAGAGGGAAATTACAAGAAATTTGCCATAAAAATTTGCTGGGTATGCACTAAAGTATAGTTGCATTGAAAATACACAAAGACAGGAGAAGAAACTAACTATTGGGGTGCAGGTTGACGCTCCTTCTCTGTATTGCCCGCTAACTGTGCTGTGCAGCCAATGTTATAAGTGAAATAAACAGAGCCAGCGCCATTACGCCAATAAACACTATAAGGGCAGGAATAAATCCCACACTCAGAACAAGCCAAATACCCGCTGTATTAAATACAGAACGGTAAAGGAAAACAAAACCATGAAAAACTACAGGTAAAACAGGAAACATTATAACAAAAATATAACGGGGTTTGGATTTAATTCGGTAACGCCAGCCAAGAACAATTACAAAAACCGCCATTGGCAGGAAAAACAAAATTGAACCGAGCCTGTTCAATATTTCAGCCTGGAATATTTGATAGACATAACCTGCATTGTCAAACTTATTTGCAGCCAGATAAAGTTCGTCAATTTGAAGGTTAGTTAAACCGCGGCGGACATACGAAAGAAGCATTAAATCTTCGTAACTTATATCAAGAAATATTCCGCCTATAGTCTTATTGCCAATAAGCCATTCACCGTCATAATAGTTATTTTTATTCATGCGATCCAGTGCGTGCATCAAAATCAAAACCTGCTGCTTTCCATTTATTATAACAGGCAATAATTTTGCATAATGCGACTTCACGCTTGCCAACGGTCGGGAATTTAAATCAAATGCCATATATTCAAAATCCATTCCGTAAGAAACATCATCCGAAGTTGTAAGGCTTGAAAAACGAAACGCTGCCCTGCCGCCGTCACCCGGCAGGGAAAACACCGCTCCTGTAAGTATCTTTCCAAGTGAAATTTCCATTTCGTCAATAAAGAAAGCGTTTTCTTTGACGCCTGTTTCGCTCGTGGCGAGAAAATTCACAACATCAAGGTCATCGGGAGTAACGGCAAGCAATTCCTGAAAAATATAATAAGCCAGAATCCATTCACCGGCATTCATTGCCTGATAACCGGATAGTTTTAAATTATAAAGCTCATAAAGGTGTTCTTCCATGTTGTTTGGAGCCAAAGAAGAAATCATATTCCACGCTTCACTCGCCAGACGGGCGGCGCTTGCCTCTTCCGGACTGCCCTTTTCCGCCAAACGCCTCCCAAGTGTAGCAAGCCAATGAGCGTCAAAGTATTTCTTTTCATTAAATAAATCATATCCCCTTGCAATTGCCTGTGTTGCATTTAATGATTGCTGCCCTTCGGACGATACAGAATATTCATCATTCCTCCTGTCCCTTGCCAATAAAGTCCTTGCAAGATTCTTTTCTTCCGCTTCTTCCGACTTAATCTTTTCAAGGTTAATTTCAATTTCCTGCTTTAAGTCGGTCAGCTCAGGGCTGTTATACCAAATACGATCGCAAATGTCAAAGAATTGATTAGCTTCAAGCCATTCACCGTTCTTCATGGAATTCTGCATACTCATTTTTGAAAGATCATAAAGCTCGCCCGCATAGCGGATATTTTCTTCTCTGTTTTTCACCATTGGGAACACAAGAAAGAATATGATGCCGTAAATAACCGCTGCGCAGATTGCTACCAACACAGAATTAATCAAACGCTTAAAAAACACATCGGAAAAACTATGAAAATTAGCTTCATGGGAATAAATCCCAAACGGAATTACAAGCGCGGAAAAAGCCAGCGCCGGAAACAGATTGCATAACTCCAGTACGCCTTTAATCAGCCGCCATTGCTGGGAATAAAGCCGTAACGGCGGATCAGAGCCCGGCAAAATAAACCTGAAAATCATTATCAGTAAACCGGAAACAATCATATAGATAATAAATTGAATATGAGGAGAACGCAGTTTGTCGGAATTAATCATCGTTATTCCGCCCTTTCACAATTACAACCAGACCGGAATAAAGATGAAGCAGTACGCCAAGAGCAAGGAAGACACATGGAATCGCAAGTGAAACCGGAATATTACCTTTAAGAAAAGAATCCATAATATCCTGCATTTCGGGCGAACTCAAAAATGTTCCAAGCAAAAGAACCCCGCGAAAAACAAGAACACCAATGAAAAGATTTGCCAAAGGCCATACGCTCATTTTAATGACATAGCCAAAAGAGCATAACAGGAAAACAAGTGAAAAAACAAAAATCAGCCACGAATTAAGCCCATCATTAAAATCTTTTTGAAACATTTCAGCGTTAAGCCTGATGTCAATGGAAAGACTTTTTAAAAACCACGGAGTATCGTCTCCAAAAGGAACGGGAGGAAGATCAACTTTTCCTACGGCGGTTTCATTAAAAAGCAGCGGCTGTCCGGGAATTGCTGTAACACGCGGGCCAAGCGGATCAGAAGCTCCGTTTAACAAAACAACAGCAGTTTCGTTTCTGTTCAGGGAGTTGGAAAGCACTAAGCCTTTACTACCCAGTTGTATGCCCTTGCTTTGCGCAGGAGGTACGGATTTCCAGTTTTTAAGCACTATTGAAATTCCCAGACAAAATAATATTGATAAACTCATTATGGAAATAACCGTCATTATATAGGAATATTTTCTTCTTCCCGCATAACAAAGAGAAAAAAGAATCGAAGAAAAAAGCGTAATCGATAAAGCCCAGTAAGCGGCAGTAATAACCAGTGTAAGAGCAGTTTCAGGTTTTGGCGGTAAATTCTTAGACCAGTCAACCTGAAGAGCAAGGAACCTAAGTCCGGTTGCCGCTAGGAAAATTATAAGGAAATTAATACTAAAAAGAAGCGTCAGCTTTGCAAAATTCCTCACAAATTAAGATTAACATGGTGTAAATACCAGCGCAATACCTAAAAACCTGTAAGAAAACCAATATGATACCGTTTTACTATATATAAAAAGAGAAAATTAAAGCATAATAAAGTATGGATGCACAAATCGCAGTCTTGGGAGCAGGAGCATGGGGAACGACGATTGCAAAAGTAATTGCCGAAAAGGGAAAAGAGGTCGTTCTCTGGAGTTTTGAAGAAGCGATAAGGGACGATATAAACCAGAAAAGACAGAATTCCAGATACTTACCGGATATTAATCTTCCTGAAACAATTTGGGCAACTTCTGATATAGAAGAAGCGGCAAATGAAAAACAATTTTTGATTTATGCAGTTCCGTCCATGTTCCTGCTTGATACCGTAAAAAAATCACTTTCTGTAAATTCAATCAGGGAAGGCAAGACTGTTATTGCGGTAATAACAAAAGGTTTTCTCCCGTCAGAAAACGGCCCCAGATTAATCCTTGAAACTATGGAAGATTATCTTCCGGGATTTTATCAAAAATCTCTTGTTTATATCTCAGGTCCTAGTCATGCGGAAGAAGTATCCTGCGGAAAAATTACAGGGTTAATCGCCGCAAGTGAAAATGCAAAAAACTCCATACGCTTCCGCGATTTGTTAAAAACGCCGAATCTTTTTGTATATTCATCATTTGATGTACACGGAGTGCAGGCCTCAGCCGCCGCAAAAAATGTAATAGCCATTGCGTTCGGAATGCTTGACGCAATCAAGTCAATCGGAGGCTCAAGTATATTCGGAGACGGAACAGAATCCCTTTTGCTTGCAGCCGGATTAAATGAAATACAGATTCTCGGCAAGGCGCTTGGCGCAACTCACCCTGAAACATTTACTTCCATTGCGGGAATAGGCGATCTGGATGTTACGTGCCGTTCTGTTTTTGGCAGAAACAGGCGCTTCGGCAGGGAAATAATAGAAAAAAACATATTGGAGCCTTATAAAGATATTGACGATCTTTTATCACGTATCAAAGAAATCGGTTATCTGCCTGAAGGTATAGCGGCGGCAAAATATGTCAGAATCCTTGCGGAAAAACATAAATTGAAAATTCCTGTATCTGTAGGATTATGCCGTATTCTGAACCGTGAGATGGACCCGTATGAATTTATACAAAAATTATTTGACGGATTAAGGTAAAAAGATGCTGGAAAAATTATCGGTAAAAATAACCGACGCATTCCGTTTTGTTACAGGTAAATCTACAATATCGGAAAAAAACATAGAAGACGCCGTTGAAGCAATAAAAATGGCGCTGTTGGAAGCCGATGTAAACCTGCGCGTGGTGCGCCGATTTGTCAATTCCACAATTGAAGAAGCAAGGGGAGAAAAGGTTCTCCGTTCTGTTGATCCCGGTCAGCAATTTATAAAAATTATTCATGACAAACTTGTTTCCTTTCTTGGAGATGCAGACCCAAAAAGCCGCGAATTAAAATTACGCGGACCGGATGTAATTTCTACAGTTCTTATGCTGGGACTTCAAGGTTCAGGCAAGACAACAAGCTCTGCAAAACTTGCTTTACGGTTAAAAAAAGAAGGACGCAAGCCTCTTCTTGCAGCCTGTGATCTTGTGCGTCCGGCTGCTGTTGAACAGCTTGCGGTTCTTGGTAAACAAATAGGAATACCTGTCCACAGGGAAGACGGC